>JAAUXU010063448.1_pt1 | contig 56630 bp, 53 predicted proteins | sample 7278151 | NCBI WGS metagenome assembly JAAUXU01 (sample SAMN14350113, study PRJNA611818) | marine sediment metagenome | isolation source: surface marine sediment (1.8m) | place: French Polynesia: Moorea | collected 2018-08
CCCCCCCCCCCCCCCCCCCCCCCCCCCCCCCCCCCACGGAACCTCGTGGCCCAGAACTTGAAAGAACCCGGATGTGTTGGAACAACGAGGCCGGGTTGGTCCTGTCTGGGCGGGAGGAACCATCACTCAAAGGCAATCAAAGTTCTACCGCGCACTGCTCGTGGATCTATCACGATGGAAGCGAATCGTTTTTCTTGTCAGGCTTTTGGCTGCCATCTCGCAGTCACTTGAGCAAGAGGGAACCTGGTGAAGTGAAATGGGTTGGAGCAAGTACAGAAGCTTCATCTCTGCATGATGTCACCTCATGGTTCCTTCCAAAAAAGTCACACTACAACATTGGTGCTTTCCTCGCAATAAGAGTTCTGATGAGAGCACCAGAAGCTTCCTCCATGAATGAAATGGGCGTGTGTAAGTATGCAACCATTTCATACGGTCGTTTACACACTTATCACAGGTACGTGGATATTATATATGGGCGTCACTTCGTGACAACTGCAAACATGTCCGAAAATGCGGGGGTTATTATGGTCTCTTTGCAAAATAAGTGGCTAAAGTGCTCAAAAATCTTGGTGATTGCAAAAAAACCCACATGCAGGTGCAATGATATTACATGGGAGCCCCTTTCTGGAATCAGATGAGCAACTTGTTGCTGATAATGTCAAGTTCAATGTTGTCATTTTCCCTTGTCCTTTTTCACTCGCTGGACCATTATTACATCATGTCACGTGAAGTTGATATTGAGTGTGGGGGACCTAAAAATAGTGCAAAAAGGTTTCGTAGCGAAAGTTACTCAATGATGGTACTCTGCCAGTTGGTGTGACTTGTGATCATTTGGGCATCCAAGAAGCCCTCACTATGTCTCAATCAATGCAACAAATGCACCATAAATCACATATTCTGGAGCGGACTTGACGTCGGCCAACTATTCCCGGACAGAGGGAATACGACCGATGATGTCATCAACACTTACCATCAGCTTCATTCTTCTCGTGTGAGTTTGATCGAGCTCCAAGCTACCGAAAGAGTTAGGGAAATCTTGGAAACCTCGTTGCCGTTGTCGTCTGCTTGCAGCCACTCCGACCGTCGAAAGGCGAGTGAGCGAAGATCGTGGAGGGAATTTCCGACGAGACTCGACAGAATTGCCGAACGGCCGCCGATGCCGCGAAACGCCGTTCGCTCAGCTCGCCCACTCGGCTCTTCCCCTCGAGCACTTGACTAGCGTCGCCGGGAACGTTTGCCAGTGGCCCAAAGGTGTGGGCCGCAGCCGCGGGAGTGGCCGATGCCCCCGGGGGTCAGTTGATGAGGCTCAACGGGATCTTTGGCTGGAACGTTGACTAAATGGTCGCAGCTCTGACCTCGAGGGGACAAGCAGCAACAAACGGCGATTTCAGCGAACGCCTAAAAGGAGAGAGACGATGTCCATATGATGAGCGGACGACCCAAACAAAAAAACACACGCTGGACGGGCGGTTTTGATTAACTACTTCTGCTTATAGACGTGGACGTACTCAGCAGCAGTCCTGCAGCCGCCCAAAATTCTAGACGTAGCCTCCAAGTATTATGTAATAGCAGAACGACTGGTAGCCGCAAGTAGTCATATTGTTGTTGGCCTTTGTCTGTTAGCGCACTATGTGATAAAACCTAGGCAATGGCTTTTTTTGCGCCCTATGAAGGGTCGTCTCCGGTGGGTGACCTTCTTGACTATCTCGATGATGGTATCCACACTTCCGCCCGTCATGGAAGCACGCCAAAGCAGACAATTCGGTGGCTTTTTGGCATTAACGACATCACGCAAGCGTCGGGAACAACACCGACCGTCTGCGTACGCAGAAGGGTGTGTGTACATACAAAAGGGTTCTCATTGTTATGTGGTCCACGTCTAACCAGATGGCGTCTGATGAGATGAGGTTATGCTCCACGTACAGTACGGTATCGTGCTCCATCGCACTACTCACGTACCGTGCACGGGCTGCTACAGAGACAACGTCCTGACTGCCACCGCAGACGAGCAATAATGGGCTCATGTGGCACCTGTTGCTCTTCGGCTGGCATCGTGGCGACGGCGGCCTCGGTGGTGGCGTTGGCGGATGTGATTCTCCACGGTGAAACCCATGGGTGCCATTGACCTCTGCAGCAAAAAGTGTGGCTGATTTTGTTTCGCAAAGAGGAGGCACGCCATTCGCTCCATGCACTCGTACTGCTGCAACTTGTGCCATCAGAGCTTGCCTACTACAGTGAAATGCTTTTGGTCTCATCATTTAACTCTTCTTATTTCAACTCTGATGTCAATATTCATACGCTCCTTCACATACACGCGCAAAACATTTGCGACGAATGACTTCAACTGTCTGGGTGGAATGCGCAAAGTGAAGCATAGTGTATGCAATACGTTTATGTACTGCAAGCGACGGAAATAGAAGCCCCGCCCAAGACAATCCCGATCGTACAGGGCATCTCTTGTTTCGCCGCAACTTGGTTATAATACAGTTGCTGCTTGGTTATAATACAGTGTACGTTGACTATACCAATCTCGGAATCGTTGTGTCATCACATAATACAGTCTTGTTCGGGAGAAATCACTTCATTGGAATGACTTGGGTCTTCACTTCTCATCAGCCAGTTGGCAAATCTCTGCTGACAAGTGTCGCAAAACTTTCCGGCGAGAACAAATTCGTCAAAATGTCACAAATTCCAATTTCTGCCACCCTGCAAATGCTGATGTTGGCAGGTCTTTTCTCATCTCACGCCAGATAGGGATCATCGCGTCACCAAAGATAACTTTCAAAAAGATCACGTCACCAACGGGCTGAGAACAGTTAAGCATCAACTGGCGCACAGTCAATGAATACCTTGGATTCCTTGCAAAACGTCCTGACAGCATCCACTGAAAGTGACATATTTTGCTTAAATATGCAATTCCACATGCAAATCCGGAGTCTCCAATGACGTGGCACGAAAAATCAACAAGAAACATAGTCAGGCTTGAAAGACTTCAAACCTCGAGGTAGGCTCATTTTCAGCTTTTACCACTAAGCTGGCACGATTTTACAAAAAGTTGTAAAAAATGACCATTTCAGTCCTTCTATTGCTCTATCGCAGCAGCCACTAAAAAAATCTAATGACGCCACTTGTGTACAATTGAATGCAGCAAAAATGGCGAACTCGTCATAATCATCGCCAGCATATTAGCAGAATCAATGTTCTGTCCCTTCTGGGCTTCGAACACCTGACAAATGTTTCTGCACTACGACGTTCTTACAAACCTCCTTTGCTGTCTTCTGCCATTCCTCACTACAAAGTAGCTCAAACTCTGTCAAATTCGTAAGTTTTTCCTGCACGAACGTTTGAGCACATGCCAGTGGTTTTCAATGGGATGGAGTCCGGATTCATGGCAGACCAAGTCAGGACCTCAGTCTTATTGTCCTGTCCTCTAGATGTTTAGGGTCATGGTCATGCATCATAAAATCTTCTGCCACGCCAAGTCTTACCGCTGATTGACGGAGATTCTTCTTAGCTAGGATACAGTGATAGTAGCAAGCGCTCATGCTCGTCGTCCTGTCCAATTTCAATCTTTGTTTTTTAGCATTACAATTAGTTTCTACGGTTGATAGTCAGATTCTGGCACATTTTAATCGGGCTTCCCTCTTCCCCCCTCCTCTTGGCAAAAGTATTACAGTGTAGACAGTTTGAACAGCTTTTGAGCGTAGACACATGTGCTCAACTCGTGCCCGATGTTCGCGATGACGTTTTTGACCGGGCAAGTCACTGGTCACTCGAGCACGTCCACTTTGCTCTCCGTAAGCCATTCAGTCGCCAGTTTCAACATGGTAGTGGTCATTGCTGTGCAAGTACTGGGACTGCATCCTCAGGGATCTGGCCTACTTCTTCAAGTTGTCTTGTAGGATTCTCATGTCGACTTTTGTCATCGTTTCGTGGGGGCTGACACGCTGGGCCCCTGCCAGGGGCCCGAGCAGCACGGAAACATGAGGGAGCCACCTCAATGTTGTACATTGGACTTTGTGCACTTGGATACGCAAGCCTTGCCCTTCTTCCGCTCGCAGGAGATCAGTGCGACTGTTGTGACTCCAACAGCTCAAGCTTTGTCTTGTCAAACCACACGGTTGACCTCCAGGACTCTGGCTTCTCCAAATGCTCTCAGTTTTCAGCCTCACCTCTCTACCACATAGCTGTTGAGACAGGCCTTGTTATCATTGTGCATGGCCTCTCTCCGATATCCCTCTTCAGGTGGCAAACTTCGACCACGCTCCGGCAGAGTCTCCACGATCGCCTGATCGAGTTCATAGTCGACCTCGGTACCCCAAGCTTCCTGACAACATTCCTCACTCGCGAATGCCTGCGGAATCTTCCTTAGTCATCACCATAACGACAAGGCCGATGACAGCCATAACAGTGATGGTGGCGACGTTTGCCAACAAAGGCAACCACATGAGGATAATTATGACATATACAGACAAGGGCATCTCGACTTCTGGCGAGTAAAGTAGTTCTTGTACGTGATCTCGCTGTCGTCTGAATAAAATTGGCACGGCTTATTGCCCTGTCTCATTTTAAGTGCTGACTTTTCCCAAGTGGAATTTTGTTAAGACATTAGTAGTATGGGACCATCCCATTTTGACAGGTTCCCTCTCAAATTGGGGTGGTCCTATACTACTGACATTCTAAAATGAGTTAGGAGAACTTTTTTTCAATACCTTTTCCTCATTTCAAACCCTGAGCTGACTTACGACGCCGTCCAGAAGTGAGCGTGCCCTAACAGTTAGCAGGAATCGCCGATTAGAGTCAATTTTTATATACGAAAGTCTTGTAATTGTACATTACGTGCATTTGGCCAAATTGTATTTGACAAACCCGAGGTCTCCGCAGCCCGAATGTTTGCTGCCCGAGGAACGAGGGCAGCAATGGGGGTGCAGAGACCGAGGACGTAAAAACCGTGTCGTAAAAATCTTTACGACACGCTCCCAGGTGTGCTGTAAAGTAGTTCATTTCCAGACCTCCTTAGTATGAATGAAATGAATGCAAAATGGACAATTTGATGTAAAATAATTATTCGTTTCCATATATGTGCTGAGTGCGGGGAAGCCAACCTGACAAAATGACATGAAAAATGCAACTTTCTAAATACTGCAGCTGCGCAAACCCTCTTTACAGTGTTCGAAACTTGAGGTCTTAGTACTTTGCGCATTTACTTCATTTTTGTTTAAAATTACGCATTAAAGGCTGGCGATTTAAACCAAAATTGCTGCAGTGTACCCTGCATGTTCGATTTCCTACTACAGAGGTGGGGCACGCTCAATTCTTCAAGGCACTTATACATATAACGTTGTAAAAGCTTTCAATTGGAGACATGGTCGATTCTAAACGCTTGTTCGCAGCTATTCATTTATGTGTTCGTCTTTGTCTCTGTCTTGAACATATGATTCGAGTCGTGGAAGTCGGAATGGCTTAAAGAAAAAACAATCGAGACCAACGTTGTACGTTATTCAAGTGTTTCTTGACTGCTAGATAACAAACATAACAAAGTAAGGAAACTACCGCGTGACACGGAAACTTGCAGAAGCAAGTGTCAAATTATTTGACAATGGCGCAGTCGATCGGAGTGCCTTTAAAGCGGAGAGCAAGTTTAAACAATCAGTACTAAGCTCATTATGATAATGTTGCAATATCAGCCTGAAAACCTAATGTTATGATGTGGAACCCAGGAGCCAATATACCCGGCCTGGAAATGTGGTTTAGACTGGCGCGCCATTTTGTTTAAAGTGGAAGGAGCCCCAGCTCCTACCGTCAGTTTCATGAACCTATTGCATGAGAGGGACAAGCACCTGGAAAATACAAAATTCCAATTGTAACGTCAGGTCTGACTCTGGCTTGAAGGTGATGCCCAAAACCTTTTTGAGCTGCAACTCTGGGGGGTCACTTTCCCCGAGTTTAGTGTCGCACGGTACAAAGGATGTATGACAGGTAGTAAATTATCACAATTTTTTAACCGGTGCGGCCGGATAAACCGTCCGGACTGGACTAAAGCCCTTCTGAGATTCTCTGACTCGTCGAAGTCACGCATCTACTGCCCGCGATGCAAGTATTCGTAGACTGCCTCACTCGTCAGGTGCTGTACTTATAATGGGCAGACACAAGTTGACAGAGACAGGAACCGTTCTGGCCATGACCTCTGTCGGGTCGGTGAAGATCTAACAAAACAAATTAAAGATGGTGACATGAGAAATCGACTAGTACGTAGTTTCACTTTCGTACCTGAACTCCCTGGGTGACAGGAACGTTGTCACCTTGTTCCAGGGAAGGTACATACTTGTCCTGGTCACTGCACTTGATCCTGCGAGGGCAGATCTTCACATGTTGGTCCAAGTAGCGCTGGCGACCAAACGACTTCTGACAATCGACACACTGGTACTTGTTCAGATGCACATTATTGTGTTCTAGAAAAGCACAAGTGCTGCCTCAATGGTGACGCGCTCACCGAGCTTAATTGTTATTACCTGTGAGCGAGGCCTTTTGCGTAAACCCCGTGCCGCACTCGTTGCACCGGTAGGGTTTCTCCTTGGTGTGCACAACTCGGTGGATGGCAAGGTCGGCGCGAGATCGGAAGGTTTTGGAGCAATCATCGCACTGAAAATCCCGACGCCCATAGGCAACCCCGGTATGCTTCGAGGCGTGCAGTTTCATACCTTAGAAAGCAGAGGATAATCATAAGTGGGAGCAGATAGTAAAATTACAGTAGCCCACCTGTATGAGTACCAAACGCTTTTCCGCAATCGGTGCACAGGTATCTCCTCTTGACTTCAGAGTGCTGAGCCTGCACGTGCAACCTGAGGCTCCCCTCCCGCTTGAAAGCTTTCTGACATCCTTGGTGCTTGCATATAAAACTACGCATGTTGGAGTGACACAAGAGGTGGCTCTGCAGGTTACTGTGCTTGTAGAATCGCGCTTGGCACACGTGACACACATGACGTCTGAAAAGAAATGCATGCATTCGACTTGCTACCTACTTGAATGTACATAGAAGATACGCAAGATGACTCACTTCAGCTTCCCCGTCTTGTCATGCGTCACATTTATGTGGTCCCTCAGGTTTCTCATGGACACGAAGACCTTGGGACACTACAGAAGAAAAGTAAAGTAACTTGACATACCTTTTTGGTGCTGTTCCCTTACCTCCTTGCATGCAAATCTAACCCCGTCAACGCATGTCTTCTGATGGACAGCCAACTTTGCTGCCAGCTTGAACTTCTTTTCACAGCTAGAACACGAGTAGGGCGCGTTTGGACAATGCACGGTCAAAACGTGTCGCTGTCTCGACGAGAACTTCCCGAAGACTGAGGGACAGCGAGGGCAGGAGAACGGTCGACCAGACGAGTCCTCACCACATTCTGTAGGGCAAACAAACAGTGTGACCCAAATGCGTGCACGACAACTGTAGCAGCGACATAATCAACAGTACTGTATTTCTTACCAGCGTGATGGTCCTTTTCGTTAGTACAGCAGAAGGCGCAGAACCCCGCATCAACAAAATCTTCTTTATTCAACTCAAAGATCTGTCGCAGTGGATCCGGGAGTCGACTTTGTTTCTGTTCGCCAAGATATCTCCCACCTTCTATATCCTGATGGTCGATACGACCATCTGTACGACTTCTGTTGGTATTCGACGTACATCTGGCTGCCGTGGTCAGGGAAGCATTCTGGAATATGTATGTACGTATCACGGTTAAGAAGCAACACCAAATCAACTCCAGGCGTCACATATTCTGTAGATAGGCTTCACAGGTTGTTTAGCTTTTGTAGAAACTTCAATTGCTTCTTCTCAGAAACAGTGTAAAGTCTTGTCCCCAAACCCCTGTATTCCGGGAGCTGGACATCTTTGCTGCCTTCATGCTTTGGTTTCGGATATCCTAAGCTCGAGTGTTACGAGGCAAATGAGCTTGAGACCAACCCCAGAAGTACTGTACGTGAAGTAGTATATTAATCAAATCGTTGTCTACTTTTTCTGTTGGGTCTTATGTCTAAATCAATATTTCGATTATTCTTTTCGACTAAAGTGTCCCGCTCAGTCCGTCCCTGAAAGCATTTGCACCCTTGGCAATTCTCCATGGAAGAGCTCCTCTTCTGGAAGAACTTCGATAAGTTGCATCATTATAGCCCGTATGCAGCCTTTCAGTTATTACTTAGGGGCCAACCTTGACGAAAATCTACCTACTAAAGTGTCGAAGTCTCCCATTGTGACACGACTTTTCCTGGCCGCCGCCGCTGCCGCTTCCAGCTCGGAGATCCTCCGACGACAGTTGCCGTACTCCTTGACAAGCGAGTGACATCCTGCGCAGACGAATGCGGGGTCCTGTACCTCACCGTTGAACGGGAGATGCGGGGAGGACAGGAGCGCCATGAGAGGCTGACGGAGGTCCGAGGTGATTAGGACCAAGATATCTGGAGACGCCGAGGGGGCCGAGAGACAGATGCAGCAACTACGATTGCTCCAAGACATCGCGCCAGGGGAGGATTCACCCGAGGGGTACGAAGTTAGAAGACCTCTCCTGAGTCAACGCTTCCGATGTCAGGAGTCCTGAGTCTCGACATTTGTTTTTGCTAGTGCTTTGATGTCATTCACGGACAATCTTACCTCCATTTCAGGGACTAAGTTTTCGTTCTCCTTTGTGATGTTTATGTTTGGGATCAGGGTTCCCAAGTCTCTGAAAGCCATTGCTATCACGTCAGGAAAAATAACCAGGATTGACTCAGACTAGAAACTCAAAGACTACGCCGATGAATGTGTTGGTTTAAGGTCACTTTTACTCCCTGTGGTATCCGCATAGAGACGAAATTCCGCCGTGCAAGACAAATTTGCCTCAAGTCTAGTGTAATAACTACTAACACAGTGGAAAACACTTGAGCTACGTTTGCATCAAGCATTTTGATTCAGTCATTGACCAGAAAACATGAAAACGTGGGGAAAACGTGACGTCAACCATGTTTCGCCCAGGTGCAGTGATCAAAAACCTGCCCAAACTTGACTGTGCTAAGGATTTCTGTTCAACTCCGGCTATGACAATGTGACATTTCAGTCACAAGGATGACAACACTGTGATTGAGTCTTATTTATGTTTCAGAATACCACTTGTTTTCTAGTTCTTGGGGTTATGGATCATACGTGCACATGCGTCCGATTCAAGTAGACACTGAGTCATATAGGTCTTATTGCACTGTAGCACCAACTTGGCGAGCCTTTAGTGACACGAAAAAGTTACAAGCAAGCATCATAACTCCTAATATCACGAAAGTCTCATCGTCAAAAGCCCCCTTTGAGTCGTCTTCGTCCTTGCGTACTTCATGGTCTGGCCGAAGCCGAGCTGGTAACCCTGTTTCGGATTGCTTCGCACCCTCTCTACAGTCACTGATACAGTACCAGAGCTCTCTTCGTCCTCATCGCTTGCGTTCGTCTCCTCCTCTGCGGTCTAGAGCGCGGCCAACGAGGCCAGCAGCCGGGAAGAGGAGGGAACAGAGGCAGCACCAGCGCAGCTGTGCAATGGGCAGGTAGACAGGTGAGATAAGAAAGTATTAAATCTTGCCAGGTGTGGCTTAGTGAACCGAGTTCTCCGTCCAGACGTCGCTCTCGCACCCCGTGGCGGCGTCAACTCCACCGACGCCTCCGAGAACAACCCGGTGTCTTTGTGGGGACCCGAGGCCTGAACAACTCGCGGCTGAGGCAACTTTCAACAGGTAGGACCTCAAAGTCAGTTTTACTTCAGGGCGTGGTGATCGAGTCCGGCGGAACTAAAAATGGGACGCCATCACACCACTAGGTGCACGACACTTTGAAATTGAGATCCGCGGGTCCCGAGGTCCTTCGGAGCCTTGGAACTAAAATTGACTGCAATTTTATGCTTAAAGATTATAACCATTCTTTTCGTACGTACGCCGAGGAGATGGGTAGACATTGATGAAGGTCTCCGACAGGTGTTTAACTGCACTCCCGTACCAAATAGCCCTGTACATTGTCGGCGAGAAGGATATATACTTGTGTGCCAGCTACTAAGCATAGTATTAGGTTAAGACAATAGTGGACCCAAGTACGGTGGATCTTGTGAAGTTAGTCCGCCTTCAAAAAAAAAACTTGCTACATTATGATATTGTGACCCTGGGGTCTTAATTCCAAGGGTATTTTCATCTAATGTCATCATGCTAACCGGAGCAGTGCCTCTAAAGCTCAGAGTTCTCTGTGCGCACACCCTAGGCCGTCGCTGTCAGGACTCTTTGCGCCCTCCTCCCTCCTCTCTACGCTTTGTTTTTTTGCATAGGGGTCTTCTTCATTGTTCTAGTTGTCCTCGTCAAGGGAGGAGCAGTGATAATGGCAAGTGCCTTCGTTGCTGCAGCGCGTGGGACAGGGGTTGGGTGGACGCGCTGTTGACGACTGTGTGTAAGCACATTGCTCCTACAGTTGCTGTCAACATGACTGCAAATTTAGCCAAGGAGAAAATGAAAACATTGTCGTCAGTCTGTGTTTTATTCAGGACCGCTCCCTAACGTTTTCACCTGTTCTTGATTGGCGCTCATGGCCCCTCATAGAAGGGTAACGTTCTCCAACGGGGAGGAGGAAGTTCAGTTTGACAACATTTTATCATTGTGCGAGCGATCCGTCAGCAAGTTCATCGAGGAGGAGAAGCAGAATTTCGCAACCTTGAAGAGAACACCACAGGTCGCGTCAACTCTCCTGAAACTGACAGAACTGCTAGGAAAGAGACTTTTTGCTTGATTGTGTTAAGTCCGTTGCAACCGTTGCACGACTTGCTACAGCATCACCTCGAAGAGGTGACCAAAAGTCAAGCACTTTGTAGTCAACGTGTTCACTTGTTACACTTTGTAGTCAACGTGTTCACTTGTTACACTTTGTAGTCAACGTGTTCACTTGTTACACCTTGTAGTCAACATGACAATCAAGCAAAAATGTGTAAACTACTCAGGTGTTTACGAGAAACAGATCTCCAAGATATACTCTATCGCTCCATCCTTCGATCCCTGCTCGCCAGCGGGTCGTCCAAGGGTCCGTACAAATGGTTACCGCTCCCTGGTTCGCGTGGCCGTCAGCTTTCTCGGCGTCTTGACCGAGAAGCTAGCCAATATGTCGGCCAAGCCGCTCAGTCCCGCAGATGTTCAACAACTCGAATCTTTAGTAGAGTGTACGAACAAACTGATCACGATGAATGAGTTTCTTCTGGAGATGGATTCTGCAAGCGAGAATGGAGAGCTCTTTCCTACAAGACCCGATCTAGCCCTGGATGAGCGAGCGGCGGCGCTCTCGACCAGATTAGCGACCATGGACTTCTCTTGTCTGTTGGGAGGCCTGTGCGGATTCCACTTTACTAGAGACTGCAGGCGCCTGGCGAAGGCGGTGTTGATGGCGTCGGCCTACCACATGGATGTCTACGACGACGCCTCTTGTGGCGAGCGGCTTCGTCGAATTGTCTCCGCCGTACTGTTTGGAGCAAGGCGGTTAACTGACCCGGATGCTCTGGCCCGGAAGATCTCAGCAAAGATGAAGAACCAACCCGTAGAGCTTTGTCAGTCCTATAACCTAGCTGAAAGGACCTTGCTGCGCTCGGACAAATTCCTCGCTATCAGGAGAAGGCGTGACACAGGGGCAGGGGTGAAGACGAACTGCGTTATTAACATTCCACCGGAGAGAATGAAGATTCAGAATACTCAGGGTAAAAGCCAAGGGCATGCTAACTGTGTAAATCTTGATTGGTTTCTTTCCCCATGAAGGTGCTTTTTTCCAAGTGCCCATTCCGTCTAGCCATAGAGGCCCTAATCACTCCGTACAGGTGAGACTCATCTCACCTTTCCGGACTCCTGATATGATCGGATCATGTCTGTGTACTCCATCTTCTTCGTCCGGGTGAGCAAGTCCGAGCAACGTTAGTAACTCGCAGTAGAAAAGAGCCTTCTGAAGGACTCTTCTCTGCCAGCATTCGTCAGTGCAGCAGTTGCAAAATCGTCCCCGAGTCCGACTGCATCCTGTTCCACCTGCATGGTGGCGGGTTCGTGTCGCAGACGTCAAAGAGCCACACGTCTTACCTCAAGCGTTGGTCCAGAGACCTCGGCGTACCAATATTGAGCGTCGACTACTCGATGGCACCAGAGTCTCCCTTTCCCAGGGCCGTCGAGGAGGTGCTTTTCGCCTACTGCTGGATGCGGAACAACTTTCGCCTGCTAGGTGAAGATATTTGAGTGATTGCCCACAGTATAGGGACCACTGATAATTCTTTAACTGAAACAGGATCCACAGGAAAGAAGGTGATTGTGTGCGGAGATTCAGCCGGGGGCAACTTGTCTGCGGGGCTCGTGGCGCAATGCGTGCAGCTGTCCTTGCCCAAGCCGGATCACCTAGCGTTGTTCTACCCTTCTTTGCTGTGTCAGATGTATCCGTCGCCGTCCAGAATCCTCAGCTTCTTAGACCCAATTGTCTCATTCCCCTGTCTGCTGAGGTGCCTCAACGCATATACAGATCAGCACTACAAAGAGTCTTGTCCGAGGACCTTCGACCAAGGTTTTTATTATGTGCTATCTATAGATGGGCTTCCCGTTAACGCTGCTTTCTAACAAACAGAGCTGGCATCCTGTAAGACCATCTCGGATCCCCTGATATCTCCGTTGCTGACTCCTAAGGAGATTATTGGTCTGTTTCCGCCAAGTCTTTTGGTGACCAGCGACGTCGACCCCTGTCTTGACGAAACTATCGCTTTCTTTAACAAGCTGACGGACGAGGGAGTTTATGTACTATGCTTTGCTCATTCTCGCCGACGAAGTACGAGTAACCAAGCATGTGCACCGTGTTCCAGGTGGATTTGCAAGTCTTGCGAGGTCTTCCTCATGGGTTCCTCTGCCTGGGTGATCTTTCGAAAGACTGCAGGGCATCTACAGACTTTATTGCAGAGAAGCTAAGAGACATCATACTGGCATAAGTTGTACCAAAAAAGCGCGTGATCAATTGCTATGTTCAACATCACATCTATAGCATATTAATACTTTTAGTTCCAATAAAGTCATGTTGACACTTTCTTACTACTTGCACGTCATGCTTAAGGTTTCATCTTAGTTTCGTTTCTTCCGACAAAATTATGTCGTCTCTTAGTTTTGGTGCGTACTTTATTGAGTTACATAATCTGCACCTTGTGTCATGATCTGTTATGGTTAATTTTGGCACCTTTTACTTGTTTTCCAGATTCTTACCCCTTTATTTATTGACTGCGCGCACGGCGTTAAATGTAGTAGCCATGAAATTGGAACTTCTGCTGTTTTTGTGGGGCATCTCCTTCTGTGGAGCAGTTGACGGCGATGAGGTCGACGACACAGGATGTCCCAAAGAGTTCTATGGCAAGTGTCACTGTGGGAAGGAAAGGTACAAGTACTGGGGTGACGGCCAGAAGCTCATGATAGTCAACTGCACCAACACAAACTTCAACAGTAAGATCCCAATGTAGCAGTAACGCATACTAATTTCACTCATTTATGTGATGTGCATTTCCAGCAACGGAGATGTTGGAGAGCCTTCCGAAGAACACCCAGGTGCTCATCTTCAATGGGAACAATGTCCCCAACCTGGACTGGAACGTTCTGGGCATCTGGGACGAACACACCAAGCTTGAAGTCATTGACTTCACAAACAATCGTATCAGAGACATCCCCGGCAAGTCATTTCATAAGGTGAAAAACGTCAAGAGATTGGTACTCGACCACAATAACCTCATGATCAGTGGGGCCAACTTACACCGAAGGTGAGAGCGATCGAAAGATTCAAAGAATGACGTAGTTCTATATCTTCACTACAGAGTGAATCGCACTTTTTATTTCTAGGCTGTTATCCAACTTTGAGAACTTGGTCCACCTTCACCTGACGAACGCCTTCACAGAGACGATCGACTCTCGCTGGTATCTCTCCGATTTGAAGGATATTCTGCTCGCCTCCAACATGACAAAGCTAAAAAAGCTGCACCTCGAGCAGAATGAGATATGGTAAGATTTGAAATGTGTGAGTGATGACTGATATCTCATATTTCCTTGTACTTAAGAATGTTTGACGGTTGTAATGCAAATACTCTAGGCGCATTGATGACGAGGACATGTTTTGCGCTCTTCCAGAGCTCAATGAGCTCTATCTGGCCGACAACCAGTTGAAGAGCATCGACTTCTCTCTCGACTGTCTCAAGCAGATCAGGTATTGCCAACTTCACATTGTTCATTTTGATGACTAGGTTTGTCGAGCATTCATCTAGCGTTTTTGCGTCGTTTCGCCTAACAGAAAGGTCATTTTGACTGCGCACTAGGAGAGCCGTTGTATTGTATCAGTATACCCTAACCTTTTATCATTTATTCATTGTTACAGGTACCTCGATCTGGCGTTCAACAAGATTGAAAGGTTAAGTGATGCAACTCTCAAGAAAATAGAGCAGGTACGCATAGCCAGACGAACATCCCTCAGGCCTCCGACATGTTCATGATTGTCTTTGCATAGGTTTTCGCCGATGACTCGCAAAACCGAATGCTTAATATCAAGGGCAACCCTTTCCACTGCGACTGCTATCTTAAAAACTTCTACAGGTGGCTCAAGCACACCAACGTCAGCTTGTTTCACAAGGTGAGGAACATCCGCATAAATCCATGGTCCTTTTTTCCGTCTGCTCATGCATACGTGTTTCGTGTTCAATAGGATTCGATCCGATGTTACGATGGCCTCCCTTTATCCAATGCTGGCAAGCGCATCCTGAATGTGAAGACAATGGAATGCAAATCTGAAAAGAGTAGCAGTGGGCGAGGAGTTACTAACGGTCTTCTCGTCACTTTGATCCTCTTGGTACTGTTGGTGGGGCTACTCGTCATCTATTACCATCGACAGGCCTTGCGCGACACCGTGAAGCCCTTGGTGGTGAGCTTTCAAAAGTCCATGCAATACAGCACCATTGAGAAGGACGACCAGAAGGAGGTGCACGAGGTTAATGTATAGGTGAGTGCTGGCGTCGCCTAGATTTTATGCAATAATTTCACAGATGACTGGCCAATCCTTCTCTCAAATTAAAACAGCATCACCACATGATTTAGAAATTTTAAGTAACTTGAAATAAATGATGTAGTGCAAATTTGTTGAGGTGGTACGACCTGGATGATAAGATTTCATTTTGTTAGAGCTCTCCAGTCAACATTGACAGAACTGGTGTTTTCCATTGTTTGCTCACTTGGGGCTGGCACAGCACATTGATCTGCTCCCCCCCTTTGGGATGCCTCTTTTCAAAGTGGCTTTATGTGTCTAACGGCAAGTCATGGTCAACGTTACAGCCAAATCCAAGTGTGCCCCCAGGAAACTAACAACCCTATCGTGCATGTTCATTGTTCATTTGCTTTTTGATGGATGATGATCTGCTTTAGGTGAATCCAATGACGAATGAGGATAACAACAGTGAAAGCGACGATTGGCGGCATCGACGATACGACTTCTTCCAGCCTTCTCCTGACGGTTCGCCTCAAGATCACTGTCGTCGTGGTGCTGCCAACCGAGAAGAAATCGCAACCGCAGTCAAGCATCGTAGAGACGCTCACGAAGAAGTTTCATCCAGAGCAGAGGAGAATAGTGACAGCACTTACACCTCAGTTGGAACCAGTGGGAGCTCTGCACCTCCAGATCAGTGCTTTGCTCTGGTGTCCGACTGCCACTGCAAGATTTGCGAGGCTGAGGCTGATGAGGGTGGATTCATGTGGGGCTAAAGCAATCTTCATTCGAAATTGAGGACACCTTAGCGCAATCGTGCACTTCCTGACAAAGAATTAATCTCATCCGCTGTGGTGCTAAATGGCGACAAAAAAAAGCAGCGGAAGAAGCAGCAAATTCTTAACCACTTTTGTCGCCGTCAAGTCTCAAAGATTGCAAGTGAGGCAGCTTTCACTCTAACGTCCTATTGCATAGAGCAACAATAATTCAACTATATTTAATGCAAAAATTATGAAATGCCCAATGATGCATCCAACCCACGTAGTGCAGCTGTGATCTCTTTGTGAGGCGACTTTAAGATTGTACCCACTTACATTCTCAAATTATCTTTTAAGAAACTCAGACTCGACCAATCTCCATCACTATTTGCGCGCACTAACAAGGCATTAATCTGCTGCTCACTCGTGGTAGTCACATTTGTCATCCATGTACGTGTAGAGACTGTATCATTCCTTGCAGTGCAGAGTATTATACATATATTGCTGTAGTTAAGTATGATTTGTCCAGTGGATCAGCGTTTGTGAAAAATGCTTGTAAGAGTCAAAAATATACTTCGATCTAGATGATCCTAGATGAATCTGGCCCCATAATGGGGGTAAAACCCCATCCTATGGTGCGGTGAATGCCAACGGGATAGCTAGCAATCCAACATAATGATGCATGTTTTTACATACAGCGCAAGTGTGACTGTGAGCATATGCGTACAGTTTACCGTTATGTAGCTGGAGAAGTTCCTGCAACGCACTTGTTCAGTGACATTTTTCCAAAAAGCTGTCTCCATCCAAAGCCCATAAATCACCGCCGGACGAAGCAGGCCCTGGACCAAGACCCTCAGCCTCTCCACCCCGAAGTTGGGCCACCTCGACTAAGCACCCTGTAGGGACCTACAGAAGTTCATCATGTCGTTTGAAATTAAAGTGCACAGAATGGACATGATTACTTTGATTTTTCTGCAATATTTCCTACTAGGAGGAAGTGACTGTCCACACGTGGTACCTCGATCTCGGCAGTGATTATCGCTGTTGACACTTCTGGAGGGCAATGATCGCACGAGTGTCCACGCCGATCCTCGATCGCGCGGCGCCACCCATGCATCACTGCGAGAGTGGCCAGAAAGACTCATTTCATTGGTCGCTCTTACAACAACCAAAGGATCAACTGAGTCAGCGTCCAATGTGTCACTTACTTCAGGTCTGCAGTCCGTTCAAGGCTCCACGCAGTGTCTGCGTGTCCAATTCTCAAGTTGTCGTCTCTGAACACTGCAAGTGCACCGCGCGTACTTAGCACTTGCACTTTCCGTAGTTGTTTTTTGCTGTTGAAAGCTGTTTTGCTGCTCCCTTGGCGCAGTTCCCGTCATAATCGCAATTTGATGCTCCACTGATCGCCGTGCGCAGCAGAAAATTGGCTCCGAAGGGGACGATAAATCTCTCCTCTCTCCTTTGATTCGCAAGTCAAATTTGCCAGAGTGACTTTCAGAGATCTACAGCAGCAAACTCAGTTGGCGGGACAAGGGAAATCAATTAAAGGCATCGTTTGTCGTTGCTTCAGGCCGCCGTTTGAAGTCTCTTGAAGAAATACTCAAAGGCACGTATCAAAGGAGGATGAAGAAGAGGAGTAGGAGCAGAAGATGAGGAAGCCATTAACAATAGGGGAAGTTGCTTCCAAGGCAATTCCATATGAAAGAGAAAGTAATAAGGGTAAGATAACAGCTTTAGCCTCTCTCTCAGTGGCTGCAAGAATAACTTCATGCACGTAGTAATCATCACCTATGGTACGAATGCAAGTACAGTCTTTCCCGTCTATTTGCGCACATATTACAAGCGCGTGCGCTTCTCCCCGCGAAAGCTTTTCCGCCTCCTCTGAGAGACATTACGATAAATGACTTCCATCTCTGGCGAGCAAAAAGATCTCTGTGGGCCTCTGTGCATGAGTACTTAAGGGGCAATGATGTGTTCACAGTTCTTGTTCGTCTGCCCCTCGGCCAGCGTCGGCCCGCGTCGGTCAGCCCAACAGCTTTGGCCCCCATCGCCACTGTCGTCGGGTCTGGGACGAACACGGTCTGTTCTGTCAACGCCTCGCCCGACGCAGCCTTGGCGTTGTGGCGCTTGCCACCGCCGTTCGAGAGCTTTCCGCCCTTGTTCTCCGCTCTGCTCTTGGGTCCCATCCTCCTTATTTCCTCGCCTGCCCCTCTTCTCCTTGCTCTCCCCCAGGAACTGATTTAAAATTTATGAACTGTTGAATTTAGAGAGAGCAGCAATATGCGGTCGTCTAAGGAGGGAAGGGAGAGCAGAAAAGAGGGGGAGAGCGAGAGCAATTTTGCTTGTGTGGAACAAAGACTGCGCCCCAAATCTGATATGCAGTCCCGTCTCGACACTAAGTTCACATTATTGCTGCCATCACTGCTTGGGTGGCCCATTTTTCTCTCTCTCTCTGTCCGTCTTTTACTGTTTGGGTCGAATTGAGTCTAATGGATCTGATAAACCCATTACTGCGATCCGATTTAATTGGTCCAATGACTTCCCCTTCCCCCTCCTTGTGGACTCCTCTCACTTCGTCCGTGATGATAATGATCGACCAACGCGCGGCTGGAGACGAAATCCATTCCTTCCACCACAGATACAGTTGCGTTATGATGATGCCATCCTGGAGAACAACCCTGCATTCTCAGGGCTTATTCCTAATGTGCCGTTTCATTTAGTGTGTGAGCAAATCTACGTAGTAGGTTTACCCTGGTCACAGAAGTTTGAGTCACTCCGATAACTCATTTCACGCTCACCGCCTCCCCCAGACTCTCTTGGGTGGTGAACAGAGCTGCTACAACGAAAATGATGCGGAGGCATTTTAGGTCCGGCTGAAGGTCCGTGTGCAACACTTGGAGCGTCAAGACGGTCTGCAAGAGGTGGACGTCAACACTTCTCCACACAAAGTGTCCACTAATATGAGTGGTGCCACTTTCTCGTCACCTTGATGGAAAGCTGTGGCAGCTCTTGTAATTGGAGTCACCGGATCATTGAGGGGTGACAATGACTCAATTTCTCCTCGGGAAAAAATTGCCGTCGTCAATCTCCCTGAAAAATAGGCGTAAAAAAAGAGGAATGGGAGAAATTCGAGACGAGACAGTTGATGATTGGATGCTCGGAGGAAGTCCAGATGACGATCGACTCATAACACCACAGATCAGTAGCACGGTGGTGGTTTTTGCAGCGGGCTTTTTTTCTTCCTTCTCAAGTGGTGTCAACTTGAGGACAAGCAACACCAGCCACACCAACCCTCCCAACCTCCCCTACTGCACGCACAGCAACGCATTGTACCTGTGAGGAGGGGATGAGCCTAATTGAATTTTGATTGACTCCCATTCTCCGACCGATTTCTCTAGTCGTCCTCGGAACTCGAGCAGTACTTTGTAGGCTTTTAGACTCAACAGCTTCAGGACTGCTAGAAAGCAGCTTTCGGCGCGCGCGTATGTACCAGGACGTCCCCACACTCGTCGTCCCCGGTGTGAGGTCCACGAGTGTTTAGCGATCCTGGCAGCTCCTTTTTATAGTCGCCGACAATAGAAAAACCTGTTTGGTTTGACGAGATAGCCGCACGCGTACAAGGGGGAAAGGAGAAAGCAAATAATCCCCCTCCTCTAACCGCACATTCAGCGTACATGAGCGTAGTTCGCTTGCTCTTGCTGGCGACACAAAAAGCGCGCAGGATCAATTTCCGCGGAAAGCGGACCAGAAAATTGATGGTGGAAATTTGAAAGGTGGCGTTAATTAAGAGATCCGCAGATAGACCAACGATCTGTTAATAGCATTCTCAGAGGCGATGGGACAGTGAACAGATGAGTATGTATGTAACAAAGCGTTGAGGTTCATTTGCTCATGTGCAGATGAGCTGCATATATGCTGTACCAACACATTCAAAGATGGCTTATGCTACATTTTTAACCATATCAAGATTATCGCAGAAATGGCGGTCGGATTCCTGCTGGTGGTGCTGGCTGTGGCGGCGCATGTAACGGTCTCACCGGCCGCGGGCTGCATTGCTGGGCCTGTACATCACTACTGTCGCTACTGCGCGGCTGTCCGGCGCCGCCGTTGTTGTCCCCTTTTCCAGAAGAAGCCGCGGCAGCTGCTGCAAGAGCAGCCGCTGAGTGATGCTGGAGGATGTACGAGGCTAGAGAGCCCGGAGGCGGCTGCGATTGAGACGGCGGCGGAGGCGGAGGTGGCGGAGGAGGCGGGGGGTGCTGAGGTCCAACGCCGCTCGGTGAGGGGGGCGGGGGAGGGCGGGGGGGGGGAGGAGGCGGTGGCGGGGGCGGAGGGGGCGGCGAGAAGTAAGCATTCGCGGCCGCCGGTCCGTGGTAGTAGGCGAGATCCGATGGCGACGGGGGGAAGATGGAGGGATAGGACGGGCACACACTAGAGGACGGCGGAGAAGGGAGAGTGCCACAATTCACATCCATGCCAGGGTTTTGCTTCTTCCACTTTGTGCGGCGATTTTGGAACCAGATCTTCACCTGTAATGAGCAGATGCCACTGATGTACACTGATTCATACTACCATGCTGTATGTGCACGTGCTGAGATAGATTCACTGTTCCACATTCACGTACGTATCATTTGTCACCATGTTTCTCCCTGGATGCATAACGAGCACTACACATGACATAAGTGAATGCAAGAAAGCTCCATGGAGTTTCTTTCTGGGTCATGACGTATGAACTGTAGAAAACAGCAGAGATGCTTCTCCATGAGGGAGAGAGAGCCCTGAGGGGTACTGAAGTTTCAAAAAGGCTTTAACAAGCAATGCATTGGAGAGATTTCGTCCAGTGATGGGTTTCGAGCCTAAAATTTTCCCGGTCCCTCCCAAATACTTGGCTTGGCTCGACAGGGCCAGATGAGGTCTCAAGGGCATCCACCAGTGCCAGATGCTCTGTTGAGTTTCGCAAACGTGTCCTGCTGAGCAAGTGTTAGGCCAGACTATGCTTGGGCTTCCGGCTCTGCCTTGCGATCAAGGACAAAGAGCTCTGAACAAAGCATGTCTGGACGTAACTGGGGAAAAATGTCTCGCTCAATGGTGCCCAGAGAGTATCGATTCAATTTGGTTGTCGATGCATCTATAAAGAGTGATGCTGAAACCTGCTGCGGTGGCGCAGCCAGTGCGTACCAGCTCAAGGACGCCAAAGTACCTGATATACCTTATTTTTGCAAATAGAAGCCGCCCTTAAACAGTAGCCGCACTTCTAGACCCACATCTTGCAATGCAAGCCGCCCTTGAATTAAAGCCGAGGCTTCTACTTGAGTGATGAAAATACCTAAAGTACCGCGGAAAAACCTTGCTAATTTAGTATGGTATTATGTTAACTTTGGCATTTTGTCTCGGCAGAAGTGTCATAAAAAGGTACCGGTATTTCAAGTCTGAAGTTATGTGAAGAGAAGCCGCCCTTGAATAGAAACCGCATCTAACAGTCACAAGTTAAATACAGGCCGCGGCTTGTCATTGCTGAAATACGATAGGCGAAGGGCACCTTAGTCCTCGACGAAGAGAACTTTAGCACGTGTGGGAAGATACAGGACGTGGCTTTTTTGAATTTAAATGCTTATCTATGAACAACTAATGGTGAGTCAGGTGCGTGATTCCTCCTTAACATCCTTTAGAGAGTTGACAATTTACAGTTAACAATTAACTCCTAAAATGATGACGGACCTGCCCAGTTTTGGGTCCTGCCCATTCTTCTCAACGTAGGTCCTTATCACAACAATCCCTCTATAAAAACAGGCCAAAGTATGGATGCGACCACTCCAGCGGGTGTGGGAGTGTGGGATGCAACAAAAACATCCTGGCCAGCCTCTGGTCCATTGTCACTTTGCGCTGGCCAATCTTGGACGAGCCATGATGTCAGCACGTGGAATAGCAGGAATATTTTTGCGCAGATTTACAAGCGACAGAGATCTCTGGACGCCTCCGCGGTTCACAACTGAAGACAGTTCATAAATTATGTACATACATTATGTATACATAACATGTCACGCATGCATGACGCATGCGCAACGCACACTATGTGTATGCTACCTTTAAGTTGAGAACTCCGTTAATTCGCCATGTGCATTGGTAATTAATTCCCCAATTCGCTAACTGATCGCAGATGCCCTATAGGAAAAAGTTCAGTGATAATTTTTGCGATAAAGATATGTTTCTACCGGGGCTAGGTGAGTTATACGTGCTCGATACGCTGTATGTGCACTGCATTAGAATTGCGGGAGGGCGGCAGGCGCTGGAAAATGGCTAGAGACCTAGAGAGTGTAGCCGCCCAAGCTCAAGAGTTAGGTTAAGTAGTGCACGTTTAAGTCATCTGATTGTCTTTCTGACATCACACTAAAAGGCATGTTGGCAGTCGGAGGTGCGAGTAAGGAATAAGTGTCTATGGCTGCCTCAAATTATTCAAGACCCTCAACATTCTAAATTCATCTGGCAGTCTGCACTACCCAGGTTAACGGAGCTCTCAAATTCACTGTAAGATACAATGGATACTTGGTGTATAATGCATAGATGTAGATACATACTACTACTGGTTACTTTCTTCAATGCGCAAGCTCGGCAAAAGAAAGCGCGCAGGCGTTAGACAGACCCCACCCACTAGGCAGTAGCATAGAGAAAATGAGCTGAGCCCAGCCGTGAGCTAAGCCAATGCATGAGAGCGTCGGCTACAGCACTTATTAGAGGTGTATTCTAAAACAAAAATGTGAAAATAATCCTACATTTGTGTATTCACTTTATTTTCTTGAAACGGAGAAAAAGGAACTTAAATGAAGAAAGTTAAGTATGTGCTTAATTTGAATTAAAGAGCAGCTTGTGAGCTTTCACCACAAGTGAGAAAACTAAGCTCAAGCTGAGCTCTGTTCTGGCTCGGCTCGAAATTTTCCGAGCAGAGTCCAGCCCGTACCGACCGACGCTCAATCCTCTTAGTCTGCTTTGCTCCGTAGTCGGACCTGACCAGCATGAGGACGCACGTTCGCACGCACGCACACACGCAGGCACGCACGCACGAACAAACAAACAAACAAATAGGGAATCATTGCAGCATTACATGTGGCAAACATACCTGCGTCTCAGTCAGATTGAGCGATAGCGCCAGGTTAAGTCTCTCGCAAACTGACAAATAGCGAGTCGTCTTGAATTTATTCTCTAAGGACACCAGCTGCTCGTAGGTGAAGGCGGTCCTGCAAATGTGGGCAGAAGCGTTGACCCAGGTGAAACACCTTGTGTAATCGTTCGTGCTTGTCCTACCTCGCCCTCCTGGGTTTGGAAACCTTCCCTCCTGCCTCACTGGCCTTCTTTTTCCGGGCTCTGGCAGCAGAAATGGAGCTCCCTCCTCCAGTCCCGCAAATATCCTGTCCGTCGGCGGCCGCGGCGTGACCGCCGTTTTCTTCGACGTCGTCGTCGTCGTCCTCACCGCAGTTTGTGTCGGAATTAGCGCCGTTGTCATTGCCACCGCCACCACCTACGCTGCCGTCGGAGTCTCGATCGTCGTCCCCGTCCTCCCGACCTCCACCATCACCAGAAGCCTCATCACTGCTAGCCTGATGCCGCTGAAGATGATGTAAATGTGGGAAATGAGGAAACGAACCAGTGCCGCTCTTGTCTGCAAAGAAAGACAGTTACTTTACTGTGGATTCCCGAGTACCGTTCGTTCATGGACGTTGCAGAATCGAGCATCACCCCATGACCTAATCTATGCAGTTGTACGAGGACAGACACAGCCCTACTCAGCTCGGTTGGACACAGTCACAATTTAAGTGTGTTTTCTAAGAGACCTCAGACACTTTTCTTTCTTTCTTGCTGTACTGTTTGAGAAAGTCGGTTGTAAGAGACCGAGCCTGTAAAGCTATTTGCTATTTTCCTGCCAATTTGCCACCCGGTCTCTTTTCGCTGCTCTCTCCTGCAGACAGCGTTAACTATCCCGACGTCACTTCATTTCACAGTCTCTATTTTCCGCCTGAGATAACTCCCGCTTTATAAAGTGCTAGGAGACCTAGATGGGGAAAACGAGGTCCCATTGGCGTGCTTTCTCTTGGCTGAATTCGAAAAAAAAATGTTGAACATTATTGTGGCTGGTGCAGCGGCCAGGAGACAGACCAGAAGAAGGTGCGCAACTGCATCGTGGCCATGGTGATGCACGCCCAGGACGGCGAGGTGCTTCACAGCCATCAAGCTGGGGTAGATGGACTTATTCAGCTAAGTTTGTATTGCTCTGCACAAACCTCTTCTGGCGCGCGCACACACAGAACGAGAGAAAGAGAGAGCAGCGAGAAAATGGGATAGAGAGAGAGAGAAAGAGAATCCCATATAAAAAGTCAATTTAGCGAGCGCCATTCTTTACACGCCTCACTTGCTTAAGGTGTAGATAAGAAGTTGGCTCCATAATGTGGGGCCATTTTGCCGCTAAAGTAGGCTAGTCTAGTTTTATAGGCGGATTTCGGTCAGGTGGGACAGAGAAGGTTCTCCTAAGTAGCTCCCTTGCAGCACCCAGAAGTGCTCCTGGCACACGAAAACACGTTGCCTCGACATGAGACGCTTGTTACGCACGTCCTCCATCTTTCCCGATATCGTCTCCAGACATGACTTCACCCGGCGGGTTCCATATCCAAGATACTTTTCACACCCCGGAGGTTTTCCGCCCGTCACGTCTTAAACCGCAAACTTTTTCGTTCGCAGGAGTCGAGTGGAAAAGGTTGAAAAAGAGGAGGATCGAAGGGGGGAGGGGATGTGACCAGCAGTGGTACAGATCAAATCTGCCCAAATGTGCCCCAGATTCAGCTGAGGCATCAACATGACCGGAGAGATGATGGCCTCGCATCATTCTGCAGCGGAACACTTGAGGCTGACAAATGGCCACGCATGCCAAGAGCTTTTTAAAGCATTCTAGCAGCGCAAATACCCCTTGGTCACCGCCATGGTCACATCTCTCGTCGCTCCTGGAGTGTCTTTCTTTTCTCTCCTCCAGTATCCCAGCCGTGAAATTGAGATAATCCGAGCATGAAATGGATTCACTGTCTCGCTCTAACTCTTTACTCCTTCGCTTCTGCCTGCAATGTTCGTACGTCATACGACGGGTGCGCATATTGCACTCCCAAGCGTCTTCGGCCTCTCATTTCTTATTACCTTTCAGCACTGTACGCGTGACTCAGAGCTCGAGCCATGACTGAGTGGTAAGAAATGATGATGCCTCTTCGTGGTGCTCGAGAGGCTCATACTGATCTAGTCAGGACAAGGTGGAGCAGAAGCAACTTACAGTTCTCCCTTTGCTGCCGCTCCAGGTGCTCCCGGATTTGCTGTTGCTGTTGCTGATGCCTGAGGAACACGTGGTGAGCCTCGTCAGCCGCGGCGGCGGCCGCAGCGGCAGCGGCAGCGTTCATAATCATGAGTTGATGGTGGGCGGCTGCTTGACTCTGCGCGGCCGCCGCCGCCGCTAATTCACGCGCGGAAAATGTTTGTTGCTGGCCCAGGCGACCGCAACTCGGAGCCAGGATGTTCTCCACGGAGAAGGAGAGGGGCCTAGAGTTGTTGGTTTTGTACGGAGGCGGCCGGGGGGGCGCGGCGTCGGCCGAAGGTAGAGGTGGCGGCGGGGACGACGGCGTAGGTGAAGCATTGGAGATGCGCCTTTTCTTGCCGCTCAAGTCGTCGCTGTCGTCGTCGCCGTCGTCGTTGTCGTCCACGCAGATCTTCTCGTCCTCGATTTCCTCTTCTTTTTCGCGCTTCGTGCACTTGAACACCGGTACTCGAAACGAGACATTGAGAAAGTTTTCCGCATTTGCCGCATTTCCTTCGTCCACCTCTCGTTCATTTGAGTGCTCTTCTTTCTTGGAGTCTCCTCCATTTTTGTCCTGTCCTCGCATCATTTCTCGAATTTGGCCGAAGTGCTTGGCCGAGGCTGTCGACGGAGAGGACTCCCGCTTGTCCGCTGCCTTGTTCATGGCCAGACAAAAGCTCGGGTGATACTGTTGCTCCAGCATCAAGAGTCACCAGTTGTACATGTACACGGTGCAAAACGAGCTCAACAAAGTTCACAACGTGCTGGCAGCCGCGTGGCGGAGCTTTTTCTCTCTCTCCCTCTGTGTGTGCGTGTGTGTGTGTGTGTGTGTCCCTGATACGCACACGTCCGAGGCTTCACTCAGACTGAACGTTGGGGAAAAATCGCTCACGGCGTTTTCGAGGCGGTTTCACCCTAATTTGTAGGCCCATCATCCTAATCGACGGCAGCGGCGGCGGCGGCGGCGGCGGCGACGACGACGGCGGTGGCGACGGCGACGGCGACGGCGGCGGCGGCGAAAGAGACAGATTTTCTCGGTTACCCACCAAACAGGCGAGACTAACACTCGCCCTCCAACGTGCGCACGCTCTCCACGCTCTCCGCCGTGTCTCAATTACATTCCCCAGGGGAGAAAGACGGAGAGAGCGGCCGCCGCGGGAAAGCAACTTTCCGATTGGTCGACGTTCGCCGGAGCAACGCGCTACTTTCCAAGCTATTGGCCGTTGGCGCGGCGCCTGCCGTCACTCTCGTTGTCCGCGGAGCACGTAACAAGAAGCTCTCTCTCTCTGCTAGGTGTAATGAGACACTTGGGGGAATTGCCCTCTCCTCTCTGCGTTTGTCAATGAGACAGTCAATTTAGTCCAGGAGATAACAAGCACGTTTTTAAGCGGGAGGGTGTGAAGGAGACGGGAAATTGGAAAGAGAGGAGAGATGCTTTTTTCAGCCACGCACGTACAAGATGTGGCCTCATTCGTGACTTCTGGGTCGAGCTGGGCGATTGTTCGCATTGAGCACAAGTGATAGATTGTGCAGTATCTTCAGTAGAGTAGAGTAGAGCGAGAGACAACAAATCTCACGCATGTGCTTTATGAACGTGGATGTCTGAGCCAGTCTCTTGACTGAGGCAGTCACACTGTCTTTACAGATGATCTTCAATTCGTATTCACTTGGAAGGAAAATCTCCAGGCATCAGCAGAGGAATCCACTGGAGCTCCCCAGTTGGCAATGTGCTCTCCGTGCACTACAGCATATGGAGTGAGCTGGCGTCCTCTCAGTTTGAGGATGAGCTAAATAATGCTAACCCGACAGAGAAGTTGATCTTCTTAAAGGTCTGTTGGTTGCCTGGATGCGCTAAATGCGTCGGTGTGAAAAGTGCCAAGTGTCTACCCAATTCGCAATCTCTTTCTCTCCCCTTTCTCTTCCTTCATCAGATCAGGAAGGATTATCCACTTTTCGTTAGCCGATCAACAAGAGGTGAAATTTCGTCGCTTTCCAGCACTGATCCAACGTGAGGAAGCTCGGCAGCGGCTGCCCCGAGAGCGTGCAACTGTCCTCGGCGCAGGAGTCATCGTCCTCCATGTGCAGCTCGTCATATGCGAACGCATGAACTTGGACAGTGTGGTCGGAGATGCTTCCTCATCGTAGAGCGGCACTCTCAAGCACAATGACTACAAAGAAGGAAGACTCCGAGGTCGTGCATGAGAATCGATGTATCCGGCGACTAATCTTTAGATGGCATCAAGAGATGGGATATTCCCTGATATCCTCTTCAGTTTTCTCACATTTCCATCCCAAAAAGTCTGATCTGAAGTGAGAGAAAAGGGCGAGGAGTGGGAGAGATCGCGGTGAAGAAGACCAGGAAAAGGTCTATGGTGCAGCAGCAGCACCAGCTTTCTCGACAACAGTAAACGATCACAGATACTTTCAACCCAGCAGCCTCCATAACATAACAGCAGAGATGCTATTTTGCCTCCATCAATATTTGATGGCATCCACTCCAGGGATTGAGCTGGGAATTCGAAGAAAAGGCTTGAGAGGGGATCGAGAGAGGGTAGACGAGAGAATCCTCTTCTGTAGCTTTCTCAGTGCTGTCTTATGCAAAAAAGAAGATTATTTTCACAGTTTCATTATGTAGATAAGGTCATAATTCAGAAACAAAGTGCATGAGCATCCACAGTTTTGTTTAGCCCCACTGCTTGTCCTCTTGTGCTGTACTCAGGACAGACCCCTACTGTATTGGGACGCCCACCCCACAGTACATACGTACATGCATAACAAGTCAACCATGCACGAAGAATCTTCTTCCCTCTAGCTTCAATGATTGAACAAAAGACGAATGCTCTTGATCAAACAGTTTAGAAACCTCTAGCAAACAGACACAAGCTCATGACTACACAACCAAATGGAAAACCAGAATAGAAGTTGACAAACCCGGTTAAACAAACCCTCAGGCTCTGCACACACATTAATCCTTTCTGTAGCTCGCGACCATTTCAAAAGTTTTCAACTTTGCCCGAAAGTTTATTTTGTATCATCGGGCTTTCTTAATTCTTGTGCAAATCTGAGAAATCCCGCTGGCCATCTGCTCGCTGATTGGTCTCCCAGGAGTATTCGCTCATTTGGGAGAAGCACAAGTTGCAGCACGTGCGTAAGGATGGTCCGTACAGTATGAGCGTACGAGTGTGGGTCGATCTCATGAAGGAGAGATTCGACAGCGACCGAGAGGCGAGCAACGACAGCATTAATTGCTCTTTAGCGATGGCAACGACGCCAACCACGTCCACGCGTACATGTGCAGACACAGCGCCTCCCCAGACATCTCGTTGCACCGGAGCCTTGTATACGATGAACGTTCTTGGTGGGTCTCTGCTCCAGTTTTTGATTTCCCAGTCCCATAACGGTCTGGATTGAGTCGAAAGGCCCCAGAGACATCCTTGCTTCTCCCGAGTTGAAAGCCTTCTCCATGCAAGGCCCTCTTGCAGCATGCAATCTGGGCCTTATGCCACTGACAACTGCTGGGGCTGGCAATGGAAGACTTTATGAAGATGGAGTGCAGTAGGCTGTACTCGACAGTGTCAGTGTATGGAGCAATGTGGCCAGTGGCTTGCTCGTCCAACTTATAAGCTGCGTGAGAGAGATTGCGGTCCTTTACAAGAATGGGGATGCCGGAGTCGATTGTTTTATTAAATTGGGTTTCTTTCCTAAATTTTGCAGTGAGTCTGCGACCCTTTTTGCGCTCTCAAACACGAAAAGCGTACGCGGAAAAGTCACGAGCGGGGCATTAAACTTTTCCGAGGAGATTGTCAGAGCATCCACGTCGGCTGAGTACGTCGCATCCACCACCCACCTGCCTCAAAAAGTTGGGTTTCTGTGCGTATGCACGCATTTATACGCCAATGTCAGTGCAGCGTTGCTAGGCAGATTTTGCCTCGTCCCTTAGTCCGACGCTGTGCTGGTCAACCTCGTACGCACATGTATGTATGTACTTACTTCCACTCTCGGTAGGAAAATGCTACAGAAGATTGCTTCTCCATCCTCCCAGCAATCCTTTTCTCTTATCTGACCAATTACTGAGATTATCGTTTTGGTCATTCGTCTCCATCTGCTCGCTGGCGCGAGGAGGAAATAGAGCCTTACCATCAGAGGCCACATGCAGAAGGACAAGCATTGTACAGGAGCATCATAAATTTTTGCACACTCACACTTGTAATATTTACGTCGTGTTTAAGCCCTGCTTCATGGTAGTTTGCAATGATAGTTTGCGCCAGAGTGTTGCTTTCCCTGGGGAGCCTTTGCAGCTGTCTAAAGGCCCTATGTATTCCACAATACTAGCGGATTAAACTCAGCCGTGGGCCATTACGGAAGGGATTCAGGGCCAATTTCCTGGTCAATCCCCAAACCACTGGCAGATTGGACGTAATAGCAGAAAACCATTGTTGCTTGCTATGTGTGGATGCGCTTGAGCGTGGTGCTCGAGGCGCTGCCACAGACAGACAAACGACCAATGTTGTAGTGCAAACTGCACTCGCCGTTGTAGTTAGCGTTGGTGGTGAATGTGCTGTGCTGTGACTTCTAGTCACGGTGCCGGACTTGAAAACTAATAATCTCGCCGAGTACAAAGGTCCAAGTTCGCGGTACGAACAAGAGTCAGCAAGGGAAACGTAATCTCGCTTGTGAAGCTTCATAAGTCCTGTTCTTATGAGCGTGCACCACATTCCACTTCGATATCCATTCGTCATTCCGCCTTCTACTCAGTCTTCTCTTCATTTCAAGAATCTGCCATACATGCTCAACGGAGGGGGGGCGGGGTGGGGTGGGGGTTGAAAGACGACATTGGCGTTAACGACAAAAGCCTCTGCATGTTTCACATCAACGAGAGAACTTAATGTTGTGCAGAGTGGGGCATTCCTCGATCAAAGGCTGCAGATATCCCCGACAAGAATTCAACCCTACCGCAAGGACGCTGTGATCTGCGCGCGCGCGCACGTGTGTGTGGTCGCAGTTTCACAAGGAACCGCCTCTTGTCCTTCAATTAAGGGTATCTCCTTTCATTTTAACCGCTCGTTTGGGTCAGGGCAGAGAAGAAGAGTCTTTTTTTTCCTCAACCGGAGAATGGGGTAGAAAAGGTCGACCCTATTCATCTCATGCTTGATTGAGGGTTCTTCTACCTCTCTGTCAAGCAAGTTTGTTACGATGAGGTCTTGCTTGTTCCGTGCAGTGAGGCCGTGCAGTGTGTCGGGCTTGCATGTGCACGATCAGCTCACGAGATGCGGTCTGAGAATGTCGAGCCAGCAGGAGTCCTCGACCGACTTCCCTGGCCTCCGCTTCGGCTTGCTCTTTGTCGGCGAGTCCAGAGAGTAGCTTTCTTGTCTGTCGCTGACCTCCGCCCGCTGAAAATGAATTACTGCGGAGTCCGAGAGATCGGTTTTCTTCAGGCGATAACTCATTTCTGGGTCATGGGAATGTGTCTGAATTGCATACAGCATCCATCGGAAATCAGGACTAAATGCTACGTAGCTCGACGCGATCCTTCTCGCGTCACTATGATGGGCTTTTGCAGATGGCAAACACGCTCTTTTTGCCTTCTCTGTCAACTTTGTTGCTCAGCTTTCAGATGCCCAACATGTCGCGCAACTCCGTCGTCGCGTACAAGTCGACGTGGGCGGAGGTCGTCGTTGGGCACCCGATTGACGCTCGTCGGGAATCTCGTTCACGCTCGCACGCGCACACACAGTGCGAAATAGTCGAGCCAGAAGAATTTGCCAATCTGCCAGAGATCAGTTTAAAGACAAAACTACCATTCACACGCCGGTCGTTTCCTTCCGCTCGTCCCCTCCCAAGCTGTGACCTCTCAGTCTGACGACTTTTTCAAAGGAATTCTTGACGCTCCTCATCCCAAATTCGGGTTTGGCCGTGGCAGCCACTGATGAAGAGAAAATGAGAAGGGGGGAACTAATTGATGCTATGAGCCCAGTCAAGAGAGTTCGAGGAGGAGATTCTGGCCAGCGTAATGGCCATTTAGTCCATGAACACATCGACTGTTTCTCTCTCTCACACACACATGAGCGTGCACTGGCTACCACAGGCATCCCAGCTCCCCACTCTGGCTCACACACCACGGGCATGTCAACTCCGGGCTCCAGTCGAACTGCCACTTCACACCCCTACTCCATAGCTTGAGGGCTACAAAGACCGCTGTCAGATGACCAAAGCACGTCCGAAGGACCTGGGACGTGGGAGACGGTCCGGACAAACGGTGCGAGACGCACTAGGTGACAGTCAACTTGTCAGGTAGAGCAGTTCCTTCCTGGCAAATTGATATCGCCCGCACCCCATGGCACTGATATCGCGTCATGCGTTGTGACTACAGTCACATCTTGTCAGCGGGGGCACCGTGGAGGAGGCGGCTAAAGAAGCTGAGTATCCATTTCATGCATATTAAGTGCAATTAAGGGAGAGTGATGGTCCCGGAGTAACGGATGTCAAAAAGACAGACCTCTTCTCTTCTCTGTGCTCTGCTCTTATATGCTCGAATGACTTGAAACATTCGTTGTCAGTTTGGTGTGGTGGCGAGGACTAATTAGGAGCGGGAGATGAGGGGAGATAGGATCGGGTGTCAAAAATGCGTCTCTCTTCCTCTCGTGGTGTGAAAGGAGATTCTCCTATGAATGAACGACGGCCTTGTGATATTGCAGTCAGAAGTAAAAGTGAGAGAAATGCTCTGTTGGTCCGGGTTCATCACTTGCCTCCCCGTCGACCTTGTGGTGCTGACGGCTCGTCCGTCCAGTCCGTCCAGCCGATCTAGTCCGTCTAGTCCGTATGCATTGCTGTGCTGTAGCCAGTCATGCAAGTACCAAGTACCGTCTCATCGTGACTGAGCTTTTTGCTCGACGAACGTACGACAGTAGGTACCAGCATGTGGCGTGCAAGTATTTTCGAGGGCATTTGAGTGACGCCCAAGCCTCAAGTGAAAGACGTGAAAGATGCACTCGCAACGACCACACCGGCTCACGTGAATTGGCCACAAATCCGCCAGGATCGCTCTCCAGCCGTCTGACGGGCGTAGCGACTTACAATAGCTCACGGTCGATTTCGTGTCCACGAGCAGTGCTTTTTTGCCATATTTCCTGGCTTCTTACGCCTATATTCGCATGTCATATCTGCATTTACACACGCAGGCAGAGAGAGACAGCGAAGGGAGAGAGTGGCAAACTGTCATTTGGGTAAGCCTCATTGATCCTACCCGTGGTAAAAGGTTAACGGTGCGCAAAAACTGGGCTTGCTGTGCATGCTTTTTTACCCCTTGCCTCAAATGAGAAAAGTTTAACAAATGAGGACGTACTCCTCACATTTAAAAAAGGGGATTCGATTAGTCTTTAGACTCTCCACCATAAATCTGTCAAGCGTCAGAAATGAGCCAGATTATGTGCATTGTGCACGCACGTATGAGTGAATTTCGCATGTCGAAGCGCGGGAAAAACAAGCGGGGAAGATTTGTCATTGCCTTATCATAATTGAGTAGTCAGACTTGAGGCAAAAGTGATCCTGGCAACTGATTTATGCTTCTCTTTTTTTTGTCTGCGTGGAAGAATGCGTAGGAGGAGGATGTGGAGCAGACACGTATGTACTTGGACTGTAGCGTGATCTCGTGCTGTAGCTGTCGGAGTCGAGCATGTTTTTTCCGCCAAGGTGATGATGCTGTGCATAAGTGAAATCCCAAACCGTAGTAGGTCAATTGTTCCTGCTTAAACCATATCGGGTGTCTCGGCACGACTTTGTAGCTCGCACTTTGTCGGAAACAAAGCACGGTCAGTGCGGACACGTCCACGGTCTTTGGCAGGACCCACTCGGACTCCCACACGCCGGCGTCCGAGACCAGGGACATCATTGTGTTCACAGTTCTGGTTGTGGCGGAGAAGGTGAGCCAAGCCGAGCGAATTGGAGCTCTAATTAGACTCCTGCTACTTTCCTAATTATCCGTTTAATGACCTAATCCTCTAAAGAGCGAGCGAGCGAAGAAAAGTCTTCTTTTCCGGCGAAACAAAAGAGAGCTTTCTTTGAAGAGTTTGAGGATGAAAAGAGAGGAGGAACAAAAGCTCTTTGGTGCGAGGCTGCATTTGTCAGACGAAATGAAACAGATTCTAAATCGTAAGGCAAAAGCTCCTTGCACTGAAAGGACAGACACACACGCACAGAAATCTGCTCTGTGTGAAGAGGTCAGACCTGACTGCCATTTCCCACTGCAGTGGTATTTCCGAGCAGGAAAAAAAAGAGTTGTCTGAATTATCCTGCTGGAGATGATTCTCAGTCTGCTCCCTTTCTCCTCTGCCGCCGTTCACTCACTCAGCTCTAACTAATTGGTTCGTTTTTAGCCTATTAGGACTACAAATTCGAGACCTCCATGACACAAGAGAACCCGCCAAGGTAAGTAAATGCTGCACTGCTTTCGTCTCTGCTGCCCTGATGCCACGCAAAATCGCGCTTGTACTTACTTCACTTGGTATTTTGCTTAACAACGTGAGTGCCAACCGATGTGCAGGCTTTGCCACTTTTATTGACGTCGTATGAGCACGCTATTCGTATCGTGCGGCCTCAACGGATACGTATATCTTGACTTCCTTGTGCAGGTCAAGTAGCGTCAGCTTCTATAGGTCGGTTGCCAACGAGTGCGACTCGTATATAGGAGAAAGTTTGTGCGTTTTCTGGTGGAAGAATTTAACGAGATGTGCAGTTTAAGAAACGACTCAAGTCTCTGGACGCTCGTACCATTGGCGCAGCATCGCATCTGTTTCCGCTCCATGAAGTCCTCCTGAGAAGTCCAAAATACGTACATGTATTGTACTATTCCGCAGTACAAATGTCGGATGAGGCAACAATCTATTACTGTGCTTACGCACAACCTGGCTTGTGACACGACTGGATCCTCGTACAATACCGCTCGTTCAGCGCAGCACTCTCATACCTTGAGGAGTTTTCTTCAAAAACTTTACGGCTGAGAGATGGAGAGAGCGTTACTTTCCGCATTATTGCTTCCAAAACATTTGTGGTGCCTACTACCCGTACACAGCACGATGCGTGGAGCAATGGATGGCAATGACCTGCTCGTAACTCATGGCAGACAACGCAGACAAGTGCGAGTGAGTCGTGTTCAAGATTTCCTCGGATGCTTTCCACTATTAAGGCGAGATCATTGTGGCTTTGTGCGCATAGAGCATCTTGCAACAATGATGTTCCTGTTCCAAGTAAACGCGCTCCCCCCCGCCCTTCCTGCCCTTTGGGCCAACGGGGTGTGACCGAAAGCTCTTTTTTCTCACTCTGTCTCAAATGTGTCGTCGCGCTAAATATTTCTCGCATCTACGAGCTTTTCCTCACCTTTCTGGGTGAGACAAAGGAAACTTCGAGCGTTATCAAACATAATTATGAAAAGTAAAGCTGTGTAACTCACTTGTGCAATGAGACTGCCCAAACAGGCAGGGCAGAGCAAAGACAAACACAGTGTACTAACTGAAAACTGAGGTAGATGTACAATGTACAGGACTATTGCTTTAAATTCGGACTCCAGAGCCAACGATCTCAAATATAGTCTAAAAATGTAAGTGGAAAGGTTAGGACTAAGGCGGGACTTTTAGGTACTGCAAAGACAGCACTCTTGGGAAAGTCAAAGAATTCCTTGGCACGCAGGCCTCCGAGGATGCATGTCTTTGTCATCTCCTCTGCCAACATATTTTTCCTGCTATTTTCTAACATTTGTTCATCAAACAAGTGGCATGAAGTCCTTATCTGTGCTAGGATGAGACAACTTTTGGTTGATACTTGCACGGCCATGAGCTGATTCCAGATTTAAAGTACAGGGTGTCCATAAAGTTCCTTTACACTTCTGAATGCTTATAACTCAGCACTGGAATGAGCTAGAGACCTAAATTTACTGCTATTTGAAAGACAAGACTCATGAGATTCAATTCAAACAGGCAAAGAGGGTAAAACCTCAACGTGTGAACCACCCAGAGCAATGACCTGTTTGAGCCTCTTCTGGCCTCATACTAAGTTACTCAGTACCACGGGCAGTCCTTGCAGAAGATGCACTACTTAGAGAGCGACGGAGGGAAGAGGAGAAGTTTGGTGATCCTACTCTCGATTTTTCGCGGCAACTCCAACTCTGCGCGTAACTGGTCTTACTTTCTCCCTGGGGCCTTTGCATGCGGGTGTTCTTGTACACCATACTCTAGGCCAGCTTTGCGAGGGTGCAGCCCTTTTTTAAAGAGACCGATCACAAAATTGTTGATTGATCCTTGATGCTGATATAATTCCTCATCCCAAACCGCTTCTGAAAATGTCAAAGGTCAATGTGACCTCAAAAAGGCCCACCCTATTGTACATATTACTAAAATGCAGGAGGTTTTTTTCATGAAGTTCACCAATTTTGCTATACTTTGTTTTTCATATATGGTATAGGAATGGAGTCTATGATACATGCAGTCACTCTTTTCACTATTTGTTTCAGTGATCATAATGAGGAAATGACCTGATAATTATAAGTTCGTGAGTGGCGCCTTCTTTCATCTACTCATTGCGGAAGTTGTTTTGTTTATTTAGTGGCGAAGCATATGGGCAATGGACTTTTTCCAGGAGCCTCTCTGAGACCACCGTGAGGATGAAGATCTGACGCCACCTCTGAGTAGATACGAAGCCAGAAAAGCGCTGAGGAGAAACGCAGCCGCGTAGATGATCCTGGTCGTCTTGGTGTCTGGGATCCTCAATGTGCGATATCGCAAGTATCCGTCCGGATGGAAAGAGGCCAGTCCGAACGAGGACCACGCCGAAGCGGGAGAACAAGAAGGCACCACTACTAAGTGGAGAAGACGATTCTGCCTGCACGATGCAGCCAAGTATGTAGAGAAGGTTAACTTAGTGGTTGGTTCCTGTCTTTTGCGCACCGGTCGGTTGAAAAGTAGGTGTCCAGAGAGTCCTGACTGAGGCCATCGTCGGGACCACAGTTCCCGACACTCTTAAAAGTTCCGTCTGCCTCCTTGTGAAAGCTGGATATTCGGGGAAAATGTTCTTGTGCAGAAAACACAATGGAAGGTTGGAGGGCGGACACCTCCTTGGATCTGCTTTGAAAAGAGCATAATTACGTGTCAATCAATGCTGTCTTAGCCAGGAGTTCGTACGTAGACGTTCCCTTACTAAATCTCGTTTCCGCAGTCCGGTCTACTGAAAGGAGGCCTGTGCGAAAAAGCGACCTTCACGTGCTCGCCGTAGTCCCGTCCATCAATTCTCTCTGGCAGGTTCTGCTCTACTAGATGTCTTTCTTCTTCACCTTGAAGTGTCACAAAGTCCAGGGCGAAGGGGAACGAGTTCAACACCAACTCCAGCTTGGCGGTGGGAGGAGGGCGGAAGAAGTTGGAGAAGCGTTTTCTCTACAGCGCGCATCGGAAAGAACAGTGAACACACGCGGACAGTGTCCCAGAGTCTGGCAGATATTTGTGGGGATACCCTGAGCTGTGATTCCACCGGCTGCTCCTCGTCCTGACCCTCAACGATGTCGTCGTCGCCGCTGAGATAAAACATATGTGGGGCAGCATCCTCAGGAAATGCGTGCCTGAACGCCTCCACACGCTCTCTGTACATCTTATCATCTTGCTTGGTTATCCTGCCTCCTATTGGAAGACGTGCATGTGAAGCTATGTGTACATAGAGCATACCCGGTGTTACGTTCCTTGATCCAGGAGATCTCCCAAGAAGACGACCACGTGGGGCTGGTATTTGTTGATGGCATTTGCAAATGCTCTCTCCAGAAGCTTTTCTTCCCCTAAATCACACATGAACCACTGTTCGTATTCAGATGTCGTAAAGATTTCAGCTCACACATCCTCCTCTCTCTCTCTCTCTCTCACACACACACACACACACTCACGTTGAATGCTTCTGGTAGGTACGGTGGAATCAATAACAATTTCATGACGTGCACACTTCCAGTGGTCCATGTGTATGAATGACACTCCCTATGATGTGTGGGTCGGCCACAAGTAGAACGTCCAGCCACTGAGGGTGGCTGATCGTTGGCCAATTCACCCAAGCGGCCAGATCCACAGAGATCCATCGGTTGTACAAGAAGGTAGCGAGCAACACCAGCGCCGATGGAAGTAGACGGAGGAAGCCACGCATCGCACCTTCTCTGTTCTCCTCCAGTCGATGTATTGAACTTGTAATGTCACCTTAACACTGATCTTTTATGAAAATCGTCCTGTCATGCTCAAAAAGTTCGCATAATAATTCCCACGACGCAAGGAGGAGCAACTGTACATGCTCTCCAACGTCCACTTAAATGTCAGCTTTGAAGTGGGCTTTTTTATGGATCTTTTAAACCACACGTGTACTATTACAGTATTTACGTTCACGAGTTAACTTCTTATTTTGTCTGTAGGCTCAGACTTGAGCTTATCAGCTCAAGCTGAGCTGTGAGTTTTTGCTCACACGTCAGTCGTCAACATTATCACACTTATCGTGATGCGATGTTGGAAATACTACAGTGGGCTCTTTTGTGATTAGCAGATGAGATATTCTTGGACATTTCAAGACTTCGTCGTTTTGGTGTTCTTAAAGTATGACAAACCAAGCATTTTTCGAACAAATTGTTGACCTGTGACAGTTCCAGGCTGGACATTTTACGCAAGTTCTGGTGAATGATGTTCTTCGTCTCGTTCGTTTCTATAAGTACCATTCTGCGTTATGGACCTGAACAGCTGAGCTTTGCTGAAAATAGCTACAGTACATAAAAAGAGAGAGGTTGCAACGCTGTTGCGCGCTCGAGTCAATGCACAGGTACAACTGATGTACAACTGATGCCTCCTGAACAAAACTCACATTATTCTGTTTTTGCCCGAATGATTCGCTCTGGAGCTACAGCAACTTTTCCGCAACCCACCAAGGTTGCCGGTACAGTACAGTACTTATCAAAATGCAAAGAGAATCATCGGCCTGACCTTGCCTAAAATGTTAGTCTCCAAGTCATGTCTTGAACTGTCAAAGGTTCATTTGTCCGAAAATCACGAAATATCTAACAATACTTCATCTGCCTTTCAATGACGAACTCTCTGCTCTAAGTGGAAGCTTTTCTTTGCAACCAAGGTGCGCAAGGCCCTGAGAATAGGTAAGTAAGTGTAACAAAAAAAGCCTGTGTCAAACGTAGCACGTAGAGAGCGTTCAAAGGCTTTCTTCTCGAATCTGCGTCGTCGGGTCATTTGCTTCTTGGGCTCGCTGATCACGGCCTTTTCCTTGGGAAGGGACAACGAGGAGAAACTTCTGCAGCGTAGATGTCAAGCAATCTAAAAGCGAAGGAAAAAACACCTGCACTGTCTAATGCACATCCAGTACAGTACCCAGAACCGAAGATAAGTGAAACATAAACTTCTGGTGCTTTTTGGAGAGATCACAGTTGTTGACTGCACACGATGGTTGCTTTTAAATGTTCCGTGCAGCGCCCTTCTTGACTCACACGGTAAGCATACGATAATTCTCGTACGTGTAGTGGAAGGTCAATGCACCCCGAGAGTGTCGTGAATGCCGAACTAACTGGTGACTGCCGCTAACTCACGTGAGGCTCTCTTGAAGCACTTCGGCTTGCTCTTCCAGGTCACAAAGATGAAATAGATCGGAACGCCGGTCAAGATGATTGCAATGTTGATGCCTTTGTAGTAAAAACTGATCGTTAAGTGATTCTGAACCTGCCTTGGGCCGAATTTAGTCAAACCTGTCTCCATGTAGGTTTCCTTGATGGGTACAATCGTAATGAAAACGGTGGCGAGTATGTACAGTGTTGGAAAGATGAGGCTCACTTTGATGGGCCTCTCCCAGTCAGGGTGCTTCCAGCGGAGATAAGGTAGACAAAAGACCGCTAAGCCAATGCTCACCTGAAAGCAGAGGGACTGGAATTCATCCTTATGAGAATGGCTCATGCTGAGTTACCCAGGTGCCGAATCCCACGTAGTTGATGAGTAAGTTCATGTCTGATGAACACAGGTAGCACAGAGACAAAAAGGCCTGAAAATGAGAAATGCTCGTTCCATGTAAACACAGCAACGCGCTCTTGTGATCATAGCTTCGCTGTAACTTCGACTTGCCATGATTAAAACGGCTGGGGCCGGGGTCATCCTGTTGACTTGGATCATGGAGAGAATGTCGGGCATCTGTCCTTCACAGGCACCGGCGTAAAATAACCTTGGAAATGCATGCAGTCATATGTTACACTTGAATACATGAGCGCGGCTGCATGCATGGTCAACAATTTCCTGCATAACAGACTATGAGTACGTAGAGCATAAAATTAGTGCATACAAGTGTTTAGCACATGGTGACCCTTAGGTACGTACCTGCTCGACGTCAGAAGAATGCCATTGACTCCGCCAAAGGTAGACATAGCAACAAAGATAGGAATCAGGAACGCCCAATCTCCGTACAGTTGCTGAACGAAGGTCTGCCAAGAAATATGTGTATATGCACGCATATATTGACTATGCCCACACTGTACCGATATCCCACCCTCAGCAGCGAATGAACTCAATGTACTGGGGGCTGTCGCTTACCACGGCAACAGCGTCTGAGCCTAAGACATCAGAAACCGACAGCGTGGTGTAGAACGCCACGTTGGTCAAAACGTAGACTGTTGTGACCAAGATGCAAGATATGGTAATGGCCCTGGGAAGATTCCTACAACGCAAGATCCGAACGTTACACATACTTTTTTTTAAAAAGTCGAGCACGTATTTAGACACTTACTTCACGGGATCGTTGAGTTCTTCTATGACAAAGTTCAGGTAGTTCCAGCCATTATAAGCGAACAGACCCGAATAGAACGACAATGCTATCTTGGTGACATCTTGTTGAGTGTTTTCCCATGTAAAGTATTCAACCTTACCTAGTGCGAACGAAAGTTGCATGAGCAATTGCCACAGCGACATAATTTCACTTCATGTTGGTGTCTTACCCAAGCTCAGTTGGTAAAACCCAGTCAAGATGATCATGAACAAAGCCAATAACTTTGCGTAGGTGAATACGTCTTGAACAAAGGTCGCCCACTTGACGTCCCAGCAGTTCACGAATGCCAGAAGACCTGCCGTAAGAAAAAAACACCACACAGATGCACAGTGGCGATGTTGCGCAATGTGAGTGACCTACGTACATATACAAACTGCAGCAAGCAGTCTGACACTGTGGTCCGGAGGGTCACACTCTGGAAAGAACGGTTTTGTCGCATAAAGGGAGAAAGTGAGTGCGACGATGGCCTGTGAGCAGGGTCTTACGATCATGCATTCCACCCACAACCTGATGAAGGCCAGGAACGGACCAAATGTCACCTTAATGTAAGCATAGTCAGCCCCGGTCTTTTTTATCATGCACCCCAGCTCAGCGTAACAGTAGGCCCCGATCATGGAGTAGAGACCACAACTGATCCAAACAGCCAGCGCCATATTCACTGAGCCAGTCGTTTTGAGTACTCCTGACGGGGAGACAAAGATACCAGAACCGATGATGGAACCAATGATGACTGTGCAACCGTTGATCAGAGTCATCTTTGGTTTCAGCTCAATGACCTCTTCTTCATTCTCATGGGTCTCATTGCCCTTGGCCTCCTGGGTTGGCACTGCCTGGTAATCTCCGGATCCAGTCATCTTAGTTGCCTCAAGCGATTTTGCAAGCTGTCCCGATAAGCAGGTGAGATATGAAGCACTGTATATGTGCCTGTCTTGTGTGGTTCACCTTGCACTTTCAAATTCGTTCTCCTTTCTACATCTCTTCCGGGATCTTCACTTCTCTGCTAAGCCAATTTCCTTCGCCCTCTCCCTCGCTCTGTCCTCATGTTCACTCTTCCGAGCTCTCTCTCAGAGACTTTCTCTATTCTCACCTTCCATAACAGTAACAGTTGCGAGGTTATAAGAACCTGTGCTCAGAGTGATGCCCTCACCTGGATTGACGTACTGTATGCACGATCGTGCCGAGCTTTACATACCGTAGGTAAAGCGGTACTTATGAATAGCAGTTCACGTGGGTTAGAGCAGAGTATTTTAAGTTTTTCAGTCTGTAAAAGAAAAAATTCCACCAAAATTTGCTTCAAGGAAGCGGTGGCTCCACTTTCGGTCGCCTCCGGGTTCTGCCGTCGTACTCCGTACTACGCGTGTACGTACGCATTAGCACAACTTTCTATTGTGCTCGTCCACTCTCGGGGTCACTCTCTTCTTACTTTATTACGGCACATTATTGGACGCGTGATGGCAGCCTCGGGATGAAAGAGAAGTAATAATCGACTAAGGAAGAGAGCAATGGGACAAAAAAGACTCATTGAGAGCCATTTTCGCTTCCCGCGGAAGCAGGACTGGTGACGTGAAGAAATGTCACATCTTCAAACTCAATGAAAGCTGCGGGGCAGCTGTACTTTACGGCACATAGTGCGTATCTTCACACTGATTTATCAAGACGATTTTCTTACGTACATTCTCCACTGTATTAAGGTAATCTAAAGCCAGTGTCACATCCAGCCTAACTCTTCTTTTGACTGCAGCAAGTCAGTTCTCCGAGGTCAGGCCAAGTTACCCCCCCCCTCCTGTGTATACTAAGCGCGCTGAATAGCCTTAAAAGTACTGAATTGCAAGAAGTGGTCTTTGCCTACAACGTCTGAAATTGTACTCGTCTTGCGTCGTGTTGAATTTACCGTGCATCGACTCTGTTTCCACCCCCACTCCAATGTAAATATTTCAAAGACGCAATCATGAGCATCTGGTTTTCTCTTCTGCTTGCGCCCGCCAGGGTGAAATTGCGTGTTTTTCTTGCTGCTCGAACCTCAAGCACTAATATATATGTACGTACTTAGATGTGATGAGAAAATGAATGAGGGAAAATGAAGCAGGAAGTGGATGAAGGAATTGCGTTCAACCGTGACGAAAACAGCGCGAGTCTCGCGGTATGGAGAACTTGTCATGTTTAGCGACAAATGCGCGTTGCTACCGGCCGGCGTTTCTTGGGTGCCGGACCGGACTGACTGCACGCTCCACCATCGGGGGCGAGATGAGGTGTGCGGTGACTGCGTAGTTCTCCGGAGAAGGGTTGCTGAAAACCCCAGCTGGCTTAATGGACGGGGAAGAAAACCTTACGAGACTTTGAACGAAGAAACAGCTGTGTTAATACAGCAAGGCTATGTTACATACAGTTGAGCCAGAAATTATTGACAGTCCCTTCCAAATTCTACATTTATACACGTACCTCTGAAAATATGACCCGGAGGCAAGCATCCTATTGAAAGTGATTACATGGATGAGAAATAACACTTTTTTGTGCATCTATATATGCCTGTGGCTCGTTTCTGGAGGAACTTTGATTCAAAAGTTAAAAATTTGTGTGTTCAAAATTATTGGTACCCCTTTAAGAAAAGATGGGGTATATCTTGCTAATATTTGATGAGAAATTCTTCTAACATTTTTCTCAGTGTCCAGTAAATAATTCAATGTTGGAGAAACATTCAGTCGAGATGTGTGCAAGCCATGTAGGAAAGCAAGATCAGAGAAATGGGCATTATCACCTGGGCCACCATGAAGAACATGGAATAGTGCATTGTCTGGGGATCCTAGCAAAAGCAGCAAGACCATCTTCAAGGCTCTTGATATTCCTGCATTACCAGTCAGGAACATCCTGAAGAACGTCAATGAGCATCATACTGTAAAAATCTCCAGAACAGGAACAGAGAGCTCAAGATATCGCCGCAATTTGGACACATGCTCATGCGACACGTCAGCGTTTGTACCATGATCCAAGGCTATGCTCCACGACTTGGGTGAGGCTGTTGCGGCTGTCATGGTCAGTGCTCCGACGACCCCTTTACGGGAACAACCTTCATGGCTGTTGGCCAAAGAGGCTAATAGCTTCTAATTTCAGACTTAATTCCAGAAAAAATGTGTAAGATATAGAATAATATCTGGATATCCGACTGAGTCGTTCATGATGTGCCGATGTCCACTTTATCTATCAAAGAATTCACATTAAGTTTTCTACAGTGGTTGAGAAAAGAGGCAAGGGAGAGATCCCCAATAAGTTCTTTCCATACTTGCCTTCTAATCCTTTAGTATCTTCGCAGCTGGAGCTCAATGTCATACAACATGTACGCAACAGCTTCAGGCTTGTCTCCAAAGGCAGAGTCTGCAAAACCGTTGCAGACTTGTATGAATGGGTAAATACACATAACGTCACTGTGATGCGTTGTTTGAGTGCTACACTTGCTGCATGCGTGGAGTCGTAGCTGTGCGGAGAAGTGGAACAACTGCTACGGTACTTTCTGTAGCGTTGGTGTGTACGTACTAGTGCATGAGTGATGTGATCATTGCGTATACACGAGGCCTTGCGACGCTGATGGCGTGCGAGTCAGTACTTCCTTACTCCATCACTTTACGTGCATGCAGGCCACAACAATCCAAAGATGACATTCGCCATCAGGCCTTTCTCGCTCTCTTGACTTTTGCTTGTCTCAGTACTAAGCGGACAAACTTCCATTGCCTGTCTTTCGGAAAAGGGTGAACCTTCGTTCAGCCGCTGACAACATACAGGCTGTAGTGATCAGATAAGACCCTGCAACATCTTGTGATGGATAAAGTGAACCTGTCTGAAACGCTACTGAAAATCGTCCCGCGCTTTTCGTTTCTCAACTTGATACCCAACAAATGACTGCACAGCCTACGGGAAGTTGCAACGTCTGTAATGATCTCGAACTGAACTGCTTTGAAGTTGTTGACTCACTTGAAGACGACAGCCGTGGAAATCCCATGCCTTCTCCTTTACTTTGCCACCCCCTCATTCTCGTTCATCGTTGCACGGGAAAAACATCTTAGGCAGGAGCGGCAATCGCCGTTGTGGCGCAGTCTTCAGTCGTCCGCAAACGCTCAAAGGGTTAAGGAAACTCCAGAAGAAGCAGACATCGAGCTCTTGCTGCCTCCGTTGCCGGCACAATGAAAGGGGTAAGGTGATGGCGACTGCTGACTTTGCCGTAGGTGCACGTAGACGTAATGGACGTCGCTTATGCTATTGGTTAGGCTACGGCTGAGGCCGCACACGTACGTGAACGTTCTCTACGCTCAGGGAGTCCTCGAAGAGGAAGTAGGTGCATATTTTGCCGATTAACTTCAGAAGTCAGATAAACCTTCGCTGGGAGTTCATACTCAACATGTAGATGCATGTTGATAGCTATTATTGTATACGTACTTATATGTTGCGTTTATACACCTACGTATGCAGCACTGTTATAAGCGTACATACGTACGTATGTATATGTCGGGATGGACGGAATTGGCCTTCGCTCACGGTCCTGCTGTAGTCATATGTCGGTGCAGTACGTTCGTACTCTCTAATTGGTCATTCACGCACACATACCCTAGATGTCAATGCTCCAAAGTCCTATGCATTGTCAGCTAAGCGTTAGTCAGCGTTTTGATACCGCTCGGCTCTGTCAGCCCGTTAGTGGACTTGCCACGATCACCCTTTCAATCTCTCCACAAAGAAGCTCCAAGTCGCTCCTTCTCAAGGAAGACTTTATTGACAATGAGATATCGACATGTCAGAAAGGCATGCTGGACAATGCAAAAGTATGTGTAGTAACACAAATGCATCAGTGTTATATGCATTCCTTTAGGCAGTCTGCAATACTAGTGTGAGTTTGGTCGGCCAGTGACGCTACCCTGTGCACGAACAAGGCTGAACTTGGCCCTCAGCCAGAGAGTCGGACACAAATAGCACACGGATGCTCTCCAAACTATCTTGAGGGCAGCTCCTACTAAATCACCTCTGGTGTTGCCGATGCAAAGCAGGAAGATGGACATGCGCAATTCGGTCATTTTACGTAGCTGTCACTTTTTTGTCCGTTCATCCCTCCCGCGCCGTGAATCCTCTTTGCTATTCTGCTCGTGTTTTCCATCGTCAAGGCACAGTTGTGAACGCAACAGAACTAATGATGCTCCTGACTGATAATCCGAATCAATTGCTCACCATCACACAACCCCTTCCTTTACCTCACTTAACGTGCAGTTCATAACGATCGCAAACACCAGCCTCGAGTTTATGATATCCCGCTAAACCTTCTTTTTTCAGGCTGTAATTTCTCCCCTCACTGGCCTGCTAATGATTCTGCTGTTGATTTTCATCTCACCCACTTTGTTGGAGGCGGCTTCCGCCATCAAGGGACATGGGGACGATGATTACCAGGTGAAGCTGAAGTTCGTGCAGGTCGACTTTGAGGAGGCCATCAAGGAGCAGCTGAGGGAAATGAGACAAGCATTCGCCTACGGCAAGAAGCGCCACACGGAGGAGGAGCACAGAGGCAAGAGACGGACAAGAACACCCAACATTGTCACCGATCCGGAAAATCTGGAAGGAGAGTACAGGCAGGAGACAGAAGTACAAATGGTCCTTGAGGTACCTGCAGCACTCCATGACGAGGCCGAGGATGCAGTGGCCGAGAGTTCGTATCGACATCCCAGCCTGTGCTTCTACTTCGCACTGCAGGGCGTGGAGCCCAGGTTTTGCAAGGAGGAGATTTCCCCAGGTTTCTATTCGGACGTGAGTGAGTACTCGTCAGAGGAGAGAAATGCAAGGCCCTTTGCACGATCGGCCGAGGCAGACCAAGAACTGGCAGAAGTTTGCGCATATTTCGAGCGCCGGGACATTGGGCGAGGATACCTCCCCGAGGTATGTAAAAGGCATGTAGAAGAGATGCGGGGGAGGCAAGGGGACGTTGTCGAAGACCATGCGGTACCAACTGTTGAGGCTGATTATAACGACGTCATACTCGCCAATCGAGCAGCAATCGTTGCCGAGGGACGGATCGATGTGTCTGGCGGACCTCCGGCAGAGTCAGAAGATGTGGCGGCATTGGAGAGTAGGAAAAAAGAGGAAACCAAGACGGAGAACAAGAAGAAGGATACGAAAAAGTCCCAAGGAGTCTTCAACAACTTCTTAAATTCTGCTGCCTCCGCTGCAGGTACCCAGGTCGGAGCTCAATTGGGCAGCTCACTCTTTGGTAGGCCACCATTCGGTTCTCCTTTTCCGCATTATCCCGGGGCTCACTATCCGTACCCTGGTCACTTGGTGGCTACAGCGCATAATCCATACCAGAACTACTATCCTCAAAACGTCGGCTTTCTGAGTACGAGTGCGGGTCCGATTTATAACAGCCCATTTTCGCAATCTCCGATCACGGGCTTTGGTTCTTATCCAGGCAGTTTTCCTTCTTCAGGTTTCTCAAGCGGCACTACTTTTGGCTCGTCGTCCCCAATCTTTTCTACCTTTCCTAGCAGTTCTGGAGGATTCATTTACTCACGCACTGCGGACGCGGTGACTGATCCAATCGTGGAGGAAAATGCCACTGACGATGACGTCACCGTTGAAGCTGAGACTGCTGAACAGAATGGAGCATACGCAATTTCTCAATCACCCGCGAATACTCCCACAAGTTATCAGCATCTCGCCTCACCCATTTACGGTCAACTAGTACAATCGTATAATGGCCAACATCCCTACGTCAGAAATCTGTACACTCCATATATCTCAGGCCCACACTACACAAGTACGGGTTCTTATACTGTTAGCGCCAAATCTACGGACAACTTTTCATCACCGCATGCAGAGCACGGTTTTGGTGCAGTCGACGAGAAAGCGACAACAGGTGGTGACGACAGTGACGAAAGTGGCGCAACCGATCCTGTCATGATTCTTCCTGACAGTCAAGATGAGATCACCAGCTCTAGTCCGTCGAATAATCCAGTTGTTAGCAGCTTGCCTCCAAGACCAATGAATGGCTATTTATACTCTTTAGGGACTTACGAAGATCAAAACAGGATGCAAGTGGCAATTCCAGCCAATGACATAAGTCCTGCGCCCCCTCAGGGAAACATCCCCGGGTACTTGATACCCGTCTATCAAAGTCCTCTGTCCTTTCCTTCTGGATACTTCATTTATCCGCCTTTTCCTCGATTTTCCCTTCCATCACCCCATCACAGCATTTATGCAAAGTCTGCAAATCTTGAATCGCTTCCAGAGGCTTTGACAGAAGAGAGGGTGTCTAGTAATGATGATTCGGATGATGATGATACAGCTCATAACCACGACGATGGAGAAACACGGCACGATGCAGGAGCTTCCATGGAGGACAAGCCTACAACTGCCAATGCCTACCTTGACGAGCAAGCTACCAACTACTTTGTGAGACACAGGAGAAACGCTCCCGTCGGCGATGGAGTTACTGGAGAGGCGAGTGAAGAAGCTGGGCGGCAGGAACAAACACTTGTGGATCTGTACGACATTGGAAACGATGAGGCGAAGTCCCAGGAAGTCGACAATCTTCCAAAAAAGCTTGAACTCTCAGAAGAAGTGGTCCTTGTTTTACCACAAGTGCTCCTTGGTGATGAGTTGGAAAAAAATCCGGCAAGGAGTACTCACAGCGAACTCGATCCTGAAAATGATCACGTTGACAAAGTTGTGGAAGTACTCGAAGGGGAAGAACTTATGCCCGAGTCGCAAAATCTCTCTCCTGATGAGACAGAAAAAGTGTTTGAACTCATCAGTGAAGTGGCGGATAACGGAGCCAAGGAGGACTCTGACGACCAGCCAGCTGATGATGACGAAAATGAGGAACAAGTACATGAGATTCGAGAGGACGACGCTAAAGTACAATTGTCAACTACCACTGAACACAGGAATATTCATGAAGAGCATGATAACAAGTCTTCCGAAGAAAGTGATGGCAACACTCTTGACGACGAACTTCCTCACAGTCAAGAAAGTGACGTTCTTTCTCCGGAGTCGCGCAGCAACCTCGAGGTGGACGAAGTTGCCGCGGCCGGCGCCATCGGGACAGGGACCGGACCAGCTATCGCCAGTCGCCCCGTCAGACCTTACTATTACCAGAGACCGCCCCCTCCGCCGTTGCCATATCCCCACAGGCCACCTCCTCCCTATGGTCCCTATTACTGGAACTATCGACCCTCACTTGGTGGCTACAATGGTGGAGGATTCTACGGCGGCGGCTACCACGGCAGCGGCTACCCCGGTGGCGGCTACCCCGGGGGCAGCTACTTCTCCTCCGACTGGCCCTATAACTACGGGAGAAATTCCCTGGCCGTGGCGAAGAGGCAAAACGGCGGAGACGGCCTTTCCTTTAGATTTCCGATCTTCTTGGGCGGCTATCAGAACGCCCCGAGGCCTCCGAGGCCGCAGCAGACGATAACGTACACCCAGGCGCTGCCCCAAGGATCGTCTAACACCTACACATACTTCTACGACTTTCCTCGCAACTAGGCGGATGTGGCCTCAAAGAACAAGGCGGTGGTTTGGCACAACTGATGGGTATTCAATGAACTCTGGATCTTTCCCACTACATTGTACTATACGGGTATGAAAAAAGACTGCTCAAGAGCTTTTGAATGTCAGAAATACAAAAAAGGAAGAGTTTTTCTCTAAAAGTATGTGCAATTTAGAATTGCCCCATAACCCAAGGCCAATGTCTAAGTGAAAGTTGACACTGAGTACGCTTATTTGCCTGAATACAGCAGGTGTTCAGTTCCTGGTACTGGCCACTTGTACATGAAAACACGCAGTTTTAAACTTAGTGACTATTCCAAACTCAGGCTGAAAATCATTGCGATCGACCGAACGGTTCGAACAACAAAAATTTCCTTAGAGACTATCCGAAGTTAAACCAGGTTCCAGACTGCTGTAACTGCCCCAGCTTTTGCTGAACAGAGAAGGACTTAAAGGTTTTCATGAGTCTTTGTCCTTTGCTCGCAGTTCGTTCAGCGTTCGCTCGCGCACCACTCCTTCCTCCTTCCAGGTGCCGAGGAACACCGGCACTCCCAGCGCTTCGGCCATCGTCGCCCTGACGTTTTGGGCAAAGAGTCGGGCGTCATCTCTCTCAGCCTCGTCCGGTCGGTAGACGGGCAGGAACTCAATCTCGATCACCGTCCGTAGATAGACCAAGACGAGCCAGAGGATCGTGAGGCATCCGTGAGACTGGTTCCATGTCCTGAAGAACAAGTTGGAAGTCGTCCAACATCTTATAGCTTGAACTTGTACCATGTTAGATTGTTATGGGAGTATCTGATGAGCACGGGCTGGACGGGTTTCTTTGGGCAAAACGCCCCCAGCTTAAATGGCATCAGCGCTTGTCCATTGAAGGTGGAGCCCTCGGGAAAGATGAGCAACTGCGGCCACCCTTGCGACGAGTTGCAACATCTGGAAGAATACGTAACGTCATATCGATCATCGACGTGACAGCATCATAAGGCAACCTTTCTATGATGAGTTCTCTGGTCTTTTTTCTCGAATCCGGGCTCTCCCTCTTCACGAAGATGGCCTGCGATGCCTTGATGAGGGTACCGATAAAGGGTGTGTTTCTGCTCTCCTCGCGAGACACCGTCAGGGGAAAGCCGCACCTTTGCAACAGAGTTGTCACGAGACTGCATCACGTACACACATAGGTATGCATAAGACGGACAAAAGTTGAAATATTAGCAACTGAAATTTGTACCGTACAAAACAGTTGTTCAGCTAAACATTAAATAAGGCTCTGAAAAACGGTTTGATTGCATCCTTTTTTACAGCAAACAAAGCTTAAAAGTGTCCTCGGTCGAGTGATATCAGACACGACTCTGTGGGTGCCACAGAAGCCGAGTTATAATCGCTTACAATTGCACTGACCTCAGACCTGCCCCGTCTTCCAACTCTATTCAGCATTTTAGTCCTTCTTACCAGAAATGCAGTATGGGATCGATGAAAGTCGTATGAGGAGCTACGACAAGCAAAGGCGCCTCCGCAGTCTCCGCTTGCTTCCCCTTGGTCTTCACCCACAATCCGCAAGCGTTCGTGGCCCTCCTGAGTAGAAAGGCTGCGATCCTGCATGCCAGAAACCGCCAACCGCGATGTAAAGGCCGATTTCGACACGTCTCCTCATCAACGCCCAGCATGAGGACGGTGGCGACCACCCAGGAGAGGAAGAACAATACTCCAAAGAGGAGGAGGCGCACTGGCAATAGTACTGGCGTGAGCAACACCGCGCGAGTCAGCTCAAGCTTTGTCAATTTGAGTTCGTGGTTGATGGGCAGCTGCACACCCTCGTTGGTAAAGTCGTCGTGTTCTTGGCGTCCCATCCTCCTTTGCAGTTCTTTCGCACTTATTCTCAGCTTCAAGAGGGCCAACAACGTGCGATTTGCGTTGGCTTAGTGCAGATAAGTACAGGCATTGATGGGGAAAGGTCCGTGCTGTGTGTACACCTTAAAGGACCTTATTGACTCGTGGTCTCGCAAGTGTGCATAGATCTCCTTGTACGTACATAGAAAGCACAATATTACGCGGCCGAATAATCGTGCGTGCAGTAGCAAGAGTTTTTCCTCGAAAAATAGCATAGTTCTTGGCAAACGCAGGCATCACCGAACAGCGCACAGGTGTGCAGAACTTCTAGCATCTACCTTCAGTTAGAGCTGGGCCAAGCTTGACCCTCTTGAAAGATTGACTCGGCCCGATTGCGGCTCTGAATGAAGTTCATTTGCGAGTTAAAGTAAATGCGACATTATAAATGAACCAGAGTGGCGACTTAGTAGTAAAGTTGGACATTGATGTTCCAATTTTTTCCTTGTTTTTGCATTAGGGGAAAATACCCTCTTTGCTCTGGCTTCAAGCTCAAAATGATTGTCAAAATCCCAAAAACCCGACCCGAACTCCACCCCACTCGCCCCGAGTCTCGTCCATGTACCAGTCAGTCTGCAACACAAGTGGAGACGTATGAAGAAGTAGGAAAACTCTTGTAGTAAGTCCGAGACGAGGCCGTCAGAAATGCATCCCACCTGCTCCGGTGAACAGGATCGAGCTAGAGGTACGCACAGGTGCGCGCAACAACATCATTCGCGTTTTCCTCTCAGACACTGCTGAAAGCTACACTTCAGTGGTGTCGTGACACAGAAGTACAAGTTGAATATGCACACGTTCTTCCCGCAAGATGCTCAGGAGCAATCTACATCTACGGAGCATCTGTAGAAAGGTGTTTAGCTGCGAAACGTCTACATTTTAAAAACTAAATGCACGACAGGCTCCCTTCAAAGAAATGCTTGTATTTAGATTCTCTTAATCGAATGGGGGATACGAAAGGTACTACCTCAAGGATAAATAAAAATGCTGTTGGAAGGTAAGACGTTCAAGTGTGCCACCCTCCATGCTGAACGACTCGTATGATACGTACAACAGCGCTCGTATATCAGAACAGATGACGTACAAAGTCACAAGAAAGCACTCCGTTCCGAAATAGGTGACCAGGTTTTGTCTCATTTACTGGTAGTCTCTGCTCAAAAAGTAGTTTGATCAGCTACTATGTTTCCATACGAGCTACTTGGCTTGTCCATCACAAACTTCTGCCATTCACCAACAATGGGACAGCACTGCGGACCATCGAAAATCGCACCTTTTGGTGGAGGCTCCATCTCAAACCGCTGCTCATACACTTTGGATTTATGAAAGCTGTTGTGCACGAAGAAGCTCAAAAGAGCTGGAGACCCAAAACAAGAAATGTGACTCAGGCAGCACTTCTCATTTTTCTGTCGCAACGTCACAAACGTGAGAGACTCTGCAGGGACGCTGCCAATGGAGCTTTGGATTGTTTTGGTCCAGCTCAACTGGGCCAGAGAGCAGGAGAAGAAGTCCCAGGTTAACACTATGCCCAGCCAGGAACTAGTGATAATCACTACGTGATCTTTTCTCCTTGATCCGCTTTCCATTAGGTCACTTACTTGGAATTTTTTGAAGTGAGTTTTTTTAAGTGATCACTTACTTTGGAACGGAGGCAGAACCATACATTACTGAACAATAGACTACAAGGTCGAAAAGGCACTTTTTCTAGACACTCACATTTTTTTCATCCTTGATTTTTGGTATAGGGTCAAATTAAGAGGATTTTACTAAAAAAGTTTTTTCCTAAAAGTTCCTAAATCGTTTAATATCTGTACTTTTAATTTCAACAGTTGAAGTTTACTACAGTTGCACAGTACGGATAGTAACTCTAAAAATGCTATGTTATAAAAGTGTCTGATTGATCCAACACTTTAGGAGGTCGTAGTGGGGAATGTCGAGCATTAGCAAAAAAAATTGAGCTCAACCAGAGACACTTTTATAACATAGCAATTTTGGAGTTGGCTGTCTATACATAAGAAGTCAAACTTCAAATTAAAAGTGCAGATAGTAAATAATTTTTTTTTTTTTTTTGGAAAAAACGAGACCAGGACCAGCTGCGCCAGTGTCTAGTGCCAATTTTCCACCATGAAAATACGAAGTTGAAATTTTCGAACTTGCCTATTGAACGATGTGGATCACAGGATAGATGAACAGTTTCTTTTTAAAGCTGTCTATATCGTCCACGAAGGAGAGTTCCTTTCCACAGTCAACCAGACATTTCATGGTAAACTTGCCATCAGGATCGATTTCTCCTTCTTCTTCCTCCTCTCCTAACCGGTCCTTCTTTTCTTCTTGGACCATTTGTGAATTTCCCAGAATCTGGACTGAGAGCTTCCGGAAGTCATTTCCGCCAGACAGAATCGCTCTTAGTAGATTGATGACGAGCTCCTTGGAGACATTACTTTCCTGAAAGAACAACAAAAAAGACACTGCACTCAGTCACGGTGCTCAGAAACATGGCGAAGCTGAAAGAAATCTCACCAGGTTCTTGATGTCTTCGACGTGCCTGTGGAACAAATATTCTCTGCTAACGATCTCTCCCCAGTTCCTGTCGACCTCCTCTTGCAGGTTCACATCAGTTGCCTTTTTCTGCTTGATCAAAGTAGTCACATGTTCCTGCATATAGAAGTTATGATTGCAGAACGAAGCAGGCAGCAAAACTGGTGAGTGTTGGTGATCATGAGGTAAATAGTTTAATGTACGCCACCTTAAACGTCTCCGGGCTCATGTTGGTGAGCTTGTCGTTCAGAAACCAATCAAGAAAGGCGTCCACCCTCCCGTCAACATGGGCAGCGGAGAACTTACTCGCCTGGCATTAGAAAGTTGGTAGATGTAGAGCAGGACGCACATACCATTTGTATTATCTGTACAGTACCTGAGCGCAAACTGTAATTGAGAAACCCAAGACTCCATGAGTATTTCTAAGGACGGAAAACACCTGGTAGCCAAGCTGTTCTTTTGTGCGGAGAACGTCAAACACTGGCTCCTCCATGATCATGACAAGCAGCTCATACAGGCAGAGGGACTTTAGGTTGCCTGGCTTGTCCTAGGTTGATAAAGACACCTACACATCTCAGTTTTGTCGACATAAATCGTAAACTGACCTGATAGTAATTCGTGACCACAGTGTTTCCCTCCTTGGGGTTAAGGCCCTCCATCTTGAGTATTTTTTCTCCGGTGGGCAACTGCTGACCTCGCAATTCGGGTACAACACCGTCCTTCAACGGACAAAGGTCCAGCTTAGTTTTGACCATATTGTAGGCGTTCTAGAAGTAAAGATGCTTATATAAAGTTAAAAGCACATCCAATAGATTGAGCGATTCAGCTGGAACCTTTGCTTCTTCTTCCGTTACGTTTCCTTGCACCAGAGCTTGAAGGAAGCAACCCCGTTCAGTCGCCAAGCGTCGAGCAAGTGCCTTCACCTCTTCGAACTCCACCTGCAAAGCCCGTACTGTATTCCCACAAGTTACTGAGAGCGACTAGTCTCCGGACTAAAATAGGTGTTTATCGAAACCTTCGACACTATGGCATGCTGTTCAGTAGCTGGCCAGGACGGCTGTTGGATGACCGAGAGTCTGGCGTCGCGAGCCAACTTCATAGGGTCCAGAAAATGGTTGTAATAGCTGCGCTTCGTCTGTGCGCGCACTGCCTCGAATTGCTCCGGTGTAATCTAAGTGGACATAGCAGTTGCCAATGAGAACAGGACCTGATAGATCTTTGAGTTGCGGGTCCTGTTGCGTCAATAATTTGAGCTTACCTGAAAGTTGGTGATATGATTCAGGATTACTTTCAAGAGCACACCGAGTTTGTCATTGAAGCCCGATATCTTGAGGAAAAAACCTCGTTCGCTTGAGTAAAGTGAGAATGACAGCTGAGCCAGGTCCGCGGGGTAAGTGTCCTCGACCATGCTCAAGGCGATGCAATTCACCTAATGGAAGCGAGCTAAGTTATATCTTATTGAACACGTCTCGCAATTGTGCTTCCAACCATCAAGTCCAAACAGACAGCATCCCGGATCGAGAGCATCGGGAGTAGAGAGCACACGTGAAAATTATAGTAGGCCACTGGCTTGTTGAAGTTGCCGTCCTTCCGATAGAACAGTTCTCCTTGAGCTTCATCCAACAACTTGGTAGGAAATTCAGACGTTGACTCCGGCGGCGGCTTCAGTGAAATGTTCTGGGCGACAAAGATGTTTGGCTCCGGCAAATGCATTTCGGGCAGAGCTGTGGCACTGCGCCAGGCGGACAACCACTCTTCAGGGACGGCCGACTCAGAAAACCTGAGGCCAATCGGATTAAACTGTTGGTACTTTCAGTAAGCAAAGAATGTAACATACCTGGTCCCAAACCATTTCTCACTCTTGTCACAAACATCTTTGAACTCTTTCGAGGTGATAATGACGTTAACATTGTCGGGGACTAATGCCTGTACGCAGTCATTGATGACTGTGGCGTCAAACTCAAACAGGAGATCATCCCCGTCTAGATAGCGCTCCGTCGGATAGAACTATATGCAGAAGTAGATACATTGGATTCCACCGTACTGGTGTCGTACTCGTACTTATCTTTGTTTTTGGCGACAATTTGATGTTGTCACGCACCTGCATGTTCTCGCATAGGGTTTCCACGAATTCACTGGGCTGCTTTTCCTCGCCGAAATCAAAGGACAACCTCTCTATCCGCTGGATCTCGTCAAAGATTCTCTCGCTTGGCGGGGATGATCGAAACATGGACAGATATGAAAAGGTAGCCTCCAGCACCTACGATGCAAGAACCATTATGTACAGTACATATCATCATGCTGCATTGCTCGACCTCTGATTTTGAACTTGCACCTTGTCTACATTTCGAAAGCCCTCCTTGGTGAGAATGGCAGTAATAGTGAAGATAGAGTAAGTGGAGTTGAACTCGAAACCGTCCCCCGCGTTTCCGGCAGTTAAGCTTAACGCCCAAACCTTATCGCGCAGATGCGAGATCAGACTGCCTTTGCCTTTTCAAGAAACATTCGTTGGTATCAGTCAACGTTACGTTCAGTCTCGGGATTACACTTCCAATTACCTTCATGACCGATGACCCAAGACATGTAGTGTAGCGGCTTGATCCTGTACTTGTCCACGAGCGGGGGTAGGGCCCAGTTGAGGTCCAGCTGATACACGTTTTGGACCGGTATCACCTTGTAGAGGTGTCTGAACTGCTCTGTGTTGAAAGGGTCTCTGTGGATTTCTGTAGTGAACTCTTCTCTTGGGAGCGCATTATTAGGGACGGCCGAGAAGCTCTCGACCACCCATGACTTGAGCGTATCCAACTCCTCCTGGGATTGGACAGTGAGCGTCATGCTACCCGCCGTGTAGTGGCGGTTGCGAAACCCGTGGAGCTGCTCGTGGATTGAGGACTCCGATAACTATGAAGAATCGTTCATCATTTGGAATAGGAAGCTTTTGCTGCTTATCTCAGAACATAGCCTACCCCATCTGGCTGCAAAGAGCAAAGATTTCCCCACATGAATTTAGTCATCGGGTGTCCCTTTCTGGCCAAGCCGCCGAAGATCTGCTGCCTCCGGTTGTAGTCTGACAACAGTGCCATCTCGAACTCGCTGTCCACGGCCTCGCGCTCGCGCTGCATCGACTCGAGCTTCATCAAAGGAGATATGAAAAACTGCGCAAAGCGGTCTAAAGCTATGAAGGCAAGCAAAGACCGATGTCAGGTCGTTAATCCTGTACCCAGCTACTCTGTCCCTACCTTCTCTAAAGTGCTTTCTTTGGGTATCAAAGTAGAAGACTGTGGTCTCGCAATCCGTGGAGGCATTGTCCGAGCCACCGCTCTTTTGGACGAAGGTGTCGAAAGAGTTCTCGTCCGGATACTTTTCGCTGCCCATGAAGACCATGTGCTCAACGAAGTGCGCCAAACCGGGCAGCGCCACCGGATCCGAGAAGCTTCCTGCACCTACGCAAAGAGCTGCCGCGCTCCTCTTTAGGCCAGAGGTGGAACGCCTCGGCTTCCGCCGATCACAGTCGTCAGCCTGGTCCTCGCCCATCTCTTCGTCTTCTTCATCTTCACATTCTGAAACAACCGGCTCGTGACAACGCAGCTGTTACACGGCGGTGCTGTTCACCCAAGTACGTTCTTGCTTACCGTCTTCCCCCGAACTCGACTCCTCGTCGTCAAATTCGTCCTCGTCCTCGCCGTCCTCGTCGTCCTCGTCGTCCTCTTCCTCTAGTGCCAATCTGTCCAGCGGGTAGGAAGTATCGGAAATAAGAAGCGCCGTCAACCCATTAGGCAACGACACTGCCAGGTAGTCTTTCTTGTCG
>JAAUXU010138757.1_pt1 | contig 56624 bp, 57 predicted proteins | sample 7278151 | NCBI WGS metagenome assembly JAAUXU01 (sample SAMN14350113, study PRJNA611818) | marine sediment metagenome | isolation source: surface marine sediment (1.8m) | place: French Polynesia: Moorea | collected 2018-08
TGGTATAAATTAATTTTAATTTTAAGGTATAAAATAACGCCCCCCCCCCCCCCAGTCATAGTACTAAGCTGTAATGTCTGATTATAATGCTATATACTAACCTAGGCTGTAAGATTGTCATGCCAACCTAAGCTATGACACTATGATGCTTGATGCAAAGCTATCATATTGTAATACTGGACTATGATACTAGATGAAGGGCATCTTGATGCTGACCTGAGTCAAAACACTCTGATGTCACCATACCTTGGATGCTCCAAAATTGTGATGTCTGAAGTCACGTATTACACGATGCTGAATAAATTGCAGCCCCTGTGATGCAATTTGGTGCAAAAGCTGCTCTGCATTGGAATGGAACTTTGCTCAACTTGCAGCTCGAGGCCAGATTTAACCCTTCCCCCCCCCTTCCTCCCGTGTGCAAACAAGCTGTCGCTAAGAAAGTTTCCGTACGTGCACAGAGTGTCTTATTGAGCAGTCGGAGCCTCCGACTCGATTGGTTGCACTCGAGCCGGTTCCTCTCCAGGCAGCCCGGCGCGGATTCCAGGCAGACGGGGGGGACGTGGGTGCCGAACTTGGCCTGGGCGGGCTCGGACTCCAGGGGGAGGCTGAAATTCTGTAGTTACAAAACACACACAACTCAGGATTCTCAACTTTGCCTCCTCAGATCGACAAACTTTGGCGAAATCCTCGCGTGAGAAAAACTTTGCCTGGGACGACAGAAAGGATTGGAAAAATCCCCGAAATCTTTTTTTTTCCGACTTCCCCTCTCTGTTGCTCGACCCAGCAGGAGGCAAATCCTTAATTTGTGCTCACGCCCACAGTGTGTGCACAAATAAGTACAGGGTGTCTCACAGCGTCGACCATGACAAATACAGGGTGGGTGGATACGAGTTTCACATGTCGATATGGACTGTCTGACTGGCGTGAAGATGCTACAGGGCAACAAACCTCTGGTGTGAATTACTTGGACGAGATCAATCAGGGCAGTGCCAGCTTCCTGACTAAGCCAAGCTTGACATGTACAAATAAAAATACAGGGTGTCCATCCGCCTCATTTGATTGCTGCCAGTCTTCAAAATTTGCTCCACATTCGTCGGTTTAACTCTGTCCGATACAGGGTGTCTCAGTAGTGCAGTGTGGAGCTCGATACATGTCTCTTAGAGACGAAATAAAAAATGTAAATTACACATAAAAAATAGGTGATGCAGAAAAAAAACTACCTCTTGCAAAAAGCTTTCTGGTGTCTGAAAAACATCTGTTGGAGGATTTTTTTTTCCTCAGAGAGACTCAACGAAGGAGTCACTTTTTCGTACCACTTAAAGCAAGGATTCTTTCTAAGGAAACAGTCAAAAAGTTCTGAAAAAAAGTTGGGGACTTCTGAAAATGAGAAGATATAAAAAATGTCCCGAATAAGCTCGTCCAGTCGGGCGAAAGAGACGGAAGTTTAAAAATGTTGAATGAAGGTGGCATTTTTATGTCCCACTTGAAAAGTTGTGAGAATTTTGGGCGAGAAAACGAAAAATGCCTGTAAAAAAGGTCTAAAACGCTTTCTTTGGCCGCCGAAAACTAAAGGTAATCAAACCTAAAGTGCGATTTTTATCACTGGCCAAAATAGCCTGAACGAGCGCATCAAAAAGCCTAAAATGTTGTATTTGTTGCGCAGCCTGAGAAAGACCTGAAGTGCAACTTTTCCCGTCCAAATCGCCCGAAGTCATGACGCACACTCTACTAGGGATGTTTCGAGCTCCAGCCCGGGCTCCAAAGCTCGAACACTCGACTTTCAGCCAGCCCAAACCGGAACTGTGTCTGCCCAACCCCACTCGAGCTCGAACGTTATCCTGCCCAACTCGAGCTCGGGAAAAAAGCTGACCTCTCCACTACAGATACATCGAACCCGGGCCTGAGCTCAAAGGCTTGAAGCTATTTTCAGCCAGTCCCGAGCTCGAAGTTCATCAGCCCGGCCCGAGATCGGACAAAAAAAACGAGCCCGACGCATCGCTACCCTGCACGCTCGCACCCGGACGCGAATGCATCAGTGACGTTTGTTTACTTTTAGGCAAAATGACACACGGACGAGGAGAGAGACAAGACAATGGCACAATTTTTAGGCCGATTGACAACCAGGTGCGCCGAGAAGTTCCTCACCACTTGGATCAGATCCATCTCGGCAGTCTAAGCTTGTACGTGCAGTGAAACTCACCTAACACAAGTTTGAGTTTGTCTATTCGAGAATTCGAAGATCGACCCAAATCTTTCTTAGAGAAACAATGGCTGGCGTCTCGTCCAAAAAGAGAGCAGAAAACCCGAGGTTTCAGGTGGGTACGAACTTTTGGGACACCCGGTAGACAATGATTGTTAGGCCTTGAGGCGCACAGCGAGAAGACGGAGCTGCTGATGATGTTTGTTGTCCTCTGATGCATCTTTGCACGAAACGTCTCGAAAAGGCTTGATTGAGCAGTCAAAACCATTCCCGGAAAGTCACTCGATGCCTTTCCTTATTTGTCGCAGAGACTTTCCATCCTCGCCCGAAAATCCATTAGTTAGAGGAAAGTAACAAAGGAAGAAGGGGGAAAAAGACGTTATCGACTCGTCGGAGTCGTTGCACAGAGGCAAAAAAAATTCTCTACTTATCCATCACTTTGCTTCTTGCCTAAAAAATGAATGCATGGAAGAGTCTCCAATTAGGGACTAAATTTAGGGAAAAAGAAGGGAGAGGCATTAAGCCAAAACCGCAAAACAAAAAATGGGAGGGAATCCACAGAGGGTTTTTCCGCGTAGCCTCTTCAACATTTTCTGCCATTTTTCACGGTCTGTTAGTCTGTCGGTGCATGAGAGCATGCATGCATGGACTCTTGGCACAGGGTGGACCCGAGCAAGATGGCAACCCTTGGCACAGGGTCGACCCAAGCAAGGTGGCAACTTCTGGCACAGAGTGGACCCAAGCAAGATGGCCACTCTTGGCACAGGGTGGACCCGAGCAAGATGGCAACTCTTGGTTTGTCAGAACACACTGACACTCAAGGAGATTGTTTCTTCTTAGTGCCAACCTCAACATTTGTTCTTGGTTCTTGCTCCATGGCCATCAAACCAGGCTCATCCACGTCCACAGCAACCATGCTCTGGGACAGGAGGTCAGACACAACCAACCCAGGGTCAGCTCCCAGTGGGCCTCGCTGGCCTCTGATGGTGGCCATTTTTTGCAGACCTGGCTTTTACAATGTGGTCCTCAAAAGACACTGCACAATCAGCACATGGAGCTCCGCAGCTTGGTCTGAGGTCAGGCAGGCACGACCCCAGTGTCAGCTCCCTCTGGGCCTCGCTGGCCTCTGATGGTGGCCATTTTTTGGAGTCCTGACTCTTACCGTGTGGCCCCTAAACATGTTGCCCACTGTACAGTAAACACCTGCAGTTCCACAGGTTGCTTGTGACAGAGTTCCCCGAGTTTTTGTCCCCTCCCTGCATGGACTCTCAGTGTCTCCTCAGCAGAGTTTGGGTCCGAGATCTCAACACACCAGCCAAATATTCAGGGCAGCATTTTTTTCCTCCACTGATTTATTCCACTGCCTTCTTTCTCAAGCCGAGAGAGCCTAAAAACCGAGAGGACGATAAAACTTGGGCTACGTAGGCAAATTCCTCCAACTTTCCCCTCCTTCCTGTACTTTCCCCAGGGCATTTTGCTCTCCTGGAAAGCCATTTTTCGAACAGTCCCCGCTGAAGAGGGAGCCCAAGGTAAAGGGGGAACTTTTCCCCCCTCTCCTTCCTATACGATATTACGACTCTGAGATCGAGGTCGTCCTTATTATTATTGTATGTCGACAAAATTACCCTCGACCCCGGTAAGGATGGACGTAAAAAAAGATTTACTCAACCAGACAGGGTCTTCCGGGGACTTTCGAATGACTCGACTTTCTCGTCATCTCCTGCAGCATCGTAGTAATACTTTCCAGAACAGCCACTAAAGAGAAAAGTGCTTGGGGTGTTGGAAAGTGCAAAAGGCTGCTACGGGGTGCACTTGGTGGACTCGCAACTGATGTCCCCGATGGAGACTACAAATCTTCCCCATGCACCCTGTATTCGCACGCAGAGGGTGTACCAAAGAGATGTGCGATTCAGTTTTAGGGGTGGAAAACAACATTCAGGGTCTCCGTAGTACGTCGTGTCTTGCAGGGCTGCTGACCAGGGTTGCCAGTCGTTTTAGCAACTCTGCAAACCTCCTGGTTACGCCCGGTACTCATGCGCGTGCACAGGGCGTACCTAAAAGGTCAGCCAAGGCAACATTTCACATCTGCCCGTATTCGCAATACAAATGGAGTGACTAGGGTTGCCATTCACCTGCAGACATGACTGCTTCTCGATCACTTCTTGTTCACCACTGGTCGCGCACGCACGTCCTCAGGTCACCCTGTAGATGAGACAGGGGGTGAGATCCGCGTAATGACTCTGACTGAAATCGTTCGTGCTGACTCCCACACAGTTCTGAGCGTGGCCAACGTGGCTGACGTCACCCGGTCCAGACAACACTCGAAGCTGCATCTCCGTTGCTCGCCCCAGATGACCAGAGATGGGTGTGTGAAGCGACACCAGATGAAAGGAGCCGCCAATGATGCCAACTTCACAGTAGGGACAGGTAAGAATTTGTGTGTGTGAGAGGCAAAACAGCTGGAATCTTCTGTCAACGCGCACAAGTTCTAAACTGCTGCTTCTCATTAGGTCAGAAAGGTTAAGACACCTCTTGGGGACACTTTGGCCATAAATTGCCCACGCACCCGCTGCACTGCACGCCGAGGGAGGAGGCGGCCTCAAACCCCGAGATGCCAGCTTTTTGAGCTGATGCAGAGCGTGAAATTTGGGCTTTTGGGGCGGCCACGCAGGTCACGGGCAGCCTGACTCGAGGGGACCAAATGAGCCAGGCAGCAACGGACGTCGTTGACCTACATAACAATGTGCATAACTGCTCAACACAGTTAAGGCTCATTCATGTGAGGGAAATAAACTATTGCCGATCGTCAGTTGAGTGAGAGATCATTGCTCAACCTTCCTTGAAAGACGAGCCCAATCAGAGCTGCCACCTCGTTGCACAATGTCAAACCTGCCGGAGTTTCTGTCACTGTCCAGGACAGGTATCAACTTTGAACTGAGTGATGAGAGCAGTCCGGAGATCGTGGCTCGACCAACCCTCCCTTGAAAGACGAGCCCAATCAAAGCTGCCACCTCGTTGCACGATGCCAAACCTGCCAGACTTTCTTTCACTCTTTAAAAAGGATTTATTTCTGCTCCTGCTCCTTCCTCAGTGTTTTCTCTCTCTGTCACGTGAGGCAAACGCATAATTTTCCATTAGACTAAAAGCTTTTGTGTACATGTTCCATTCCACTTCCTTCACGCTTGTTACTCTCAATATTATCAGAAGGGGGGGGGAGGGAACTTTTGCCTCAACACTCGTTGTGTCACAATTTGAGCTGTGCTGACTGACCCAAAACGTCTTCTTTACAATGAAAACTTTTCAATTTCCCTGCCCAAAAATGATGGCAGGGGGGGGAGAGAAAGAATCATTTGTCTGGACCCCTGCTCAGTTGGGGTTTGAACGCCGGAGGAATCCCAAACACGCCCAAGTAATCGTTCCCCTCCCCCCCCCTTTTGCTTCCATATGGGTGGACGCGTCAGGATTTTCATTAGTTACTTCAGAGCTTTTTTGTCTTGTCTTCCTCGAAAGAAGACACAAGTTTCTTCTCCGCCTCCTCCGCGGTCAGCGGGAGGGCCTCCTTTGTCACGTTCTCCCTCATCTACACAGATAAACTGATTGTGAGGACATCTTATTTTTTTTTTCTTCTACGTATCCTGGAAGAATTAGTCACTGTCAATCTCTGCAATGGCCTTTTCAAAACTTGCGAAGACGACGAGAAGAACAGCTACTGCACAGAAATGGGCTCGTACCAGCGAACGAGGGTTGTGCGATACTTGGTATCGAGTATCTTGACCGAAAAGTTGAGTGCAGGTGAACTTGGATGCGGTTTCCGGAGCCTTGAACTAGCTCTGTCTCTTCTTTTTTGACGTAAAACTTTTGTACGCAGGATTACTTTTTTGCTTCACTTTACTTTTTTGAGAATCTTTACTTAAAGCGGAGTTTTGTGTATCGACTCTGCCACAACATATGAAATTTTCTCCCAGTCCGGGCATTTTCAATGGCTGGAACATCTATATATCTTGGAATACCAGCTAAAGTGATGACTCACCAACAAAGAACGAATTCAACATGGTCACCATGTTCGGTCTCGATGTATCGAATATCGTGATATCGATTAAGTGCGACTCTCGCACAGCCTTCTGACAGACAGACAAACAGACAGGGCAGGTGCTTCCGCTCCTTTTCTGCATGCAGCAGCAGCCTGCAAATGGCTTCATTAATCAGTCCTTTTATTCGCGGTTAGAGCGAATGGACTGAGGATTATCAGTTGGGAGAGATCTGGCCGACCAGCACAATCACGGCCGCGATGCTGAGTCACAGCAAGTGGAGCGGGACAGACAGGAAGCTGGCCACCATGCACATGTGCCACAGGGTGGCCGGCAAGTCGTGCTAGGCTTGATGGCAGTGGCTGAAAACACGCTTGACGTTGGCAATGCTACTCTTATTTGGTATGCATGGTGCGCCAAAGGCGTTGGAAACCCGATTAGTTGTTCAAAGTAACCTTCTTTGGCCTTGGCGATGCGCTCCAAATGGCAGCGGATGAGGCCTTGCCAGAATCCCGCGCAATTTCCAAGTTGATGGCGGCCAACTCCGTCTTCACGGCCAACAAGGTGTGGCACGGCTATTCAGACAACATACATGGCCACCCTGTGCACCATCGTGTGCAGTACGCACTTGGGACGCACAAGCACACATACCAACGTACGTGCAGTACTTCGGCTCCATCTAGGGCATGCCCCAGGACATGTTCGACCCCTCCTGGACGAGGAGGTCCACGTCATTCCTTCACTTCAGCGTCAGCAAATTGATCTTCATGATTTCTCGCGGTGGAATCAACAAGTGTGGAAACCACAGAGAAATCTACGTCGACAGAAGAAAAGTGGAGCTACAAAAGGCTGCAAGATTATGATTTAATGCTGTTTCTGCTTTTATGCTTCCAACAATTACAGTGAAACCTCAGTATAGGACTAACTTCGTTATAAGAACCACGCCTGAGTCGACGTATAAGCCTAAACTCGGCATAATAAGACTAAGCTGTCCCAAAGAATAATGTCTGCATGAGCCTAAACTCTGTGTAGGAGAATTTTCTTTATGGAAACAACGTCTTTTAAGCGGTTTTTTTTCCCCGCTCAGCATAAGAAACGTCTCGACACAAGAGTCCACGCTCACCCTGTACTTGAGCATGAGAGTGAAGCCGCTCAAAGAGATCAGCATGACTTCGCCTACGCCGGCATCGAGGTTCCACTGTACAACCGCACCGACGAGTGCAGCACCTCCAGCCTCGAACTGGAGAAATACATCGACGTCGCCGTGTTTTCTTTCGTACCAACGACAAGAAAGAAGCGTCTGCGGCCGCCACGACCACGCACACGCTCGTCACGCTCTACTAGACCGAAGTGGGGGTATTCAAGCAAGAGATCTGGCGCTTCAAAGCGTCGCAGGAGCTTTTTTTTGCGTGTAGACGGAAACATTTCTGGCGCTCAAAAAAAAAAAAGACTTCTCCACATCAAGATAGCATTAATGTAAACGATGGGAGAAAAAAGATCTCTCCTGACTCAATTTTCACCTTGATTGCCATTGTCGAGATCTCGTCTGCTTGAAGCTGCCCCACATTTGGGTCCCTCTGTCTTATCTGCCTCAATGTAAACGAGCAAACGCCGACTGTTGAGGCTCCAAAATAGCACCCCTAATTTATCAAGGCAGAATCTTCTTCTCCTTTCTTTTCATCGCAGGACCCAAGATCCGTCTTCTTTTGGGCAGCAGCAGCAACACCCAAGAAAATGAGCAGGCTCAATCTCAATCTCAGAGAGACGAAACATGTGTTTGAGAATGGGTACGTGGAGATAATTTTTTTTTTGCTACTGCCCTCCTTTAACAAAAAGATGAGGAAAAATTTTAATGAGGCTCATTTGTGGAAAATTTGGTGCTGGAGTCAAACCCAACTTTTGTGGCTTGTTAAGAAAAAATGGGCACCCGGACTGCCTCTCACCTGCGTGCGCCCGGGGACTTGGAGCAGTCTCGGACGTTGCCGGTCTACTTGGTGCGGAAGATTGCCTCACAGTGCCTCAAGTTCCTTGGAGTCGTTATCTATCTTTCTCCTCGTCATGGCTGAAGCTCTCGATATGTCTCATCTTCTGCATGAACCATGACGTGGGGGCGTTTCACATCCGGACCACGGCTGACGTGACATTGTCAAGACTCGGTTTGACAGTCAAGACTCGGTTTGACAGTCAAGACTCGGTTTGACAGTCAAGACTCGGTTTGACAGTCAAGACTCGGTTTGACAGTCAAGGCTCGGTTTGACAGTCAAGACTCGGTTTGACAGTCAAGACCCGGTTTGACAGTCAAGACCCGGTTTGACAGTCAAGACTCGGTTTGACAGTCAAGACTCGGTTTGACAGTCAAGACTCGGTTTGACAGTCAAGACTCGGTTTGACAGTCAAGGCCCGGTTTGACAGTCAAGGCTCGGTTTGACAGTCAAGACTCGGTTTGACAGTCAAGACTCGGTTTGACGGTTGCTACGACTATGTCTCCATCGGCTGCATGCAACTGTCGTATGTCCTGAAATTCAGACCTTACTGTACGTCAATCATCCGCGGACAGTCAAGGGATCATCCGAGGCCATCAGGCCGAGGGACGTCGAGGCGCTCTCGGGCAGAAGAGTTTCAAAGAGGGACATCGACCTCACTTACGCGATCTTACTTACGATACGACCTCACTTGTATTTAGTACGACGGGAATGGCTAAATTAAGTTCTCTATTTATAGGTTATTCAGAAATGAGCTTCCTGTATCTATGTGTGTGTCTACAGGGTAGATGAAGATGCTCTCCACCTTTAAAAGGACTTTGTAATCTGCTGGGCCCACCCTGTGTGTACGCATGTGTGAGGAGCCGCACATTCTCAGGTTTACCGGGTGGACTAAGAATGGTCGCAACTCCTTGTGGGAAGACACTTTTGCGAGCCTCCTTTCCACATGCACCCTGTACAAGAAACTGTAAGAATGAAGACGCAGAAGGACAACGACTACGACGACCACGGCTGCTTCAACGCCGCGTGGTCGTGATTCTGAGAGGATCAATACCCTCCCCCCAAAAGATAACTAAAGCACTCACCGGACTACGTTCGCTATAGTGTGAGATATGATTGAACACGCGGTGGTTGCTCAATGGTTTCGTCGCTATCGCTTGATGAATCATGGCGCTGTTGCGTAAGAACTGTTCTCTGTGTAGCTGCATTGAGCCAAAAAAGTCGTCAATCTCCTCGGAGGATGCGAGAGATCCCGTTCACGTAGAACCCGTTGGGCTGTCCGCTCTGCAGGTTATTGCAGCCGACGTCGCCGCTCAGCCTGTGATCGGTGTCCTTGTTGACGGATTAGGTCACCACGCCGGCATAGCACTCGGCCTTCATGAGGCGAGCCGTGATTGGTGTAACAGTCTAGCCCCAAACACCAGGAAATCTTGAATGGAGCCAAAAACCTCTTGCAGCCGCCCTTGTTGGTAACGTCCAGTCCGTCGAGATCGATTTCCTCCACAGTCCGCACCATGTCGTTGGCCAGGCCCTCGATCGACGACCCCGTCAACGGGCCCTGAGTACCTACAAGCACTTTTTTCTACACTTGTGCGACAGACAAGGACTTGTACGTCAGGTGTGTAAGATTCATCTTGCCCCTTGGAAAATTCTCATGTTTCCCCACTCCTCACCTCCCCAGGCCAACTTGACGAGAATCCCTTGCTGCTGGAGGGTCTGGACATCCAGCTTACGGTGCTGGAAGCGCTCCTCGTCCTCGGCCACGATGGCGTACAGGTGGAGGCCCCACACGTACGGTGCGCAGGTCTCCCCCTGGCAGGGAGAGTACCTGGAATGGTACTCGACATGGGCTAACCGAGTTCTACCCCACATGGGTCAACGCCAAGGGATGGCACGGTCGGATCGGTCAACACGATCGGGATGGACCAACACGATTAGAGAGACTGGGAAAATGTCGGCAGCGGCTGCGGCTGCGGCGGCTACCCTCACCTTCCTGTTGGTCTGGTGTCTCTTCGTTGCCGGCGAGTCGTTAGTCAGCGAGTCCGTAACCAGTCAGTCCGTGGCTATCACCAGACAGAATTAAAGACTGCAGGACAGACCCTTCACGGAGTCCTCCTGGGAGTCCTACCTCGCCATCCAGCACGAATGCACCAACTGTCTGGACATTGACCAAGTAATGGACTCGTAGAAAGTTTGCACGGTTGTTTCCTTGCCTTGTTCTCCAGCCTAACGGATTGGACCCGAGCGACTTTGCGTTGGGAGAAGTGCCGGTCGGAGATCTCGGCCTCCGCGTGTTCAACATCGCTTTTGCCGCCCCCGACATCTTCGCGTAGGAGAAAACTTTCTCCTTCAAGTAAACCACACACGTTCCAAATGAGATCCTCTGGCACTCTTAGGTGCGGGAACACCCTTTGCGACCCCTACAAGTGCGGGCTGCACCTCTTCCACTTGGCTGACGTGGACTCCGGACGCTGGCAGGAGTTCAAGGACGACGTCGCCGCGCTCCAGCAGCAGGGGACGCTCGTCAAGCCGGCCTACGGCGGAGAGGAGTGGGGAAACATCGTCGCCGAGGTGACGATGATTCTATTGTGTCGTGCGCGACACAAAGAAGCTTCGCACCAGCCAAGAAGCTCCCATTGTTCTCCAAAACGTAGCACGTAGAGTCCACACTCAATTTTGATCAGGATGATGTTATAATAGTTGAGAGTTTTGTTAAAAATGAAAGTCAATCCTCCACTAAAAAGTCTTTCTGTCAGCGGCAACAGGAAGAAAAATCGAGCTTTTTACACTAGTAGAAGGTGCAAAAATCGAATAATTACTTCGAAGTTAAATTCTGATTTCCAGTGTATCTTATATCGCGTATATATTATATTAAAAATTAGTGAAATAGTGAGAATTTCTCGCCTCTTTCGAACGAATAAAGTGCCCATCATGACTCAGGGACAAGAGAGTTCTGCTTCATCGAACCGTGCTGGAGCCGAGATCCAGCGTTGGGGTGGATCTCACAGAAGTCGTTGTGATCTCGAACAAGTTGGTGTTCGCGTTGTCCGAATAGGACAAGGTCAAGACGAAGGCTCAACTGGTGGTCAGCAATCCTACGAAGAGGAGTGTTTAAAAGTTGCTTTTGGAGTGAACTCTAGTGTGACTAAACACTGTGCTCAAACGCTGGTCTCCAGTGACCATGCAAATGCATCATTGGCCGACCTGTTGGCAGCCGCAGTCAGCGAACTCGGACACGATGGGGTCGACAAAGCGAATAAGCAAGGAATGGGCTCCTCGTTCGTGGGCTACGGGGTCAACGAGCTGCTCCTACTTCTCGACGAGCTGCTCAAGCTCCTTCCGGACAAGGTCAGGAGGCTGAATACATGGACATGGATTTGAGGACACTCACCAGCCGCATTATTAGATCGTATCTTACACATTCCTCGCATCCACCAGCGTCGTCCCGTTCAAAGAAGTGATCGTCTAAGGGAACCGCTCTGTCGAGAACCTCACCATCCACGGGGCCGACGACCCCGACGACGTCCTGCTGCGCATGGCCGACGACTACGTCAGGAAGGACTCACCGGGAGGGAGGTTGTCTCCCCGGCCCGTAAGCAGCGACTCGGCCTAAAGCCCAAACTTGTTGCAGATCGTATTCGGCCTCCCAATCGGGTGCAATCCCCGCGGAGACGACGACGTGCCTCTGTCCGTGGCCGAGTTCATGGCCCGGACCGACGGCTTTGCCGACGTCACGAAGTCGTCGCTCAACAGAGACACTGACCACCGGGTGTCTCCACAAGGTGCGTGCACGAAGGCGCAGACCGGACTCTCGGACGCCGAGTTCGTCAAAACGATCGCGGCCGCGTAATCCTGCTTGGGCATCACCGTAGTAGACAGAACCAATGGAAGGGAATGTCAAAATCGTTGATACATTTCTAAAAAAAAACATGTTTCCCCAATAAAAACACCAACGCTTTGTCAAGACCGTGTAGACAAGGGAGCAGGTGCATGTGGTCCATGGCTGACTGGCAGGGTTTTTGCAGGATTTTCCTACAATTTGGCCCCGATTTCCTATTCCTCAGGAACATTTTGTTAGTGTTGCGTTTGACGAGCCCGAATGACGATGCTGCAGCAAATCTCCTTCTTCTCCGGGAAGATCTGAGCCAACATGACGGTGTCGGTGAACAATGGAACGAAAGTAAACAAGAATAACTATGGCTTTTGTGTCACATTTGCCTTATCCAATGCCAATTTTTGCGGGGAATAAGCTGACAAATCCCCGTAGGAGTCAGATTCGGATTCAGCAAGTCTGTTGAAAATTTCCAACACCCGCCATGAATGACAAATCAGAAAATCTGGGATTTGTGAGCTTCTTCGGAAAAGTGGACAAAATCCCCCATAGGATTCTGATTTGGATTCAAACTTTTTTAAAATTCTCAACAGTTTCAATCCCCAGACTTGGTATTCACAGCAGCACCACTGATCTCACTTGGACATCATGAGCAGGAAAAAGGGCTTGGAAGGTCGGAGTCAATGGATGGTGTTGGCACTGAACGTGGACCCGGGGAAGCTGAACGTGTAGTGAGCTATAGCAGATGTTCCTGGCTGTGCAGTGCATGATGCGTCTGATGCACGCTGCTCAAGACCACTAAGCTTTGCTCGACCCGAGGAACCCCTGTGCGAGTGTCACCAAACCTCTGTTTCACCTTTGTCTGAGGTTCGGACGAGACCGGACTGGAGTCTTCAGATTTTGCACACGTTAGAGATGGGGTCGAGTCTGGATTCGACCCTGTTGCAAATCTCAAGTTGAGCTCAGTTGAGTTCCTTTTTTTCATGGAGGTCACAGATAAGGTTGGGAGATTTATCGTTATATCCTGGAGAACTTAGTGTGTTGACTCAGTGAAACAAGAGAAACGTCTAGCATGAATAGTCTCTTTTTCATGTGCAGATCCTTCCATTCTTGCACTGGCAAAACACAAGCTGACGTTGCAGAATTGGCCTCTAAGATGTTTTTGCGCCACGTCTACTGTGAAGTTAGGTGGAGAAACAACATCTTTAGTATTTGTGAATGCTGTTCTCTTTTTCATGCCAAGGCTCTCTGAGTTTCATCAGAGAGCAGCCAGTTCTTGTTCTCCTCATCACGGAGTCCTCTTGTTTTCCTTGGTCCTTGACTGACCAAGGAGTGACGGAGAGACAGGAAGTCAGGCCTTGGCTAGCCTTGGCCGGCCTTGGCTGGCCTTGGTGCAGCCGTCATCTTTTACAGTGTGTCCAAAAATGGTTGTGGGCTTCGGAATTTTCCTTGTATGCAAGCATCTTCAGTCTACGCTTCCAAGACGCCACCTGATTCCTGCGGGATCTCTCATTGAGTACAGTGCTCTCCGCTTAATGGCACTCCGTGTATGCGTACTTTCTTAAGGTCCTAAACCCTAATATTAGTAGTAATCTGCTCCGGATCATTGCACAAGTCTTCGCTTAATTGCACATTTTTCATCAAACCTTTCAACTCTACACAGTTTTTAGACTACTCAATGCAATAATTTAAAGATCCCACAATTTTCTGAACTTTCCCAAAGAACACAATAAAGGGGAGGAAATGTAAGTCTCATCTTGAAGTGAGGTTTTGAGTGCATTAGGTGTTCTAAAATGTCCTGCGGCTAACTCAGTCTTCCCTAGAATATGCATTAGAACACAAATTGGAGTCGCTCTCAATGGCATTTGCTGCTTCAGTTCAAAGAAAATGAAAAAGGATGATTTTCTCAAGAAAAATTAAAAGTTTACTGTTGCCATTTCTTGGTATTGTGGATTGAAAGTGCCTTGGGTATCTGCCAAAAAGGGGGGCTCCGGATAATCGCATACTTCGGTTATTTGCACAGTTTTGTCCAGTCCCCATGGTGTGCTCTTAAGCGGAGAGCACTGTACATCACGGAGGCCACTTTTTTTGAGTCAGACTGTCCATGGATACAGTGCCCTCCAAGGGTATTCGCGAAAAATGGTGATTTTTGCACAATTTTGAGCAGCACAAAGTCAACCTTTTCTTACTGGGAGAAAGGGGGGGGGGCACAGACTGCCCCCCACCCCACCCCTCGGGTGCAACGGGTGTGGCGCCACACACCCCGACACCCCCAAAGGTGTGCAAGGTGTGCCCCCAAATTTCAAACGTGATAACTTCCTTAATACTGGAGCTACAGAAAATCTATTGATGTCGTTGGAAAGCTTGAAGCAGTAGCTGAGAACATGGTAAGGTAGTCGCTGTTTGACCTGGCTCTTTACAAATGAGCGGATACGTGAGCCAAGGTTATTTATTCACACTCTGCAGACGCAAAAACACTTACAATTAAATTTACATCTGATAAGCTAACACCAACAGGCATTACATTAAGCTGTAGCATTAGAAAAACTCGAAGTGAGAAGGTGCACTTCAGTTTCCTAACTGTGTTTCTCATCAACAATAAATGATACCATTGGGCAAAGCTGCAGCTAAGACTGCTGCATCTTCTGGTTTAATAAGGTGGCCACATAGATCCAGTTCCTGGATCTTAGTATGAGGTAAAGCTGCAGCTATGGACACTATACCTCCTGAACGAATACCAGTCATAATTAATATCAGCTTTTTGATACAGGAACTTGGCAATGCTACAGCTAAGGCCGTTGCACCTTCTGAGTCAAAATTGTTGTAAGATAAGTCCAGTTCCTGGATCTTAGTATGGCGTAAAGCTGCAGCTAAAGCTGCTACACCTTCTGAAAAAATACCATTTGAAGACAATATCAGCTTTTGGATAGGGGAAGTGGGCAAAGCTGCAGCTAAGGCCTCCGCACCTTCTGATCTAATGAGGTTGAGAGATAAATCCAGGTCCTGGATCTTAGAACTGGGCAATGCTACAGCTAAGGCTGATGCACCTTCAAAGCCTATATGAGTGGCATGTAGATTCAGCTTCTGGATATTAGAGTTTGGCAATCCTACAGCTAAGGCCTTTGCACCTTTTGAACCAAAATTGTTCAAAGATAAATCCAGTTCCTGGATCTTAGTATGTGGCAAAGCTGCAGCTAGAGCCTCCACAGACTTTGAATTGAAACCTTGACAAAACACTTTTTTTAATGTCAATCTGCCCAAGAGTTTTGAGATATTGCTTCCATGTAAGTTGTGCAGAGTGATTGCTTCAACTTTACTTAGAAAGTTCCAATTTTGTTCATCCTCGTTGCTTTGAAGAGTTTTAACTATCTCTTCTGCATTTGAGTTACTAATTCGTAAAGTCAACTTTTGGAGGAATTCACGGTGTCGGTGATTAGTTGAACAAAATCTCAACCTAGAACTTGGGTCTAAAAATTCATTGATATGACCAATTATTTCAGTGGGAAGGCTTTCAAAAAAATTTGCATCATTGGGGAACAACATCATGCACCACCTAAATGTTTGTACTGTAAATCTCACTATGCACTTCTTGCACTTTATTCTGCTCAACTTTTTCTCAATGATGATGGGGAAGATCCTCAGCTAGACATCAGGTGTTTTCAGTGTTTTTAGGTCTCTTTTCACGATCCAACAAAGTTGGTTTGTCCACTCCCATTCCAGTCTTTTATGACAAATCTGAGCAAGATGTTTGGCCCTAAATTAAGTGACTTGGATACAGAAACTCACTGGGCAAAGTCGCAGCCAATTCCACTGCACCTTTTGAATCAATATTGCTATCAGATAAATTCAGTGCCAAAGCTGCGAAGCAGCAGCCAAGGCTGCTGCACCTTCTGCACCTATAGCATTCGAGAATAAAGTCAGCTTTTGGATATGGGACCCTGGCAATGCTATAGCTAATTCCACTGCACCTTCTGAATCAATATTGTTGTAAGATAAATCCAATTCCTGGATCTGAGTACTGAGCAAAGCCATAGCAAGGGCCAATGCACCTTCTGAACCAATATTATTTGAGCACAATTTTAGCTTTTTTATATTGGACCTTGGCAATGCTACAGCCAAGGCTGCTGAACCTTCTGAACCAATCTTGTTGACAGATAAATCCAGTTCCTGGATCCTTGTAGTTGGCAAAACTGCAGCTAAGGCTGATGCACCTTCTGAGCCAATGTGGTTGCAAGACAAATTCAGTTCCAGGATCTCAGAACTGGGCAAAGCTGCAGCTAAAGCCTCTGCTCCTTCTGAATCAATGTCATTGGCAAATAAATCCAGTTTCTGGATCTTTGTACTGCGCAAAGCTTCAGCTAAGTCTGATGCACCATCTGAACCAATCCTGTTGACAGATAAATCCAGTTCTTGGATCTTAGTACTGGGCAAAGCTGCAGCTAATGCCTCTGCTCCTTCTGAACCTATATCACTGGCTTGTAAGTTCAGCATCTGGATATTAGAACTTGGCAGTGCTACAGCTAATGCCTTTGCTCCTTGTGAACCAATACTGTTGTGAGATAAATCCAGTTCCTGGATCAAAGTACTGGACAAAGCTGCAACTAAGGCTGATGCGCCTTCTGAACTTATATCACTGGCGTGCAAATTCAGCTCCTGGATGTAGGAACTTGGCAATGCAACAGCTAATGCCTTTGCTCCTTTTGAACCAATGTTGTTGTGAGATAAATCCAGGTCCTGGATCTTAGTACTGGGCAAAGCTGCAGCTAAGGCTGATGTGCCGTCTGAACCAATTATGTTTCCAGATAAGTTAAGTTCCTGGATCTTTGTGCTGGGCAATGATGCAGCTAAGGCTGACGCGCCTTCTGAACCAATTTCATTCTGGGATAATATCAGCTTTTGGTTAGGGGAACTTGGCAATGCTGCAGCTAAGGCCATTACACCTTCTGAATTAATATAGTTGTTTAATAAATTCAGCTCCTTGATCTTAGTGCTGGGCAATGCTACAGCTATGGACTCTGCACCTTTTACACCAATTTCATTCTGAGATAATATCAGCTTTTGGATGGAGGAACTTGGCAATGCTGCAGCTAAGGCTCCTGCACCTTCTGAATCAATATTGTTATCAGATAAATCCAGTTCCTGTACCTTAGTACTGGGCAAAGCTGCAGCTAATTTCACTACACCTTCTGAATCAATATTGTTATCAGATAAATTCAGTTCCTGGATCTTTGAACTCAGCAAAGCTGCAGACAAGGCCGCTGCACCCTCTGCACCCATACCATTTGAGATTAAATTCAGCTTTTGGATATGGGTACTTGGCAATGCTACAGCTAATTCCACTGCACCTTCTGACCCAATCTTGTTGTGAGATAAATCCAGTTCCTGGATCTTACTACTGGGCAAAGCTGCAGCAAGGGCCACTGCACCTTCTGAACCAATGCCATTCAAGAATAATTTTAACTTTTTAATATGGGTACTTGGCAATGCTACAGCTAAGGCTGCTGCACCATCTGAACCAATGTTGTTTTGAGATAAATGTAATTCCTGGATCTTAGTATGTGGCAAAGCTGCAGCTAAGGCCCTTGCAGACTTTGAATTAAAACTTTGACAATACACTGTTTTTAATTTCAATCTGCTGAAGAGTTGACATTATATTGAGATATTGTTCCTTTGGAAGTTATGTAATGTGATTTTTTCAACTTTACCCAAAAAGTTATGATGCTGTTTGTTCTGGTTGTATTGGAGACTTGTAAGTATCTCTTCAATATTTGATTGATTAATTTGTATGGCCACTTCTTGAAGGAATCTATGGTGTCGTCGATTAGTTGAACAAAATCTCAACCTGGAACCTGGATCTAAAAGTTCATTGATATGATGAATTATTTCACTTGGAAGGTTTTCAAAAAAATTTGCATCATTTGCTAATGACATCATGCTCCACCTGGGTGTTCTTAATGGAAATCTCACTAGGATTCTTGCACTTTGTCCTGCTCCTACTCCATCTTCCTCCTTTGTCCTGCTTTGTCAGCTTTTTCTCAATGATGACAGAAAAGATCCTGTACTTGATAGCTGGTGTTTCCAATGTTGTAAGTGTCTTTTTAATTATGCAATGAAGTCGGTTGAGCAACTTGCATTCCAGTCTTGTACATTAAATCTCAGCTGTCTCACGTTCTTGGTTTTCCAGAGATCTCTGAAAGTCTTGGTCAATCTTGCCCAAGTAGGATTTGCGTTCTTGATGACCTTTCTTTTATGTAGCGCATAGTTCAGTGTCTTTTTGATTGAGGCCCTTAATGCTCAAATCCAGGGCGGATGTAGGCATGGCCAAGGAGGACGCAGACGTCAACGGACGCCTTGAGGACACCACCAGGGGCAGTGGGCCACAGGCAGGAGTCCCACCAAGATGTGGAGGAGAAGTGCTTGAACCCAGACACATGGGAGGCTGCCCAGCAGGACCCCCTATGAACACTCTAGGTTCATTGGCACGCCAATGCCGGCACAGCCTGGCGGCGCGCTTGGCCCATATACCGGAGACTGCTGAAGGTGCTGTTGGTGCCGTTCGTGCCAATGACGTACTGAGGAGGCACGTTTGTGGGTTGCTCTATGCTTGATGACGTCAGTGGTGTTGCTCTATGCGTGGCCATGGGGAAATGCGCGGCCATGGTGACACTGGCGAGAAGGCTCCGGTCAAGCGGTCCGATCGTCCAAAAAAATGGCTCAAGAGGAGCTTCTAGAAGGATCTGACTGTCGACCAATGCGACTAAGTATGTCATCTGAGAGGGCTTTCCGTCATTGTCCATGAGGGACATCATGCTCCACCTGGATGGTTTTTACATAAATCTCACGAGAATACTTGTACTGTTCCTCGCTAAGGTCAGACAAGGTCAGAGAAAGTCCTCTGCTTGATAGGTGGTGTTTTCAAGGCTCTCGCCAACCCAATCAAGTCCGTCTTGCATTCCAGTCATCAACATCAAATCTGAAACCTTTGGTTTCTTGTTGCATTGTAAGGGGGGCGGGCAAATAACTTGTGCAGGTCTGACACATCAGTACAAAGCAGAAGACCAAATGCCAGCGCTGCTTTAAAAATTTATCTTCATCCCAAGTGAGGGAAATAAGTTTCATTCTTAGACCACTGCAAGAGGTTCCGACACAAAAGTTGTATCCTTTTAAGTGCTGAACATAGACATGTGGGTTTGTCAAACTTCTACTTTCATGGGTGATATTAACAATTCCTCATTGAATCACCTAAACCACTGATATTGCTGCACTTTCAGCCATGAGAACAAAACAAAAACCCTCATGATTGTACAACTAGAGGAACTTAACATGACCAACAGTAGGGAGCACATTAAGTGTGACGGTTTTGCCCATGGCAGACTCGGCAAAACACCGCATGAGACCGACCTCTCAAAGAAAGAATGATGTACAGGGAAATGTGAATAATGCTTTGTTCCAATTTTCTCTTCATTTCAAACGCAAAGAAGCAGCTGCTTCTTTATATTCTCAAAATGCTGGCCCATTCTGGAGAAGGTTTACCTCTGGATCGCTGTCCGGTCGTTACTTATCCCCCCCAAGCCCCGGCGTCCCCTCAAGCCCGAGCGGCGACCTGGAGGATGCTCGCTCAGCGTCGTACGCTGCCTGATGACCTGGTAGTTGGACAAAAAGTAGTTGGTAGCTTCGATTTGGACCCTTGCTGGCGCCAACAGCTCACCTTCCATTCGGGTCGTTCGACGGCAGCAAGTTCCACACTCCAGGACATGGTCATCACGTAGGTGGCCAAGAGCACTAACAGGAAGAAGTACTTCATCATGTCTCAAGTCAGATTCAGATCCCAGGGCGTTTCCCATGACTTTAATACAAGTATTTTGTGTACACATGGATGCCTATGACGACTTGTACTGCCTCGCACAATAGGAAAAAAATTGACACTTGATTTTCAGCAATTCATGCCTCTATTTGCAGGTTTTGTATCGAACTTATTATTTGACAGTTGGAGCCATAAACAGATTGACGTCATTCTTGTATCCTCACGTCTTGAGGAGTCAAACATCCTCGTATCCATTGGCGAAGTTCATGGGGCTGTTGTGGTCCCCAAGTTTAGTCGTGCCTTCAGGTGTTGGAAACGCCTGCTACTTGTCACAGTCCATGTTCAGAAAGTCTATTCGGAGGCGGCAGAACCAAGCAGCCTCCACGAAATAGGCTTTCTGTGTGTGGGTGAACGTGATGACAGAATGATCGTCAGTTGTCTTTTTGCCCACAGTGGCGCAATTGGTGCATTTATCCCGAGTTGGTGCAGGTGTCAGACCCGGCGGGGTGTCTGCCCAAAGGCACGCCCGGTCGGTCGGTGATGGGTTGCGTCCGGCGACAGAGTGTGGCTCAGAAATTTGCAAAGATTGCGAAATTTGCTTTAAACTTAACGAAATATGGGCATCAGCCCGCATACTAACACACTATGGTGACACTTAGCAACATGAATTACACTCAGCTATTTCTGGAAAGCTGCAGAGTTCCTAAGCGTGGCCAGCTATGATTGATACCACTACAATGACTTTACCAAGTTTGAGGGTGATAGATTGGTCATCATTTATTTAACACATCTTCTTTCTCTTTACCTCTCGTTCTTATTATTAAAAAAGTGGGAGAAAAAGTACATTGACTGCTCTTACTTTATTGCCCGCAATTAGCAGTAAATAAAGTGGATTTTGAGGTACTTTATTGCCTGCAAACTCACTTTCCACTATTATTTCCAAAAGTATTTTCTGTAAATCAGTGAAAGCAACAAGACCTGGCAACCCTACCCTTCGAAATGAAGGTACATTAAATTACAAATTGCATGGCCGAAACGCACTCTATATTTCCCTCGTTTTCCTCGGTGATTTCACCTGTCCTTGGGTCAATATTGTCCTCGGGCCTCCACCCCCCAACCATGTCCACCTGCCCTCGGATGACAAAAGGCCTCGAACAGGTCAAAAAACGAAGTTACATATGTTTATAGTTACCCATAACACTGCACTGCCAAGTTTTGAAGGTGATAGAGCCATGATAATTAGGTTTTGTTTTAAGGTTTAATCATTACCCACAATCAACTGCTGGATGAAAGAGGCCTCTATCGTCACCAAATCTTGACCAGATTATCGTCAAACTTCAGCCTCAAGACAGCCTCGACATTCAAAACCGACTTACAGACTACATAAATGGTCATTGGAGGCTCCTTGGACGAGCTCCAGAAGCGCCTCCGGCCTACCTGACCGAGGCTGCCGCCCATTTCTTACAGTCCTACACAGATATCGACGTCGCTGGTGTCTCTTCCGAGATTGTCCGTCCACAATCATATCACACTGATGTGATCGCTCACGAACCTGACGGAAAACGTTCCGAAAATACAGAAAGTTTTCCATCCTGCTGCGTCATGGGGGCAATTTGGGCTTGGTTTGTTTTCAACGCTTCTTCTCCAGTGAGTATTGGGTCCCGGGAGGAACGGGTGAGGTCAGGAGAGCAGGGTGAACATTGGCAGAGCTAGACCATATGTGGGGTTTGAACGCGTCTCGTATGTGATTCTTCTTAACGTGTATTAAGAAAGTGCGATGAATCATATCGGTGTAGAACGGGGCCGTATTGAAAAATGTATATCGCGATATTATGTTATAGCATGCAACGCTGAGACAACCCCGGAGGTTGCACGGCGACCCCACAGAGGGCTTGAACGAGACAAAAAAAGTATAGATGCTGAAATAACAGTATTTGAAATCGTTCAAACACTGTAGTGGTTGAGAAGAACTAGAGCAGTCAGTTGCTGTGGTTCTTATGGCAATTGTGATGAATGCTCTGGATCGTCTAGGCTCTGCTGGGTTTGTGTGATCTCTATATATTTGGTGACAAACACGAAATGAATAACTCGCACTATATTTGCCGGCTGTCCAGGTCTTCTATGATAGAGAGATGTGCTGACATGACTGCTGTTGTGATTTCAGGTATAGTGACGTATTTGAAGCAGCTGTCTGAATGTACTCCTGCTGTACATTTGGAAGCATAGATGTTCTACATCGTACCATTGATAGTGGAAGCTCTGGCTACCCTTTGTGGAGCAGAGACGAACTAACACCATGCTGACAGTGATAGTGGAACTTGAATTGGAGGTACTCTCACTACAGTGAGATACTGTGAGAAAGAACATCCAAGAGAGACACAGTCCTGGGCAGAGGACAAGACAGTGGATATTCACCAGAACTCAGCCACAATCCTAGACCTACTTCCAGGACACCCGACAAAAAGACCGAAGTTCTTGTCCGCAGACAATTCAACCTGTCAGTAATCCCACAACGTGTCTAATAAACACTGAACCACAGTAACGCCTGGTATATCTGCACCATTATGTTAAGAAAGACACTTCAAGTCTACGAGCGGTGACCAGTGAAAACGGCTACTTCAGCCTAGGACCTCCACACATCCGCTATACCTGTGTCCTCCAATGTGATCCTCCTGAACTCATGATGCTGTCTTGCTGGGGTCTCCTTTTATAGGCATGTCTCCGGGGGAACAAGTGTGCACCAGGGTGAGTGGCCACAACAGATGTTGGGTCTCATTACTGGTCTCAGTATTTCATGCAAGTTGTTGTATCCCCCTCATTACCTTGTCTACAGATGTTTATACTCAGCCATGGACTCAGCCTCTGGGTCCCACCTATTTTGGTCAGGCCTGGACATCTCTACACGACCCTGATGCACGTGCCCTAGACTGAAAAACAGTTGTTACACTTGTCTCTGTCACGCTGCTGGCTTCAAGTGTACAACTGCTGCAGAAGATGACAAAGAGGCGGTCATCGTAATTCCACTATGATCAGCAAAAGTATCGTGATAATGACTGAGCATGCAACATATCGCATTGCACAATTGGTCTCGAATATCGCGCTACAGATCAGTCTAGGATATCGCACAGGCTTATTTATGCTTGCACTCACTGAAGGTTGTTGGAAGGCGCTATCACTCGTGCATTCTCATCTATGTGTCTTCCTTCAAGAACACTTGCAGTGTCCTGCCTAAGAACTGCTGTGTCATACGATGCGATAGCATCCTTTTGGTTCACACTGTAACCATCCTCACACTGACGCCCATTAAGAGTGGCATTTTGACCCCAGCTGAAAAGACGTGAGTGGCGTTGCCCCCTTTGTTTGCACAGCTGAGTCAGTATCCAATGAACGCTCCAACTGAGCAGACGTCTTCATCTGCAACTACCTAATACCAATGTAATATCTTGAAGACGAATAAGTCTTTGTAGCAGAACTAACTGTCCACTGCTGTCTACCGATGAAGAGGCTCGTCGACGTCAATATCGAGCTGATGATGCTGAACACGATCCACTGAACTGGATTGTGATGACAGAAGCAGCCCGTGCGACAAAAGCTTCAACAGTGGAATCCGTTTCCAGTGACTTCGGATACAGTGACAACATCAGCAGGTCCCTAATTCTGTATTGCCCAGAAGTCTTCGCTTGGCTGTGACAAAAATCCGTTTGTTTTTTGGCCAAAAGAGTCCCATTTTCTGCTCCTTGGGCTAAATTTTGAAAAAATTTCTCCGACTCTTTCTGTTTCGCATTCTGCAGTAAAAAAAATGTTTAACACCAGCGTTCACCTGTTGGACCAGAACAGTGGAGCGATAACCTATTCCATGGGCAATTCTGCAGCCACGACTGTGGCATGACCGACGTAGGCTAGAAGTGCAAAAGGTCTCATAGCAACAGCTGACATAGAGTAGTCTAGTGTTCTTGCTTCGTCTCAGCTTTTTTTTTTTAAAAAAAATATTACCAGCGTTCACTTTGGATATAGTGCCAATCCAGTTATAGTGACATATTTTGTTCGGGACAACACAATAACCGGATCCCACTGTAACCGGAGGGCCGACTCGAGTGCCGTTCAGTAGTGGTGGAATGAGCTCAAGCCCAAGTATTGCAAACGTTCGCTACAAATACAACCTTTACACACTTTTTTAACAAATGAAACAGTCAAACTTGTGACTCAAAGTTAATTCTATGAGTACACATTTGCCATCATAGGTCCGATTCAACCCACAAACATCACTAAACTGCACAGTTGACGGAAGAACGAATTTTCTCTATGCTCAGACCTTCCTAGCTCATCTGGCTCTTTAGTGACCTTCCCAGCTCATCTTGGTCTTTAGTTCTCCAAGCTGCTCATCCACAGTGCTCGGTGTTGTCATCCGTATCCCACTGGCTTATCCGAGAGCTTCCAGATCGTTACTCAGTCTGCCCTCATCAACCTGGCTGCTCCAGTCTCCCGTCTCGGCAATCTTCATCATGGATTTCTGGGTCTACTTCCATGTGGACACCTCTCGCCTGGGCGCCAACTATGAGATTGTCTCCATCGGAGCAGTTTTCGAGGACGACGATTTGGGGGGGAGCGGCTTCCATCGCTACATCATGCCCAAGGGCTCGATCAGTCCCGATGCAACCGCCATCCACGGGCTGTACAGGCATAAGAAGGTGAGAAGAGAGCAAAAATCCACCGTAGGATGTGAGTGGCGAGCGTTTCTTCTTTGCAGCGACTCGTCCTCAAAGACTGTTACGTGGAGGCGGTGACACTGGAACAGGCGTTGCGCGACTTTATCCGCTGGCTCCAGAGTTACCGCGACCGCCTTGTCCGCACTGAAGAGTACGAGGAATATCCGTACAACACACCCATAGTGCTGGTAGCGCACAACGCCTTCGCCTTGGCAGCAAGGGCTCTCTACATCGACCTGGAAAATCACATGACCCCTGGCCGCGGAATCATCTGCGGCTTCCTGGACACGCTGAAGTGGGCGAGGAGTGTTCGATACAAGTTGGGTGATCCGTCTTCTTTCTCACTCGACAAACTTGCCGACCATGCACGAAGACATTACTATGACGATTACGAACCTCCTGAGGATGAGCCTCGCTCCTTTGAGCGAGCCGACAAGCTCAAGTGGACAGTCGAGAGGCTGATGATCAAGGGCCCTTCTGACAAGGCCAAGGTGGAACGGGAATGCCCTATTCTTCTACTTAGAAATGCCGACGACTTCTGGAAGCTTTGATCCGGTCTTTTAGCACGTTGACACTGTTGTTCAGCGCCAAGGATAGTAACTTATGGAGCGTGTTATTAATGTCAACGTCATATTTTGAGAGTTTTTACAACTGAAGAGATGTAAAATTACATAACTACTTGACAAATGATATATTTTCAACCCTCACTTTTCTGTTGGAGGATGATCACTCGTCATCGCATAGCATCAGCCTAGCTTTTTGACTTTGGCCTCGAAGTCATTTCTCGGAGCTGCTTGGTACTGTACTGAGTCACTCTGGAACGGACCACAGCTCACATCACTTGTTACGGGGCCTTTTGTTCAGCTCCTCCTCTAATGACTTGGCCACAAGTCTCATATCCATCTCATGCTCAAGGTCCCTGGCCAAGAGATCCAGTAACTTGGAATATGCCCTCTTTCTCTTCTTCACCTTGCTGCCGCTGCTGCAGTACAACTCGGTCAACACTGGATTGTCATCAATGACCCTGTTCACCTCCCTGGCTATCCTTTCAGGATCCCTCATGCTCTGCTTCCAGCCCTTATCCTCCATCAGAGCCTCCACGGTCTGGTACTTCTCCGGTTCAGTCAGGATCACCTCCATAGCCTTCATCAACAAGTTGTGCGGGACATCACGAGAGTGCTTCAAGTCAGCAATTTCAACTAAAAGTTCGGGTCTGACAGAGTCAAAAATAGACTCGTCACTGGTGGTGTCGTCTCTGTCATCATCCGTTTTCCGCCACCTGGGCACATCGTTGATGATGAGATTGGCCACGATATTTGGGGACTTGGGACGCTGAGAAAGGCACATCTCCAGCAGGGAGAACATCTTCGACGACGCCACAATGTGTTGAGTGTTCTCTGAGGTCAGCTGGTAGAATAAGAGAAACGCAGATGAACTTATATGTACAAGACCTTGTGATCCCCAAGCACGTAGGAGACAGTATACATGTGTACTACGTAGACATGTCTGCTCAGTCCCTTACCTTTAACTCATGCATCAGTCTGTTGCGTGTTTGACTCGGCAGTTCGGGCATGCTATGACGAAAGACAGACACATCCAAGATGTTGGGGTTGTTCGGCCGCCGGCAGCCGTCTTCGGGCGGATTGTCGCTGTCCCACAGCCGCAGGGGAGGCAAGTTAGGCTCCGGCATGAACCTACACAAGAGACGTGGTCTCTCAGTCACACACCTTGAAAGTGGAACGCTGTTAAAATGAGAGGTACCTGTAATCTTGCTTCACCTCTTTGTCCCTCATTGGCATCGTCACGTTGGCCTCGGCGTCGAAACTGCGGGTTTCGTTCTCGACCACGCCGCCTTTCTCCAGGATGAATATCTACGTCGTAGCAGGTACATATTAACTACTTTAAAAATACCGGAAGACTCTTCAGAATGAGGAGACCCTTGCTCAGTACCTGCCTCTCCACTTCGAACTCGATTGCCTTAGCCAGGTGCTTGACGGAGTTGACATTTTTCACCTCTGTACGGGTACCCAGAGGAGTCGGTGAGTCCGAGTCGTCAACGTGAGGCTGCACAGAGATGTTGGCGTCCACTCTAAGAGCTCCATCCTGCATGTTGCAACTGCACGAGCCCAACCGCTGCCGGAATGAACAGAGCGTTTTGATGATTTGACGGCTGCGATGTCTGCCACAACTTGACCTACCCTGAGAATGAGCACCAGTTCCTTCACGAGCGCCGACGCCTCCTCTCCGTCAAAGAGGTCCGGCTGGAAGACGATTTCCATGAGTCCTACGCCACAGCGGTTCAAATCAATCAGACTCTGTTGTGTGGCCTCATCGTGGAGGCTTTTTCCACTGTCCTAGAGATTCGACGGTCAAGACACTTCACTTGGTAAGCAACCCGCAATGCAACAGCGACTACTTGTTCTAACTGCAGCTGGACGATGCCGGCACTATGGTGATAGGCAACGGTCGAACTGTTTGGCTTCAGCACCGGAAAGTCCAACCTGCCGCCGAGACCCAAAGGATTCCTTTGCTGAGTTATCTGAAAATCAGGACAACCCGTGAAGAGAAAGCATATGAGGATGCCGTTGCATGTACTGACCTGGTATCCGGCCGGCAAGTCGGCGTAAAAGTAGTGTTTCCGGTCGAACGTGGAGCAGAGGTTCAATCGGCAGTTCAAAGCGAGGGCAGTCTGAATCCCTAAAAGCACGTTGAACGGCATTCGCGACACCTTCACCGAGCATCACAATCTCCTCACCTGCTTCTACGCATCGTTTGTTCAGCACCGGTAAGGTCCCCGGCAACGCAGAGTCAAAGTATGACACTGCGGTGTTGGCTGGGGCCTTCGACTTCGCTGCAGAGCCGGAGAACAGCTTGGTGTTTGACGAGATCTTATGGAAAGACGAGGAGTTCGACAACGAACGCTAGCAATCCGAGCTGCTGCAAGTACCTGAGCATGAACTTCGAGTCCGACAACGCTCTTCCACTTCTTTCCCGTGGCAGCGCTCACCCTGACCCTCATCGGTCTCGAAGTTGTGGCCTTGTTCAACACCTCAACCTTGGTCTCTTGGAGATGCTGGACGAGACCTCGAGCCTGGAGGTGCCGGAGAAGAGGCTGCAACAACAAAGGCCGACGGCTGCAAGGCCAAATCATCTCGGACATCAATATCGTCTGATCGTTTTCATCACGTTTGTTTGTGTTGTCGGCAAACGGTTTTACTCTGCTCACAGATGTCTTCTCAGGTCAACAGTTGTCGCCCTCTGGCGAGTCAAACATTGAAAGATTTAGATGCCAAAAAGGAAAAGAACTTAATAGCGGCATGCATATTTTTATACCAGCACTGGCATTAATACACACTCCTACAATGGAATTTTTAAAAAACTTGTGCACCGCAGGACTTAAGTACCTGTACTCATATACAGAAGGCGTTGGAAAGTAATGTTACTCTTGTCAAGCTTGAGTGAAACATTCATTTTCACCCTCACCTAAAGACTAACCTTTAGGTAATGAATAAAAATGAATGTTTCACCTAAGCTTCTTGGTTAGAGTCGTTTGCCAATGTCTTCTGCACCCTAACGTTGCATTGACCACATAGGATATAAAACTGAAATATTAATGCTATCATTTTTAACTGCTTCACATGCACAGGATGAAGAGTGGAAATGTCCAATGGGGACGATGAGACGCAGGGTGTAGCCCAGGGGTATCTACGTAGGGTACGAGATAGTCGGCTTTCCCGCTGAAGCTCTGGCGGGCCTGAGAAGGAGTTGCCAAGCGTCGACACGGTGGACTTCTGACTGGACGCCACCAACGCGGTCAACATGTTGGATCGCATGCCGCAAGTCCTGGGCCCAGACGAGGAAGCCACCATCGGGAACAACTTGAGCCTCGTTCAGTTTGGCCATTTCGTCTTGGTCGGGGTCCGAGTCCGGCCAGGGCGCGGGCAAAAAGCCACGGCCGGCTGAAGTGGCGGCGACTGCGACGGCGTGGAGGAGCAGGGCGATGTTGGCTGCTCTGTGCAGCCCCAGCAAGTGCATCAACCGGGCGTTGCAGTTGCACAGTTGAAAACAGTGCTGGGCCGAAGTGGCCTGCAGGGCCGGCCAGTGCTGGCTAGCATTCTCCTGCACGGCGCTGCTGTGGACGCTGCCCTGGCCGCAGCATCAACCCTGTCTGAGTTCCCTCCTCCCCTCCTGCTGCACTGCAAATCAATTACAAAGACTCCGACTTCTCCGAGAAGTTCTACCCGAGAGAAGACCGAAGAGGCGGGATCATGTCCTCTCCCGCCACCGGAAACGCCGCCTCTGGGGCCGCCGGAGCCACAGGTGTCGTGTCGCCGGGCTCCAACGCCCCAGGGCAACGCGCTCCTGACGCCTCCCCGTCCGGCTCGTCCGCCTCGACGGGGCTCGGAGGCCCCTCTGGGGGCGCCGGCGGAAGCTCGTCCGGGATCTCACAGGAGCAACAGCCGGTGGTGGTCAACGGGCAAGTGTTCCCGCCCGTCGTTCCGCCGCCGGATCGTCCAGGTCGCAACACCAACCAACTGCAGTATCTGAAGACGGTAGTCATGAAAGCCGTGTGGAAGCACCAGTTCGGATGGCCCTTCCAGACGCCGGTAGATGCGATCAAACTCAACATTCCCGACTACCACAAAATTATTAAGAACCCCATGGACTTTGGCACTATCAAGAAGAGGTTGGAGAACAACTACTACACGTCCGCTAAAGAATGCATTCGTGACTTCAATACTGTATTCACCAATTGCTACGTGTACAACAAAGCTGGAGAGGACATCGTGGTCATGGCGCAAACTCTGGAAAAGCTGTTTCTCACAAAGATCGCCACCATGCCCAAAGAGGAGACAGAATTGGCGCCTCCGGCCAAAGACAAGGCCCGCAAGACCACCGCCACCAGGCCGGTAAGGTCCATGTCGATTACCAGCAGCACCAGCGAGACCAACGTCGATGTGGGTGATTTACCCGGCCCAGCAGAGACACCCGCCAACCCTACCTTGCCGCCCGCGCCTACGACGCCGGCACCAGCGACGCCGGCGGCTGCGACCCCAGCTGCTACCCCAGCTGCGACCCCTGTTGCCACCGCCGCCGCCGCCGCCGCTGCTGCGGCCGCCGCGGCCGCCGCCTCAACCCCAGGCCCCTCCGCAGCCGCCAAGAAGAAGCCGCAGGGCGTCAAGAGAAAGCAGGCAGACACGACGACTCCTCCGACATCGGCGGACGTAGAAGACCCGAATAGAAGAGAATCGTCCCGCCAAATCAAGCGCGTGTCGAAAGATCTTCCTGACTACCAACCGCAGCACAGTAGCAAGCCCAAGGGCAGGCTGTCCGAGTCCCTGAAAGCCTGCAACGACATCCTGAAGGAGGTCTTTTCTAAGAAGCACGCCGCCTACGCGTGGCCTTTTTATAAGCCAGTTGACACAGACCAGCTCGACCTGCACGACTACAAGAAGATCATAAAGACGCCTATGGACCTCGGCACTATCAAGATCAAGATGGAGAATCGCGCGTACAACTCATCAGCGGAATTCGCTGCCGACATGCGTCTCATCTTCACAAACTGTTACAAGTATAATCCGCCCGATCATGAGGTTGTCAGTATGGCGCGCAAGCTGCAGGATGTCTTTGAGATGCGGTATGCCAAAATCCCCGACGATTCCTTCGACGACATGAAAGGCGGCGATTCCGACCTCGACTCGGACGACGACCGCGAGAAGAAACTCGTCTACCTGCAAGAGCAGCTCAAGCAGATGCAGGAGCAGATCAAGATGCTGGTGGAAGACAGCTATCGCTCCAAGATGAAGAGGAGCAAGAAATCCGAAGCTTCCGGAAGTAAGACCGGCAAGAAGGCTGGCAAGCGTTCTACTGCTAACACAGCGGCCAAGCCCAAGGTGGAGTCTGAGGACGAAATGAACACAACTCCGATGACATACGACGAGAAGCGTCAACTCAGCCTCGACATCAACAAGCTCCCTGGTGACAAGTTGGGCAAGGTGGTTGAGATCATTCAGCTGCGTGAGGCCGCGCTGCGTGACTCCAACCCGGACGAGCTGGAGATCGACTTTGAGACGCTAAAACCCTCTACCCTGCGCGCTCTGGAGAAGTTCGTCTCCACCTCTCTGAAGAAGAAGACACGCAAGAAGAAGACGCCTGGCAGCAGTGGGAAGAAAAAGGCTGCCGCGGCGGCGGCCGCGGCCACGGGTGCCACTGGCGCTGCCGCAGCCGGCAACGCTGGAACAGAAGGGGGCGGCAGCAGTGCCGAAAAGACTGCCAAAACTGGCAACTTGTCCTCCAGCTCGTCCTCGTCGAATTCAAGCCAGTCCGAGAGCTCCGGGTCGGACTCGGATTCTGACTCGCAGTGACATAGCTGCAGGCTCACCTCGGACTACGATACCTTAACAAACCTTCGTCGTATCATGCACACCTTCTCCTTATAGAGCTAGAAGGCATCAAGATTAAATGTTGTGCTTTTTCATAAAACTGATGAGAATACGTTTAGAGTAGAAGCATAGAGGAGAATGTTTGGTAGAGTGAACCATGATTTGGCGTATTAACACCCACTACCTTAGATCATTATTATTATTTTTTTTTTTAAGAATAATATGGTAAACAGTGTCTGATAAGTCAAGTTCTTGTGCGCTCTGAGAATTGAGGAATGTGAGTTGCCTCCAGCTCGCTTCTTACTTCCACGTCTTGGCCTGTCCAGGTCTCTGCGGCGCCACTTGTGCAGGTCGTCGCCGGCCGAGGAGTCTCTACGTGCTCGGCAGATGAACGGCGATGAAGTCCTCCTTGGGACGGACCAGTCTGGTCTTGGTGTCCTTCAAGACTCGACGACCGATGACGAGACACGAAGACGACATCCGCGTGCAACTGTCTTCCTCATGCTGGTAGGAGGGATAGGCAGGGTGGGACTCACCCATGACGTTAGACAAAACCTCGCTTTCGAACCGAGTCAGGCCGTGAAGTAGCACACCGACCTCTCCTGGTCATTGTCGATATGGCGTTGATGAAGTACACGGTGATAAAACCCGCTGCTACAGCGAGCCGAATGCATAGAACATGATACGCTACTTGCTAACAAAAGGTTTCATTACAGTGTTCAGGCTTGGACGAGTCTCGTGGACCAATGGAAGCCTAGAAGGTGGAGCGGACCTTGGCCTGACGTCCCACCGTGTGGTCGTTAACGCAGACGCAACATATCATTAGCCTAAGTTGTTTGATGCAGTGCGGACTGTACGTGCGCACCAACGGAGTGGCCATAGACATCGAAGCTCTTCGGGGCCAACGGCGTTCACGACGTCAATCACGGACTAGAAGGCCTGGTACTCGTCAAATGTGAAATGCTGCAGTCTCTTTGACCTTCCTTAGTGCCGACAATTCTGATCTTACGCTTGAGCAAATGTGAACAACAATGAAAAGCTCATAGCAACAGTAAGAGCAAACTTGGACATCACCAGGACTTAAGACCTTCGTCCAGAACAGTGATTATGACCCGGCTAGAGTCATATATACCTCTAGGCCTCATCAAGAGTGACGAGCTACGACATAGCTGTTCGTTGATCATGGCAGACTTAACAAAAGTTATTCAGACACAAATGAGTCATTGCTCAACAGATACATCTTTATTCCTTATAAGCTGTTGCTTTAAACCGGGTCATGGGGACTACAGTATAAGCGAAGGCCTCAGAGAGGTTGTTCTTTCTCCTCCACCCTCTGGCTGGCTGGCTGGACGAGTCTGCCCTGCGCGGACGAGTAGCAGCACACCGAGTCAGGGTCGCTACTGTTGAGGCAGGAGAAGCAGCAGCAGACGAACCTTCCTTCTTTCAGCCAGACGTGGCTGGGCAATCAGCTCTCAAGGCGCTCTCAGTCAGAGGAGCATCAAGGACCTGGATCTGGAATTCGCTTTTGGGCCGTCCGCCCTGACAATGTTGGACCCCTGGTTCGGCTCGGAGGAAGAGAAGCGCTCGAGCCGTCGGGACCGCGAGTGAGGGATCAAGATGTCCTCGTTGTCTCCCCCGAGCGAACGGGTCGTCGTTGTCGGAGGACGGAGGACCGAGCGCAGTTCAGACGAGTCGCTCGCCACTTCGGAGGACTACGAGATCGTGGATCCCAGCCCGGCGCAGCAGTCCGTGGCGACCCACGAGCAGACAGATCCCAAGCTGGACATCGTGGTAGGAGAAGGCAACGAGTCCGACCTGGCGACCAACCTGGCAGACTGTCTCAAGATGCCGTCGGGTGAGGAGGAGGCTGTCGATCTCGAGAAGACAGCCGAAAGCGTGGCAAACGAAAGCCATGTCGAAGAAGAGGATGTCGACCATACTGTCTTCCACAACGTGCTCCTCTTGGGGAGCCAAGACATTAACAGTCCCAAGAGCGAAGAGCTCATTCAAGCGCAACTGAGGGAGGCCAACAATCGCCAGCTGGAGGATGAGGAAGAGGTAACTCTCAGCGTGCCGCGCACTTCTGAAGGGAACGTGGTGTTGAGAGGCTCTAGTACTTCTCTTCGCCTGCCCGTCGTCCGCATCATCTTCTTTGCCCGCGGCAACGCCGACTCTGCGGAGGCCGCGTGCTTCGCCTTCACCAGCGTTCGCCTCACATCCACAGCAGAGGAAAGCAAGAACTCCGATCGCCGCCGCTTTACCACTCACCTCTTCCGCTGCCGAGAGCCTGACGCCGTCTCCAAGGTGTTCGTGTCCTTCGCCCAGGCCTTTAAGCGAAGCGTCGTCACAGCAGCTCCAACCGAGGATGTCTTTAACCAGCAGGAGGCGTTTCTCTTTGAGCTAAGCCTTGAAGTCAGGGAGAAGGAGGCGGCCTCGGGGACCTTTGAGACCGTGCCTAGGCAGAAGGGCCTGTTTAAGTTGCGCGCCGACGTCGAGAAGAAAGTGGTGGTGACCGTTCAGCAGATTGGTGGTAGCACTCGTCTTTCGGTCGAACGCTGCTTCGGTATGCTCGTCAGTCCAGGCAAAAACGTGAGACACGCGGACATGCAACTTCTCGAAAAGGTCACCATGGCCACGTCCTCTTCTTCCGCCGAGGAGGATCGTTGCGACAATGCCGGGGGCACCGTCAGCTACGTGATCACCGGCACCTGGGACCCGAGCGAGACTGCCTTCGCGACGCTCAACCGCGAGACACCGTCTGACGTGCCGTCAGTCTACATGACCGTCGCTGCTGACCTCGTCATCCAGCAGGTGGCGGAGCCGGTTAGGTTCGTGGTGGAAACCAGAGCCAAGGTTTACCCTCAAACGGAAAAATACTGGTACTACTCCAAGAAGAGCCTGTGTAGGCAGTATCAGGTGAGCAACTCCTACTTAGTCCTTAACATCCATCCCAACGCTAACCAATGCAGCCACTGAGAAAAGTTTTCTCGGTGAGGGTCTTTGTTGCATTGGCTCGTTGGCATGGGTAACATCAACGTGACTCGTACGGTCGTGCAAGGGAGCGATTGCTTCACACAGGCCGCGAGCAAGAGACTCAGTGAGATCTTGGACGGCTTTCTGTCTTGACGCACTCAACGTCAGTTGTGCTAACGGTGGCGCAATAAAAGGTCCTCACTAGGCTAGGTCGAACATTGGAACTTCCCACGGGTGTCCAAAATTTGTAACCACATCCCATTTCAAAACTTTGTAGTCAAAAGAAAGTGAAAAAAGGAGTTTTAGCTATGCCCAAATGCATTTAAAGTTGCATAATACTATGAAATAAGTTATAATTTTTTTTCTTGCGGACTTGCTGTAAACTATTTCTGTTAAAAACTGGAGCATGTCAGCATTTTGGTTGGTGATTTTCACCCAGTTCGGCTGCTTGTGACAGCCACCAGAGCTGAAATCTACTTTCACAGCAAATTTACTATAGTGACTTACTACAAAAATTTCAAATCAAGTTGGGCATAGGTAAACAGAATTTTTTTTCAAAAGTATTTGACTACATCTTCATCTTTTGAGCCCCTGTAACAAACTCCAGAGCCCCACAGTGAATCTCCAAAGTTGACCCCTTTTCAACCGAGCCACCTCCTCACTGTCCCGCCCGTTGTGCAGGTTCGCCTCAAACGATGTCAATCGTCCCAAGGAGACAAGCAGTTCAGCGTCTGCGGCATCGACCTTAGCGAGGAAGTGGAGAGATCCTCCAAGATGAGCAGCCTCACCACTCACCTGGCGAGTCTGACTGCGTCCACCTTGGGCGGGGTGCTGCCTTGGTCCCAGCAGCAGCAAGATGATGCCTCGTTACTTTCGCCAGATTGTCCCGAGGAGGAAGAGGGAGACGACGACGACGCGGAACCCATGCTCTCAGGGTTCGGCGACGTCAGCAAGGACTGCAGGTACCTCTGGGACATGATCAAGACTCTTGGACTTCTACTGCGCACGTCATTATTCTTAGGGACGATGAACTGGGGCAGTGGAAAATCGTGTTAGATGAATGGAATCGCGAGAATCCGCTCTCATTCCCACGCCAACTGCCTTCGCTGGTCCGGCGTGGAGTGCCTGAGGCCCTCCGAGGCGAAGTCTGGCAGAGAGTGACGGGAGCGAGCGTCCAGACGGATGACATCATCGAGACGTACAGGGTTCTCGTTACAAAGGAGTCGCCTGACGAGAAAGTCATTCTCCGGGACATCCATCGCACTTTCCCGGCCCACGAGTTCTTCAAGGAGGCTGGCGGGGACGGCCAGGAGTCCCTCTACAGGTAAAACAGCGACAATATCATCGCCTGTCATGACTTCTTGACTAAATTATATGTACACTTTGCCAGAATCAGCAAGGCGTACTCGGTCTACGACTCTGAGATCGGCTATTGCCAGGGCCAGAGTTTCCTGATCGCCGCTCTACTGCTTCAGATGCCTGAAGAGCAGGTGCATTCCTCCACCATACAGCTTACCCTATGTGCTTGGTAGCCAGTATCCCTAAGGTCCCTCTCAATTCCAGGCCTTTGGTGTCCTGGTCAAGGTAATGCATCGCTGGGGCCTTCGAGATATGTTCAAGGAAAATTTCGAGAACCTGCAACTCCGACTGTATCAATTGGACCGGCTGATCGAAGTGAACATGCCGGACTTGTGGCACCACATGATCGAGAACGGGTTGGAGTCGCACATGTACGCATCTCAGTGGTTCCTTACGGTGTTCACGGCCAAGTTCCCGCTCTTCCTAGTCTTCAGAGTGCTCGACGTATTTCTGTTGAGCGGATTTGACACCATCTTTCAGGTCAGTTCAATGCATGAGTGTAACTTGACGACGATGAGTGACCGTGCTAATGAAGCCGGAACATGCGTACTTAGGTTTAAGCATCCTAACTTGTGTACTCGTAGGTGGCACTGGCGATTTTGAAGGTGTCGAAGAAAGACTTGCTACAGCTTGACTTCGAAGGTCTGATGAAGTACTTCCGCGTGAACGTGCCGAAGCGGTACCGCAGCGAGGAGAACGCCAAACATCTCATGTCTGTCGCTTGCGCCATCAAGCTGAAGAAGCTGAAAAAGTACGAAAAGGAGTATTTGGCGGCGCGAGCTGCCGAGCGTGCCCGAGAAGATCCCGTTGTGCGCTTGGAGCGCGAGAATAAGAAGCTGCTTGCCGACAACATGCGTCTGGACACCGAGAATGACAACTTGGCCAGTCAGCTGGTCAACGGACGCATTGAGATGCGTCGTGAGATCGACCGAGTGGAGGATGCCAGAGACATACTTGAGAAAGATGCTGTGCAGTGTAAGGCGTTGCTCGATGAGGCCTTGGAGGAGAAGCGGAGACTCGAGGGCGAAACTGAACAGTTGAAGGCCTTGCTCAAGAGGGAAGTGGACAAGCTGGACACCGAGCTGGCGACCAGAAACAACGTAATCATTGAGTACAAGGCTGCCATGGCCGCGCTTACTGATAAGCTGGAGCGCATGAAGTGCGTCGAAAAGGGCGAAGTAGACACGGCCTCCAGCGGAGAGAGACAGAAATCTCAAAACGATCGAATCCGAGAGCTGGAACTGGAGCTGGCGCAGACGAAATTGGCCCTGGTGGAGACGGAATGCAAAAACCAGGACCTGGTGCATCAATTCTCTGCCAGCCAGCACCTCCACCAAGAACAATACGCCTCCTCCTCGACGAAGAAATGGTTCTCCAAGACGCTTTCATCCATTAAGGAAAGCGCACACACCCAGGTGGCGGCTGCAGCCGCCGCGGCGACCTCTTCTACCCACGCGCAGAAGGGCCAACAAGTGGACAGGGACCCACTGAAGAAGTCCACATCCGTGGACGCCATTAAGAGTGAGTTCCGTCACCATCCCTCTAACTAAGTGACCGAATGAAAGCCGGTCACTGCACTCCCGCTTGTTTCACGCGTAGCATTTCTTGCATAAGTACGATGCTGTTGCCTGCATTACACCTTGTCAGCTTAATGTCCCCCTACACGACACCCTGGTTGCCTTCCTCTCTAAGATGGTTAAAAGAAAGACATTTCTTCACTTGTGCTCCGTGCAATTGTCTTTTATCATGACATAAGTAGTACTCATGAGCACTAATGACGTGCTGAGGAAGTTACTCGCAGGTGATGCGTCTTGAACTCAAGTAGATGAAAGAGTGTTTCCTACCTGTTGACATCTCGATACCTGTCGTCATCAGCATCACTGCAACCTTAGTTGTATTGTGTAATTGCCAAAAAAACTGTTAGGAAGGACTGCAAATGCCAAGGTAATACTATTTATTTATATTTACAGTGCTTCTTGTACCCTTACTATGCTGTGCAGTACCAAAATATATAATTTTCTAGTCACAACCTTTAAGTAAACACACTTTAAAAATTCGCTCTCAGACCTCCGAGTCCATCCACTGAGGTTCTTCTCTCATCCGAGGTTTGGCATCCCTGACACTGAGGGACCCGACGCCATTGGTGATGTCTTTACTGGCGTCAATGTCGAACTTGCGGGCAGGAATGTTTTCGTATATGGCTGGAAGAGGTTGAAGGTGGTTGAAGAGTTTATCATACTAGCAATGTTAAGTCATGTCCATTCCTTACCCACTTCCTCTGTCCTCAACGTGGCCCTCTTCTGTTCTGACGTCGGCCTGATCTTCGATGGCGCCGCCTCTGCTTCCTTCTCACTCCTCTTCTCGTGGAAGGCTCCGCCGTCAATCCTGAGCTCTTCCAGGAGCGCCTCACTGGCGATCGAGACCTCTTCGGAGACATTTCGGTCCTGCAGCAACCTGAGATACGAGGAGCAAGAGTGCGTCGCACTTGGCTGGGTTGATATCACGGAAAAGTGATCTTACCTGAAGAGAAGAGGTCCAATGTCCAGCTCAAGAATTGTCTCCCGGTTGATCATGGACGCCTGCGCCAGCAGGGTCAGAGCTCCCACGGACGCCTCCATGACGTCGCTCAAGTCGACCCCGTCGATGAGTGAGGCGTTGCTTCGTCCCAAGGACTGACGAGAACTCTTGAAAGACGATGTCTCTTCTTCTCTCGGCAACGTCTGAGCCTGCAAGAAGTGATTGGTGAAGCGCATGCTCGATGGTCAACGGTGGTTCCAGTCCAACCTTCCTGTCCTCCTTGCACGCCAGCGCCAGCAGCTGGCCAAGTCGGGGTATGACTCTGAGCTGGACGAGCACGTCGTGATTCTCCTCGTAGTTGGCCAGATTCCTGACCAGCCCGCAAGCTGCCTTGATCACGGGCCAGGCTATGTTCACGTGCAACATCTGCATGGACAAGTCAAGTCCACCCAGCGCACGCAGCTCGGCTTGAACCTCCTCTGTCAGTCCGTGACCGGCAGTCAAGTGGCGAAGACTTCTAAGCAGTGGCTCTGTCGTGTCTTCTCTAAAGAAGTCCTATGCTGCTGCTATGCAGTGTAAAGAAATCATATGATCCTAAGCGATACCTCTTTGACGTCTTTAGTGTATTCATGATGATCTCCACTCCTCCCGTCTGAAAGATGGCCTCCTTCAGCCTGGGCTTGTCCGAGCTGAGGTTACCAAAGATTCCAGCCGCATACATGACCACCTCTTGGTCCCGGTGGCGTAGGAATTGGAGCAGATATGATATCAGTGTGTTGTTGCATGGCTAAGTAGAAGAACACATGCACATGTTAGTCATTGTGATGATCCGATTGGCCGCAGCAACTTACAAAGTCCGCCTCTGCGTCGGAGAGGTTCCTCAGTGTGGTCAGGTAGTTCTTGAACAATTTGGGATCCTTGGTGTTGAGCTTCTTGGCGATGGCCTCGAAGCCGCCGGACTCGACCAGTTTTTCTTTGTTATGCAGACAGGTCGACAACACTGAAAGCGTAGTGAACAGATCGTGTCGAAGAACATTTACAGCATGGACTGTGTGCTGGTATCACCGTACCCTTCAGCAGCCTGGATGCTGTCCATAGGAGCTTCTCGTCCGTGGCTCTGTTGAACACGTCGACTAACTCCTTCGGCCCCTTGCAGTTCCAGATGGCCAACTTGGCTTCCGAATCCCCAAAGGCCAACATGTGCAAGCAGTCCATGACCACGGCCAGTAGGCGCGGGTCCTTCCATTTGGGTAGAAGCGGGACCATCTTTTGGATGCCTCCACACATGCGCACTGAGAGTTTCGCGCCTTCCTAAAAGAGATGCTTTCTGCTACTCCGAGGTAGTTTAGCGATTGCAGACCCGGAAAAAGAGGACTTCTTGGGAGACATCTGACTTTCTTTTCAAAAGAACGGAGACCCCAAGGACCCCTGACCTCAATGACACGTGTAGGCGAAGGGTAGGAGTCATATGACCCCTATGCCACAATTTAAAATTCTTAGGAATTCTAAGGATTTCTCAAGCACTGTCAGTACTGCCGAGGAAATTCATAATTCTTAGAAATTCTGAGGCGTCGTCAACACCCTTTGAAGTGTCTGCTCACTAACCTAACCTAACCTGGCGAGGCGTATTTGCAAGAAATCCTCACGAGATCCAAGGAATATCAAATGGATTAGGCATTCTTAAGAATTCCTCGCATTTCCAAGGTTTTGACTTGGAATGTCTAATTCTTAAAATTTAAGAATTTCTTTTATATTAGGCAGTTACGAATTAAAATTCTTAATACCACAGGCTGCAAGTCAGTCTGTACATGAGTGTAATAACTCACCTGGTAGGTGATGAGCGAGTGAAGTGTCGATATCGCCAAGTTCACTACCCTCTCGGCCGGGGACGCCAACAGCCTGACCAAGAGCTCGATCCCTCCAGTCTTGAAGATGGTCAGGCGACCCGACTCATTGTGTACAAGATTGTGGAGTGCTCCAACGACGGCAGCGCGTACCCGGATTCCATTGCGACCCTCACCGGCTGCTGGGCCGGCGGCGCTCAGGAGCGCGGTCAAGAGTCCTGGACTGCGGGATAGCACCTGGCAAGCGGACTCGCTCTTGGACAAGCCGCACGTCAACTCTGCTGCATTGCGGACGACGTCCCTGTAAAAGATGTCGATCTAGAGGTCGTTTTTAAGTCACATGTTGCACATCTGAAGGAGAATCATAGTCACACAGGGCGGACCAAAGCGTCCAGGGGCTGGATCTCAAACGATTGCCTCACCCGTCATCATCTCCTAGAAGCTTGATGATCTCCGGGATGAACTTCTCAGCGAAGTCTGCGTCGTGCATGTAATTGATAAGGTCTGCGAGGGCCTCCTTGAGCTCTCGGGCTGGCGTTGCCAGCTTGAGCACCGTCGCAGCCTGCTGCTGGTCCGTGAGACTGGTGCGGAGATCCAGAAGAGCATCGTTGTCCTCCTGGCGGCTGAAACTCTCGGGGAAGAGAGCTGCGCGTACGCGGGTAGCGCGTGTGTGGTTCAGCTTGGCGTTGATCGCTAGAGAGACAGCGGCGAAGAGCCTCACATAGGCGTAAATCCAGCACGTTGGATCTACCGTTATAACGTACCCTCAACGTCCCTGTTGGTAAAAAGCCTGAGCTGCAGGTTGGGGTCCTTGAAGTTCGGCAGCTGAAAGTCGCCCTTCTTCTTCTTCTCAGCGTCCATTGTGCCCGACGTGACCTACGTGGAAAACCTCTGCTAAGAGACTCGAGTCGGCCTGGTCAACTACGACTGCACCGGGTTATTCATTACCTATTCGGTTCACACCTCAGTGTCAAGGAGGAGGCCGATAAGATAAGGCAAATCGACGCCCCCGGAGATAACAGAGACGCCAAACGCTGCCCTCATTTGCCGCCTGTTATAACGGGCGCGATCGACGCGGTCGCGGCCGACAGGGTGAGTCAGAACAAAGCACCGTATTCTTCCAAGTAAAACCCATGCTTATATAAGTCTCAATGTATAAGCTTAAACTCATCCTGGCTTATAAACTTATGCATGTGCTGCAAAAGTGCAGCACACAAAGAGAAGAGGGTCTTCATTCGACTGAACGTGACATACTTTTTAACGATTTGTCATTGATGATCTTAATGATGATCTGATTTAAGTGCTCAAGAAGTGAAACCTCAGGAACCTAATACGACCGACAATGAAAATTCACATGCATTAGAATTTCTACGCATTAGTATTTTCTATTTTTGTGCATTCTAGGGATTACAATGTACTATGTATGCATTAGTATACATCTTAGTATGCATGTATACATCTAGGCATCAGCATTGACCATTTGTATGCATAAGTATTTCCAACCATCATTGGACATATGCCTCCGTCCTTTGTATTGATATGCATACCCGTAGTATCTTTTTAGGCAAAGAATTTGGGTCGACTTTGACGCAACGAACCAAGTCTGGCATGACGCGACACATCCGAAGTCAACTAACTGTACAGGGCCAACCTGGACTGCAACTTCACTCGCGACTGCAACTGCTGAGCTGAGTCATCAGAGCTTCCTAGAAGGAGTCTCGATGATTGTGGACGAGCCAGTTGCTACGATTCTCGCCTGCAAAGCGCAGTGGAGGCCACAGTGTTTGCATTCGCAACGTCGGAGTCACTGAGGACACCAGCGGGAACGTCGTGATGGCCATGTAGCCGCCGTCTGTCTCGACGCAGCTCCGAAAGTGCTGGCACACCTGCAGGACCTTCTCTTCAGTCAAGACGTTGTGCCACTCCTGAGCAGAGATAAATGAAAATCATGAATAATATAATAAGTGACACCTCCAGCTCATTGCCTTGATTCGTTCCTCCAGGACGTTCAAGTTCCGGACACCTGTAGGCCCGCAGGCAGTCAGAGAGGGTCCCACGCCGTGGAGTCTAATAGGTTGACGTCAGGCGAGTGTGGTGGCCAGACAAACTCGCCGACCAAAGCTGATCCTGAGACATTTCTGTGTGTGCCGGACCGTGAGGAGGAAGGAGGGCGGTTGATTACATTGGCTGATGTCAGGTTAGGTCAGTCCTCCATGTCAGTGGCTCTCAGCCATTCAAAAAGCTGCTGCATGGCAGTGACAAAGGTCCGCGAGTTCACCGACTCTCGCGGCCGGAAGACGCGACACAACGTCCTTCAGGCTGAGAACACCAAGCACCGGCACCGTTGTTGCCAGCGTCGCCTGCGGCAGCCTCGATGACGCTGAAGAAGTGAACAACGTGTGCGAGCAGAAGAGAGAGCAGTGCCTTGGTTAAGTTCAGCTACGGATTGAGCTCCAACTTGGCCTCATCCGGGAAGATTTTGGGATTGAAGCAGACGTGGCAGCGTGCATTCGTGCCTCTTGTCTCGTTTCTGCCTTCGCGTCCCTTGTTATGAGGAAACAATCTTAGCCAATGTCATCAGTTTTCACCCACTCAAAGAGCTGAACCTGGAGAGCAAGCTGAGGTTAGCTTCAATCTGTCCTCCGGTGGTCCTCGACACTCTAGCCTCTCTCTCGGCTGAGCTGGGCAATGGTCCGCCCAGGGTCTTGGGCGACCTTTTCTGAAAAAGTGGACAGCCAGACCTGCCTCTTTGACGTGGAGAAAAGATTCTCAAGCTCATGGAGCATTTCTAGTGTTGAACACTCTAAGCACCAAAATGAGCAGCCTCAACAATGACCCCTCGGTACTCAACATTGTGCCCAAATGTCTTTCTTTACATCTACACTTTCCACGCCGAAATTTCACCTCACCACGCTCCTGCACAGCATACGAGGTGAAGTTAGGTCGTTGAAAATTACCCTTGGGCAGGACTGTACTGCACGTACTACACTGAAGTACTGTACTGTGTACTGAAGTACATTGGCGAACTCCAGGTGCCACTGACACTCGTATGACTTCATCTTTTGCAGCCAAAAAACCATTGCTCAAAAGGACGTTGCGACATCCGGCTGTTATGTAACAGTTGTCTCATTCTCCCCTGCCAGTTGCCTTGTTATCAAGTCCATGGGTCTCGGGGAATGCAACTTGCTCCATCAGCAACTTGTTGCAAATTGAAGCTTACGGAGTGCAGACAAAATTTTTACCAACAGCAAATGCTGCCAGACTGATGTGAAGTATGTTTTTAACGGAAAGGTAGCCAATATTTAGTTCAACTTTCTCAACATTTCAAAAATGAAAGAACAGATTCAGGCTAGCTGTTGTCGAAGTAAATTTCTTGTCAACACCACGTACTCGGTCGTATGATGCAATTTTCCTTGCCATATTTTCTGCCTACTTCTGCGCTGATGAAGTACCTTGAAGTGCAACTCGTACTGGAAACCGCCAACCCGGACTTCAGGGTCTCACTTACGTTAACACATGTTTAGTTCAACTATATTTAGTCCGGATCCCCTGTGACAAGAAACAATGTGCGTACCGTAATGTTAGTACAAATCGTCGTGCCCACACTGAAGGATTCCTTCTTTTGCTTTGCCTCCTCCACCAATTTGGAGAACAAGGATGTGGCGCATTATTGTCTACTGTAGAGGAGCTCCCACGCGAACAACGTCGGAAATCGTATGAGCCGCAAAGAAATTGGCCGTCCCAATGCAGCAAGATGCGGCCAGTCTATTGCAGACTTGGAAAGTGTGCAATTGCTCCAGAAGGGAAGGCTGCACTCAATTTTCGCATCATTTCGCCACTCACACTGCAGTCACGTATGAATGGATCCATCCATTGATGCGGCCCGAAGGCGTTTTTAGATTCTTGTCGGCTTCTTGGGACAGGGCGTTGGCTGCAGGTACAGCGAGCGCTGCTTGCAAGGGGCGTTGAACGCGACTGAGAGGGCGGGAGACGCCACCGACGAGGACTTCGTATAAACGGCTGGCACTGTTTGAGAGTCATCCATGGCGCCTCCTCCAAATGCTCAGTCGTCATTCATCAGTGGAGAAAGAAGGTTGATCAAGAAGTCTGGAGCTTGGAAACATGGCCAGACACCTCGTCGTCGCTCTCAGTCTGTCCGTACACCTTGGCAAGTGGTTGGATACCAGATACCCAAAGCCGTAGACTTAACTTTTGTTATACAGGTTCTCTGGTGGTCCTCGGTCAGATAACCTGCCCGGGCTTCCCCGGATTCTGCTCGGAGTCGTTCCCCGGCCAGACCTGCGTCGTGGTGTGCGACAGGGGCAGAAACAACGTCCCCCTTTGTCAGGTAGTCATGCTTGGAAGCTCATAACTTTATATAAAAGCCACCTAAGTGTTTTGTCGAGAGTCAATGACGCACCAAAGCCGCAGAAGACTAAGCTGCACTTAACTGCCGTGTAAACGTCGGTTCTCATGAGATCCGTGAGAAAAATGGCTGGCAGCGATGGCGACTTCCACGGAAGTTCTTGAAAAATCACCTTGACGAATTCGTTCCAATTGCTGCTGGGTAACTGAAGAGGCAGAAATCTATTCCGAGCACATGCGCACGTATGGGACATTTGCCGGAGTCGTACCCCGTCTTTACCCCGTCGAACCCCCCCCCCCCCCCCACATACAAACTAACAAACATGCGTTGAACGTCCATTCTTCCACAGGAGGATGGGACCTGGACTGATATCCCCAGGTGCATCGAGCACGAGCCCGGCACTGAGGAGCAAATCCCCGGACTCTGTCCTGGAGTTGCTGGCTATTGTTCCGAAGGGTACTTGAACCAGCGCTGCCGCTTCCCCTGTGCAGTCGGCCGCTCCATCGACTCGGTGTGCACTGCGGATGGGACCTGGTTGCCGTACCCCACCTGCGTCAACGACGTCAGGGAGACGCAAGACGGATGCAACCCCTGCCCTGGGCCACCTGGACGACCACGCAATCGGCCCCTCGAGTCCATTCTGGGACTGGCTGCCAAGACTGCAAAAGCCCCTGCTCCGCAAGCACCAGCACTGTCCCCTGACAGAGCGTCAAGACCAACTTTTGCTGGACAGCAGAGCTTTGGGGTTCTTCCTAGCGGGAGTCAGACTAAAATCCAGCCCAAGCAGCCGCAGACCCTGTCGAGGCCCCAAGTATTGAGACAACCGCCGCAGACCCAGGTTCAGCCTCAGGTACAATCTCAGCCTCAGCAGCGCCAGCAGCCACCAGTGTTTCAGCAGCCTCAGCCTCAGCAGCGCCAGCAACCACCTGTGTTCCACGAGCCTCAGCGCCAGCAATCACCTGTGTTCCACGAGCCTCAGCGCCAACAGACACCCGTATTCCACGAGCCTCAGCGCCAACAGACACCCGTATTCCACGAGCCTCAGCGCCAACAGACACCCGTATTCCAGCAGCCTCAACGCCAGCAACCACCTGTGTTCCAGCAGCCTCAGCGCCAACAAGCACCTGTATTCCAGCAGCCTCAAACCCAACAGCGTATTCAGCCGCAAGCGCAATTTCCTCAGCCTCAGCAATCCCAGCTTTTCCAACCTGTGCAACCAAGACAACAGCCTGCAGCCAGTGGTCGTCCCAGTCTGGCCGGCGGCTTTGCGAATTTTGTGAATCAACTTAAAGCTGCCCGAGGTGGTCAAGCTCCCGCAGCCCCTGCAGCACAACCACAACAGCCTCAACGCCAGCCATCTCTTAGACAGCCGCAACCGCAGGCACAGGCATCTTTTAGACAACCTCCGTCTCAGAGCCAACCGTCTTTCAGACAGCAACCACAACCCCAGCAGCAACCAGCAATTAGACAGCCTCCACAGCCGCAGCAAAACTTGATCTTTTCAGGACAACAACAACAGCAGCAGCAGCAGCAGCCAAAGTCATTTGTGCAACCCCGAGAACCTCAAGCTCCAGCTGCCCAGACAAGACGTGTGTTCAACCCTCAGACAGGCCGTCATGAAGAGATTCCAGTCGCCCCAGCAGCTCCCGCAGCTCCTGTAGCTGGGGGTCAGCCAGAGCAAATCCCCCTCTCCAGAGGCAAGTTCACTGTCGGTTCAGATGGTCGCATCAGTGCCAGGGAGAGACCATCCAACAAGATCCTCATACAGAATTCAATTCCCCCAGCTGCCCAACAGAATCCTCTGAGGCCAGATGGCAACTTTGGCCCTTTTGAGGTCTTGGACTTGGCAGGCGAGAATCGTCAGAGGCAGCAGCAGGAAGGTCTTCCTGTATTCGAGGCCATACCAGGTGGTCGACGACAGCAACTTCAGGGCCAGCAGCAGGATCAATTCGGACCCTTCCAAGTGGTGGATCTGCAGTAGTCTTCATACTAACCTTTCGTAGAGGAGCGAACACAAAGATGCATCTGTAGAACTAAAGATATTATTCGTGACTGATTACGTACAAATGCTCAGGTATAATAAATCGTTCGAACGAAACTATGGGCGTGGACCTCTTATGAAGGATAGACATGGTATGTACATAGTGGTGAGTCTCCCCTCATGAGTCAAAAGGAATCTACAGGGTGTCGTGGGTAAGTCTGAGCAAAGTTTAGAGCACTTTAACTCCTACATCAAATGCTGTGGAGAACGTGACTATTAGTACCATTTGAAAGGTTGCTAACGTATCTTCAAGCAATTTCGAAACAAAACCATGTGCTGAAAGACCGTCAAGACTGTCCGGATTTATGGAGGGCACCCTGTAGCGGGGACTTCAATTCAGAATGGTCATCCTGTGTCAGCAAAAAACAAAGGTCATCCAATCCAAAAGTGGTTTACTACACACATGCGTACGTACGTTGTGGCCCCCAGGGTGAGAGCAGTCGACTTTGGTCACACACGAACAGGTTCAGTTCATCATCTTCAAGACTTTTTTCGTCGGATTCCATCTACCTGGGTCTAGAATCAACGCACTTGCCAATTTGAAGACCGGGTCGAGACTTCCTACCCGAACCGAACCTAAAGTTCCGGGGCTTCCTCAATGAGACAAATTTGCTCCTCCTCCGAGCTCTGACAAGCTTATTACTCTTCCCCAACGCCCACGCAGGACACGACCGAGGACACTGTCAAAGCCGCCTACGTGGGTGGGAGCTTGGATATCACTTTTTTCAGCTGAAAATCGAAGACTTTTCTGAAACCGTTAGGAGGAGACGTTTCATAATAAGTTCTGCATTCATAGGTTTCGCATTCATCCACGACAGGCGCATTTCTGCCCTAACACTTTTCTCCATACACATAAATGAGAGTCTCGGACCTGAAAAGTCTGCTTATTTAACAGGAGTACGAACCGACTGTGTCAGCTACGTTTCATTACATTTCTATAAGTTCTATATCTATGTTCCATAATAGGAAATGTCTCCAACCTGGAGCCTGATCCAGACAGCAGGGGATGAATCAGATGATGAAGGTGCTGCACACGCCGTCGTGGCCAAAGTTCGACGTCATTCACGTGAACTTGTCGAGTCACACGTTGTCGATGCCATGAGCAATAAGTTTGCAGCATTTTGTCCCCAGTTCTGAAGCTTCTACCTCCTGATATGAGCGAATCAAGCCTTACGCTAGTGGATCGTACCGACTATGTAGTAACTGCAGATGCATGAACTGATAGAACAGAGCCCTGGGTGACAGACGAAGACAGAGTTCTTGCTGTTTACGTCGTTGTGGTATTCGTTGACCTGCGGGCTGTAGTAATCGTAGTTGAAGTCGCACACCTGGACGTGTCGCGCACCTGATTTCACACATGCCGCAGGCCTTAAAATGCCCTCTTGTTTTCTTTCCTTCTGTTGCTGCTTCGTGATCCTCTCGTTGCCCCTCCTCCTGGGAAGAGAAGGAGGTGGCGGCCGACACCGTGGATGTAGTGGGCGGAGATGTCGTCCTCCTACTTGCCGAAGTTCCTCCCCATGCCTGCATGAGTCTCTCGAGCAATGAGGCAGCTCCGGATCTCGCAGGTCGCAAACCACATGAGACTGGAGAGACCTGAACTGCCCCGAAAAGGTTCAGCAGGAATGAAAAGAAGGTGGTGGCCACAAGTTGATGCAGAGGAGTCGCTGACATTTCAGCAGAAGCAGAAAACGTGAGGATCCTGTGAGATAAGAAAGTCTTTCTCGAGCTGAAAGTCCGAACTTGATACTTTCAGCTTATTTTGCTTCTTCACTGTTCTGCTCCCAGCCCTGATGAAGTCCGCCCTCCACGTCTCTTCCAGCCGCTTCACATGGTTCTAAGCGTTCTCGGCGGCAACAACATGATGATGCATTCAGCCGCCGCGCAGCCGCCGCAGCCGTCCTCCTCGCCCACACCCTCGCTCGACAGTTTGGTAGGCGGGATCACCATCAACGGAGCCAACAGCAGTGGCAGTAGCACCTCCTCGGAGAGCGGCCTCGGCACGGCCGGATTGGCTACCGTGTCCTCGTCCTCCTCGACTTCCCCCGCCTCGTCGTCGTCCTCGGCGATGGCCGCCGCTACAGCCGCCGCGGCAGCAGCAGCCGCCGCCGCGGCCGCCACTGCGGGCGCAGCCTCTTCGTCGTCCGCGTCCTCCTCGGGCTTGGGCTCCTCGCCGCAGCTGCTAGGGGGCGTGACGCAGCCGTCGCACCTCCTCGGGGGCGTGTCTCAGCAGCAACAGCATGCCACTCTGCTGGGAGCAGACTTCGGGGGATTATTAGACTTTCACAAGGACGAGGTAAAGTTTGTACATGTACATTACAGGGTGACCCTGCTAAAAGGAAAAGAAAAACCCAACAGTTCTAAGTGTGCTGTGACTCTTAGCAGACTTTGTGTCCCACGAATGAATTTGGAATGAGTCCTTCAAGGCTTCTTCTACATTCTCCTGGGTCAACGCACCCTCAGGCAAGTCCAAATGGCTCAATGCTGTTCGCAAAGCTGCAAGTCTGGAAATATTACATTGTACTCCTACATGATTAGGTCTGTCGAGTCATTTTAGGCCCTCTCTTGAGCCCCCACTGACTGCTCTCCTTGCTCCGGAAGCTTCTCCATGACATTGAGAGGTGTTCTTGTCAAACTTCCTTGGCACTAAAGTGTCAAAGCTGCTGCTGAGCTTCAAGCCGATCGCCCTGTATTGAAGAAGACGCCCTCGCATTCACTAGGGCTGCTACTCGAGTATTTGCCGGGTCCTTTTCGGCCAGTGCTATATATCAGTTAATAAATATCGTTACAGTTATCGGTTAATAGAAAAATGTTCTTTTTTTATAATGCAAAATTCGTTACAATGGATTTTCTACTATGTGAAATCCTCCGCCTCAATAGAGCAACTCCAGTCTGGATTAGAAGGCCTAGATTAGGAAGGAGTCCCAAGTCCATGGTTATAACTTTACTGACAAAGTTCGAGTGTATCTAAGAAAGAATCAACCATTGACAAGTTCTTTCTTTTAGTTCTGCACCTGTGCTTTTCTTTTTAATTGCTCCGTCTAATAGAACAAATTTCTCCGATCGCCTGAAGCTGCTCTATTAACGAGAGCTCACCCTATACATATATTTTTATAAGCCTGCCTGTGTACCAGACATCTGTGACTTTCACCATCTGCTATCCCGTTCTAATGTGGACCCCGAGCGCACCGGGTGCTTCCCTCTCTCGAATCACCTCTGCAAATCAGCCCTAGGACCTACCTGAACTGCACAAACCTTAGCCATTTCTGGAAAATTTGTCCCCTGCAATTTGCTTGACATTGACTTCTGCATAAAAAAAAATATCCTACAAAAGGCTCTTTGTTGCTTGCACCCAGCACTGATGACTTGGCTGCGCTCTCTATATTGTCCAAGCTCGTTTAAACTTTCCAGTTGGATGGAATTTTTGTCAATTTTATCAACCTTTCAAGTATGCGCAGCACTTGAAAGTCATTTTCCTGGAAAGGTAAAGAAAGTAGGAGATGTTGAGTTTATAGACCTTAAAAAGAAATTGTTGACAACTTCAGTATCTGGTCTTTCTCAACTTGCTGGTTTTGTTCATGCTCCCTCACATTTGCCACAGTTTCACAGAGTGACACAAAAGTTAGCAGGAGCGGAGAGCGAGCTGAGCTGAGGGAGAGCTTCAGCATGCACAGCCTGGGCCACTGTGAAAGAGGAGATTCAGAAGTTCTATGCAGACACGACCAGGGGGGAGTCATTGGAAGTCCCGGAGAGAGAAGCTGATCAAGTGGAAGCAAAGAACTTGGCTTCAACGCGGTGTGGGAGGGGACGGCGACCACTAATATAAGGATGCTTCTTCTCCTTACAGTTCCTGCCCAGTCTCGACCACTCGTCCTCCTCCACGTCCTCTCTGCTGGGCTCTCTGAGCAGCGTGCCAGTTACATCCGCTTCAGGCTGTGACCAGCAGCAGCAGCAGCAGCAGCTCCAGGAGATGCACGATCTGGAATTTGTGAACCACTTAGTGCACGAGGGCAAGAACAAAGTTGCGGAGCTCAGGGCCACCATCAAGAGTTTGGAAGCAGGGTAGGATTCTCTTCAAAATCACTATGAGGAATATTTTTTGAACAACTTTTTGTCTGTAGCAAAGTTGACGATTGAAAAGACTGGATAGAAAGTTCTGTTGCATTTGAAGTGGTCCATGCAAATATCGACACGACCACAGTGTTGAGTGTCTGATCACAAACACTCAGGAGTGGGTTGACATTGAAACCGTCTTCTACAATCTCAGTTCTTCTCGCCTAACCGCCCATGTGAGCCGAGCGCAAGCTGAAGTGGCGGAGACGTTTCGATTGTTCCACTCCTTGCTGGACGAGCGCAAGACGGAGGTCCTGAGGGAGTTGGAGGCCACGTTCTCCTCGAAACAGGTGGCCATTGCCATCTGCACGCAGAGGACGCAGGAGGCTGTGGAAAAGATCTACAACGTAAGCCAAACTCTTTAAATATCGATCACGCCACTTGGTCCGCATGATGGAAGTTCATCCTAATACTGCAAAACCAGAGTACTCATATTACCCATTCTTAGCCAATGAGCACCTGCCCATCTTCTCACCCACTGACTTGGAGGACAATGCTGTTCAGTGCTCAAAAGAGCTTCACTAGAGTTCTCACATCGCCACATCGAGGCATTGTACGCAAACTGTCGGTGTCCCCCCCCCCCCTCAAGACGTTTACTTTTGTATCCTCTCATCACTGAGAGCTTGAACAGTCCACTCCACCCCTACCCCCGCGGTCAGGCTGAGCTCCACGTCTTCCTTAGCCTCTGTTCTAGGCCTAAGACTTGGCTATTCAATAATATGGTCATTGACCATATCCAAGTCTGGAGTTTACAGTTTGGAGAAAGAAAGGAAAATCTGCAGGATCAGGACCTTTTCTTTGGGGTTGTGAAGCACTGAACGCCCGAGCGTGGCTTCTTGGAGTGCATCTCCATGTGCGTATGCATGAACATCGTAAACAGCGTAGACAAAGACCTAAGAAAGCTGATGAAGGGTTTTAACAAACGATAATTTTTCTCCAGGTCATTGAGTTTATGGAACGATCATCCAAGCAGCCCAATGAGACATCCTTGTACAAGCGGGCGTTGGAGCAGAGGCTGGCGGCCATTCTCTCCACCTACCACGAGGCTCTGGGCAATGCAAATGTCAACCCAGAACAGGTAGGCCTTACAAAAAAAATGAAAATTTTGCTCCTTACTGCTGCTGCTCTCCAGGTGGTTGACTTCGACTTCGTAGCACCTTCCTACTCGACCATACGGGGTGGAATCAAGAACAGTTTTGGATACGTCAGGACCAGGTGGAGTACCAGCTGGTGAAGGTTCTGATTTCATTTGGTCAAGCTTATGAACGTCTCTTCAATCCTGCCAGGACTGACAGCGGTAACTCTACCAACAGTGGAAGTGGCCTCGCCTCATCTAACGGCAACCCCCTCAACCTGGCTGTGGGTGGCGGCTCTGGCGGGAAGCAGCCCCCCATTTCTCGGCCGGTCAGCGGGAGCACCAGCAGCGGGAACAACAACGTCATCAACAACAACAGCTTCAACAACAGCTTCAGCAACAGCTCTCTTCTCGGCAGTGGCTTGGCCGCGAGTATCCTGGCCGGTGGCGGCGGCACCGGATGCGGCACCGGCGGCGGCGGCGGCGGCGGCGGCGGTGGTAGTGGAAGCGGCGTGTTGTCTTTCAATGGCTTGCCCTTAAGCGGGCCACTGCACGGGCTGATGGACAGGCAGGGGGGTGGCAAGCATTCATCATACGGATTCCATTCATCGCTGTCAATGTCTCCTGGTAAGATCTTAGCCAATGAAAGGATGTGTCTGAGGCGCCGTTTACACTGAGAGGATTCGTTGTATAAGTTGGTGGAGTCCGACGTCCAAAGGTGGCCTTTGAGACAGCCAGGCTTTTTAGGCCGTGCAGCACACTGATACAATGTTTGCTGTACTTGGAACTCGCGGCAACTTTTTTGTTGCTTCCGCAGACTCGGATCTGTTCCCATCGAAGCGGTTTAGCCGTGGAGGCCTCTCACTCTGTGGCCTTGGGCCCATCGGGACAGACTTGCAGCTCAATCACAGTAGTGGCGGCGGCGGCGGCAACAACAGCAACCCCTACGAGCGCTGGTCCAACGGGAATGACGGAAACGCCAACAAACAGCAACATTTGCTCTACGGCAGCGGCAGCAACGGCGACGCCGCGACGGTTGCGGCAGCCCAGGCCGCCGCCGTCGCTGCTGCGCATCACCACGCCGCTGCGCAAATGGCCGCGCTTACAAAGTTAGTCGTGTGGTACCTGTGGATATGTGGGCACAACCTGTGCCATGTTTAACTTGTTATCTTGATTTAAAGTGGCCACGCCTCTGTCACTCCCACCTCCTCCAACTCCTCAGAGCACAGCAGCAGCAATGGTCTTCTGGACTTGAACTCCAAGCTGTTGAACCACCAGGTGTCTCTGTTTCCACCAAAGTCCCAGATCAAGCGCCAGAAGATGGTTTATCATTGTAAATTTGGCGAGTTCGGCGTCTTGGAAGGCCAGTTCACGGAGCCTTCAGGCGTAGCAGTCAATGCCCAGAATGACATCATTGTGGCTGACACCAACAATCACAGGATCCAGATCTTTGACAAGGAGGGACGTTTCAAATTCCAGTTCGGGGAATGCGGCAAGCGCGACGGGCAGCTGCTTTACCCCAACAGGGTGGCTGTGGTCAGGCAGAGTGGAGACATCATCGTCACCGAGCGTTCACCCACTCACCAGGTACGAAATGAACCACACGAGCGACTTGACATTGACTTTGCATAACTTGCGATATTTTCACGATTGTTGGACTTTTTGAAGGTTCACCTTTACCTTATTGACGTAAAAATTAACTAGGTGCCTGGAACGAACTTCTCAGTCACTGATGCATCATGATTTTACGCTGCAAACGCTCCTTCACACAACGTGCACATGGTGCTGCAGTGATTGGCTGAGTGATTGTCTTCTTCCTTCACTCAAGTGTTTGAGAGTGTGGATCAAGACAATCACTGGGCTTTTAACTTTGTCCATTTCAGGTCCAGATTTACAACCAGTATGGCCAGTTCGTGCGCAAGTTTGGCGCCAACATCTTGCAGCACCCGCGTGGAGTCTGTGTGGACAACAAGGGCAGGATCGTGGTCGTCGAGTGCAAGGTCATGAGAGTCATAATCTTTGACCAGGTGAGAACTAATTTTGTGAGCCTGTAGTCCTTAATGTAGTGTGAGTGCATAGATTACAGTGGATCATGAGCTTTATCCTTCTTGCAGCTTGGCAACGTGCTGAACAAGTTCGGATGCTCCAAGCATCTGGAGTTTCCAAATGGTGTTGTCGTCAACGACCGCCAAGAGATCTTCATCTCCGACAACCGTGCTCACTGTGTCAAAGTCTTCAACTACGAGGGGACCTACCTCAGGCAGATTGGAGGAGAAGGTGGGGAGGGAGTAAAAGTGTTTTAGTACTAGGCTGTTATGATCCCAGTAAATTGCTGGTCCAGGCAGTCCACGTCAAGTGACCACATGGCTGGGTGGACTAAGGAGATTTGGAATTGACTCCTCTAGTTACTCCCATCTTCCGGTTTCGTCATCTTCATTTCCGCCCCCAAAGTCTCTGCTGTAGTAAAAATCTGTTTTTTAAGATTGTTGGTTGTAAAACCGACAGATTTTCCTCCTTCCGTCTCAGACGGTGGTTCCTGCTCCTTTTGTCTCTTGGAGGAAACCATTGTGTGTGAGAAGACGTATATTAATCATATTGTTCCTAGGAATCACGAACTACCCGATCGGAGTGGGCATCAACACGGCAGGTGAAGTCACCATCGCCGACAACCACAACAACTTCAACCTGTCTGTGTTTAGCCAGGTAAGTGAATGGTGGCCACTATGGTGACGGAGAAAAATGAGGCCTTTGACGCCACCCTTGAAATCGGTGCAGGCGAACAGGCTTCATATGCACTCATGTTAGGTCCGGATAGTTAAAGCCATGTTAAGGTTCGACAAATTTTGACCCCTCGACAAAAAGCCAGGCTTTGATAAGACCAAGTCAGTAACGGCCAAGTCAGTTAAGGCCAAGTCAGTTAAGGCCAAGTCAGTTAAGGCCAAGTCAGTTAAGGCCAAGTCAGTTAAGGCCAAGTCAGTTAAGGCCAAGTCAGTTAAGGCCAAGTCAGTTAAGGCCAGATAGGATCAGTAATCGAAGAGTCTACAAGGCCTTAACTTCTTTGCTTTTTTTTCTTTCCTTTTTTTGAGCTACGGGGGTACCTTTTGGTTAGTGTCTCCATCTATGTAGTGACGACATTTTTAACCTCAGTTCTCTCCTCCTCCTCCACACAGGATGGGCAGTTATTGAATGCACTGGAGTCCAAGGTGAAGCATGCGCAGTGCTTTGATGTCTCGCTTATGGACGACGGCTCTGTGGTCCTGGCCTCCAAGGACTACAGGCTGTACATCTACAGATATGTGCAGGTCCCTTCTGCCGCTGCGGCCGCGGCTGTCGCAGCTGCCGCAGTTGCCACAAGCGGCTTGTAATGGAAGGGGCAAGAACCAAGGAGTGAAAAAAAGAAAGAACAAAAAAAATGGAGATAAAACTTCGCATCTTCGAAGAGAAAAGAAGATTTTTATTAGTCCGATGATTTATTTCAACATTCGTCGAAGTCCTTTAAGTCTTGACACTTTGCTCTGTTCTTCAATACGCGTAGTGACGGTTTTTCTATCCTTCCTCTATCTCCTAAAAAGATGCTAATAGTAAAGAAAAAACAACTTAGAAGTCACTTGTATCGTGGATGTTTTCGGCCCCTCAATCATTGTGCATGAGCAGTATAAACAACTTTTCTTTTGCCACCCTGTGGATTTTTTTGCTTATTAATGCTTGTTTTATGTCACTCCGTATTGAATCCGGCATTTATTCATTACTGATGTGTATGATTGTATAGATGCTTTAGATGTTTTTTACAATATTTTTCGTTTTCTCCGTCACTTCAATGAGCACTTTTTTTCTCCAGGGGAAGCCACCAAAATCATTCACGTGCCATCTTGAGTGTGTGTGAATCTTTTGCTCTTCCTATATTGTACGTATTAACGCCTGTGTTTGAGTTTATAGCAAGTATACTGTATGTTGTGATCTAGAAGCGTTGTGTCTGCAGCGTCTGTCTTCATTTCCCCGATTACTTGCGTCATTTTGCTAGCGAACTTTGCCGGGTGGCAAAGTTGCAACTGCATATACTGTATGTATAATATTACCCCTATGCTCCTGCGTCCCCAGCTTCATCAGCACTGGTGAGGATCTCATCACGAGGCGCCTGTTCACTAAGGTAGCCGGGATAGCAACAGCCCGAAGCATCATCCTCTGCTTATTTAGGGCTTGATATCCCGGAGATTTGTGGCTCGACTCGACTCAAAACATTAAATCGAGTTTCGGAGTTTTTTCGAGCAGGACCAAAACCCCGAGCCGACCCTTCCTTTTCGATAATTAAACTCGTCAAAAGACCTGTGCACCCACCAGATCTGTGCACCTCGTATTTGGATACAACAAAACGGCTCGAAAGCTCTCAAAATTTCCAGCACCAAACCGGCCGAACTCACCTCGGCTCAAGCTCAAAAAAACCAGTTCGACCGAGCCCTAACCGCTGCGTGCGAAACCACCTTTTCGTGAGGGTGAAGACCAACAAGCCGGATTCCTTTCGATTTTTTTTTCAGAATAACAGATTTGCCAAGGGTTGAGAATAGGGTGGGTAACTGCCGAATAGGCCAAGATTATTTATTCATACTCGACATAGGACAAACACCAACTAAATTCAAGTCTAATGAGCGTTGCAGTGGGCTGACTAGGTTCCTCATCACAAAATAATTGAAGCAGTGAATAACCCTGCAGCTAAGGCCACTCCACCTTCTGAAACAATTTTGTTCCGAGATGAATTCAGTTCGTGGATCTTTGTACTAGGCAAAGATGCAGCTAAGGGCTCTGCACCTTCTAGACCAATATTGTTATCAGATTACTAAAGCATCAGGATCTTAGTACTGGGCAAAGCTGCAGCTAAGGCCTCTGCACCATCTCGATCAACATTGTTGTGCCTTAAATACAGTTTCTAAATCTTAGAGCTGGGCAAAACAGCTGCTAAGGCCTCTGCACCTTCTGAACCAATATTCTTCCAAGATAAATTCAGTTCGTAGAACTTTGCACTGGGCAAAGCAGCAGCTAAGGGCTCTGCACCTTTTGAACGAATATTGCTAGAAAATGAATTCAGTTTTTGGATCTTTGTACTGGCCAAAGCTGCAGCAAAGGCCTCTGCACCTTCTGAAACAATTTTGTTCCGAGATAAATTCAGTTCCTGGATCTTAGTACTGGGCAAAGATGTAGCTAAGGCCTCTGCACCTTCTGGACCAATTTTGTTCCGAGATAAATTCAGTTTATGGATCTTTGTACTGGGCAAAGCTGCAGCCAAGGCCTCTGCACCTTCTGAACCAATATAGTTGTGCCCTAAACTCAATTCCTGGATCTTAGCACTGGGCAAAGCTGCAGCCAAGGCCTCTGCACCTTCTGAACCAATATCGTTCCAAGATAAATCCAA
>JAAUXU010163527.1_pt1 | contig 56557 bp, 47 predicted proteins | sample 7278151 | NCBI WGS metagenome assembly JAAUXU01 (sample SAMN14350113, study PRJNA611818) | marine sediment metagenome | isolation source: surface marine sediment (1.8m) | place: French Polynesia: Moorea | collected 2018-08
AAGCAGAGGATGGAAACGAGTCAACAGTCAAAGACTTCAATGAAGTGGAAATGCTTCCAAGATGAGAAGGTGAATCACATGTCAACTTCCTGGCTCATGAAGCTCTCAAACCAGAGGTTGGTACCACTTGGTTGGAGAGTGAAACCTCTCTTTTGAAATGAAACAGTCGCGCAGATATTTTAAAATCAATTTTATACACTTTCTTCAGCAAGTCCTAAGAGAAAGTTAAGCCAGGGGAATTTTTCAGTGAGTACTTTAGACTGATTATGTTTTCATTGACTGAGAAATGGCTTTGGCTTTGGGGGCACAGTAAAGAGACCATGGAAAGACCGCACCGATCAGTGGTGCCATGTTAAGTGTTCAGATGACATTCAATACTCTCAATACTCTGCTTTCTTCATAGACACTAAAATATTGTGCACCCCTTACGCTACTCACAAGGGCGTCCATGGGCAAAACTCCTCATCGGGGTGGCCTCACAGACACAAGGTGCCCAAAAAGGCACCAAGTCTGTTCCAAACTCCGGGAACAACCAGCTTGTCCGGTGTGGACTGCCTCAGGGACGAGGGAGACATTGCACGCGGAGACTGCAGCCTCCATCCAATATCCGGGAAAAAATTGGATACTTATTGTTTCCTGTTTTCTCCTTTGTTGCTGCTTTCTCACAATTTTGACTCGCAAGTCTCGGCCGGCTGATGAATTTTGATTTTTGGCTGTTGAGAACAGGCCATTTTCAGCTGTTCATACTCAGGCATTGACAGGCATCGCTTTGATATGTTATTTGTAGTGCCGCTACGGCAGACACTGGCCTAAAAACAATGGAATCAGTGCTGCCCAACCGGACATGGACTGACTTCACTACCCCTCATCTAGCCAATATGGCGGAAGTACTCAGTGTTGCGGGTTATTCTACAGTGAGACCTAACTGAAGTGTATAGAGTTTTATGTCTGTCTGTCAGTCCCACACCCGCATCGTCCACAAACTACGCACCCTCACTTGTTCTGTTCAAGTATTTTCTTTTAAGATATCGCTTTTTTCCCGGAAAGACATTTTTGTCCGCATTTCCTGAACTTTTTTGTCCGCATTTTACTTTTTTGTCCGCTAATCAGAGGAGGCAAGACTTCCGAAAATGACTGATTCAATGGAAATTTATTTGGGAAAGCAAAAAGTGACATCTTAACAGAAAACGTCATTAGTCACTCCTTCAAGCAACCTTTTTAAGCCTCCTTATTTGTCCGGACTGGACAAAAAAGTCGGCTCAAAAAGTTTACTTTAAAGTCGTAACTGGAATAGTCTTTCTTTGAAGAATCCACTTTTTCTAACTGTGTGAAAATAGTAACTTTTTTTTCGGAAAAGACCCAATCCAGGATTACTCCTTCCCTCTGCTCAGGCATCAATCCTTAGCAGAGACCCCAGTAACAAACAAGTAACTTTTTTTCACCCATTTTTTTACTTAGTCTTGCGCTTGAAAAAGTGGATTTTTCAAAGAAAATCCCATCTTCAAAAAAAAATAAGGATCGTTTTTTCACTTACGCATTTTCGGTCGGGTCAGGAAGATCGTTTTTGCGGCCTCCCCTCCCCTCGGAAAATGCGTGCGTGAACAAAAGTCCTACTTATTTTCTTTTTTTTTCGAAGAAATAGACTTTTTTTACTCTTGAAACTGGCTGGACAAGGTGCTCTTTTCCCATATCTCTTCGCTTCAGGGTTGCCAAGTCGCAGAGAAACAGCGCGCTGGTCCATACACTGCTCTATTTTGCTCAGCTGCTTGATTTGCTATCTGTTATATCTGTCATGTTCTGGCTGCAGCAGCAGTGGCTGTGTGCAGAGTTCTTCAAGAAGTTGGCATTTGAAAAATGCCATGGAACAATGGATGGTGCTTGACTTTTGGTCCCCACTACTGTGAGATCTAGAAGCTTGCACTTAAAAAGTATACAGAAACGGGCGCTTGTGCTTGCTTTTATAATCAGGACTTGCTGAACCCATCGGTTGGTGAACCTCTTCGTGCATCCAAATGCGGTTCCGGTGCCAAACAAAAAAGGGACCCAACTATTGATCATTCTCATGCCGATTCCAGACATGTGTGATCTTCGTCGACCTTGTGCTGCCGTTGTCAAGTGATGCAAAGACAGAAAATCAACGTTTCTTTCATACATTTAGATACATAAATTTAGATAAAACTCGCTGCCTATAGTTGTACACTATGCTAGACTGCTGGTGTACCCTATTATATGTTCGAGGTGCGTATAACTTAGCTTCAAAATTGATAGTGCTATAAGTAGCACTATCTTAGTACAGTCCAGCACTCCAAGTAGCACTCCAATTTTGAGAATTTTAGTCTCAATTGATCTGAAATTCAGTGTTGAATGCAGCTGTTGTCTGACTAGATTTTGACAACGAATTTGTCGTTTTATTGTGGATTGTAAAGTTGAAGTGCGAAACTAAAAAAAGAAAGACCCTGAGGCTGCAAGATGACGAGGCTGATCAGTTGCACTCAGTGAAATAAGCACAGACCATAAAAGGAGAGTTTGATACCCTCGGAATCACTACTACTATGCTACTACTTTGAGGTGTCTTTTAAACATTTCCTTTTGTCTTAAGTAAGTTACTTTCTTTACTTTATTGAGTTCAGTGACGCCTGGTCTTTACTTCTGATTATTGCTTCACGTGGGTGTCCATGAAAGAGGATTGGTGAGCGTCTGGCACCAGCAAGATCGCTTTGCTTTTTCCGTTGCATCCAAGGACACACTTAGAGGGGTCGTGAAAAATTATACGGGTGTTGCTATACGGACGGCTATCATTTTCTCCTATTGCAAGTGAGAGGTTGGCTGGGAAAGCTAAAGCTTTCTTTGCCCTCTGCACCTCATTCAAGGCCATACCTCAAAGCTTTTCACAGAGAAACAATGCCTTTTATTCGCAAGGTCAAGTAGTAATTTTTTGGACCAGAGGAATGTTGGCATTCATTAGGATAGATCAGTTAAATATGAGGAACCTGGTCTGTTGTGTCATATACTGAGTTAAGAATGCATGGACTGGTTACTAAAAGAATGCACGGACTGGTTACTAAAAGAATGCACGGACTGGTTACTAAAAGAATGCATGGACTGGTTACAAGAAGAAGCTTTTATTTCTGACAAATCAGAACATAACGTTATGTACAATAATGTGCAGAAGAAGGTGTTGGGTCAGGAGACTTGGGCAAGCTTAGGTGGATTGACTACAGAATAGGTAGAGGAGCTAGGAAGTTAGGTCACATCAATGAGTCACGGTCATGTGATCGTGTGCCCCTGTGCTTGAGTGCGTGCACGTTGTAGACAATATAATTATATTTAAGGGGACACTTTGCCATGAGTCAGTCACACTTGTCTAAAAAAAACCCGCTACGCTAAATGAAATTCGTCCATACGAATGATGACATTTGTAATACATTCCCGAGTAGCACTGTATGGGTCTTTTCTGACCGTTTGTGATCCTCCAGGGCAACAACAGCACCTGAGACATCTATGGCCTAGATATGCAGCGAACGAGAACCGACCTATGTACGACCTTAACGTGCATTCACAAATAATAAGTTCTTAATAAAATCTTTTCAGGGTTTTTTGGTGTGTGCGTGTGTGTGTGTGTGTGTGTGTGTGTGTGTGTGTGTGTGTGTGTATCAGAAAGTCAAAATATTTGTCAGTCAGTCTAGAGTCAATAGTGAGCAATCGATGGTGTTAATGGTTTTTTCTTCTTTTCCTGTCTTAGAACAGAAAATTGGAGCCACCAACTTCTGCGCCATCTGGTTTCTTTTGCCATTAGTTGTCATAGGTGTCTCGTGTCTGTTGAGGAAGTGCACCAGTCCCTACGATCACATGTATCAGGACTGGCTGCGTAATAAGAACCATGTGGTACGATACGTTCGTCAATCGGAACTAGACCGAAATGAGGCTCCTTATCACGAGTTATTCCAGTACGTACCGCAACGGGACATTCATTCATGCGTCGCACACCGAAGTACAACTCACAAGATGCAGGCAGTCATAAGTACGTTATTCTTAATTGTGAGCTCGGGCGCGTATGCACAAGTGTAAACTTATGTCCTGCACACTCGTAGGACGTCAGGCTGTGGCCTTAACCGAGTCCGAAGTCTGCAAGTGTCGGTACATTAAGTGCAAGTAAGATTTTCCATTGCTGTGACGTCCGACTCTTGACTTCTGACCACATGCGCAGTACCGCAGGCATACGTGAGATGTCGAGCTCAAGAGACCGATGGCTCAGACGACGGCGACGTTAAACAACGATTAATTCATGTCGCTGGTGACGTTGCGCACAGACGAGACGAACCTTGAAAAACTGCAACAACATCGATTGCACGCACGTACGTAGAAAGTGCACGCACAAATTTGCGTTGATACGCTGGAAAAGTCATTTGGTAAGGAAAGGCACCTGTTCAAATTTCCCCCCTCCGACTGCCCCTTGTTACCTGTACGGCGCACGAGCGGGCGATACCAGTGGAAAGTCGCCAGGTATGCCTTTCAGGCCTATCCAGATAGCAGCAGAAAGCGTGCAAGGTCGACTTGCTCATGGAGGTAGAAAGAAGGAAAGCTTTTTTTTCCCGAACTTCTTCGTATTCTTCCGCCCTAGGCCTGCTGCTCTGCCAGTCTCTGCCGCGCCTATGTATCAATGAGTCACACCGCCATCGATTATCTGTGCTGATAATCTTGTCTACGAGGAAAGAGAGATTTTTTTGGCCTTTCACTTTTCCTAGGGAAGTGGCTATGGTTTGGTGGGGCAGAGACGAAGAGCGTCAGTGAGTCATACTGAAGCACTCAGCCGGCAAGGGTAACTGAGTCTGACAACAATGTTAGGTTAACCGTCTGGACCATAGCGTAAGTGAAGCTTGGCTGTGCAAGTGAACAAGTGGGGGGAGGGCATTTTTAGTAGATCTTGATATAGCATCTCTCAAGCAGACCAGAGCGGTGTCCCATCATGGCATTCTTCAACTCGCTGATTCGCGAATTCTTCGACCTCGATGCTTCCATCAGATCCATGCCGTCCACGGCAGAGTGCGCCGTGCACCACAGGTGAGCCAAGCACAAGAGCTGCCTTTGGTGAAGTCAGAGAGACCCCGCCAGTGCTGAACTTAATGAAACCAAACATGTGGTCGAACTTAAAAAGTAAATGATGATTTGGCAGCTCAGTGAAGCAGTGGTAGAACAGAGTACCAATGTCCTTACATAGTACACGGGGCATGTTGAGATCTTTTGTTTCAGGGCCCAACAGACCAACACGACGTTCTCTAATCCTCGGGGAGGCACCTGCACCATGTCCTCCCTGGCACTCACGCGGACTCAAACTTTTAGGTAGGCATGTACAGATGTGTCAAAATACAAGTGTGGTCACAGTACACGGACGAGAGATTCCAACTTGGGCGAGAAAAACAACATGCCGTGATATATTTCTCAGGTGCATAGGGGGGAGACCGAGCAGCCTCGCCCTTAAGCACAGCAGCGCCAACCCCAACGGCACGCCCCGTCTGGCCCTCATGGACCACAGCAACGGCAGCAACAACAACAACAAGAGCAACGGAGAGAACAACAACCGTACGAGATTCGGAGACAACCCCATTATCCAACGAAGGAGCTCCAGTGTGTCTGAGGGAGTATGGAAGAACTCGCTCAGACAGCAACAGCAGGAGAAGCTCCTGCCAGCTATTCCCAATCCCGCCGCACGCCAGAAATTGCTGTCCGAGAGACGTCGAAGGACCCGATCTGCCGAAAGACGCGGCGTCATCAGAGGAAGAGGAATCGGCAACGCCAACGGCAAAGGCCGTGGTAGCAACGATGACGACGACGAAGAAGAGGAAGGTGATAATGATGAAGAAGATGACCTTTTCAATAGTGACAGCGAGGACAAGTCAAGTGAAGGAAAGGCGAGCAGTACGGTGAGCAATGGAGGACGATTGAGCAGATTGCGCGAGCGGCGCAGCCAGCGTCGGCAACAGCGCCGCAAGGAGCAACTGCGCCAGTTGGCGCGCCGAAACAACTTGGACCCTGGGCTAGCGGAGGAGCTCACACAGACACTAATCTCGCGCAACCCTAGGGTCGGTTGGAGGGACATTGCTGGTCTGGAGGAGGCGAAGTCACTGCTACAGGAGGCCGTAGTCCTGCCTCTTGTCATGCCCGACTTCTTCAAGGGGCTGCGGCGTCCCTGGAAGGGCGTCTTGCTCATCGGTCCCCCCGGCACTGGCAAGACGATGCTGGCCAAGGCGCTTGCCTCCGAGTGCAAGACGACCTTTTTCAGCGCTTCGTCAGCCACGCTCACGTCAAAGTACAGGGGGGAGTCGGAGAAAATGGTTTGAGGAGAACACTGTATTGACACTGTGATTTGTACTAGGTCAAAATTCATTTTCTTCAGGTTCGCCACCTCTTCGAGATGGCTCGTTTTTACTCCCCCAGCATAATCTTCATAGACGAGATCGACGCTCTTTGCTCGCGCAGAGGCTCCGACAGCGAGCACGAGGCAAGCAAGAGGTTCAAGGCGGAGTTGCTCATGCAGATGGATGGATTGGGAATATCGTCAGGAGATGACAAGGTATATATGATCATCTAAAATTAAACTCTTGTGGAGGAAGTTGGATCTTTTTAACCCACTGGCAATCAAAAATGTCTAAAGACTCTCTCGGGAATAGCAATCGATAAGTCTCGACCCCTATAGCTGTCAACTAACGCAACCTTTTTTTTGGACGTTGTTACCTCAACGTTCTCCAGTCATGATATTGGGGATTTAGGTACCCACTGCTGGGCTATTCAACTATATCTTTGCTGTAAAAAAAAAGCCACTCAAATGTTTTCACAAAATTTAACTACGCGTGCAGATTGTGATGGTCTTGGCCGCCACCAATTACCCCTGGCTGATCGACGAAGCGTTCAGGCGGCGTTTCGAAAAGCGCGTCTACATCCCGTTGCCTGACCGCCGAGCACGTCGAGCCCTCCTCGACCTCAGCCTGGCCGGCGCAGAGGTTGACGCTGACGCCAATTTGGACGCTGTCGCTGACAGCCTCGAGGACTACTCTGGCGCCGACATCGCCAACGTGTGCAGGGACGCAGCCATGATGGCAATGCGCAGGGCCATTAAAGACAAGCCGCTGGAGGAGCTCAAGAAGATCAAGAGAGAAGACGTGAGGGAATACGCAAAGTTCATCTTTTTAGCTGGTTTCTCATCACTCGGCGTGATTTCAGGTCGACCGCCCAATCACCTCGGAAGACTTCTCCGCCGCGTTGGAGAGGTGCAAGCGGACCTGCTCCGATGTGGAGTGCTCCAAGTACGAGCAATGGATGGAGAAGCACGGATCGTACTGAGGACCACTCCAGTCGCTGCCACAGCATGCTTGATTGCGGCGTCATGCCACATGATGCTCTTGCTCCCACATGCATGAGTGCCCGTCCCCAGTTGAAATGGCGAGGGACGCTCGCCCATTCATACACAATGCAAAAATAGCATTTTTTACTCAGAAACTTAAAAAGTACCTACGAGGCTTCAGAGTGCAACGTATGTAAATTGTGCGATGTATCCATACTATTCCTACAGTCCGTTGTTCCTACGAATGAGCTCTCAAAATACACTTACGACGACATTGCCCGCTTCTGAGGAATACAGACAGATCATTGCTTTCCGGCTGACTCAAGTTAGCCCTCGTAGATCATATGGTCCTGTCTGGAAGACAAATTCACGGGCTCCACTGTAACTAAGGCCAACTAGCATGTGGTAGACATGTAAAAGGACAGGAAAGGAGCGCAGAATCACAATAGCATAAGCTAACGGCAGAAAGGTCCTAGGACGATTTCAACGCACGCACAAGTAAAGATAATATTCTTACTGATTGCCAGCACGCGCGGACGTGTGCGTATGATCCACGGAGGCGTGGAAAAAAGCAAGGCTGCGAGGGGAGAAAATTTACATCAAGTTTTTTTTTTTGCACTTGGCGCCAACGGCGTCGACAGATCCATATCTTATTTTTGCATCCTCAGAATTCCAGTGTACGTATGTCATTCAGCCTGCTGCAGCCTTCTTTGGACGAACCTAGCACGGACTAGGTGAGAGTGGACACTTGGTACGGCGCCAGCCTCATTTGATGGACGGTGCTAATGTGTCACACGTCCTGCGAAAAATGCCCGACCCTATTTTTCGGCTGCATCTTGCATCGACGCACGCAATGCATGTCCAGTGAAGCATCCGGTAGCGTTTGCCAGAGATGAGTACTTACATGTACTCTACTGTAGTACGAGCCTGAACGTACGCCATTCGTGTGTGTTCCGTCACTCAGTCGGATATCCATCAAATATCGGAGAGCGTCGTAAGACACCTTTATAAATACTCTTACGACTTAGGTTGCATGTGCGCCAGTTGTCACAACGCAATACATTAAAGTGCTATTCGAGACGTGTACGGACTCTTTACCGAGGCGACTCGTGATGCTGTCATGGTCGAGAACATGGCATTCTTCGCACTTTACTCCAAATCACACACGCCCTAAGTGATTTTGTTTGATTCAGACTGATCGCTCATCCGAATACAGTATATGTTCGTAGTGCAATGCTCTATGTTTACCTAAGTCACGAAGGACATCGCTGCGTACGTAACTCTACTTAGATAACGTGCTCGAGCACATTATGAGGACCAGTGGAGTGTGGAGCTTGCGAAATGCGTAGTTGTAGGTGCCGTACAGACTGTGAAATTGCTTTTTTTTTAAAAAAGCTATGGCCGTTTTTTTAAGTTTTCGCGCGCTTCCTTCTATTTTCTTGTTCGCGCGAACACATAGATGCGTTTACGTATGTGCATAGGTTTTGTCTGTCAGGACCCAACGGTCTGAAACTCCAGAAATGTCATGACTTTGTCGAGCAACAAGGACCCAAACCGTCATTGAAAGTATCAAGGACGTTCGTACCTACGGCGACATGTCAATCGTTCCGCACTGAGAGGTCTATACGTACAGTACGTACGAGTGTTAATGTCTCAGAGTGGGGTGCACATACAATGCCAGATTCATGATAGACTCAGGCTTACCTATCTTTGCCAACGACGACACAAAGATCCACAACGAGATGATGAATGGCAACTGGACCCTCTCAAACTCGACGTGGAAGACCTGATAGCCGTGCTCCTCTTCTTCTCCAGGAACACCTTCTTCCTCGCTTGCTTTGCCAGACTCACGAAGCTCAGGGAGGGTCCCGTCGGCGGGCACTTGATGGCTGGCCGAACCAAGAGCAAATCCGCCATGTCGAATGGCGAGAAACAGGGCCAGGAATATCAGGTGCTTGGCAGAGACGCCGTTGCTGAAGGCGCCGCCGCCGCCTTTGTTACCGTCACTCATGTTTTTACAGACTCAGGTCTGAAAGAAAGGAAAGAAATCATTGGACACACACACGGCTGTAAGTTATGCAAGCATTAGATAATGTAAATCTACTTGCCGCTATCTGCTTTAAGAAGCTTCTCCACCCAAATGGACCGCGACTACGGTACACATTAATTACTAAATGTCTTAAGTGCTCCTGTTCTGCGGCTGCACCATTGCAGTGTACTATTGGTTTTTCCCAGAACAAGGCTGAAAAGTGGCAAGCAACACCTCAGCATCGATTGTTACTACACCCAGCCTTAGCAGTCACCGTGACCAATAAATTTTCAGCATTTCTTTACTCGATTTAAGGCCCACAATTGCTTCAAGTCTGCTCAGCTGCTTGGGAAGGTGAAAACGCAGCGCCAGCAGCCAGTTTAAGGACTAATTTATGGCAAATCCCGACGGATTCAGTCGAATGATATTTTTTCGGTAAAAAATTATTTGCTTCGCCAGTTGCTGTGATCCTTGAAGTATTAACAAAAACATGTGTCATGTCTACTTTGAAGTTTGGAGGAACCGAAAAACGCAGAGACGAATCGACGAGCACTTAGGTGAAAACATGGGGGTCGCATACCGGCACTACAGGGTGCAGCTCTGCTCCTGAAGGTGGGAGACAACTGGGGCTAGGTTCGGATGTCCCTAGTTCACCCTGTAGCATCAACTAGTGATGCACTGCTCAGTCTTCTTCTCTCTGTCTTGTGGAAGAGAAAACAGGTCCTGTTCGCATACTTTTTCCTAATGGAAACCCGATCTCAAGGAATCCATACTCACGGACTTGTGAAGATCAGCAAGAAGCTGTCAAACAGCCATTTCCTTCCTGACTTACCCCCATTTATTACTTGGCTATCCTGTACTCCACTCTCCTCCTCAGGTAGAAGTGTAATGAGTGCTCAGGCTTTCAAGGGTGAAATCGAGAGATTTGCCATTGTGTGCGATCGTCGTACATGGCATATTTTACGTGGACATCTCAAATTTGCCCATGATATGACCATCGTTATCTATTGCAACCCTTGCAGGGGAGATAGATAAATTAGTTCTGCTGACTCCTAAGGAGCCACTGATGACTGTCACTCACAAGACGACGTTTCTGCTTAAGTCTCGGCGGATTAATGACGCGTCCTCACAGTACGTACGTGCATATGTGTTTGTCAAGGACAAGCACGATGAGCTCAATCGCATCTCATATCAACTTCCTTATGTGCTGCAAGTACGACACACTGAACGTACAGATGCAGAGCAAACACCATCAGTTAGTTAGTTCATCGGTGGGGAGGGAGAAGAAATGATATGGCGAGTACTGAGATAGGTACGCCCCCCTCATGGCGGCACTGCCTCAATTGTCCCCAATTATGCATGGCAGCTGGAAGAGGATCTATTGTTTTTTGCATGACGTGATTCATGTGCAGTATAGAGTCTTTTTGGCGTGCGCAGTCTTGGAGAATGCACTGGATGCAGTTCTTAAAGAGGGAAGAAAGAGAGAGTTGAAATGATGACATATACTCACTACAACCCAGCTGCCTGATGAGTGCAATTTTCACGGTGTAGAAACTGTTGTGCTGGCACAACCTTTTTTGTGTGTGTCTTCTTTGTTTTCTTTTCCCTCACGGTGTCCGATCGCCCAGAAAAACGCCTTCTCCAGTCATTCTCAGCTACGCGCTAGAACCACGCTGTATTTGGACGACGACCACATGTTAGTGTGCCACTGTTGTGGATCACGCAACAAGACAATGTGTCGTCGGTCATGTAGGTCAAGCGGTCGAAAGCTGTGAGCGCAGTGAAAAGGTTTGAAATCGATGTCACGTGGTTGCGCGTGAAGACTCCGCGCGGACACGCGCACGTCGATGCAGTAGAGGAGTCGTCACTTCATCGATAATCAATCATCGTCTATTCGAACCTCACTGGAAACACAGAGATGTGGACAGCCAGAACCCAATTGTAGCGTACTTTAAAGCGTATCCTCTCCAAGTTTCCAGGAATGCAAGTTCTCCTCGACAACTCGGAAGGCAATGATTGTGTTCACAAAAGTTCCACTCGACTACGCCATTTTCTACCATACAGAAAAGGAGTGGGCGAGAAATGACTGGCGGAGTTTATTTTTGTCGCATTTCATTGTGTTCAGAAAAAGCGAATGAATAAAGCGTCACTTTTTGCAGGGACGCTGGCGTGACCGGCGTGGCCGGCGTGGCCGGCGTACACCGGGAACGCGTGAGTAACATGGCCACGCACGCTAGGTACTGGTGCGACGGCGACGCGTGTGCGCTAACCTTGCAACAAGGAGAATTTTGGCATCTTGAGAGAACTCCTCAGCACTCTGGAACGCGTGCAACATGTGCGATACTCACGAGAGAAGCGAGAACCTATGAGTCGTTGCTGCAGCAGAGGGGCCATTACTTTATGTTCGGTTCGTGCTCAGCGCAGCCCGGGCACTTCCTGCTTGCTTGCCTCTTGATTGCCGTTGGAAATGGAAGTGGCGCTCTTGCGGCTGATGCCGGAAGGGGTGGTGAAAAAGCCAAGTATCCCTCGTAGCCACCCACCCACCTACACACGTGCCCTCGCACGAACAGGTAGTACACGTCGGGATTGGACTGGGTAGGAAAGATCCTGTAACCACTCCAGTCCGGGAAACGACTCACTCTGGTTGACAATTTTTGGGGCACTGCTGCTACTCAAACCTACCACCAGGATATTAGCCGTGGACAACCCACCCATGCACACACACACGTGAGCGCGCAAGCACACGGCTCTTGGTGCATCTCGCGAGCGCCTTCGAAGGTCTGCAGGCGTGCGCGCGTACATTATATCATTTCCTTTTCCTTTTTTTTTTCTCGATCATCCCTGGTCTCGTATGTAAAGCTGTAGTCACGGAGGAGGGTGAGGCCTGACTCGGTCGGGGCCGCCACATAAAAGTCCTTGGAGCATGGCGGCTGCGGCAGCGGCTGCGGCAGCGGCTGCGGCAGCGGCTGCGGCAGCAGCAGCAGCAGCGAGAACGACAGGGGCAGAGGCAGGAGCAGCGAAGTCACCACCACGTACACAACGGGCGGAAGAGTATTGTTGTGTGCATGGGATCCATAGAATACACTTGGACAGTTTTCAGCAGTAAATCGACATTTTTAAGACGATGTTAAAGGTCAGTCGCTGTACGGCCGCAGTTGGCCGGATGAAGCACGCGTCGTCTGTTTGTGGCAAAGGTACCTTGCACAACACTTGCTTCAAGTGGATAACATTTAATATCGAAAGCAAATGCAGGCTGCCATAAGAGCATGACAAGACACAATAGTGTCAGCTCTCGGCGATAACTCATTCCACAGCGAATCAGTCGGCGCGCCACATTCCATGCGTACAAGCTACCGTGTACGCATGCTGCATATACCGTATATCATTAGGACGAATACACACGCACTGCTAGCACTTATCCACACTCAAGGAAACGATAGCGAGCCTGTGCACCTCGTGGCAGTCCAGAAGGTCGCCTTGTACAGGTGGTTAAGTTGGAGGTGTTGACTGACTAGAAGCGACCCGTGCAGACGTCAGGGCTCTCACCTCCACTAACTTGGCAAAATAGCTTGAAATAGAAATTTCTTTTATCTTTTGCGTGGACAGTACTTCCTCCTCGGGTGGTGCAGTGTACTGAATGCTGACAAGTCTGTTTCTTGCCTCATTGTCATGAGCAAGTACTTTTTCAGCCGGTGCTGAGTCACAAACTTTGCGTGCGACAAATTTTCCTTTCCATTGATGTAAATCTTACTTCATTTCTTGCAGCAGAAGAGTTATGAGTCAATTCTTTTAAAGCTACTTTGCGAGCACCCTTTATTCACTGAACTCGTGGTGCTCTGAGTTGCCACAAACTCAGCAATGCAGGACAAGGGTGACTTGTGAGGTGTCGAGCGCAGACACGCAGCAGGAAAGTTTGGTAAAATCTGCCTTCATTCGTACCTCAGAGGTCTCGAGTAGTCACGAACGCGGACTTTGAGGAGAGTGTCTGTATAAGTGGCACGTGTTGCGCACTCCGTCACACAATCCAACTACAACATATTGAAGTTATTGTTGTGCCCGCGAGGGATCGCGTCGTAAACAGATGGTCCCATTGGCCTGAGCAAGGATTGAAAAAGAAAAGGGCTTAAGCTCGAAACGCAGTCATCCTCCGAATGCAATCAGAGTTCTACTGAAGAGCTGGCAAATGCCTACCTTTAACTAAAGGTCCCTGCATTTCCTAGCAGACGACTGCCTCACTGCCCGACGGGCTGCGGGGTGCGACTTCTTGAGCACGCGCTCAACACTTAGTTCCAACCTCCACCAACAAGTGCACATATCTTCATCCCTCCAGGTTAGAGGACTGACCGACACAGGCACGTTCGTGGCCTCTCCCTTGCTCCAGACTGACTGTTTGGAAACGTAGGACACACACCTGTGCGCGCTTGGAGGGTGGGAACTGCTCGCCCGCGTATTCTGGCTGACTTCGGCGTAGGCGCAGGTGCCGCGCGCGTCCGCGGTGACGGCGGGCGCAAACTTTTTTTTTGCCGGCAACCGACAGGCGAGAGAAGGGGATCTTTTTTTTTTTCGAAATGTCTTTTGCAGCCCCTGTCAAAACGCTTGGAACTGGTGTCACTTGAAGTCCATGTCTGGCGATTCGTCCGCAGAACAAAGTCCTTTCTTTCTTTGCTTCCTCCTCCACAGTTTTGAATTCAATACCGGCGATGACTTCATTATTAAACGGATGACGATGTCTCCTCTTTCAATCCAGGCCCAGCTGATTTCTTTCCTCCTTCAGTCGGTGCCCGGCGGACCCGGGCGGAAGGAAAATCCCCGTGCGCGCCCGAGAGAAACAAGCAAGAGAAAGAAAAGCTCCAATGAGGACGACGACGTCGGCGGCTACGACGACTTCGTCCGTGTGGGAAAGGCTTGCTCGTGTTCACGTACATGTGTGTAAGTGTGTGCATGCGTGGCGCGCGCGCGCGTCGGGACTGCAGTTCAGTTAATATGCATGACGCTGAAGTAAGGTATTATTGTCTGCTATTTCAGGGGAGCAGCCGAGGAAACGGCGAGCTCGTTCAGTGAAGGGACACGAGAAACTGAAATGAAGACAATCGGATTGAGATAGCGATCATGTATGATCGGTCATGTGATAGCGTCGCGCTCCATCCCAGCCCGAGATCGGCGAATATCAAAACCGTGCGACAGTAAAAACAGCTGATAGTTGATAGCACTGTCAACTGTAGTACTGTGGTGTTACCAGGAACAGTTATGATATAGTTATGTCAAGAGCAACAGGAGGTTGAGCTGAGTTTTCTTGACATGGAGCTCTTCACATTGATGTGGCTAGATCTAGGACAAAAAGAAATTATTAAACACCTCGAAAAACTAATCAGGGCCCTGACACAAAAGTGAATAAAAGGCTACAGAACTCAGTTAATGCGACAAAAACACTGAAAAGCTGTCAGTCATCCACAGAGCTGTAGAGGGAAAGCTTGATTCCTATCCCTTTTGCTCTCTTTTTATGTCAGAAAAGTGCTTAATTTTTGGGCTATGTTGGTCACTTTTTTTGTCTGAGCAGTGCTGAAAGGTCCATGATAAAAGAGAAGGATCACAGTCAGCGGGTGAGCAATTCTGCCCTAGCAAGATATGCCATTTTTTGTCCTCTTTCATAGCTCACACTCGTCTTTAGTATCACTTATCTGTCACGTGATCTTGGCTGTCGCCCGGTCCGGAGATTCGCTGGTCTTATCTCGGGCCGGGCTGAAGGGGGCGCCACCCTTGCCACTAACGCACATCTCGGTCAGCAAGATTATCTCCGACGTCGACAGATAAGGTGACGAACATGCTGGGATCTGTCCAGCCAGGGGTCGCCACCGAAGTTTAGACTTTCACAGCACGACAGCTTTAGATTTGTTGGAGAGATGTTTACGGTGAACCCTTGTGGTTTTGCATCAGCAATTTTTCTGCTCAATCAACACTGGTAGTCACTGTACCGTAGTCTTGAACGCGGAGAAGCAACGGAAGTGAAGTCTCGCATCGTCTGGACACTGCAAAACAATAGTGGAGTTGTAGGAGGAGCTCGTTTAATTGTGAAGTGTTACCTCGCTGCATTAACATAGGCTAAGCACTTTCATCTGGGCCTACTCTCCGGAGGCGACGTTGCACTGTACTCATTGCTACCTGCGCCGCGCACAGCAACGTTGCTAGGGGCAGAGACGAAGCTTCGACTTTATAGTTCATTTAGGAGGCGCATGAACCACTGCGGAAGGGGCATCAAGCATAGGAGAAGGGCCAGGGTCAGCGTGGGGCCCATGAGATCGGAGGAGGCCGTGGCTGCCAGCCGAGAGGCTGTGGATGCCAGAAACAGTGTGGTAACTGCCAGGCCACGCTCGGGAAATAGCTCTAGATGTAGTTCTGCCGCAAGTGCAGTGCCTTGAGAAGACTCTCTTGTACACATTAATTATACCCAGGTAGCTTTGAGAACGTCACTGAGTCAATGCGTGATCATAACGACTTCTCGAGAGGTTGGGCTGCTTGTTTGTCTTGGTTGGAATGATAGGAGGTGACTTGCCGCGCTCAAGGATTCGAGGTTGTTAAACAGGCATTCCTACGTCAACTTCGTTCACTGCGCACGAACTCAAGAACTATGGAAATACACATGGCTGTGGCCACCAACATCGACTTATGTGGCTCGTGCGCCAACTAACAATGTCTGGCTCATTGCAGTGCATTGTACTAGGGATCAAATTCAAGAAAGAAGTCTAATTCCTTGATGTCATTGATATCTGCCTGAATAGTGGTTTGTCACGGCAGACTTTCGTGGTAGCACATACTTACATCGAGCTAAGCAGAAAGGTCATTCGAGCAGTTACGCACAGGTAAGGTTGAACTTGGCAAATTCTGCTGCATAGCGAGGCCTTTTTTTGTCAAACAAAGCCAAAAGTCACAAGTTTGGAACTAGTTGGGCTTGACTGGAGCTTGGGGATTCATCCCTTCCCTTGACGGACCCGACACCTTGTACCTCTACCATCGAGATGCCCTTCACTCTGTAAAAAGCAGTTCCTTCGGACTAGAACAGGGCTTCAGTTCACGGACGAATGTTTTTGCCCAACGCTAGTCGAACCACCCAGTGAACGTAAATGCAATTTTTTTGCACCTCATCGCTCGAGCCACGCTTGGTAACACGCTCTGTGCATCATCAGACCTTTGGGCAAGACAATAAAATGCCAAGAAAACCGGGCTCCTCATTGTTGCCAGCGGCGCAATCATATATTGCTCTACCGCCAAAAAGCTATTCCAGACAGCCTCAATGGAGTGGCAGTGGCAAGAGATCAGAGGTGCTTATTGTAGATGCAGAGCGTGTGTGACACAACGAGGTTTTGTTTGCCTCTCTTCGGACACGACTTTCAACAGGGTGATTCAAACAGACTGGACCTCATAGCTTGGCTAGTGTGAAAGAAGATGTGTGTCCCCCTCTCTTTCCAGGCGTGGACTACGGCATCAAGGCCATTCTGAAGAGGAAGGGGCGCCACACCTGCTCGAAATTTGGAAGTCCTGAGAGCCTCTCTGAGGACAGCGTGGTCCTCAATCACCGAGGAGGAAGTCTTAGTCACTTGCCTCTCCACAGCGCCAAAAGTTACTGAGCAAATATGTATTCTATCTGAGTCACCCTGTAAACGACCGTGCCACTGCTGTAAGTGTGTACCGACCATCAGGAAGAAGAATGGTTGACTCAGTAATAAGTGTGATAAGAAGGACCACTTCAGTAATGTACCTGCATAGTCGACATGACACAATGAAATGGCCGGCGAAATTAGATACATGTACAAACGTGCAGTCCGTCCGAGCTTAACGAAAAAGTGTAATATCTCCCTTAATATCGTACCAATCACATTCTGACATTTCGTCATCTGAATGCTCACAAAAGGTTTTATTCGACCCAACAGGAAACACTTCTTTATCTGTATTGTATTGTATTGAAGGGGATGCCACTCGACTGCGAGAGGCAAGGCAAGTAGTCAACACTTCTTTTTCTGTCGAAATGAGTACTTTTTAATCCTTCTTCAAGCCCACAAAAAAGTCTCAGATCTCACTCTCCTCTTCGGCTTCATGTCCTCGTTCAGGAGGTTGCGGTAGCACCTGGGCTTCAAGGTGAGGCTGAGGTCACTCTTGAGAATCCGGTGCACAGTCGATTTTGCTCCCTGGCCTGGACCTGATATGATTCCTTTTAAGCACTGCGCAGTTTCGCACAGGCCTGACCCTGGTGCGCAGCTCGTCGCTATTGCTGCCTTTCAACGAGCCCCAAAGCCAAGAGCTGAGAGCTGTAAAGAAAGAAATGTAATCTTCATTTGTGCGGGTTTTTTTTTTATTCACAGAATCACTTGAGGGGGTTATTAACAAAGAAGGCAAACTTGTTTCCTCCACACAAAAATGTTGTGCCCTTGGTGTCATCATTAAGGGCAGCACTACCAGTCTTGTTCGCTTGTGCCAAAAGTTGTAACTTTAAAGCATCATAAATAGTAGTTTCCATGAGTAAACTAGACAGCTGGGAGAGAATGTAGGTACACAGTGCGCCAGCTACACTCCTATAGTCCTTCATAGAAAATGATGATGACTTCATCAAGACGTTCAGAATGTACCCAAATTCTGGAAAAATTGCTGGGCTCTCCATTGTCTCTCATTAGAGCGAATTCGAAGAAGGACTTGCAGTTTTCAGCACCACCCGCCAGAAGGTACGAGTCAGCAAACATTCCTTGCCCACACAATAGTTGAGTCAGAAGAAACTTGTGAACAATAGCGGGTGAGTCAGACATCCCGGAGCATTCTTGAGAAATGCTGCTGGTGGTGTTCCAGTCAAAGTTAGATTCGAGGTCACTAAAAAAAACCAATGGACGCTTAATCAATTTTCTACTTAAATCTTGAAATCGGTGAACAATCCGTTGTCCATGGCCTCGTACAGATGGCAGCCCTCCTGCTCACGGTTCCAATCTTCAGGATGCTGTCACCCATCAGGCAGCTGCTAAGACTTGCTGATAACTTTTAGAGGGGTCCACAGAAAGCCGATGTCAATTTTGCGCGTGTTAGGGGGATAAAAATTGAGCTGTTTGGTGTTGACTTTCATGAATTTTGACTTGTCTTCAATTGACAAGAATTGAACCAGAAATCTAATCACACTGCATAATCTGCCAAAATCCGCATGACATTTTTTCTATCAAAGCTCAATTATCTTGCTTGAACTTTGTTTTGACTTGCATTATAAAGCGACGATATACAACAAATACCAGATGATCAACGAATAAAAGTGAGATCACTCTATCGCTTTAAAGTATCATACTCACAGTAAATGGGGATGTTAAGTTAGCACCACCAACTTGACGTGGACCTGCTCAGTTACTTTCCGCGCGCTAAACTGTCGCACTGCTGTCAAATGAATAGAAAAACAGTGCCTTTAGCTTTGCCCCACAGTCCTCAAATTCGAAAACCTTGTTATTGAACTGATGTAGTAAAATTTTATTGCCAGAGATGGAGGTTAAATTTTTTAAAGCCATTCACCTTTTTCCTTCACCATTTTTAAAAAGCAACAAACCTAAGATTCACTCAGGATATTACAAAAAATGCTTCAGGTGACTACCTAGAAAGTAACTAAGCAGATCAATATCAAATTTGTAATATTGATCTAACATATCTATGTGCCGTGTCTACCAAAATGAGAAGGCAGAGAGGGAACCCAAAATCACATAATTTTTTTCATTCCTCTTGACTAGAATGTCCATAAATACAGCCTTGCACCAAGCATAGCACCCCGAAGAGAAAAAACTGATCCAGCCTAAAAAGCATGCATGTGATGGATGTAGAAATTACACCTTTGGGGGCACACTTGGAACAGATCCAGCTCCGAATCCTTAAAAAACAAATCTATGACGGAATGATTCTAAATGAATTGGCCGAACGTGCATGCGTTAAACCTGGGAATACGATCATGCACCAAAACCAGCCCTACCCTGAAAAATCTAACAATATATGCCCATCTGGGCAAGTAGCACTTCACGCCTATTTTTTGCGGCTCTGATGACCCGAGGGCCGGGCGTTAGGATCAGGTAGGTGCCCCGACGGTCGTCGTGACCCAAGAGTTGCAATACCCCAAAGACGGAGCAAAGGCCTCGTCACGACGAGCATTTCTAGTTTGACATTTCTGATATTAGTTTACATGGATGTCGCGGCTCACGGGCCACGACGACCCTCAGGCCATCACCCCCATCCCCGGCCTGATTCCCGATCCCCGGCTCGTGTGGTCAAGTGCAGTAAAATTTGCAGGACGTCCTGAACAGCGGGAGTGAAGTGCAACATAACCGCCCAGTCCAAGTGCACGACAGTGAACTAATGTCAGAAATGTTAACTGGAATACGCCCTACACTGTGCAAAGAAAAATTTGCTTTAATTTGTTACATTAAAAAAGCAAGACCCTTGGCTGAATCGAAAGTTTAGCACAGCTTCTTGGATTTCATGAGCAAAAACTTTGCAAGATGGACTCGGGCCCATGACAGAACTTCAAGTTTTGCCTGTTGGCAGCTGCAAAGAAGTGATAGGAACACACGAATACGCGACCTCGTGGAAAGAATTTCGATCTTGAACAACACTTACAGGGTGATAGGACGGCGTGGTTCCGGTCTGACTGATCCCTATCTTGCTGCCGTTGGTTAGGTCATCCACCAGCCTCAAGACAGACGCCTCGTACTTTGTCAACCACGGGTCTTCTCTCCAGTCCCAGATCTGGAAAATCCTGTTCAACGAAAGTCAAAACTGTCAAAAAGTTTTACAAAAACTGGAACTCCTACGCCAGACCTGATCCCCCATCCATTGAGAGTCGCCGTGACATATCTTGCTCACAAGGAAGTGGAACAGGGTGGCCGTCGACGACTTGGTTGCGGACGACGACGCCATCTCGACAAAGCCTCTTGTAACGGCTTTGATACTTTCACAAATATTGTGTGACTGAACGGATGTATTTCTGCTGCGACCCACGAAACCTCGTAACCCCTTAGAATCCAACCTCAATATTGCTCCACTGTTTGCTACTAAGTACTCATACTTGGGCAAACAGGCACTGTACGATTGCAAACATGATATGAAATACTTACAGACATGGGATCGAGGCCCTGGTGAGCGGCCAGACACCACTCAGTTTCTGTGATCCTGTCCAGCCGACACATAGACTTCTGTCTCATGTTGTGCCTGTGATAGAGTACACTCAATTGTGCTATGATACCCAAAGCAGTCCGATCGGCTTAGAGCGCATAACCTAGTGGACTGGAGTACGTATGAAGAATTGTTAAATTTCATTTAAGAAAGGAGCCTGCATCCATTTCTCCAATTATCGGCAGTTTTGGGTTACAACAGTCTCGTGATCTGATCTCCTTGAATGAATGAATTGCATCATTCATGTCTTTAGACGTCAAGGTCATTGATGGGAAAGTTGAGGAGCAGAAAAAACGCGCCATTTGCTGCAGTTTGCGCGCTCGTACACAAGGGACTTAAGTTAAGAACGAAACAAGTTAGTAGTTGATGAGTAGGGCAGGAGTCTGAAGGTGATTCACCGAAAGTGTCTAAAAACAGAGCACATTTTGAGCCATAAACGTCAGTAATGCAAACATTCCTCGCATTTACAAGCCAATGCAGTCAATGTCAGTCCATGAAATTGTGCATCGGAGGGATTTTAGATAAAAAAGGAAAAAAATTCTCTGCTTATAATGGCCTTTTTTGAATGAAACAAGACACTTTTAGGTTTCGCCAGAGGGACTGATCAGACAACAAGATAATATGGGAGGCATCAAGTGGTGTTGGGTGCCCACTACTGATTCACTGTTTGTCAGGCCTGCTGTCATCACCACCACTGACATCACTGCTGCCGTCATCATCCCTATTTATACAATTATCACAATGACCATCAAGTGTGGCATGCAAATGCTATGAGTCCTGCTGCCCGACATGGCGCCGCTTTCCATGATGATGGTATTGAAGGTCCACTGTCACATTTCGGCTGAAGTATCTTGCGAAGTGCAAAAACAACTCTGATGCCAATTGTGGAGGTAAAAAAGTAATTATCTATTGTGATTGTTAGAGTAAAAATATATTGGCAAAAGTGTTCGTTTAAAGTCATGATCTCTACAACAGAGTTACTGGGTGAAAGCTAGCATTGGTCATGTACAATTAAATGACTCTGATATCGTCATTGGTCATCCTCGGCAACGTGCTTACAGTTTCACTGTCACTGACATCGTTTAGACTTGTTCGCTATCATGTGGAGATGCCTCCATCACGCTCTTTCTAAGCAGGGAAGTTCACCATTGTGTTCACAAATATAAAGTAACACCAAAAAATATCTCACTTCGACGCTACGAACAGTCAATCAGATAGATATTGCGTAATATTACAACCAGAAGATGTCGGACAGTCCTACAGCATGTTCATAAGCCCTGGAAGAAGCAGAAAAGTAGCTTATGCACCTATGTCATCTCTCTGAGCGTCTGTTGTGCTTCTGGGCGAGAATGGCGTTCACCCCGAGGCGTGCAGACAATCTGCCCCCCCCCCCCCCGCACACACACAAAAAAAAAAATCAGCCCTTCAGCGAAACTTTGTCCGCACAAGAACTCTCACCGTTAACCTAAATCCGCAAAGACAGAAGGAAGCGCTTGGTGCCCCACGCCAAAAGAGGCCTCCACAACCGCTTGAGCGTGAGCAACGACCACGAGTGCAACAAATGAGGGAGTCTTCTTGTCCTCCTTTTCGCCCCTCTCAGCTGATGAGCGACCGCATCACGAACAACGACTCCACGGACGTCCTCTCCGTTAGGAGGCAAAGGCTTGGCGTAAGTAAAGATAGAAGGCGGAAAAAGGATAAGGACACGTGGTTGTTCTCCCATCAATCATCAACAGCAGCTGTCTCGTCTCCACTACCAGAGCTCAAGCTACACACATCAAGCAATGGTATGAAGAAAAACTTGGCTGTGATACGAAAATCAAAATTGGGACCTCATGGAGTGAAGGCTTTTGAAGAATCTACCATTTCCTATGTTTAAAACGCATCACTTCACATATTCTGGATGTCTGTTGGAAGTCTGACAAGTTCTGAGAAACGAAATTAAGATTTCTAATTCATGGTCTTCTTGTGGTAAAGAAAATTATTAATCAAGTCCTATTTCACATCAAGTCCCACATAGGTCACAATGTTGCATTTCTTCCAAAATTGCCCCAAACAAGATTACCCTAAAATACACTGAGTCGAATGCACTTTCGTTTATGTGTACTTTCTTAAAACATCTGTCAGTACCCCGAGCAGAGCGTCTCACATGCTGATATCACGAAATACGCTCACAATTGCGCATTTGCTCCGGCACCTCCTCCCGTTAACGGGAAAGAGTGACTTACGGACGAACCTCGAAATTTTAGGTGAAAATCACAACTTTTTCACCTTTTTTGGGGTGGGGTGGGGTGGGGGGGATGGTAATGAAAATGGCGAACTTTTCATAAACCTGAACCGCAATTTTGGACACCTAAATTGACCAAACCAAATCTTCACACACAATTGGACAGTCCACTTGCAAGTAGGTCATATGTCGAGACATTATGTGATCTTTTTAAGTATAACGGTACATGCCCACTCATTTATGGAAGCAATTTGACACTACTGTGCTGTAATCTTGTACTCATACCTCTTGAGGTCAAATTGTGTAATGCCAGCGGGCAATTCATGCTCATCTCCGTTTTATAAAACCAGATGGCCTCAAGTTAGGTAAGACCAGGTTGGCAGAGGACAGACAACCCGAGGTCACATTGACGGGGCAGATTGAGACTTTCCAAGTCAGGTCAGAAGCTTGAAACATTTGAAGATAAAAAAGCAGACATTCCAGAAATATTTTGTCGTTTTCCGTCTGTAAAGCCAGAGTGAATTTCATAAGGTTCAGCATATAGCGGCAACAGCTGCATTTTTTAAATTCTGTTGTCAGTTTTTTTGCTCTTCTGTCAGAGAGCATGACTGTATACATAAATAGTGACCTGGTCACATCTGCTCTAGTTGTTGGGTAGTATTTAAAAGGAGTGTCAAATTGGAGAAAAAGGCCGAACCATGACAAATACGTCGTAAAGGAAAAAGGAAAGTGAAATTCATGGTAACAACCTAAAAGTCAAGTCTCTACTCACTTTTTAGTCATAAGGATGAGCTACGCGACTGCCTTGTAGTATGATTGAGTGGTCTCATTGGATTGTAGAGTTCACCCGTTATGACTAAAACTTTGACGACACAGGAAGCGGAGTTCTCATCGTAGCATTAGATGCTTTGACTTTAGACAAATTGTAGCAGAAAAGCAACCTGAATGTCCCAGTCAAAAGTCAGTGATCATTGAGAGCGCTCGCGCTGTTGTCTTCTACGCACGCGTGCGTCTCTGGCTCTGTATCTGTCGGCTTTGCGACGTCTCTGTATAAACTTCTCTCTCTCACTGCTTTTCCACTCGGTCACAGCTCAGGACTGACTTCTTCGCCTTAAAAGTAGCTGGAAGATCCTTGACTCTCGGGGGGTTTCACATTCATCCTATAGGTCTAGCTTGACTGGTCCGGACAGCTCGGAAAGAGCAGCAGCGTCCAAGCAAGGCTGTCCTCTTGACCTGTTGCACATGACATAAATAGAGTGCAGTCACAAACAGAGTCCTCCAGCAGATGACGTCATGAGCTGGCGTAATCGACGCTCGGTGTTCAATTCTTGGCACCTTCTCGCAGCGCTGCTCGCCCTGCTTAACTGCACGCGGAGTCACGCCAACTCGGTTCTCTTCTACTTGCCCTTCTCCTCGCCCAGTCACAAGAAGGTGTTCACGCCGCTGGCTGAGGAGCTGGCCGATAGGGGTCACAACGTCACCATGATCACGTCAGTCAGACATAAGGTAAGGTTGAAGCACGTAACCGTGACAATTGCCTCAACCCTCATACTCTGTGCACAGGAAGAGACCCCGTTGAATTATCAAGAGATTCACGTGGACGTCCCCAATATTTCGGAAGAAATAGCCAAAGAGGTGATGAGAACACGCGGAGGAGCTAAGTACATGCATGAATAGTAAGTGACGTCTAATTATGCCTAATTATCGAAATACACGCATCAGCGTCCTGTCACTGCTCCTGACAATTGGCCGAAGATCTGCGGAGACACAGAAGGCGACGCTGGAGCACCCGACGGTGCGACACTTGATCAAAATTGGCCAGGAAGAAGGAGATGGCCCCCTGTTCGACCTGTGCGTCGTGTCCACTATCGCCAATGACGCAGGCTACTACTTAGCCAGGAAGCTCTGGAACTGCCCCCTCATTCTCCTCCAACCAGCTGTCGGGGTGGGCACCCTCACTGCTGCCTTAGGATACTTTGACAATCCCAGGTGAGCAATGTGTATCAAATATGAAAAGACACTGGCCCGCATGTACGTCTGGGAGTCTGTCCGCCTCGATCGCTACCGCTGATGACAGTTTGGTGTGCATTCTCTTGAAGCCCTGCATCCTTGAGTCTTGATTTCATTTCAGTACACAATAAAGAACCACTGACCGAGATTTGCCGACTGTCGGCGATGCGTTTTGTTTGGTTGTTGAATAATCACCCTGTGGCGCTTTTTTCGCCCCCTCACAGAACCTAGCAACCTTTGGCCCGGACCATAGAATTTTGCATGGTGGCGCATAGCGCCAGGGGCCCCGGGGAGTGAAACCCGGTGGAAATGATGGGTCAAGGGACTGGGATTGTTCCATGAAAGTTTCAGTCCATTTCATCAACATTTGCCCCCTGAAAAAGTCAATTTTTCAGCCCCTTTGGTGCGCTTCCCTCTCCAGTTGGTCTCATTTTGAGCACTGTGACATTGAAATGGGCAGCCCTGACATTGAATGTCTGTACTGAACATTGTGCCTGAGTATCATATCTGCGTGTTCCTCATCGAAATTCCACCTCAAAATGTCCCAGTGTGGCGTATGAGGTGTAGTCATGCCCGTGGCTAATCTTTGCGCCAAGGACTGTATGTAGGAAGCCGTGGTTTAATCTGTGCTGTAAGATGTTCTGTTCAATTGCTTAGTACTTCCAGGGCTTGTTCTTATTTTCAGCTTTGTGACGTCTCCGTACCATCTGTACCCGCAGACGACATCCCCTAGCCTGCTGGAGAGGACCCTCTCCTTTGTGGGTCACAATTTCTATGGGTCCCTCAGGAGATACTTCTTGGCTGGCTCACACGAACAAGTCCTCAGGGAATTTGAGTTCACGGATGACGAGTTAAATGCATTGTTGAGTACCTTGTCTTGGAACCAGAGTAACTGTGTGTTCGTATCGTTTTTAGACACAAAGCCACCCTGGACCTGGTAACCCTGGAACGCGAGGCCAGCTTTGCCATGTACTTTAGCCACCCACTGTTTGATGCCGTCAGGCCGACGTTGCCCAACTCGATTGACATAGGCGGAATTCACTGCAGAGAGGCCAAGTACGATGTGGGACGGAGTCTGTTGGAGCAGTGTCTTAAAAATGGGCAGTACTGCTAGAACCACAATCAAAATCACTCAAGGCAATGATGCATTGATGCAAATGTTGGATCTCATCAGGATTTATCAGAACTGGCAGCCTGCAGTTCTAAAAGTAAGGTACTTTTCGTGCTTGTTTTCCTGCATGGGAAACTGCCCACCAGGATCGTCAACAATTTGGGCTGTTCCAACGGCCACGTCTATCGAATAATCAAGAGATGGTCCACAAAGACCTGTACGAAGAAGGTCCCGAAGTTCGCAAGTACTCCTGACCTCTGCACTGCCACGAAGAATGAGCTGGACGAGCGCAAGGACATGGCCAGCATTGGTGGCCTTGCAAAGATTTCAGACAAGACAGATGGACCATGAAGTTTTTCCTGAACCATGACCTTGACTTGTACAGCTCTGAGAGGACTTGACCTCAGGTTGAGACTGGAGGCCGTGATGAAAGAAGATGGTGGTGGCTACATGGATTAAAATGCCAAAAGAATGTGGCCTATGCTACTGAAAGTAAAATGTAGACGTGTGTCTCAATCTTTTTTGAGTTGCTGACGATCAAGCTCACATTCTTAGCATCCCGCCATACTTGCAGGGGCCTTTATGGCCAGTAATTGGAATCTTGAAATTCCAGTCGTAAACTTGGCTTGTTTTTTTATGCAGGGTGGAGAGATGAGTTTGACTGCCACGTAGGGATGTCCAGCAGTAGTGACTATTGGTTTTGTAGTACATGTGGCGAGCTTGGTGATCATTTATGAAACCGTGGTTAACACTTAACTTTTAGTGAACAAAGCAGTAGTGTGATCAAGACACACATGATTGAGAAGGAGACTAAAATGGTCAGTGACAAAGTTGTTGATAAAACTGCTAGTTTTCCCCATTTTAGCTCATTGCACTGAACTTGAAATGCACTGAAGTTGTCACTGATGTTGACCACCTCTGCAATGGTTGAGGGCACAAAAATATTGGAGAAATGATGCATTGGAACCTTCCACACATGCCCAGCTATAGTTTCGTGTTGTTCATCAGTCATAGAATCTTTTTTCCACAGGTCACTCCCTCCTTCTTTGGAAGGGTTCTTTGGCTCCCACCCTCAGGGTGTGGTCTACATCTCCTTCGGCTCCTGGCTGTCCACGGACCTCGTCTTGCCTGTGGACCAGAAGGACATCTTCTGGAGATTTGCGGATGCTGTTCCCCAGGGCGTGGTCATTAAAGTCTCTGGTCCCGTCCCCTCTCACAAGAGCAGGCTAAATGTTGTGGCCCAAGACTGGTGAACCTCTTTCCAGAGCACACGTACATGCATACGTGTGACTTGTTTCTACTGAAACTCACCTACAGCTAATGTGATAAAGCTCACACCGTCTAAGTTTTAGCTCATGCCCCTATGCATGTACAATTATGCATACATAATGTGTTTGTCATGCATGATGATGTACGCAGGAAAACCAAAATGTGTAATACTTGCGATTGAGCCTTCACAATGAACTGCATCCTAAAATCACAGGCTTCCCCAGCAAGACGTGCTGGCCAAGAACAACACCGTCTTGTTCATCAGTCAGGGAGGCATGATGAGCGTGCAGGAGTCGCTGTTCCACGGGGTGCCCATGGTGATCATCCCAGTGTTCGGGGACCAAGGTGCCAACGCCCACAGGTCCGTCAGGCAGGGATTCGCCAGGATGATCGACCCAAAAGGTATGGGATGGAGTAGGCAACCTTGCCCATACACTGAAGAAGAAGAAAGGCTCGTATTTTCTTGCTTCTTGACAGAGCTGAACCTGGCCAGTCTGGTGTTCAACGTGCGCGCCGTCATCTCCGATCCTTCGTATCGTCACAGGGCAGAACAGATGGGCCAACTGCTGCGAGACGCCGAGTCGCCGCCGCGGATGAGGGCGGCCTTCTGGGCCGAGTACGTGATGAGGCACAGGGGGGCGCAGCATCTCAGGTCGCCAGCACATGTAAGTTTGTCTCAGTCCATACGAACAAATTCGTAGGTAGTTAGTTACGTGTGTCATTCGTCTCCAGGAGGTCTCATTCATCCAGTTCTTTCACGTGGATGTTCTCGTGAGTCTCACTGCCTTTGGTCTCCTCGTTCCCCTCCTTCTGCTCCTGTGCTGTTGCAGAAGAAGGAAAGCAAAGCTAGATTGATAGTGATACCCAGGGATTGGGTTGGCACTGCAGTCGTTGACAATCTGATATCAACACAGACAACAAAAAAGCTGCTGTCCTCGGCTGTGCCATCAGTTCGGAAGCAAGAAGTATTCATATGGTGATGACAGCTATTGGAAGGATGTACAAGGTCAATGATGATTCATTCTTTGAAGGAGTGGTGAAGATCATCGCATGTCACACATTATTGATCAGTTTTCTAACATTCGCACGAAAATAAAACTTAACAGTGTATTCTTTTACAGCTACTATTGCACTTTTATTTTTGGTATTGGTTAAATCATTCACAGCTTGAGTGAGAGATGACGATATGAAGCAGTGCACACATGAAAAAACACTTGTCAGGTTTACATGAGGACTTTCCAACGAAAGTGTTCGTCATTGAATAGTGTCATCGGTGCCCACATAGCAAAAAGTTCTTAAGGCTGAGTTCAAAATTTTTTCTTCCTCCGTTTTAAAATCAGGGACCCTACAACAATACTACAAGCTGTTGTCTGAAATGATCTCTGGTGTCTGCTGTATGATCTGGTGATTGTGCAGCATTTGAAATGCTCATGGTCATGACGTTGGGAGTCAACAAAGCTGTTGATTTAAAGGTAGGTTTCACCCCTGCTTCACCCCTGCTGTGATTACAACACTTCAGTTTTTGCACTGAAATTGAAGGATTTGGGTCTCTGAATATAATAACAAAGCCAAACCTGTCGAACAGAAACAGTTTTGAGACCTTGCATATCCTGCTGCAAAGAGGTCAAAATGTGGTGGATCTACACAATACTATGACCACGATCAGGACTCCACAGTACGTCATCTTAGCCTATCATGATCCTGCGAGGCAGATGTCCTGCTATATTCCTATCACCCAGATTCTTATCACCTGCATGCTTCTCCAATGGCTCATTGTTTTGGAAAAATCCTGAAACAGTACTGACAATTTCAAATGTTGTTTAGCAATACTTTCTAAGTGGCCTACTCAAAAAACGTTTATACTTTCTGTAAAATGAGAGGGGTCTCTGGTCCCAAATAAGTCTCAAGCAGTCCTTCAAAAGTGCTATTAAATAAAGCAGAAAACTTGACCGGAGCCTTTTTTCGCTGCTGATGTCATTCTTGCTACCCTAGTGAACGTTTGCTCAATAGCAGAGGCGTAACATCACGGCGCCAATTTTCGCGATTCCTGGAAAACCCAGATCTGTGTCACTTTATGCGCAAACACCACGCTCGTTGGGCCTGAACATAAGGCATGAAAAGCGTGATGTGTCTTCCTCGGGCCTCGACTGGCTTATCTCCACTTCATGCGGCGTGATCTTAGTAAAGATGTCCCCAACTGAGCTGTCACACGTCACCTCCCTTTTACTTGTGCGTCAGATATGGACGACAATTAATGCGCTTACTTCTATTCATTCCCGGGTGTGGCCCTGTGTGTGCTGATGAGAACAGTGGTCGCCGCGTAAGCATCACAAAGCAGCTTCTCCATTTAGAGGGCCTCTTTTTTCCACTTTGTCACACCAGCAGACGATGACATGAGCAGCTAAGCCTTCCTGCTGATGGTGGAGCCAAGTTCAAGTACCAAGCTACTGACCCACTCAGGCCAAAGCTTGGTACTTTCTCGGTGGCGTCGACCATCAGCAATCTTGCCCACGGGTAAAAAGTTAATCGGTCACTAAATGTCCAACCCGTTGTGATCGGTGATTTTCTGCCTCATTATGCAGAGTCCACTGCATATTTGGGTGTGGCAACTTGATAGGCTTCTTCAATCCTGTCTAGGTATATAAGCTTGACAACAACGACTGTCAGACACTCTGGAAATATCGTACGCAAGATGGCCAGGGAAATCGACGAACTCGTCTCTTCTGAGGTGGCAACTTTCTTTGCCAACAAGAACATTTTCATCACTGGGGGCACCGGCTTCGTGGGAAAGGTCCTCGTGTATAAGCTACTTAAGTCGTGTCCCAAGGTGGCCAATATCTACCTCCTGGTGCGTGCCAAGCGCGGGGTGGCGCCAGAGGAGCGCCTCAGGTCTATTTTGGAGTTGCCTCTTTATGTGGGGCTGACGAACTTGTCCAAGATCAAGTTGGTGGAAGGGGACGTGTCGCTGCCTGGCATCGGTCTGTCCCCGGCCGACAGTGCTCTCCTCTGTCAGCAAGTACATGTGGTGATTCATTCTGCAGCTACACTCAAGTTCGACGAGGAGCTGAAATGTGCTCTCTCACTGAACGTGGATGGCACACGCCAGATGCTCTTGCTCGCCGAGAAGATGGGACAGCTCAAGGCCTTCGTGCATGTCTCCACGGCATATGCACACTGCAACCGCAAGAACATCGAAGAGAGGATATACATGGACCAACGACTTTCCTACGACAGAGTTATGAGACAGATAGAAGCGGGAGCCTCAACCAAAAGCATCCTGTCTGATTGGCCCAATACATACACGTTCACAAAGGCCATGGCGGAGCAGATGCTGCAGGGATTCGAAGGCAGATTGCCTCTCGCAGTCGTCAGACCGTCCATCGTGACAGCAACGCACAAGGAACCTTTTCCAGGTTGGGTGGACAACATGAATGGTGCCACAGGTAAGTTACGTCGTGCGCGTTCTGCGTGTACTTGTTACGTACCGACAAACATTCCTTATTGGACAATGCTTTATGTGGCGTTACTACTCTTAACGCTTACTGTCCGGAGTACTTCCTATCTTTTACTGCAGCAGGAAAATCCTTTGAAACTGTATAGCCCAGTACAGCATCATTCGTAGTTCTGAAATCTCTTAAAAGGACTATAACTAGTGTATTTTTGCAAATTAATGCGAGAAAATTTCCAGAGACATCAGGTAGAACGGTAATTTGCTGCTCATGTAACTAGTTTTCAACCTGACCACTGTGGGCCTTGATGACAGCCTCGAGACAATGTTGAAATCCGCGGCAAGCAGCATGCACTGTTCCTCAGAGATGGAGCTTCACTCCTTGATGATGGAGGACTTTGGAAATTCCACATTGGCATGGGGTTCGGCACAGGCCCTGGCCTCAAGGATGGACTAAATGGAACAGTCCATGACATTGAGATCAGGGCTTGAGGGTGGCCAAACATGCTCGTAAAGCTGTCACCCTTCTTTTCAGCCGTCTTTTGCATGCTGCGGACAGGGTTTGGGCAGATTTTTTTCCCATGGCCTCTTGATGGCCTCTGAAGTTTGAACTGACCTTGGCCAGCCACTCCAATGAAGAAGCCACGAAAATTTAAGCAGGGATTTCAAAAAGCAAACTGAAGTACAGCCATTTCAAGTCGAGATTTCAAAACTTATGGGGAATGCTGTAGTCAGCAAGGGGCATCAAGGCCCACGTACTCCAAAATGCAAATTCGGCCGTATAGTGCTACTTGCCCAAGCGGTCGTACTGTATAACTGCAAACGTCGATCTGGTCAAGGCATATAAAACCGCTTTTGCATTTTAATGCTCTTGGGCCTTGACGTCCTCCCTTCCCCCACCTAGAGCTACAGCCCAGTCAGCCACATTTCTAATAGTGCTGTAAAACTTGTGAAAAGTTATGAATTTCGCGTCAAATTACAAATTGCCTGGCCGTAACATTCACCACATTTTTCTGAGATTTTGACCCATTCTCGGCCTAATATTAAGCCTCGTACAGATCAAATCAAACTCGGAATATATCATGCTTCAATACTGCCAGACAGCATATGGTTAATACGTCTGCAGTTTATTCGCATCTCATCCTATATACCTTACTTTCAGGCATAATTTCCGGCGTAGCCATGGGCATGGTACGATCTCTAAACCTAGATCGCACTTGTTTGGGCGACTTTATTCCCGTGGACACTGTCATTAGGCTCTTGTGCGTGGTTGCCCGCACGACAGACAAGAACTTTGCTGCTGGCGTGACCAACATTCCAGTGTACAATTGCACCAGCGGCGGAACCAACCCCATCACGTGGGGCTCGATCGCCGAAATCATCGTCAGGCTCAGTCGCTCGCATCCCTCACATCGCCTGTTGTGGTTTCCCTTTCTGAACACGGTCACCACCAGGCCAGTTTTCAGGGTGATTCGATACCTGATCCAGACGTTGCCAGCCGTGGTGGTCGACGGACTCCTCACTGTTGTCGGCAAAAAACCCTGGCTGAGGAACCTTTACTCCAAAATCTACAGGCAGACTGACGTCCTCGAGTACTTTAGCACGCGCAGCTGGACATGGAACAACGACAACACCAATGGCCAGCTGGAAGTCATGACGAAGAAAGCCAAAGAAGATTTCGCGTTTGACCTTGTGGATCTCGACTGGACAACCTACATCAGCGATTACTACATGGGGGTTCAAAAGCACATACTCAAGCAGGATCCATCTAAGCTCAAGGCAATGTCTAGGGTCATGATGCTTGTCAAAACATTGCATTACTTGACAATGTGTTTCCCAGTGATCATGTGTTACTTTGCTATCGGTCCCCTTAGAGGAGTGCTTAAACATGTGAGAAGTTAGAAAAGATATGCTAAAGACATAGCAACGTAACAACTGGTCAACGATAATTTCTTCCAATACTGTGATAGAGTAGATGGCGTATGTAGACGTAAGATAGCTGAAAACGTTCAAGGACGGCCTCAAGTGTTCCGATTGTCACACTTGAGGCTGGATAGCTGAAGTCATATTTCGTTGAAAACCAGAATAAAGCAATTACTTACTTATTTCGCTATTGTGTACAAGTACGCTCACACTAGTATACCGGACCAGCGCGAACTGAAATTGCTCTCGCATTGAAACCGCAGCGAAAACACTCTCTGACCTTAAAGTGTCCTGTAAGTATCCTTAAAAAAGTGGCCGAAAAGCAAAATATCCTACCTGCACTGCTGTGCTAACCCAGCTGGTGAAATCTAATCGAGAGGCCTTGGTCTTGGTGCTGTTGGCCAACTGGCAAAAAAATGTTTGCATTGTAAAACCTGGTACTTAATAGGGCATTCACTGGGTACAAACTTTGAGTTGTGAGGACCTACTTCATGTGTTTTTAACGTAGGGTCGGTCATTCAGACATGATGTGATTGAGCGTAAAGGTCAACAACCACCTGTCCATTAAAGACTAGTTTGAAGAGGTACTTTTATTGAAAAATTATGCATTTTTTGGCCTGGTTTTTGGCCTCCGGCCAAAATGCTTATGTAGATGATACTAAAACTATTTTTTTCTTAAGGGCCATTTATCGATCTGCAGTTCTAACTAAGAGCCCTATGACATAATGTATGTAGTAAGAGCAGCGAACACTTCTTTTTTTTCAGCTGTTGTATTTGTGAGTAGAGAAGAAATTCCCTCAAGTAAAGTTTATTTCTGACTGACTCGGCCAGAGGCAGCCAAGTCGTTCCTGTGGTTTGCCCATTGCTACGCGGTGCAGTTTCTCAACATCTGTCCCTGGCGGCAGACGCAGATGCACGCATCTGATGGCACCTCTCGATGCGGCCGCCGTATGAGCACACGAACTTGTACTCGTTGCACCCATCCGCGGACGGGCACTTCGGGGTTATTCCGCGTGACAGGCAGACAGACCTCGACAGACTCGTCCACTCTCGTAGGGACTGTCGAGGTCGAGCCTCATCCACACTCGCAGCCACTTTCTTGTAGTTCCTACCGACGCCGACGATTTCGCGGCAGATGGACGCCAGGCTGCTCCTGCCATCGCCGTTCCCTCCTCAGCCCTACCTCAGGTGCTCTCAGTGCCTCCGTCCGCAGTATGGACGAACCCTCCTCATTGTGTTTCGTTCACCCTTATGCTGACTCCTCCACTCCAGCTTTTTCAGTTCAGTAGATTACGAGGACTTCCAAACTTTGTTCTGTCCCTGTGTACAATATATAGTATATACATCACCGACATATATCCAATTATCCATCGATGTATATATATATATATCGATGATTTACATTTTAATTTCGGATCACCGAACACTGCTGCCCTTTAATGAGTGGCCAAAGGATGCCCAAGCAAGCCGGGCGAGAGAGGAAACTTTGCGCAGCTACTGCAGCTATTGCACGAAGTGACGATGACCAGAATGCATAAAAAACTTCTTACTTAATATACAACAGAAAAGCACCACACTTACATATTATTGCCAGATACAAATTATTGCGTGTTGCACAATCTATCTTCTTTTGAAGCATAATCAACCTTCACTGATTCTTATTCAAAGTTAATCTTCCAAGCGTTTCCTCTTTGTTACCCTTAATTTGCTCTGTTGCTTTGGCACCAAGATCATGCCACTTTATCTTGGGGTAGCTCAGTCCAATGATAGTAGTCAAATGATAGATATGATTGTTGGTCGCTGAAGTGTCCATCATGTGGCTGGTTAGTCCTGGAAGCACCTATGACTTTACACCAACTGGTTTTAAGACTGTAAAAGCAATTTCATTATGGAGGTGACCTTTTTTGGCAAGGCATAGACGAAGCCATTATACAGCAAAATTCCTTTTTCAGTTTCGTCACACATGTGACCCACATCCTCTGAGGCTGTCACTAATCCACCTCTTGCTTTCTATACTATTTATTACCACTGCTTCTTCACTACATGGCAGCGATTTCCGACAAATATCACAAAAGAGCACTCTCTTCCACCATTCGCGCCACATAGCCAGCAATATGATGGACCACAGCTATTTTACCCTCTGAAATCACGCTTGAACTTAAAGGGGAAGCAGCTTAGATGTGATCAGTCTCCTCTTCCAATGAACTGAACTGATCATGCTTGAGAATCATAGTCATACTCATTCAGTATCCTTGTTTCTGCTGCTGCTTGTGTTGCAAATGAGAACAGTGGCTCATGATGGCACCTCGCTTGGGGGTGGTTTTGGCAAAAGCTTGCATTGAAACAACAGTTTTTACCAGCATTTCGCTTCCTCACTCAATGCTGCCAGGACATTAGAGAACCCTTCTTTCGTTCTCTAATGCCAGGACGTGTCTCTTCTCTCAACAGCTGACACGCTTTTTAAGTTACTCCTCGGTGCGCGCGCTTCAGCTCTCCTTTTTCTACCGGGGAACGTCGCCGAACTACAAAATGAGCGAAGTTCACCTGGACCTGGTCCGAGTTCGCGGCAATCATGATCCCCTCCTTGGCTGCGGCCATCAAGGAGGTTGTCCGCAATGCCAAAAAGCTGGAAGACAGCATTCAGGCCAGGAGGGAAAGCCACCTCCTGTACAGTCAACTGAAGTTGAACAAGGCGATCAGGACGACCTCGCATAAGTTGTTCACGTGCAGGTGAACCCTGCAAAAGACGTGCTACCTCGTAGCAGAAACTTGCTGTTTCATCATCCTGCAGTTGGTCAACAGGAGATCCCTCATCTTCCCCGGGTCATTCTGGAGCCCCGGGAGATGGAAATCACATAAACTAGTGATACCGTTGCGGGGTGCCAAGAGCGAAGGCTTCCCAACTTCTTCGGCTGTTTGGACAGCCAGATCAATGTGCACTGCAGCGTCTTGTTCGCGTGCACACAGATGGGCGAACCCATCCGGGGAAGATCTTCCTTGACAGGGGAGAGTTTGACGTCAATCGACGCCAGGAATATAGTTTGAGCGGCCCCCACCCGTTCAAGTCGGAATTTGCAGCTTCCACCTGCCTTTCGGAGAGAAGATGAGACGGTCTTGCCCAAGATCCATGATGCAACTGACATTCCTTATAGAGTTCCTGAACGTTTTTAAAGCGAAGCGGTTCCTTGCGGAACTACACGACATGATTTCTGAGAGAGCCTCTTCTGACAAGATCAAGGTGACAGCAAGTCTGTTCCTACGCCAGCAGGGGTTCAAGATTGATCTCCTTGAAGACTCCTCCTTCAAGTTGAATGAGTTCTTGAGAACCAGAGACTCGGCCAACGTTCTGACCCCCAGGAGCGTCTCGTCCAGAGCGGAGAAGTACTTGCTCACCTGAGCGGGTGCTGTGAAGAAAAAGAAGTGTAGGTAAGACAATGCCATTTGGAAGCCGGAAATCTTGAATCAGCCGAGCTTTCTTCACCATGGAGACTGTGGAGAGTCCCAAATTACATACTATACATTGTATACTTGTTTCTTCCACGCAGTACTACACACCTACAGAATATAATAGAGTTCACGACTAACGTCCCACGCTTGTGCATTTCTCATACTTTGTCATCCTGATGAAGATCTCATTTGCGTTGATACATTTTTTTTTTGCTCTCCGGCGAAAATTGGACAAATTTGCTCCTCAATACCGCCAATTTCTTTCCAATCAGGGTCTAAAAGGCCACCGCTGAGAAGATGCTAACGCAATTTGCACTGGGTCTCGAGAGAGAAAGCATTCTTCTCCTCCTTCGTCTCCTTCTCTGAGATGCACGCGCGAGCAAGCGATACCCAAAGTACAGAGGGGAGGCTTTTTGGGCACGCTCAAAGCGTTTCCATTGGTTCGTTCCATCCGCTCGCTCCTCCCCTCCCCACAGCCCAATGTTGCCGGCGACAACGCTCACTTCTTCAATCATGCGGCGAAAGCGCCTAACGAGAACCAATTTTTGGGCAAATCGCGGCAGAGATCACTTGATGGACTCACTCAGCATGGAGGGTACGGAGGAGGCGGTAGCACCGGTGGGAGAAGCGGGCAAGGTGGCCAAGAAAAAGGTGTCGTCCATCTTGTCGCTCAGAGACTTGCCCAGGAGGGACGGGAGTCCCGGCGACGCAGGCGCCGCCATCAAGTCCGCCTCCTCCTCGTTTCTCATTGAAGACATTCTCTTCCAGAGACCAAAGGTGAGCTTGAGCACGCAACTTGATATCAGCTTAAAAAATGATACCTTGTTCTACTCCGGCCAGGCCGATTCAAGCCAGAGTTATGCTGGCGAGGGATCAATCCTGCCGAATCCATTAGGATTTGACTACAGTTCCCTCGCCGCCTACTTCTCACCCGCCGCAGCCGCCGCAGCCGCAGCCGCAGCCGCAGTTACAGGTGCCAGTGCCGGCGGCGGTGGCGGAGGAGCTCCTTTTTTGCACAAGCCGTCGCCGACGAGCTTCTTTTTGCCAAATGGTGAGCTAATCAAGTAGTGGCGTTGTCCTCAGTGTTCAGATCCTGCCCAATCCCGCAGGATTGACGTTCTCCTCGCTATTCTCCTCCACGTCGGATCCCAACTCGCTAAAGCAGTGTCGGCGGCGAAAAGCCCGCACGGTGTTCTCGGACGCGCAGTTGTGCGGCCTCGAGCGCAGGTTCGAAGCACAGCGGTACCTCTCCACGCCGGAACGAGTGGAGCTGGCAAACGCGCTCAATTTGTCCGAGACTCAAGTGAGTACTATATCTTGCTTCGTCATGGTGCCCAAGTCCCGACCAGCGTCCTTACCCTGCTCGCGATTGCGTAGGTCAAGACATGGTTCCAAAACCGCCGTATGAAGCACAAGAAGCATTTGCGCAAGCAAGCGGACCTGCCGTCAGACGGTGACGGCGGCGAAAGCGGCGGCAGCGGCGGTAGCGGTGGCGGTAGCGGCGCCAGTGGCGGTGGCGAGAATGCTATCGAAGTTGAGACTGGAGGCAAAAGCGACGAGGAGAAAGCGGCATTGGCGCATGATGAAAGCGGTGAGGACTTGATGCTAGAGGCGAGAAGGAATCTCATCAAGTTGGACAGCAGAGATGGAGCCGGTGAGTGACCAGTTGTTGCAGCTTTTGAATGCAGTTTGTAATGTTGCAATAAACGTGTCTTCTTCTCATCATTGCCTCAGGCTTCGGGTTCGGGTTCTCGTATCCGCCGCCCCAGGTCTCCTCCATTTCTCATCAGCTGAAACTCATGGGACAGCAAGAGCGAAGCCTGGGATTCTTCGCCAACGAAGAAGGCAGTGCCAAGCTCGCGGCGGCCGCAGACGAGGCGTCTCAGCGGCACTCGGCCCTCAAGGCGGCTCTCCAGCTGGCTCCAGCGGCTTACAAATGATCTCGTTGTTATCTCCATCTTCTTTATGTAGTAATTCCTCCCTTCCCCGGTAACATAACATAAATATGTTGCATTCACTGCTAGAGTGTCGGCTTCAGTACTAGGGTTAGTAATATTGATAACAAGTGTGAGGACTAAATACACAAATAACCGAACTTTCCAGTTGCCTGCAGTGCTCACTCATTGAGCGGGAGTTGCGTGGAAGGACAGAAAAGGGAAAAGTTTCTGCAATGCGCCAGTTTGGCGCCGATGCGCCGGCAGATTTACGCCAATGTTGTACGCTCAAAAGAGTTGGCGTTCACCTGAGGAAAGGCATCCTTGTTCTTCGCTGCAATACTCAGTTATACCAAGACCAAAGTCATAGCATACGAGGACAAGCGGAGTAATAGCTGTTGAGGAGGGTTCAGCAACATTGAATAAAGTTCGCTTTTCCTCCTAACCGTATGCAAACTTTTGACAGCACGTGTGGGATATTATTGTAGAAAGTATTTTTATATCATACAAAGTGTTGTTAAAAGTATCATTGTAGAATGCACATGCTAGAAAATGTCGAATTTTATGACGGAACAATATCGAGTGGGGGTCTCCAATCATATGCCCGAGCATGTAACGATATTTCATTTTCTATTTTCCGTATGCAAGGTGACGAATTGGGGGAATATTGAATAGAAATATCCGATACTTATGAACTCTGTAGGCTGACCAGCGCGCAGACTCGCCTCACTTCAAGAGGGGAAATTGTGGTGGAAGTTTTTCTTTTCCTGGTCCCGCTCGTGTTGACCGACGAAGAATCGTGCAGGATCCTACCCTTGGCTCCCTTTGGGTCATTCCCGGCCGTCACGCAACGCCGCCTTCGTCGCCATCGTCGTCGCTGTCGTTTTCGTCGGTCCCAAGAGTTCGTGCCACAGTCAAATGGGACTCGACTTGGCCTCGCAGCCGACGTAGCCACGGTGGCGGCGGCAGTGACCAGCAAGTTGTCCACCGCCAGACTGCAAAAAGCTCCAGGAGAATCAGGAGGAACCAAGAATTCTGCCGTAGTTCCTACATTCTAGGCTTTCTTTCGTCGTGCAGATTTTCTTCTCTCATTCTCAAATGTCGACTCTCTCCGATCAGCACTAATGCAGCTTCTTTTCAGCGACGCGCTCATATTGGCCACGGTCTTCCACACTGGACCAGCTACTGTGGCGACTTCAGGGTGAGCCAGCTGATGGACCAGGGGTACGCTCGATATGTCAAAGTACGACTGTACGAATATGTCTTGATCGTTTAGGGCACCTTTGGGGACTGGTGCACTCACGCGTAGCCGTCATCACGAAATCATTTACAGTACACAGGGTAAAATTTGTCTTTTTCATCCTCTTCCTCAGGGCGGTGGCGCTGATGGGACAGCTCGTTGAAGATGTTTGAGGTCTGGAGCAACCTGCACCTGAAGAGTTCGGCCTTGATAAATTCAATCGATGGGCATGGAGACTTTCTGCCTGGTCTTTCAGGTTCAGCTCTATGGTCTGACAGGAGAGAACAACTAGGATCTTCTCGGTGAGATCAGTGTGATCAACCAATTCGCATTGGGTAATTGTCTTAACTCTGCTAAAGGGACTCACTGGCTGATTGAGGCATCATCTGGCCCGAGTCTATGATGCGTCATTTTAGTCTTGCTGTTGCAGGTTGAGAACAGCTCCGGGTGCTGCTTCCCTTGCCTCTGCACGATGTCCCTGCCTGTCGTATTTCAAAGCCTCCAGACTTGTTCCATCCGGAATAACCACAAGAGTTGGGCGCCTTAACCGTGGAGAGAAAAGGGCAGATGACGACAACGGACTTGTCGAGGACGCTGGTCGTGTTTGCGGCGTGACCTCTTTATCTTTGGATGCGTGGCGCCAGGCAGAGGAGTTAATACCCAGATCAGTTTACCCAACATTTTGAACTGTTCACGACCGTGCTCATGAGTTTATCAGACGAGTGCGGCGTCAGCCGATGCAAACCCTCTCTACTTCTCCCCGAGGTGGCCCATCGCCCCCGCCACCGATGAAGAAGACCCGTTCTCCTGTAGATGGAAGAAAGGGCCGAGACCGTCGGTGATGTGTCAGCAGCGACCTCGTGAGTCGTCTGTTATCTGTTGTCCATGCAGTCCAGCAGGTTCTTGCAGACCGTGCATTCGCGTCGCTCCACCGACTGAAAGGCGAGAGGGTCTCTCAAGCAGTGGAAATCAGCCAAACGGAAGCAGAAGGAGCTGGCAATGGCGACAGTGCGAGAACAAGAGAGGAATCTGCTCTCAGCAGGTCGTGGTCCACTCCATGGAGAAGAACCCATGAGAGAAATACAAGCTACATCTGGGCTATAATTTGATCCAGAGTCTTAGTTATGGGAAGAGTTTCATCCAGCTTTTCTCTTTAGCCTCTCAATTTTCACGCCAAAGCTGTCAGCTGGAGTTCTTTGTCGGATAATTGGCTAGCAAAGGACGAAATCCTCGCATCAAATTGGACGCAGTATCTCTCTGTTTAGTTAGAAAGCAAAGTCAGCATGAAACATGCTTAGGGAACAAATTGAACATAGTTACTTTCTAATCCTACGTGGGGAGAAACTGGAGTCTCTTTTAAGGAGGAGGGAAGAACCGCAGCCACACAACATGGGAGCCTGTTCATCATGTCTCGGGCAATCCTTTTCTTTTTTGTTGTTGGTCCGCTGCTTCGGCTCCGTCCGCTGCGTCGCGCTGTTGTTCAACTTCTCCATGATGTCTTGCATCTAATCCTGCTCATGAGGCACCGGCACATGCAAAGTACGTCAATGAAGAACTGCTGTCATGCGTTGGAAAAGTTCTCCTTTTTCCGGGACCGCAGAAGATCTTCTCTCCCACGAGCAGGGGGGCAATTTCATCGAGCTCCGGCTTCAGCCATCAGCCCAAATCCTCTCTCTTCCCCCTAACTTCTGCTGAAATTCAACTCCCATTGTTGTTCGGCCACGTGCCCAAGACCTTCCTCTTGTTCACATCCCTCTGTGTTGTTGGCGTCGGAATTTCCATACATCGACTAATTGCTTTCATCCAGCTTTCAATAGGCTCTTATTACTGCTCCCCCTCTTCTCCACTTGCTCCTATTTACTGTAGGATTGCTCTCTCACTCTCCGACTCTCCCTGTGAGAGAGTAAGAAGAACCACATCTGTCAATGTAATAATGCGACATCTTTTCACGGATAAGGGATTCATTAATTGGTCCTGATTACCCTTTTTGTACTCATAACTCCGCCAGCGCCAAATGTCACAACGCAATGTATGACGTGAGGCTGAAAGAACGCAGCTGGAAGCAGAGGGCGGACACACTGGGCTTTTTTCTGACTCAGACTGTGGAGATTGCAATAGATATTCCTGACGTGCCATTGCTACTTACGAAAGGGTATTTATTCTTTGCTATGTAGTATATACTGTACGTGTTACGTGCGGAGGATTGGTACTGTTGACAGGAAGAGCTGAGAATGTGGTGCAAGCCTCCAATGCTTGTTGTTGCAGCGTCATTGAACTTTCGCACGAGAATGTCTTGCGCGAACTCCGGTCATGTCAGGAGTTGCTTGAGATGTCCAGCAGCATCCTTGATTGCATGTTTGAAGCTGTTTTGTCGTGGGAAGTATGATTGAGATGCTCCTCCAGCTGCCAGAGATGTGGAGGGTTCTTGTGCAGCTATTATTGAGTTCCTTAAGTTAAATTTACTAAAGCATTTTCATTCTGAGCTGTGCTTGCAGTAAATAAGCTCTTCTCTCTCTCAACTTCTTCTCTTCCTTCTTCCTCTGCTTCCACTGCGTCCACGCCTGGTTGTTGGCTGAGGCCGAAAGGGACCTTTGAGGCTGGCCGCTCGAGTCCGACGACGACGTCGCCACCGTCGCAGTAGCCGCAGAATCTTCTGTGGACACTGATGAGTTAGAAGAAAGAGAATTTCTGCTCGTTTTCCTCTGCAGCAGAGGCGCCGTCAGAGGAGTCATTGGTTTCTGACGATGTTTTTTGGAACTCAACTGATTGAGCTCGGGCAAGGAGCGACTGCCGGACATCAGGGATGAGGAAGGGGGCCTAATTCTCCGATCTATTACGTTGGCACTAGGGAAGCAAGAATTCGTCACGTTCTTCTTCGGTCTGTTGGGAGGCAGCACGATGAGGACAGAGTTGTCGTTGTTATCCACCAAATAAGGACTGCGTGGTCGTCGACCGCCAATGACATTGACTTTGCGGCCTCTTCCTTCCAGCTCTGATGCTTGGTATCTGGAGGCAGGATTAACTCCCCTACTCTTTGTGCGGGATACCGCTTTCGTAGGGGCTTCTCTCTGCCATTCGACACTCCTGCGTGACTTGGTCCTCGTCGTGTGCAGCGGCTGGGGCGGCTGGGACTGCGGCATCTGCACTGGCTGTGGAGGCAACAGCGGCAACGGTGACGGCTGTGGCGTTGGAGAGTGACAAACGACCTTGGTCCTGTCCTGGAAGATGTCAGGTCCACCGTCTTGGTCATCTGTTAAATTGTTCTGTGATTCCTTCGCTCCTCTGCCGTAGCATGGCCTTACTGACGGCATCGAAGTGTATTCGGTGTCGGAAAAACATGGAGAATAACATTGCGAGTCGTCGTCCAAGTCCACAAGCGTCACACCTGCCAACTGGCTGGCGATCCCTCCTTCGTCGTCATCCTCGCTATGGATGAGCCACCGCACGTCGACCAGCGACGAGTCCGCCCGCCAGCGCAATCGATCAGCGACTCGCACCACCGATGTGGGATCTTTCTGGAGTCGTCGATTGGCCTCGATCAGCTTGTCCTTGACGTCGTAGGGCGGCGGAGTCGGTGGAAACCAGTCCCCTTCGTCCTCGTCGTCCTCCTCATCGTTGGCGGCCGCACTGGCCGCCTCCAGAAGGCTGAGGTCGTCGAGCGAGAGGCCACTGAAGTCGTAGATGTCGTCCTCGTCCGCAGTCGAGGAAGACATGCTTTTATCGATAAAACGACTGCAAAATAACTTTCTTATGAAAGCTGAAGACGCAAGCTTGCGAGGAGGAGGGGAGCATTACTGAGGAGGAGGGTGCATAAGGAAGAGGGAGGTGGGGAAGGTGGAGGGGAATTCGGTACCAACTTTATATGTCCTCCTTCTCCCTTTCTCTCTTTCTGCTGCTTTGGCGTGAGTGAGGTTGGAAGGTCTTTCTCCTACTTTCTTGTCTTCCTTCTCGCGTGATCCTTCTTTTTTGGCTAAAAGTTTTAGGAGAGATAATAATCGCATAAAGGTGCCGAACAGCCAGCCGGAGAACGTGGGTTGTGGGTGGAGACTGCCTCAAAGCCGACTTTGCGTCCCCATTCCGGATCTTCAGGCACTTTGATCATGTCTTTCCTGACGGTCCGACAAAACTGAATTTCTTGAGCAAACAACACTGGCGCTCGCTCTCTCCCCTAATTTAAAGTAATCACCGCAATTTTCGGCCTGCCTCGATGACTTCATGCACTCAAGTCCACGCTAAATAGGTTGTTGGCTTGGACGATGTAATTGCAGTCCAAATGGGTGACCTTTGTTGTTCCTATTGGAGCCAGCGCTCTGGGGGTCCTCTTCATTGTCACTTGTGACGTCGAATGCATTTCTTTTGTTGGATCGGTCTTGCCACTGTCTCTTACCTTTCACGCGCTCTTGGGCCGTCCGCTTGTCGTCAGGAGGAAACTTTCGCCAGTGATGACGACCAGGTAATAGCTACATAAGTTACCTTAATACCTCTCTTTCTCTCTTTTAGCAGAACTTCAGGCACGTACGTCCATGTACAGTGATTAACCTTGAGGACAACGAGTAGCATGCGTCAGGAGGAATCAGTCACCCAGGGATTCGATGCTACACAGGGGAAAATTGAGAAAACGTCGTTTTTTTCTGACTCATAGGGTACGGCTCCTGCGCCGCTGACGCGCATGCGCATTCAATGACGTCGGCTTTCGACGTATCGTGTGTACCCCCGAAAAACAAACAATTTTAGTGAAGAGAACCATGTCCGAGCAGTCCAACAACGAGACCGCGTGGTTGTCGGCACTCGGCCTTTGTTCACTGTTCACAGTGCTCCAGGCCGCAGTTCACTGCCTGCTGTTAGGCGTTGTTCTTTGAGATGCTTTCTGGGGTCACTTCAATCAAAGGTCATTTGTTGTTACGAAGGTTGTAGGACCTTTGTGGAATTGTAACCAGGTATGGCGGTCATTGTGAGGTTGTTTCAGACACGTTGAAGCCAGTTGTCATCAACGGGGAACTTCCCGGGTTTTTTTTTCTATTTCTGTTGATGATTTACTCTCGATGGGTGTGGAAGACGCTTTAGGCCTAAGTAAACTCTTTTCTAAGCACACCCAAAACAATGGACGCCGCTTGTAAGGAGGGACAAGCCAACAACGACCTTCGGTGCACATGGTCGTTCTTCCTGAATTTGAGGGTCTCTCTCGTCAGAGCTCAACTTCTTGCAGAAGAAGCTCTGCGCACGAAACGTGGCCTTCTCGTGCAAAGAGAAAATTAGTTTGTATACTCAGTCGCACAGTCCTAGGACAACTCCTGCTGAAAGGCATGTCGGTGGCAAAGCTCCTGCTGAAGCTCCTGCTGAAGCTCTGCTTACTGTGCATGATGAGGAGATACCGGCGCTGACTTGGTCATCTTGTGCAAACAAGTGTGACTACGTGCGGGACCAGCATGAGATGGGTCTTGGCAAAGAGCCTTGATATCGCAATAATTTCCATTCCAAAACGAAAATGCTACTACTACACTACAGAGGATGGAGAAGGGAGCAGATTCTGGACAAGTAGATTTTGTCCAAAAACCACACCAGTGTGACGCATAAAAGAGGAGTACAGAAAATTTTCTTCCTTTCCTACTTCCTCCTGCGCGTGTTCCGCGTTGGCAACGCACGGTTGAAGGATTTCTCGAAGGTGACGACGGCGGCGGCAACAACAACGAGCGACTCCCACCGCTGTGTTTGCTCGCCTATCGATGCGTGACGCTACTTTGCCGCCGCGTACATCAACTTCCTTCCTCCTTGGTGCTGACCTTCTAAAGCAGACACTGTGCTGGGCATCATGATGCAGGGGAAAAAAGAGATCGACCTTGTCATCTGTAACTGAGTTTCGCTCGCCAAAACGCCGGTCGCACGCGGCGAGGCTCAGTCGGACTCCGGCCGCGTGGATGTGAGGAAGAGGATGGAGTTGATAGCGTAAAGCGTCATATTCTGCAGTCCGGACATGACGCTGCGCTAGTGAGTTCAGACTGATGTCTGCTAGGTTGAAAGCATGATATCCCCTGTGACCTCGCTCCTGTTGTTCCTGGCGTTGATTCCTGTGACGCTTCAGTTCGACTACTACGACTATGATGAGTTCATCGTTGGCGTAGACAATGAAGAATATCAGAGAGGAGGGGGAAGAGGACGAGGAGGAGAGAGATCAGCTCTTAGGGTGAAGGCATCGGGACCATTCAGTAGGCGACGGCGACAGCGTCATTTCCGTCGTCACCACGATGCTCACTCTTACTATCAGGTGCAAAGTGGCAGGGAGGTCGACGACGAGATCGTCGGTAAAAATGGTGAGACTGAGATAAGCAGTGGTAAACGCTTCAAGGACACGCATGACCAAAACTACATCCTCATACATGGACTTTTGGTCTTTGCTGTAGTTGCCGTCTTCGTACCTGTTTCAAATTCTTAGCCACCCGACACGAAAGTAAACGGGAAAGACGCACACAATAGATGTGTAGTGACTCATAAGTGAGTGCGTCCTTCTCGCATTCAAAATTTTCAGTGGTCCCCGGACACTGCTGGTACGAGGGACATAGGTACAGATGCGGTCTCAATCTCTCGTGCACGTTTGCCGGAGCCCAAGCCCTTGACCTCTGCAACGGAGGCCGCGTTTGGAGCTGCTGCGTTCCAAAAGGAAAGGTTGTCGACGCTCACGAGGATGAAGAGAGTGCGTTCTGTTGAGCTGGTGGAACAAAGATCGCTGGAAATGAATGCATAACACTATTGAGAATGTTGTCGTTTCAGAATACGATAATGACGACTCAGACAGCGGTTTTCCCAGTTTTGACGAGTACGAGGACGCCGTTGTCTCCGACGAGTACGACCACTACGAGCCTGTGGTCACGCGGCCGCCAAGACCACCAAGAGCTTCCCGGCCAGAGTTCGAGAGGCCACCGCATCCGTCAACTTTCCTCTATGAGGAAGGAAGTGCTGAACACTTTGGCCATCATGACGAAGTCGGAAAGAGTCATTTCAGCCATCCAAGTAGGTGTTCGAGGTCCCATGCATGCACGCCCCAGACGTTGGACTCGTATGCATTTGTCCTAGGAAGCTATGGTCGTTTACGCTTGCACACAACCAGGCTGTAGTACTCGCACAAGCATGTGATCGGGGCGCACATGCACACGATCACGTGCAATACTCGCATCGACACGTTCAGTAGTATTAGACCAACGTGAAGTGTCAATGGGACGATACTGTCCAGTACGTAAGTGTTCTACGTATGCAGTATTACGCATGACTTCCAGAATGCGGTGAGGTCCAGACAAGTGCGTACCGCATCGTTGGCGGCGAGGACTCGCAGTTTGGCGGTCACCCTTGGCAGGTGGCTCTGATTAAGCAGAACTTTCTGACGAAACGCATCGCTTGTGGCGGAGCCCTCGTTTCTGAGCGCTGGGTCATCACGGCCGGTCACTGCGTGTATAGCACACCCATCCAGAGGATCAGGATCAGGCTGGGGGAATGGGATGTGCGATCGCACGACGAACCTCTGCCACATGAAGACTACCACGTCGAAAGCAAGCACGTAAGACATACCGATGGCGCACGCCATGTGTTCCCTATACATGTGCAAGTCCAAACATTCACATGTAGATCGCGCCGTGGGCGCTTTCAAACACCGGCACCAGAATTGTCAAGGTGTCCAAACTCCATATACTCGTACACTTTAGGTGCATTATGGCTACAGTCCATCCGACTTTCGTAACGACGTGGCTCTCGTGAGATTGAAGCGAGCGGTCACGTTTAAGGACCATATTCTACCCGTCTGCCTTCCAGACTACGGAAAGTCATTCGTCGGACAATATGCGAAAGTCATTGGCTGGGGGAGGCGACAACATGGTAAACAAGTAGCAGACTTCTGTAAGTCATAAGACAGAAGTGCAACAATTCTTTGATCAGGAGTGGCAGCGACACCATCTATCTTGCAAGAGGTCCGGGTCCAGGTAATCGCTCCTCGCCAGTGTCAAAGCTGGTATCGAAAGGCGGGTAGGAAAGAGACCATCTACGAGGATAACTTCATTTGCGCCGGCTACGAAGATGGCGGCAGAGACAGTTGTCAGGTTCGTCTTCCTTATGCTGTTACCTCGGGTTACTTTACCTCGGACGAGTCCCTTTGTCCTTATACTATTTGCAGGGAGACTCGGGCGGCCCCTTGGTGACGACAGTGCATGGCCGTAATTACCTCATTGGCCTCGTGAGCTGGGGAATCGGATGTGCACGACCTCATCTGCCAGGGGTAAGAGCGACCGAGATGGCTCTGTTTGCATCCATCAGGCTTCCAAGTCTACGTTTCCGACTTTATAGGTGTACACGAACATCGCCAACTACGTGGACTGGATTAGGGAGACGATGTACTGAGAAGAGGAGCTCGTGATTCGTGATATCTCTGGTCAGTTGGATCATTAAACAACGTATTCACAAGGCAGTAGTAAAAAGATCTCTGATAGTGACAGCGCTACTTTTTCCTACCGAGAGCGCGGTTGGTACTCTCCTGCTTAGCCTTGAGAGCTTCCTCCTTCGCCCTCTTTTCTTCCTCCCTCTTCTTGGCCGCTTCCTCGCGCTGCTTGCGCACGATAGCGAGGCGCGCGAGATCGGCGCGCGCCTCCTCCGTCTTGCCGGCGGCGTGCAGCTTGGCGTAGTGGGCCTTGGCGCGCTGCTTCTCCAGCTCCTCACGCTCACGTCGAGACAACTGAGGCTTGGAGTCCTCACCCTGGCCAAGGCGGCTTACCTTCTTCGTCTTGGGCGGAGCGCGATTCGGGTTGGACACCTCGATCGGGGGCGGGGCGGAATCCTCCTCTTCGTCGCTCTCCTCGCTGCTGTCGTCTTCTTCCCGTCCCTTCGCCTTAGTCTTCTCTTTCCTCTTCTTCCGATTCGTTCCTTTGGCGGCGGCTCCGGCACTCTTTTGTCTGTCACCGTCTGACTCATCAGAAGATTCGTCCGAGGCCTCCTGTTTTTCGCTTGCGTCGTCGTCTTCGTCGCTATCGTCCGACTCTGAGAGTTCTCCCCTCTGTCGCCTCCAGGCTTTCTCCTTCTCCTCACGATCCTTCTCGCGCTGGAGCGCTTCGGGATTGGTGAACTGCTTGCGGCCACCCTTGTGTCCGCGCTTCCCTCCTGCAACAAGAAGTGATGCCAGAACCCCAAGGGTTACGAGGATACAAACGAATCACCTCGTGCCATGTTGACCACGACCCCGTAGAAGCGCTCGAGTCGCTTGTCCCTGCCCTTCCTGTCACACAAGACTGAAAGAAATAGGTCCTCGCGGTTGTACCTCTCGGTGGAAGAGACGAACTTCGCGCTTAAGTAGGCCTCGGAACTTCAGCTTGCAGCAGGAGACGCAGTGCAGACGAGGAAAGCAAAGAAACAGCAGACGTCAGGATGAGCGACTGAACAACTGGTGGTTCGAATCCGTGAAGAGCTGCACAAGCTCGTCAGTGAAGACGGGCTCGTCTCTTTCACCCTCGCCGTCCAACGCGTGCCTGAAGGCAGGAGCTGACACAGCGGCGAAAACGGCGCACGCACGCAGCCTCTCTCCTGTTCCAGATTTCCGGCGGAACATTTGCTCGAAGAGAGGAGAAACCTCTCTATACTGTCTCTCATGTGCCGACGCTCAGTTCATCGGCCTAATTTTTTGTGTCTTTTCTTATGCAGCACAAAACATTAGTGGACTCTTTAGGGTCTCTCAGACTTCTATCGCGCAGCCAAATGTAGATGAGAAGGAAGGCAGTGACTAGAGCCCACCCGGGCTTGGGGGACACGAAGCTGGACGTTCGCCATTTACTGCCGGTGTAGTGGTCGACGGAGACAGCAGCCGCCACAGCACTGGAACGCAGACGGTGCGGGTGAAGAGAAAGCGATCCTGTCCAGGGTCGAGGCTGGTAAGGTTGTTTGTGTACGCGGCACGGCAACATTGAAGGCGAAGGCGGTCTTCAATCACGCTCACACTATCTCCCTCGCCTTCCTTGACTCGACGGACGAGAAATTCCGGCCGAACGATTCAAAACTCGACCTCTTTCTTTCCGGCCGCGGTCCTTGTCTCTCCGTAGTCGGTTGCTGCGTCGGTGTGACCGCGAAGATCGACGTCGCGCCACCCTCGTTCATGCGGTGAAGAGATACGGCAACAGGTTTTTCCCGGTTTGTGACCAAGAGCACGTCCGTCGCTCCTTCAGTCTCAGTAACCGCTTGATCATGGGCCTGCTGAGCGAAGGAGCTCCGCTGTCCTGGCAGGAGACCGCGAAGTTGGCAGAGCACGTCCGATGTCACGGACTCCGGCAGTTTGTCGCCCTGTACAACCGCCTCAAGGAGCGTCGCGGCGACGTACTCATGTGGGGAGACGAGGTAGAGTACATGGTCCTCAAGGTAGATGACGCGAACAAGAAGGTGAGGGTGGCACTGAGGGCCAAAGAGTTGTTGGCGGAGTTGCAGAAACCCGAGAACGAGGGCAGAAAAAAACTGGCCAGCCTCTGGAGACCCGAATACGCGAGCTACATGGTAGAAGGTACACCAGGTCAGTATTACCCTACTACAGGACTACAAGCTGGTGGCCGCTCTAAGTATACGGATATCGCCTCTGCTGCAGGTGTCCCATACGGTGGGGAGATCGACCACTTCAACGAAGTGGAAAAGAACATGCTCCACCGTCGCCAGGAGGTGGAAAAATTACTGCAAGAGGACGAGATTCTCGTCTCCATGGCCATCTTTCCCAGGCTGGGATGCAACTCGTTTACTTGGCCAGAGGCGTCTCCGGATCCTCAGAACAGTTTCACGAGATCGCTGTTCTGGCCTAGTGAGGCCACATACCAAGGACATCCCAGATTTAAGACCCTCACGAACAACATCCGAGAGAGGCGAGGAGAAAAGGTAATGCTCGATATTCCGTTCATGACCAGCTCCACAAGTTCTGGGTACATCTGCGTGCTCGCATAGGTCGCTATCAACGTTCCTGTCTTCGTGGACGAGAACACCAAGTTAGGGATGCTGGAAGACTTGTCTACATATGGCGATGACGGGACCTCCGAGGCGGCGGCCTTGCCCGGCCATATCTACATGGATGCTATGGGCTTTGGAATGGGCCTTTCGTGCCTGCAAGTCACCTTCCAAGCTTGCAACGTGACCGAGGCCGAGAGTCTTTATGACCAGTTGGCTCCACTCTGTCCCATCCTCCTGGCCTTGACTGCCTGCTCCCCCATATTCCGCGGTTATCTCGCTGACGTCGACTGCCGCTGGGATGTCATTGCAGCGTCGGTCGACGATCGCACTAGGGAAGAAAGAAATGGGCGCATCTCAAAGTCAAGGTTTGACAGCAAGAAATGCTCGCTTGAGTTCAGTAAGTTGTAACTTGTGTTATACTTAGGTACGACTCCATCAGTAGCTACATCTCAGACTGTAGTGCTAAGTACAACTACAACGACATACCCTTGGAGTACGACCCCGCTGTTTGTAAACAGCTTATGGACAGTGGCATCAAGGAAGCAATGGCCAAGCACGTCAGCCATTTATTTATAAGGTGAGCTTTGTTCTTAAGTCGAGTCCGGATGAAGGCCAGGTGGGAAGTCCTATGTACTTTACGTAGTACCGTATTCATGCGCATTGGTGCGTTGGTGAACAACTACAGCTTTTTGTCCCATAGAGACACTGTATCCCTCTTCAGCGAGAAGATCGAGCAAGACGATGAGAAAGATACCGACCACTTTGAGAACATCCAGTCTACGAACTGGCAGACAATGCGCTTCAAGCCGCCGCCACCAAACTCATCCATTGGCTGGAGGGTCGAGTTTCGACCATGCGAGATTCAAATTACAGACTTTGAGAATGCCGCTGTCGTCTGCTTTGTCGTTATCCTCACCCGGGTGATTCTCAGTTTTAGCTACAATTTGCTCCTGCCCATCTCCAAGGTGGATGAGAACATGAAGCGGGCCCAGCGCAAAGACGCCGTGCGGACTCAGAAGTTCTTCTTCCGCACCAACATCACGACTACTTGCCAAGACCACCAAGAACCCCAAATCGCAGAGATGACAGTGGACCAAATTATTAACGGAGACGAAGAACTCGACTATCCGGGGCTGCTGCCACTTGTAAGGCCATAGTCTAAGAAAGTATCCTGTTGAGTCACTATTACTTTCTTAGGTGCAAGAATTTCTGAGGGATCAGGAGATCTTGGCGAGCACCATGTGCACCCTTTCAAACTATTGGAAGCTGATAAAGCAGCGAGCGAATGGCAGCTTGATGACAAATGCAAGGTTCATCAGGGAGTTCGTTTTAGCACATCCCGACTACAAGAAGGACTCCGTGGTGTCTGACACCATAACCTACGATCTCATCAAGGCAGTACACGCTAAACAGAATGAGCCGCCCGTGTAATGTCAGTACGGAGTAAAAAATTCGTCAATAATATATCTGCGCCATGAACTTAACAAGATATTTTTAAGTCAGTCCGACTTGCACCAGTTTCTTGTACTTGGCCGCGGGTGCGGTTCCCCTGGCGTAGATGCCCACATGCAGCGGATCAGCAGGGTTCACGGTGATGGGCAAGTCCCATTCGAGCGTGTGTACGTTCATTTGCTGCGGCGCGTTCCATTCTGCCCGACTTTCCTCGTCGTCGGCCGGCAGCAACACCGATTTCGTTTGCTTCGCCACAACCACGAACTCAAAGTGCAACCGCCAGGAAAGCACACATGACCTTGCCTGGAATGTCGGCGTGGCACTGAAGGGCACTTCTAGACGAAGCGAACACTCCTCCATGCCATACACGAAGTCTTGGAAGCTTGTGACCTTAGACTGGCTGGAAGACTTTGTGACGTTATTGCCGCTGTCGTCTTCGCAGATTCTCTCCATGCAGACTAGAGCACACGAGAACTGGACGCACTGTCCGGCGGCCGAGGTAGAAGGCGGGAAGCGCAAGAGCGCTAGGATTTCTTCTCCAAGTTTGAAGCAACTACGCTGAAGACATAGTCTGGCCAAGCAGCCGTTGGTCGTGTTGATGTTATAGTTGGCAGGGACGCGGCCTGCGGAAGACCGGCTGGGGGGTGAAGACGAAGCTACAGGCAATTCTCTCGCATAAGAAGCCGAAGAAAAGCTCTCTCTTAGAAAAGGGCTGACGGCGCTCACGTCATTGGAGTCCTGTCTGCTGATGCATGCCGGCTGCACGAGGGGGCGAGGCGTGTTCAGTACTCGGAAGGGCACCTTGAGCACGCTGACGGCGGAATTTAGTACCTGCGTGCCCACGAGTAGGTGATAGTTGATCTTGATCTTCTTGCCGCGGTGCGACGGCGGGAGGTCCTGTGGCAAGACATCCCGATAGGCAAAGGCGCGGCCCTCGCCGCGGCGCAATGTCAGCTCGCAGAAAAGCACCTTGGGCGCCGAAGACATCAGTGCCCCCTCGGACCAGTCGATCGGCCGGAGCGACGTCGCAAATCCGCTGCCGCCGATGCTCCCGGAGTTTTTGCCGCTCTTGTTGCGGTCACCGTCCATCACGCACTCGCACTGTACCTGTGCACTCCCCCACGCGATGCAAGTGGACGGCGTGGCCGCCGTCTCCGGTAAGCGGAACTCCACGACGCAGCGAACGACGTCTCCGGAGACAAAGCAAGAGCTTGGCAAGAAATGAGCAGTGATCTCCATGGCTTACGTGGCATCGACGTAGGAAGTAAGAAGCGCTCGGTCTTTGACAGGTCCCTGAGGAAGGAGAATGTGTTGACGCTCCAAGCCTCGAACTGCCTCTAGTGTTGCATTTCCCTTCTTTTCTCCCTTAGCAACCCTGGGCAAAGCTTCGGCTATTGGGACTGTGGGACTTCGGCTGTTGGGGCTGGTGTGACCAGGCGCACGCGAAAAGCCAGGGGGGACAAGATTTTCCATACTGCTTCGGCACGTTGACAGTAGCTACTGTACTACGCAAAGCAAATATTCTATCTTCTATATATATAAAGCAAAGTGTCCGTATGTAGTCTGCGTGTGTGTGTGTCTGCCTGTCCGGCCACGGGCGCCCCAACCACTGCACCAATCGTCACCAAACTTGGTCAGCAGATGCTACATATTACAAGCTGGGTCGACATTACACCTAAGGTCTGAGGCCGTTCTGAGGCCGAAATCGAGGTCCAACGTTAAATTTACTGCATGTATCAGTAGCTACCTATTGCCTGAGAAGGGGAGAGAAGAGGGTCAGTCAGTAGGGGTGGACATTGAGCCAGGAAAATCAGGCAAGCCAAACTGTGGCTCGACCCGGAGACTCATGGCTTGCTTCTATCACTAAGAGGGAGAAGAGAAGAATAGTATCCAGATCACACAGTTTCAAAAATAAAAACCAAATGGATCCGATCCGGATGCATAGTGAGTGAGAAGTGCGAGATCAACTTCGAGGGCGAGATCAGCGTCGTGTTGAGTGCGAACCGCGTGTTGAGCGAGTCGAGTCTGCTATCGTGGACCCCAATGAGGTGTTCACCCCAGCTCAACTGCGGGAGGAGGTCACCACCGTCATCAACCTCGTCATGGCTACCATCAACCCTAAGGCCTGTATGGACTACTACGCCAAAAGACGTCTGGTGGCCAATAGCAGCATGTAAGTTTTAACTTATGTCCGTGCGTTTGCGTATATGGGAGACACACCACGAGACTAGGCAAAGGCATTCATAGCGCTTTCCACGACACCCTGACCACCACTGAATGCCTAGAAGTATTAAAAGCTTTATATCTAGCTTAAAATCTAGCCAGCGACCCCGAGAATCCACTCGATGCAGCTCGTGGTAGCCCTCAAACTTCACCTCGGCTCACAGACGAGCTGTGCTGCCACTGCAGCACAGCTCGAAGAGGGAACAGGCAGAAATGCAAAAAAGACTCCGAGTGAGCCAAAATTCTCATCATTGCCTGGTCAGTAACTGCCTGGTCCATTAGTAACTGTATTAAATGTAACACACCTCAGTTTTTACGCAAGTCTTTATTCTGGAGACCACTGCATATGTGGTATACAGTTATGTGCACTCCCACCATAAATAAAGAGAAAAATAAACTGACACATAGAGAGAATGTTCTTCAACTTCGAGCATTTCACCATGGTTGGCCGACATTGTGGTGTCATGGGGTGCAGCAACAACTCCAGGAAGTGTCCAAGATTGGCCTTCTTCTGCTTTCCCGCTGACAAAGATTGCTGCAAGGCATGGATTGAGGCAACCCAACAGCAGGATATTAAAGGGAAGGAGGCCTGTGTCAGCAAGGGGAATGTCCAATTATGGGCAAGCCATTTTGAACCATGATGCTTTATGAACCAAGAGAGAAAAAAGCTGGTCTGGAATGCAGGTCCTACTCTTTCACACAGTTCACAGCCTCACAGTTTTCTAGTGCAGCTGGTGCTCCACTGGAGCAGCCTCTTCCACAACACCTTCCTGATGTCAGACCTAGCACATCTGCCAATTTCATCAAGGTCTTAAAGACCTTGAGTTACATTGAAGAGGAACGGGGAAAAATTCGTACAGCAGGTACATCCAGGAAAGAAACTAAAAAGAAGATAAGGCCACTTATCAGTAACAAGCACTTATGTGCTTACACACCTATGCTTCACGCTCAACACACGGTCTGCACTCATCAACACATGCTTTGCACTCAACATGAGCTCCGTACTCAACAAAGCATGCTTTGTCCTCAAAAATATATAAAAATGACAAAAATCAGCCGCAAAAGTCAGCTGCCAATAAGTAATAATTATATACTTGCAGACTTGACAAACAACTCTGCCCTATTGTCATGCCCTCTGGGCCAAGCAGCAAGCCATTCAACGACTCCTCCAACAAGACCAAAACATGGCTGCAAGACAAGAGGGCAAGAAAGTTCAGGTCCAGCAGATTCTGGAGAGCATCCAATCGTGCCTGATTCTGCTGCCTGACTTATCCTCGAAAATCATCTTATGAACAGCAGCAAACACAGGAAACCTTACTCAGACAAGATGAAGGCCTTTTGCTTGACTACAACCTATAAAAGCACATCATGCCACATGTGAAAATTTCTGTACAGTCCTGGCCATAAGTAATTGCTTCAGGCATGACAGCCCCTCCTACGCTGTACTGAAACAAGTTGAGGTGGAATTTTGATGTGGAACGTGTAGATGTGATACTGGCACACAATGTTGAGTACACAGGGTCAATGTGAAGACTGCCCATTTTGGTGCTAGAATGCTCAAAAGGAAGCCACCTGGAGAGGGGGCCACGCCAAACAGAACAGAAATATGACTTTTTCAGGGGGTAAACATGGATGAAATTGGCTTAAATTTTCATGGAACAATCCAGACCCAAAGGCAGACATTTTCCAGTGGGATTCATTCCCCAGGTCTCTGGCACTATGAGCGAGCATGCAAAAACCCCGTGTCCAGTTTGTGAATCCCACTGGAAAATGTCGGCCTTTGGGTGGTAGTGGCCTCACCACAGAGAAAGCAGCTGCCTTCATCCCTGGAGTCATTGCAGAAATGCAACCTCTCAACCCGGACACGGGGTTTTTGCATGCCTGTGCATGGCACCAGAGGACCCAGGGGATGCAACCATGTGGAAATGATTGGCCTGGAGGCTGGGATTGTCCCATGAAAATTTCAGGCCATTTCATCCCCTTTTTCCCCCTTAAAAAGCCACTTTTCAGTCCTGTTTGGCTTGGCTCCCCCCCCTCCCGTGGCCTCCTTTTGAGCATTCTAGCACCAAATAGGGCAGCCTTGACATTGACCCTGTGTTTTCACTCCAACATGCTTCAGTACAGTGTTTCAGGTCTCGTCATGCTTGACGCATTTACTTACGGCAAGGACTGTATGATCAGATAGGTCTTGCTGCTCTTGCTGCAAGTTCAGTACAGCATTATCTTGGGGGCAAGATGCCTGCATATTGCTGTGACAAACTTCGTTCCCAGCTTATTTCACTTATTGCATGGACCACATATGTTACAGAGCAAAATGGAACAATTCTGTAATCAAAAGCAAAGACAGAAACGCAAAAAAGACTCTGAGTGAGCAAAAATTGTCATCATTGTCTGGTCAGTAACTGCTTGGCCCATTAGTAACTGTATTAAATGTAGACTTCTTCTGTTCTTATGTTATCAAGATTATGCATTTTAGTGGAATCCATTGTATGGGTACTTCTGACCCATAGATGTCTATGGTCTGATATGAGCTTCACGACGCCAGGTGGCGCCACTTCTGACCCATGTTACAACTGCGTCGCCTGAATCGCGTCTTCTAGTAATAGCTGCTCTGTGCTCTAGGTATAGTTACTCTGTGCCAAGGTCTCTGCGACAGCAGCGCGGTCGTCGACATCCTGCCCACAGAGTAACTATACCTAGAGTGGCCCTTCCCCTCCTTCCCTTCAGCGAGTTACAGCGCCCCCTTCCCTCAGAGGGATAACTCAGAGACAACACGTCTTTTA
>JAAUXU010008387.1_pt1 | contig 56440 bp, 47 predicted proteins | sample 7278151 | NCBI WGS metagenome assembly JAAUXU01 (sample SAMN14350113, study PRJNA611818) | marine sediment metagenome | isolation source: surface marine sediment (1.8m) | place: French Polynesia: Moorea | collected 2018-08
CTACTTTGGTTTATTTCTTTTTGTGAATCTTTCTTCCATTTTAACATCCGCCTTTTATTGTACCCATAAAAAAAATAGACCCGCCGCAGACTCCTTTAAATTTTTTTTGTTGTTTTGAGCCCGCCCCCCCACAAAAATAAAAAAAACCCCCCGGTGCCGCATGCTAAATAAATTTTGCCTTTTTGGCCCCCCCCCCCCCCCCCCAAAAAAAAAAAAAAAAACTGACAACTCAGCGGCAACAGGCTTCAACCTCGCTCCGGGCACTTTTTTATCTCCATGTCTCGTCCATAAACAATGAGCAGGGAATTCATCAGCCCTACGATTCAAGCATTTGTCCTCCTTAGTCCGCCCAAAGCAATTTTCGTTGACTTAAGAATGCTATTTTCTTATACGGATTATTTCAATATACGGACAGATTAAAAGTGTGCCTCCCAATAGACGATTGATCCCGAATTGTGATGTACATGATAATGTAGCTGATATTGCAGAGACGATCGACACTGAGATTTTGGGGTTTTTTTACCCGTGGGCCAAAGGTGCTGCAGAAATTTCAAGGGCTCTTGGGCTGTTTCTATATGATAACACTAAAATATCTTGATTCATTTATGATGTTCTGCTATGCTCGGTATTTTGCAACTATCGATGTCGATACGTACCGTCGCACGAAATAGGCAGTTGAGTGGGTAATCCAAAAAAAAGTCCGATACCCCTTATAGCACTTATGGGACACACACACACACACACGTGTCCTCGCCCTCCTCGTGTCCTCGATCATGTTGACCTCGCCTGTCTCCTCCCTCGTTCAAACACTCCTGCTAAATACGTTTGCAAGTGGTTCTGCATTTTTTTCCGTCAAATAAGCATCTCACAGCATGTCTCAATCGACTGGGGCGATGCACTGAGTACCATCTTATCACGTCCTAATAAGACTCTCTCTGACAAGAGTGGCCTTGTGAACCGTCCGTGCGCCGACGACTAGTCTGTGGCAGCCATATATTTGCGCTGAGCTGTCTAGACGTGCAAAATTGCATAGACAGAGGGGAGAGGACGGATAAAAGAGTGCCTAGCACCAACGTGTCATCACACGTGATTGAACAAAGGGGCTCATCAATTACAGATTTGTCAGCAAAGAAGAAGTGGCAGTTGCTAAGGCCTGATAATAGGCCTAATGTGATTTCCTTCCACACACCTTAGTCGGCTGCGGAGTTTCCGGTATAACCGGAGCACTTCTTCTTGGCTCTTCGGAAGTTCTTGCACGTGTGTTATTGTGAGGCTGAGAGACCAGAATGATGCGTAAAACTTTATGCTTCAAACCACATCATGCGTCTCCTGTGATAGAGCCCAAGGAATTCTCCTACTACGCCGTTTCAATGTGGTTGAAGGCATAATTGCCAAAGTACATTTAACCAATACCGAAGAATCCTTTCACTGAAGCGCCCACAGCGACTGTTTCGTCATGGCAATTCAGGGGTGCATGAATGGAAATACGGTTTGGATAGTATAATTCAACAAACTTGGTCGGCTAACGCTTTACTTGACAAAAAAAAGAGTTTCCACGTGTTTCCTCTTTCCTGGTCACGATTTTAATCCCCAGCATAAAAATCTAGACGAAATCAGCCGTGAATCTAATCATTACAAAGAAAGCGCCGTGAAATCCGTGATTGTTGCAACCATGAATCAGGAAACAAAAAAGTCCTTATCGACGTAAGTACAAAGGTGGTGTTTTTGCCATTCTTCCCTCATTCGCTTAAGGAGCAATCAAGGTGTGGCCAGGTAATAGTCTTTTTCCTATTTCACATGACATTTTTTTTAAAAAAAAATCAATTGCGTGCGCTCGTACATCACGCCGCATCCTCCGGCCATGTGAACGTGCACACATGTTAACATTTCACAAATCTGGTTAACACGACGAAAAGGCATGCGAATGACAAGAGAGGCCATCTCCTAAGGCTAAGGATGCGTTGTGAGTCTCCTCTACATGTTTTTGATATATGCTTATATTTTGGACTCCTTTTTTTGCGGCGAAAATTTAAACAGAGGCAAAATGATAATTGGTGCTGTCGTGGCAGCTCTGGTGTCACTGATGCGTGCATTTGCAAAAATGCAGCCGAGGCCTTGGTCGCCAGGCATAATTGATTAATTTTGCCTTTCCACCCCATCAACGGAGGGGGAAGAGATAGTGTTTATTGACTCCAACCTCGTTGTTCTTTCTCAGGCATGAAGTTTCACTCACTCCCATGGAGGAAGGAGACTTTTAACCCCTTTTCTTCAGGCCTTTACGGACACCTATGCACTTTTGCAGCGGCTCAAGTGGAAAATGACCAGCTAATAGCGATTGCGTGTGAGGTCTGCCAGAGGCTCCACTGCGTGTACGTGGCCCATAGCATTACACACACGATCTCCATTGCTGTGACTGCATCTCTCCCTCGTGCGCATGCACTGTAGGTTGGTGAGCATTGACACATCATATCAATGTGTCTTATATATATTGGATTTGGTGCTTAGAGGCGCCTCTGAACGGTAACGAGTTCCGGCGAGTGCGTGAGAGATATGTGAAACCGTGACCTTAAACTTGATAAGCGCATAATGAAGGACAAAGAGGGCAATGACGAACACGCACACACACACCTCTCATTATCTGCCCATGAAAAAGCCATCGCCACTACTTTTTTTACATCTCCTCGTCTTCACAGCAAGCACGAATTACTCTCTGCTCACGATTCTCACTCCACCTCAGTCCAAGTTTTTGCTTCCTTGGTGTGTTTTTCTTGCCTCAGGACGAAATTCCGGACAAAAGAGGGCTTGGACGCGAGCCCAGGAAGGAAAAAGTGGTGCAAAAACTGCGTAGTCGAGGAGAGGGATAGAAAGTCTTCATCCATGGTCATTCCATCGCTCAATTTCCTTTGTTTTTTGGCTGAACAACAGTAGCTGGGCGTGTCTCTGGAGAATGACTTAGTGCAATTGGCGTCAGGAGGCGCCAAATGGGAAATGCAAGCAGGAGAAAAAGGTGACGTCACCTTAACGGTGACAGCAAAAGAGTCACTGTCGTTGTTTCAAGTCACCTGTGACAGTCAGAGCCGGGGGAGTCCAGTAATAATCTCTGCACGTTAGACCAAAGAAAGACCTTCTTTTTCATCATTTTTACAATCGGCCTTTCTTGTGGGAATTCAAGGGCAGCAAAGTACCAAGATATTCTGCAGTCTCACTCTTGCCCTTTTCAGCCCAAGATGAATAAAAGGATTGGAAATCTTCAATAACGCCCTTGTGTGTGCGTATGTGAGTGTGCGGCAAAGTCTCGGCTAATAAAACAGGAGTCCTTGGGTGTTAAAAAAACCGTCAGTACAGTGGACAACGGATGTGGCGAAGACTTTGGGGCCGGAATGGCTTGAGCGTCACATCCGCAGTCAGAGTACGATTGTCACACCCGTGCGATCGTCACATCCGTCGTCCACTGTATTGCTACAGGGTACAAAAGGAAAACTGCGTGGAAAACATATGGTGTAAAATTGTGCTTGAAACGAGTCTTCGAAAAGCCATTTAAAGTCAAAAAATGATTGATGGCAAGTCGAAGTGATTTTTGCAACTTTTTGCACCCGCCTTAACTGCGGCACCATTATTAACGTAACAAAGAGTGAGCAGTGCGCATGTAAATACCAGTCATTTGCGTGGCCACCACTGATATTTTTTTACATATGAGTCATTTCTGTTCAAGCCTCCTATTGGTACGGCTGGAGTGTCGAGAAAGAGCAAAACAGCAAAAGCAGAAAGAAAAAATGGCTCTTTTTTTAAACGCCTCCTCCGAACTCAACTCAGCAACTTTGACTTGCGAACCGATGCAAATTGATGCCTCGTCTTTGTAGCTTGCGTACTTGTAAGTTGGACTTTTGAGGCAACTTCGAGGCAAGGAAAAAAAAACTTGATGTTTGTCGTTCAGCTCAACCTCCACCGCCCACAAAGAAGACACATCTTCAAAAGGCTTTGGCGCCACAGTAAACTCCGTTTAATAGAACACTTGAATTCAAAATCGTTCTGTGGAGAAGTCATTGTTCTCCTGTTGGAAAAAGGCCTCTTTTTGCGTACTTTGCTGCTCTTACTGCATAGGCAGCAGCACCCACACACGCGCATCTTTGCACATTTCCTGTACTTTGGGATGCGTGACGGATATGAAAATCAAGCCAGGTGTCCTATAAATATCTTTTGTCGTCCTATTCTCTTCTATTGCACCGGGTGCTTTTCACGTGTCCCGGGTGCGTCAAAGTCGAGTGACACCGGGAGGTTGGGAAAAAAACCGCTGTTTTTCTCAGCTTACCAGAAGGTTAGGGGCGCATTTTAAGGATATTGACTGACTTCTTTATAAGGTCATTCGTACTTTTGAAGTCGACGTCACCACAATATGACACTGCTGCCAAACAGGCACTTCCTCCCCTTCTTCCAGCTTGTCCAGATGCTTCAACCTGGACACCTTCGAGCCGCCTTTGGGGTCATCTGCCCACTTTCAACTCCGACTTTACGCCAGTTTTGACGCACCCTGTACATAGAAGGCATCTGAACTTAGATGACCTCAGCCCATTGTAGATGCTCTGACAAGCAGGAAGGAGGTTTTCCTCTCCCTGGCAGATTTCCCCACGAAACTGTTGTTTCCATCGATTTTTGCTCCTTCATAACTGTTGACCAACTCTCGCTCCATGGATATTTAATATTAATGACTGAAGTTTTATTTAGCGGAGTGTCGCTTACCAGACTCGCATTAACCGGAGTTTACTGTCCCAATGCAAATTTGTGGGCTTATCGAGTGTTTAAAAGAAACTTGTCTAACCATTAGAAGAAAAAAGAGTTTACTAAGCTGATTTTTTTCCTCGACCACCAAGTGCATAATAAACACACGTGCGATTCTTTGTTGGTTGGCTGTGATGAAGGGAGCTCTTATGCAACACGACGTTGGAGCTTTAGCAGCATGACTTTTTTTTCTTTCTTTCTGCCTCAAATCTTTCTGCAGTAGCATATTTGTCCAGTCGACTCCGCTTAATCTGTTGAATCCGGCCTTCTGCGCCCTACACACTGAGGCTCGACCCAAAGTCACCCGGCAACAGCGGCATTCCGGTCGGGTCAGAAATGAGAGGAGAAGGTGGAATAATCTTCAGATAAACGAATGATCCTCAGCTCAGAGGTCTTTGACATGAACCAGGAAATGACCGAAACCGAAGTGAGTACAACCAGATATTCCTCCGAAAAAAGGACGAAAATTTCAACAAAGGCATCGCGCCTCATGAAGGCACCCAAACCGTTCGAAGAAAAAAAATGGCTTTTGTCTGAGATTCTCGATACTCGTCAAATGACTCAGCGTACGCGGAAAAAAAGCTTTGAAAAGGGACAGGGTGACTCTGAAGCAACATGCTTGTGGGTGTAAATGGATGACATATGTATATTCCTACTGCAGGTGGAGGTGTAAGTTGTCTCTTGGACGCAGGCGAGTTTTCAAGCTACAAAGCACAATGTTGCATTGTACAAAAACAGCGCTGCGAAGAGTTATCTTCCATACAACCTTGGAATCGAAGAATCCTATCTCATTTTCTGCCAAATTTTGAGGGCGGACACGTCAGAGAAAGAAAAAATGAGCGTATGTGCATGCGTGCGTGCGTGCGTGCGTGCATGCGTGCGTGGTGAACAAGCAACGATTTTTTTTCTCTCTCTCTTTGCACCTCAAAATTGCATTCGTGCGCGCAGAAGGAGAAAGGGGCCAACTTTTCCACGGCACGAGGTCGAGCACGGACACGCAGGCGCCAACGACGAATGGAGGTGATGAAGATCTAGTGGCTGGCGTCAAAACTTAGGGAGACAACGTAAACTATATTTCTATACTTCTTTCACACACACACACACGCACGCACACACGCACGCACACACACACTGTATGTGAGCGTGATTATCAAAATTCTAATGAATACTGAATAAACGTTACGCATGCACTAAACAATTCTCTCATGCCTTGAGCAGTGTTGAATGAATACTGAATAGACCCTATGTAAACCTAACAAGTTGGCAAAAAACCGCAGACACGGAGACTCTGAGAAAGACTACGTAGTCATATTTTCTTTCGGTAATCGAATGGCGGTTGCCAAGGATAAGACTTTCAATTTTATAAATGTTCTTCTATAGGAGGACCAAGTTGTGAAGGAGCTCGTCGAAGATCGAGCCTTGTGGATCATATGAAGCTTCGAAACCCTTGCAAGCACGTCGAAGGACTCCTTTTTTTGGCGGGAAACGATGGCACTAGGGTATTCTGAAGACTGACATTGGTACCATTGCCCTTCTTCCATCCGTCCGGTTCGTGTACTGTCGAAGATGTACCCGCAATTATGGAGATCAGCTGACCTTGGGCGCGGTCTTTGACATGGGGTCGCGCACGCAGCAGACGAAGAATCTTTTCATAGCTCACTTTACGTAGATGCGGAGCTGCGTCCTGACATGTCATCAATCTTGGCTTCCCCAAACCCTAGGAATGAATCTCGAGCCAACACCAACATTTCGAACGCTTTCATTTATCACTTTTTTCCTCCTCAACTATTCACTAAGACTTCGAAACATCTAACATCACTACAGCCACCTGCTGTTCTCTCCCGACGTGCCCTTGTGCGTCTGATTCGAAGAATCTTCCCCATTTTTCAGTTTGTCCTGCCCAAAATAGGGAGACAAAAATGGGCATTTCAGAAAGACGAGGAAGTGAGAATAGGCGGAAGCAACTTACCTGGGACAGTTGATCAGCGCATAAGGAGGCAGTTGAGCAGGCCTAGAACATGTTTGATTATTATAAGCTCTATCTATCCGCATCATTTCTCTTCCGCCATTATACTTAGACAAGAATCGTGAGAGAAGAGCCAAAAAAGCAACCATGGCTAATTAATTGCATGAATGCCCTGAATGAGGCACTTAATTCCGCCTGTGCAAATCTCCAGCCCCATCGATGACATTTCTCCGATGGATTTGTAAGTCGTCAGTACAAAAAGCTGAAACTGATTCACATCTTCATCAATCTTGGGGTTTTTTTCGCATCCATTCTTAATATTCCTTCGCTCTCCCTGATGCAACCGCACTCCTGATGGCAGACATGAACCGCGAGATTTTGGATTCGTACTTCCTCAGACTTGCACGACCCTGTTGGAGCAGCACCCTTTTCTTTTGACAGTGTATCCATTCTGTGGAAGTCGTTTCCAAGAGCAGTCACAATTTTGCTCTTGTCACTGAATCAAAGTCAAGATGAAGCCTCTGAGCAGAGAGGCTCTGCACGAGGAAAATATCCTCGAATTGAAGTTCTTGAGGAAGTTCTTCTACCTGCGCCGCTTTCAGGAAGCCAGTTCGTCTCGTAATTAATTGAGTGCAGTGGCTGTCAAGGACGTGTGCAAGTACTTCCCAAATTCTCACAAATAGTCACAATATCCTGGCACAGCCGTTGGATACCTCTCATGCCATCGGTGAAGAAGCCAGTGGATGTGATAAATTGGAGCAAGGACTATTGTCTGTAGAAAAGTCGTCTATTCGAGGAGTCGACGCCAGACTACGAGCAGTGAGGAAGACCAGACAAAAGAAACCTTGACTGACTGTGTTTCGGGGTTCGTGTCACAGGACTCCAGGTTCAGTCACGAGGCATGACATTTGAAGCAGAATCAAGCTACATTATTCCAAATTTATGGCAACAAGTAGATGAAGGTTTGACAGAAGAACAATACAGAACAGAGATGTCATCACTTGACTGCGCCTCGTGACTCGTTCCATGCCCCATTCTGCTCTACTTCGGACCAGCGTGAACTTCAAGACGAAGGGTCATCGACCTTGGTAGACGTGGTGTTTTCCATGTGTTGGAAGAACGCCGATCTCTAGTCAAAGAACGTTAAATGGAGAGGGTGAAGAAGCGCTTCACACCATACAAGATACTGCAGACTGGGGGGACCCCCCAGTTGCCACGCCAGCAAGAGGCCTGGCATATTCATTCATCTGTCCATATCACATGGACACATACAATGCGTAACCGGTCACATCTCGAGTCACTTCCCTCGTACTTCCCTCTCAAATCTCCAGGGGAGGGGGGAATTTAGAATGAGGCAGTAGAAATGCCGTTTATGATACTCAACTTCGCCCTTGACAGCGCAGCTTGAGTTTGATTTCGGGTTCAGTGTGTCGCGTCCCGACAGCCACTAAAGCAAAGGTGGGAAAAACAAAAAGTCTAATAAATGTTTTAATTTAAAGAGCCATTTTCAGCACAGAGTGTACTCAGTTTTAGACTATTTAAGGACAAATTATCTCAGGTCTCTTAGATGTGTCTCATTTATTGTTATGTATTGAAACTGCTCATTCCATGACGTAACAAATAACTTTTCTCTCCAGCCGGACCAAATACTGTTTGCCAGACTGAAAACACATGACATTTTGAAAGGGATGGGTGTACTTTCGCAAAATTTGGTACATATTAAGCTGTACGTGTGGTCAACAAGTAATTGTTTAAAAGCGATCGGATTTATTAGCTTTTTTTAAAAAATTTGGTGATGTTTGCACATGCTGTCAGCATTGATTCTTACAAAAATGCCTTCCAAGTCTATTTGTGAGTCAATTGTGACACTTCATGTCAGGAGTTGCCGCAACAAGGATATTGTTCATATCCATAGTGTGACCTCTTCAGCTGTCTCCTGGGTTATTACCAAGTTCAAGAAAAGCAGCCTTTGACTCATCATCAAGGCACGAGAAGGATAGGGTACCAAAGCTTGCAAGCATGTCAGACGGCACCCATCTTCGCAATCACGACGCTTGCCTCCAACCTGAGCAAGAACACTGCTCGGAGGATCATGAGGGACAGTCTTAGGATGACCTGGAAGCCCAAAGGAAATCATCAGCTTTTGTCAGAAGCCTCCATCAAGAAGTGATTGTGTGGGAAAGCTCTTCTTAATCTCTTCAATAAAGCACCAGGGGAGTTGGTCATCTCTGTTGAAAGATCTTCACAGTGAAGGTGAGTCGGATGGGGCCTCGGGACTAGCAACCTGGGGACCAAAGCAAGCTGGACACATCTCCCGTGTTCATCCACAGGCGGCAGAGATTTGCCATGGTAATGATCTTGGCCGCCTTCTTCACAACAGGCAGCAAGTCTCCCCTGGTGTTTGTGGATGCCGTAGTGAAGGTGAACATCAAGGAATACCTGCATTTCATGTCTGAGGACAGTTGACCTTGGTTAGAAGGTGTTGGGAGAGGGGGGGAGAGCATACCTCTTCATGCAAGATGGCGCTCTCTTACATGTTTCCAAAAAGACACATAAGTGGTGCGAAAAACGCCTGCATGACTTCTTGCAGAAAGGAGAGCGAACCCCCCCCCCCTTGTCACCCCACCTGAATTCCATGGACTTTTTTGTGTGGGTGTACATGCAAAGCATAGTCTCAAAGGTTCCTCGCAGAAATCTGGTAGCACTGAGAACCTCCTTACTCAAGGGGTGGGATGAGACGCCTGAGGACATGGTGTGTGGCGTAGCTGGAAAAATAGAGAACCAAGCTGGTGGTCAAGGACAAGGGCAGCGCATCAAAGCTGTTAAAGCAACAACAGCTTTAGATCTATCGTAGAACTATAAGGTCACCAAATTTTATGAGTTTATGGTAAGCCGTTACAGAGAAGGGCTTGTTGAATTTTCAGCCAGGCCAAACTGTACAGGCAACCTTCCAGTATGGGATAGCTGGAAATAACTTTACTCCATGAGGGTTCTTCATAACCCCAAAGACTGCCTGTATGTGCTCTTATAAGGGGAAAATTGATTATGTTTCAGTAAATATTAATCTGTTTTGACTTCACTACTTTAGTAAATATTTCTCTTTCATCCGGTGTTCTTACTCGTACAACCTGCTCCAAATGCAGGTAACGTGATGACGTGTTAAGCACGTCATCACTATCATATTACTCAATCCTCAAAAAATAAGGACTTCTGCGTTCTGAACGGTTTTAAAAGAGTTTCAGCTATTGTATTTTCAGGAGGACTGAAAAAGTGTCTCGTGCGGAGCATGCTAGTGAAGGATAGTTATGCACTCTACAAATCTTAATGAAAACCAATAAATGCCGGTGCTTACTCAAAATGCACTTTTTACGGTGTTTTTTTAACATCAGTTATTGCAGCACGTTGCTTAATATAACAGACTTGCTCTGGCCATAGGCTTCTAGAATAAGCAGTGTATAGACAGCATATCTTAGGAGACGGTCTTTGTGCCTGAGACGTGGGCCTTCAGCGTCCTTGCCTTTCAGGGTGGGAGTACGCAGAAGACGTGTGCGCATCTCTGAACTTCTTCAGTGAAGAAATACAGACAAAAAACTCAGCCGTTAATATATAAATTTGCTGAGCGATGATGAATCTGTGTATGATAACAAGTATTTATCATTTGAGCACACCACATTTGTTCTTCACATCGACATATGCATCAAATCATCGACGTGGAGGGCCCATTTAGAGCCTGATGATGGCATAGGAGCACCCTTGAAAGAGAAAAGGGAGGAAAAATACCTACACTCACAAGAGCATCATTTAGGTAGGCCCGCCAAAGCCTCTGCAATTATCACACACAAGGAACTCCGCTCAAAAAAGAACCGAGTGGGAAGAGGAACCACAGCAAAAGCCACCGACCACACTCAGCACCTCCTCTTGTTCATGTCTGAAAGACGCGTGCGCACCACTTTTTATTCGCCAACTCTGTGATTTGCACGCTCCTAGCCTGAACTCTGAGGTAATAATGATGAAACACACGCATGCCCGTTGATAATATCATTCTCCTTTGCACTCCAATAAGAATGGCGTGAAAAATAATCATGCGCGTGCATTCCTAATAAATAATGTGGCAGAGCACAGCCAGAATTGACAGCCTAGGGCGGTGCGCACATCTGCACAAGGACTATACGGTTGCATTATTTCTGGGGCTTTTGGGCTTTGCTGCTTTGTATTCAACTCGTCTTTGGAAAGTGCAAGAGAACAGAAAAGAAAACCGGGTGTGACGAGTAAAATGTACCAACTTTATATCCTACTTCTGAGGCTGCTTCTCCATAAAAGCAAGAATACGCATATCCAAATCGTAATAAATCGAAGAGAGGCAAAAAGTCAAAATACAAATACAAGCAAGCTCTGGATGAGACGAAATGCCTAATGTAGTAACGGTAAGAATTTCGTTACTACATTTCTCACTCACTCCCACTTCATGGAAGATGAGGGTGAAAGACGCGCAATCAGTTCCTGACATTTCGCATTCTGCAACTATGGAGGGTTGCAACTTTTGAGTTGAGTAGAGGCTTTTTACTTTTTATGTCTTTTTTGGGCAAGAATTTCGTGCATTTTTTATGCGATGACATAGACGCTTCTTCCCCACACGTGATTAGAATTCGAAGCTGTAAGAGAAAAAAGCTCCTCCTTCATGGGCCCTCTTTGGCTTTACCTCCGCTGGACAGAGGCTGAAAGAAAAAAATCACCATTCCTTGCAGAAGAGTGGCTCTGATGGAGTTCTCAAGGATGTTGACGTAGCAGAAGGTCAAGGAAAATCTTGGTAGGGAGGAACAAGACCAGGCTGTTTTCATGTCCATCTGTCTATTCCAAGTGGTGCACGTATGATTTGTGCCTGGTTCTCGCCCTTGCAACACACCCACAGCAGTGCTGAGAGAGCGGAGCAATGTCAAAGCGTTAATTTGTTGGCGTCGTGACTTGCCTTAATTGAGACATCTCTGTTTTTCCTCCTTTATTGTTCTGTCATCTCTTCAGTCATGCAGAAGAAAGGCCGGTGTCGGGGCCTCACACGCTTAACCCCCGGCGTGCTGAGAACCCTGCACCTCTGGCGAGCTCATTGCACGAAGTTATTTATTTCGTGCACCGTAGTCCACGGTAGGAAGAAGCTACCTACGACCTTAAATACCCTGTTGCAAGCACTGTGGCGCAAAGATCTGCTGTCAGGTCCAGAAGCATCCCAACCGTTGGTACGTTGGCGAAACACGGAACATGACTTATGCTGAGTTCTTCATAAGCCAGCACATGCGGAAGTTGCTGACTTCATTGGGCGAATACATGCCCAAAATGACTATTCACTGCTCTAGAAAAAGAAAATTGGAGCAATTTCCATGACATATTTATGGTACTGGGAACTGTTGGAAATTTTCTCCTGCGTCGAGGGATTGTGGTGTGTTCACTTTTTTGGAACACCGCGAAATCTGGGGTTTTGGCAAGAGCTCATAATTTGCATCCATGGTGAAAGTTAGTCCAACCTTGAAGAAATGGAACAGCTTTGCATGGATGAGTGGAACAATATTTCCATGAATAAATGCCAAAATGTTATACAGTGATCCGCCTGGTACCATCACAAGCGGGTCACACCGGGCCAAAATGACGGTATAAACAAGGAGACGGCATAAGCGGGGAAGCCAAATGCTAATGAAATACAGCTGTAGAAATAAAAGCAGCCGCAGAGAATGGTCGCATACTTGGGAGAAAAGATGAATTAGTCACACACGATGCCAACCGCAATAAAGAAAATCACTAGAACAGACTGCAGTGGGACGGGCAGTTCATGACGAAATCACCTTTTTTGTCGAGCCATAAGTCATAATCGTCATAAGTCATAATTGTCATAAGTCATAATTGTCATAAGTCATAATTGTCATAAGTCATAATTGTCATAAGTCATAATCTTCATGAGTCGTAATCTTCATGAGTCGTAATTGTCATGAGTCGTAATAGTCATAAGTCATAACTAATTTCTTTTCAAGAAATGTCTACTCCGAGCGTAAAAATAGAGTTATTTCTATTCTTTTAGGTCCAGTCATTGCCAACGGTTGGTAAGGGTGGAGAGTAAAGGTACAACCGAATGCTTTTACTCTGTAAAAATTTCGGTCGAAGCAAAAAGTGACGGCTAATCCGTTGAGATGGACAAACTTAGATCACTGTAGCTAATTGCTTAACGTACATCAAGTAATTCTATGTGAGCCTCACCAAACAAGGCTATGCGATTATCATTGATATGACAACAAATGTTTATGCATACTTCGGGATATGAGGAAGCTGCTGCTTTGCTTAAATGTTCCGTTTCAAGAGTAGCTATTAGGCGCTCGTGTTTGATGTTCATTAAATTAGCAACTTCCTACCTTCATGAACTGGCTTATGAAATGCTTCACATTAAGTACGTGTTCGTTATAAAGTCACGTACTTTTTTAACATGACTTATGTGTATGCACTGTGTGGTTCTCACACATGTGCAACGTTCGGCATCCTCATGAGCCATTTTTTAGCTCCCATGGCCAAATTTGTGTCTCAACTGTTGTTTAAGTACTGCGTTTGTGTCTTTTGTATTGATTTATGGCGTAGACATCTCTAATTGTGGATGTAATGGCACAGACATCTATACCCCTGTGCAGTCCCCTAGCTCTCTCTGCAGCTCGAAATCGAGCATAGGCAATGACGCGAGCGAAATTGTTGACGTACTTTAGCGTTCCTCCCAACCCAGCCAAAGGTACGAAGCCAATTTATTTAAGCGATTTTACTTTACTAGCAGTTTCTACTCTCCTGGAGTGCTTTTTCACTTTCTTTGAGCATATTTCTACGTTATTGGAGCACATTTCTACTTTGCTGGAGCATTTTTCCACTTTTTTTTTTTGGGGGGGGGGGGATGGGGGTGTTTACCCGCTTTCAGGAGCTCTTCAGTATTTCCATGAAAATTGTCAGCCATATTGACAATATAGTTGAGAATGAACTGGACCAGGAGTCTTGTCTAAGGGCGTGGCTCGAGTACTCACACAATTGACGGGTAAAGAACTGAACCCGGGACAGTGTAAGTGATGGAAACGAGCTGGTCTTTTTTGAGTCGAACCTTAGCCTAAATCCATCATGCTCGGGCCTTGGACGAGTCGAGCGTAAACTACGGAACCAAAAAATACCTTAAAAAGAAATGCCGAAGCCAGAATGGTGAACAGAAACTAACAGTAAGGCAAGAATTTTGCGTCAAATTACAAATTGCCCTGCCGCGCGTGGGTCTTATTTGGCTCATTTTTCAGCGGCTAAGTTCTCGGTATTTAACCCGTCCTCGGATTCAACAGCTGATAATCTCGCCAATAAAGCCCCACAGCTATTATTTCACAGCGAGATAGTGCGTCGTCATTGTGTGAATCTCCGGTGCCGCCCTACTTGCACAATTTCGCCCTAAATACCTTAAATCACTTACTAAGGCCTCCAGCATTCCAACGGTGTGAAGAGTGTCCGTGTTGCTGCGACATTGAGAATGTTATTTCGTTGTGTCTTTTATCTTAATCAGTGCAAAAAGTTTGTCTCCGTCCGGTTTGTCCATGTATTCACTAAAGATTTTACATGACTTTTAAACGTAAAACAATGGTTCCAACACTCGATATCTGCTAATCTGGGGGTCGTGTAATTATGCATGTGAATGTATCTCCTTGATATCTATGCGTGGCATACACATCCCCATAGTGTAGATATTATTCTGTGTAGCGCGAGATTCAGGGAAAAAAAGGTCTGGATATCCTCCCTTAGAATCTAACGGTCAACACTTCGCTCACGCATATGACGCTGTACGAGTAAATGTGGATAAATGTGTGTAAGAACAACAGCAGCAAAAAAAGCCTTTGATGTATTGAACGTCGACGACACTTCGGTTTAGTCATGGTTTGCCTTACATGAGTGAGGAGTCGGTTCACCTACACAAATTCTCGAGTAATGCTCACACACACACACAAATTCAAAAGATAAGGGGAAAAAAGTTAAAAGAACCTGCTGAAGACGGTAAGCAAAACTCTTCCTTTTTGTCTTCGCCATTGATGCAAAACCACCATAAAAGTTTCTGCACCGACACTTAAAGACAAGGCCACGTTCACACTCGGGTGCAGTTTGACGGCTCTGACAGATTGTTTGGAATGTGAACCCCCCCCCCCTCTTGCTGGTGTTGCCCACTAATCGTGCGGCAGCGCGCGCAGGTGCACTGACCGTCCTACGAAGAAGCTCTGAGAGACCATTTTCAAGGTCTTTATACATGAACTGGCGCTCACATGTTATTTATCGTGGGCGCTGCATGTCCTATAATGGGGCGTACTTCTCATCCTCAGACAGAATTAAGGGCAGAGGCACACAAGGTGAAATATTATATATATTATAGAATATAGAATAATTATCTAATTGTTGATCAGATGAAAAAAGGCCGGAATCAGGCTGCTGTGGCCGGATAGCTCTCGATTTGGGATGAGTAACGCCGTCTTCAAATATTGTTGCTGAGGGGCACATGGACGCGTACATGACTCATTGTCAGGGGGCAATAGAAGCCGTCAAATAGCAATCTTCATGCGGTTACAGCAAGGGCAGACAATGAACTACGAGGTTGGGTAAATTGGATAGATTGGATTTAGGTGTCTTCTACGGTGTGTATGCGTGTACAGCACAGTGCGTACGTGCACCGTGTCTCCTTTCGTTCAGTCGTTTTGTGAGGTCCGCGCCCAGCAAACAGATTCATTTACATTGGTGAGCATTGCGCTCATGATGACAGCTGTGCGGAACGGTAAGGGCAGTCAACCCGTTGTACTCAACGAATGTACGTTCAAGTTCGGAATTCAGTGTGTGACGATGCTTAACCCTATCTGGCTCATGGTGCAGTTATCACACACAGGGCTCGAGGTCCGTGTAAAAATTACACGATGGAAAAAAGTGAGAACAAGTTACTCTATCACACTCAGCAAACACAGATCTTCTTTTTCAAAGGTAATATTCTTTATTTCCTCTTCACTTTGAGGAAACTTTCCTCATACAGGCACTTTTCTTACAAACAAGCTGTATTCTTCTGAATCTAAAGACAATTCTTGCACACTATTACACTGTGCTTTTGGCAGACAGGTTTTTCACACAAGTGGCACTGGCATGATGTTGCTGGGATACTATCTCTGGACTTGGGGTCTGATGATAGACCAATGCAAAAGGTGCAGCGCCTTCTCCTGCCTTGGGCTGGACTCATATTTCTTTGGGGATTTGACAGTTCTGGAGCTGGATCTACTGTTACATTTGCTTTATATATTGACTCCAGGGGCCTACCCATAAATGACAGACAAGTGCAGCCCCACCAAGGAGTGCTGCTCCATGAAAGACAAACCTAATTCTCTGGCCAACTCCCAACAGAATTTGTGGATAATATTTGTGAATATCCCGACCAATATTTGCAGCATATATGGTCTGTGCATTTATTCTGGCAGTGTCAAGAATGTAGGAAAAGGCTGATCTCGTCCACTTCTTACTATTTGTTCATGTTGAATAGTTAGACATTCTTTGATCCATGATATCTGTTCCACCTTTGGTATAGTCATAGACTTTCATGATGGCTGGCTTTTTCTGTTTGTCCTTTGTGGTTCCAATGATTGGAAGAAATGTGGACAGGACTAAAACATTTCTTTTGCCTGTGGACTTTGTACAAACTACATAAGAATGCAGTGTCATTGCAGATTTTGCCATGTTCCAGTAGAGTTCATAAGAATTTCATCATGTGAAGAAAAGTCTTTGATCTCTTTTGGGAATCCTTTGCAATTGGTTTGTATTGTTCCTATCATGGTTATCTTCTTTGAGAGAAGCCATTTAGCCAAATCAATGGATATGCAGTGGCAGTCAAGTGAAATATTCTGGCCTTGAATTCTGATCATTTGTTGAATGTTGTTGATGAGATACTTGACCTGATTGAGAACAGTTTGAACATAATAAGGTCCTTCACCTGCCAGTGGCTTTCCAGCATAAACACTTGTTGTAAATGTAAATGGAACATGAACAGCATTTAGGCTCTTGAACAAGATGCCATATTTTGCTGGCTTTGACTTGTTGTACTGCTTGTTAGCTACTTTGTTACTGCATGGGTACAATGTTTCATTAACTGGAAGGAAATCATCTGGAATAAAATGACTCCTGCACTTCATATTAAACAGTTCAAATAGTTCTCGGCCAGCAGCAAAGCGATCTCGATGATATCATTGAGATCAAGTTTTCTCATCATTGAAACATAGATTGCTGATCAGGAACTTGAAGCGATTCTTTCCCATTGTGGCACTGAAGATATGATGACCATATTTGTCTTCATACAGAAGATCTGTGCATTGCAAATTCTGGCCAAGCAACCCTCTTGCAAAGCAAAGTCCAATCAGAGCATGAATCTCAACCTTGTCCGTTTCAGAGCTGCAGTAAGACGTCAACTGCTTCTTCCTGATCTGTTGATTGGTGTGGTACACAATCAGGTCCAACATTTCATCAGTGCTGGAGGGATTGAAAGCTTTGACAGGAGTCGCAGCATCAGATGCCTCTCGTTGAACACCAGGAGCATTGTGGATGATATTTTGAGCTCCTTGTTGTCCAACTCTCATAGGTTGCTTGGATGTCCAAGTTACTCTACTGGAAGCACTGGTATTTGCTGAGTACTCACATCTTGATGAAACAATGTGGGGATCATAATTTGTTGACTCCAATACATCACTCAGAGATCTAAGTTCCTTTCATGTGTGGTTTTGTGGTTGAGTACTGCGTGAAACAAGAGGGAGTCATGGTAGTGTAGCAGGTTCCAGAAGCTCATCATCATTGTCCGATTCTGATGAAGGACTGTAGAGGCTGTCATCAGATGTATCACCAGAATCTGTGGATTCATCACCAGAACCCAAGCAAGTCGCCATTTTCAAATTCCAACAATGATAACGTGGGACCAGTGTCTCCCCAAACAAGGTTGGACTTGTTGACAAAACTGCCATACTGGTTCATCTTGTCACAACCTGTCCCCTGTTCTTGCATGTGCAAATCACACAGAAGCACAAAAAACGAAGTCAAGAAATTTGATAGGTCTAGGGCAAACAAGAACGATGCTGTTACTAAAAATCCATTTTCATGTAAAATTTACAAGGACCTCGAGCCAGATAGGGTTAATATAGGCTCCAAGTAAGTATTTTTGGTAGCAAGAATACACCTCCCAACAGGGTTCCCTGGAAATCATCCTCCAATAAGCATGCACACGAAAAAAAACAGGGGTTCCCCCCCTCGATATCACCGTCAAGGACTTTCCCTCGCCCAACAATCCCACACAGGAAGCTGATTTGTCTGCTCTGTCCAATGTGAACCCACCTTTCCAGACGTCAATGGCGGAGTCGCGGATTCTGACATTGCCCACCAGACACCACGTCAGCCTTGTCGACGTTGGCAACATGTAACGAAGCTTGCGTGCCTTCTGCTCGTAGCAATCCTTGTAATAGAAGCCAGCGTCGGAATGCGCAACACCTGCCCATCGCTGAGCACGCGAGTTAATCTCACACTGCTCTCATACCCGCTGTTGTCTTGACAGAAGCTGTGCGCCACAACCACTAATAAGCGACTCTGCATCTTCCAGTCAAAAGCTGACTTACAACAGTTGATCACACTCCAGTTGGATCCTTGAATTTCTGGAGTTATGGGCTGAAGTGCACATTAATAATGGCCTCTCGAGACCTTGAGACTAGAAGAAGAGGGTTGGAGTGGGGGGTGGGGGGAGGGACATTAAAGGACCAGGGGAAACCTCATCTCTTCTTAATGCCCTTGAGTTGATTGAGGAAGCCAGTGGCGATAGATGACCCCTCGGACCCCCTGGAAATGACTAGACCATCCTAGATGATCAATCTTCCTTTTTTCGCTATGTCGGAAAAAGTGCACGTATCAAATATGCTTAATGCGATGTAAATTGATTTTCTGTGCAGGTACTTTTATAACTGGCGCCGACAACATATCTTTCTTTCCGCCTCTCTTTACATTAGAAGAAGAAAAATTAAGAAAGTACTAAAGAAATTGAAGAAAGTACTATATTACTAAAGAAGTAAATTTGTTTGTGCAGTAAAATTTGTTGCATCGAGGTAAACTTGGTCTTGTGCGTGAGACTTTTAACGCCACCCCGGAAAATTGGTGTGGAGTTCAGACTTGCCACATAACTTAGGTTAGGTTAGGTCGGGTCGGGTCAGGTCACGTTAGGATTGGTTAATCATGAAGATGGTAAGGAAGTATGTGGCAAGCCTGAGCACCTCCTCCTGACTTTTAAGGCAATGACAGAAGCCACTGCGCAGTCGGCAAACTTTTCGTACAGACATTTATTTAGCTGCACATGCGACTAATTTTACTGCAGGCTTAATTATGCTCAATTAGTAAATTAGTGCTGTTGTAGACGACTGTACAAGTTTTTTTAAGCATCGGCTAGATATATTGCAGTGCAAAAACTCGAGCTGACACCAAAGGCTGGAAATAACTGACAACTCGATGACTCCGATCTCAAAAAAAAGTCTGACCTTGAGACTCTTTCCCCCTTCTCCTCCAATATTTGCTACCAGTCTGTTTAAACGCTTCCAATGAATAGGGATGAGGCAGAGTCGGTAAATTATCGGGTTCTCTTGACTTATGGAGTCTTTTGGCTCTGCTCGTTCCTCGTTACTGCTGAATCATCTCGATCATCCTAGCCTCCTGTCATGGTTTTCAACGCCGACTAAATAGTACACACTCTCACACACGTCCGCGCAAGAGCACTTGGGCAACAAAAGCCCAAGGCCAATGATTTTGCGATCGTGAGGACAGAAAAACTGCCAATGGTTTCTCTCTCTTTGTGAACGAGTGCGCGCGCATGTGTAGTGAAAGAGGCGATCGCTTTAAGCTTTTATACATATTGTTATATATATTGGAATTGCAGACTCCACAATTGTCGCTGCCACAAGTTGCCTGCCAACAAGCAACATTGATGTGACCTTCTCGCCACCATGAGTTAGGGCCGTGATCTTTGTCTCCTGCCAATAACACACTTTTTTTCTCTCGAGGACTCAAGGCTGTGGTCATCCATTGACAACAGAGCATCTGATGCGACTTGAATGATCGCACAACAGCCTGGCAGAAGACCAAGTTTAGAATGAAATCTGCACTGGACACTGCTTGTGAAGGCCTGCGTTGCCACGCAACCCAGACAAACTGTGTAGAGAAACATCCCTCTTCTGGCTCAGACACTGTGGTGGTGGAAACGCACGCATATTTTCTGCGTCCGTGCGTGCGTCAAAACTGTTAATCACGTCTCTCCCCATACCAAAAATTGTTTCTTCGTGCAAAGGTCAGGAACTCTGAGGGCCTTGGAGAACATTATCTGCCTGTTCCTGACGGCAAATAACCAGCAAGACTGATGTAGTTACATTAGCGCAGAAGTACATACGCATTGTACTCGTACCTGGTGTACAGTGAAGCAGCATGATCGCCGGACAAAAAACGCGCGATAGCACGCTCGCCGATTTATGATGATGAATGGGAGTCATAATGCCTTTATCCATCATCCAGTGTATCTTGATAAAGAAATTTGCCACCGCCTTGTTGAGATATGCAAGGATAAAGAGCAAATTGGATCCTATCCAATGTGTTTTTTTTCTCTGCAATAAACAATCCCAAATCTACCTTGAAAAGAGGAAAAGAAATCCAATATCCAGTTTTCAATATCATGTCTTTCATGTTGTCCCCGAAAGCACAGCGAGCTGCTCATGATGGCCAAGCAGGCAAGAAGCTTAGGGCTCCTAACACTGCTATTGGAAGAAAGCCAACTCGTACATACTTAAAAAGCGCAGTAGCAAATCAAGCAGTCACGCATTGGGGTATTTACGTACATGTGCAGGGAAGGGGTTTTCGAGATTCTTCCGCCAACAACTGACTTTCTCAACCAGACATTTATTAATAATTGGTAACTCTTCACTTGCCGAAAAACATCTTCTTTTGGACCGCATTGTCAGAGTCTCCGACTTTTCTGTAACTTCGTGTCAAGGCAGTTGATGCCGGAATACTTAACATGTTCGGTCAGCAGATCATTTGGTGAACTCACATGTCAACACTAATCTCAGGGTCTTAAGTTCCATAGTCATTTGTACCTGTCTGTAAGTATGCGTAATACCACAGAAGAGTCTGTAGCTCACCCTCAATTGCAGATGAGATTCTAACTTAGTGATTGTTCTACATGCAATATGCAATTAGTCTACTGATTTTGGTCCTACGGTGGCGTTAAGGGTTCGGCTCACTTGTAAGTCTCAGGACAAGCAGAAAGTTATGGCAAGTGCCACCCAGACTTTAAGAGCATCGAAGGTTAAGCTTAAGCAGTTGCCTTCTTTTTTGCTTCTCTTCTCAGATAAAAGACGTTGGAAAGGAAGGACTCTTTTAGGCGATCAAAAACGCACAAACAGGAACACGCACACGCACAAAGGCAATGCACTTTTCTTTTCCCATACATTTAAAGAGTATTTGACTTAGGAGAGGGAAGGAGCTGCTTTTCCGGGAGCCGCTGTTGGCGCTTGTGTCATTGGTCGAACTTGTCGTTTTCGCCCAAGGACGAGACTTGTGTGGATTCTTCAATTTACCCCCCAAAAAAGAAAAAAAAACAACGACCCGAGGAAATCTGTCTGGCAGGCAACGACGTTGTTGACTATTCTCCGTCTATCGCAACCTTGTGCGCACGCGTAATTACGTGGTATTTCTGAGCTTGGGCAACAATTTTCTGCTTCGTGCGAGGACGTATAGAGGGCATTAGAGAGTCTCCTCTGGCGCCTGCGGGCAAAGAGGGATTGATGGTCACCCGCTTGCTCAGTGCTCATTTAGGGTGCTCACATTGACATAGCAAAGTCCAACATGTCCGTGTCGATGCCCCATGAATTAGCCTTTAGGAATACGCAAAACGCAATGCTGGAATCACACAACCTCCTCCATTTCGGCCATGATGGGTTACAGTGCCTATCTCATGGCACGCACAATCTTTTGGTAGCGCCTACGCACCGTACGTAACAGTGCAGTTTTTTTTCACTTGACTACCGTGCCTTGCCTCTTCTCATCAAGCCTCATTGTCATAGGCTTTTTTATTTAGCGAGCGCTTCGGCAAACTCAAAGGTTCTTTGAACCCGCACATACAGACTTAGTGTACACGTAACTGTGCCTGCGATGATGTCACAAAATATCGTCGGTTCTTGGCTGTGGAAAAAAAGTCGTGCACATTTCTGTGATTTGCTGTTGTGTATGTGTCAACTGTCACTTCCCAGACGTCGTCGGCTGCGACAAAATGGGCGCCATCAACGTGCATTTGAGTTTTATCATATGCACTAGTCCAAGGTTTGGCCCCCTGTTAAAACAAACCATAAGGAAGAAGACTGGACAGGAGGAATTGCCATAGACTGGTCGGTGCAGGGCTGACTCTCTTACTGCGTTGCCATTCACGGACGTGCAGAGGAAGAACCACACAAGCAGTTGAGAAGTTCGGCAGTCGCGCTGAACAATAACTTTTTGCCCAAAAGGTCCTATCGCACCTTCGCCTATGCCTGTTTTCTGGCAAAAAAGGTTACGCAATTACAAACTTTTAAGACCGGATGATTACTATGGTCAGTTAATCCTTACCTCGCATGTGGCATGGGCGTAATGCCAAGTATTCGTGTGTGCTAGCATCGAATTACGCGCATTCATGGGCACAATTTTGACTACTAAAATCGTCCTGCTGCCCAGGTTTTTTTAGCCATGCGGCTCCTTTGTGCTTTCATGCATCACGGGTAAAGTAGCGGAGTCCCCCTTGGCTATTGTTAGGGAGAGATAACAGTGAAATATTATTGACGTACTGAGCTCTATATGCACACAAATGACCATTGACGTCCGAGAGATTCTTCTTGCCCCTGGACAAGAAATAGACGGGGAGGAGGAGAAGGGAGCACCATTTATTTCAGCTAATGGCAGTAATGATTGGACAGACGCATCACAGACTGCACTGGCCTCCACACTTGTTCAAGAAGGTAGCACTTTTTGTGTCAACGGTCCTATCATCACATTACAGTGGATGCGAGGTAGCTCATAGTAACTACAAAGTGCTCGCGTAGTTACATGATTACATCAAGATCTAACGTCAGCTCAGATCAAACGACTCAGTAACGCTTCGCTGGTCATCTTGACTGGGTCATCACAAACAGACCTTGTGTAAACCGTTTTTTCAGAGTCAGTTTTTTCTTATAACTGATGAAGGCCACAAGTTGGTATGTTTTAAACTGGAATATTGGTACGGCAGTGAGCGGTAATAGAGATTACTCAATCGGAAGCTCATCTTTTGATGCTATGTACAAGGCAGAACTCAGAAGTACTGCCCTTTACTGGTCGCACACCTTGCACCAGTAGATGTCTTGGCACTGCTCTTGGCAACTCTGGCGTGGCACCTTCTGGCACTGCTGGCGTGGCACCATCTGGCACTGCTCCCTTGGAACGTTGCGGCATTGCTGTTGAGGGACCTCTTGGCACTCCTGCCTCGGCACCGTCTTGCACTGCTGGCGGTTCACGTTCTGGCACTTCTCCCTAGGGACGTTCCTACACTCCTGCCGTGGTACATTTTGGCACTCTTGCCTTGGGACTTGACGTGGAACGTTGCGGCACTGCTCCCTGGGGACGTTACGGCACTCCTGTCTAGAGGTGTCGCGGCAAACCTGCTCAGGTACCTTGACGCATTTCTGGCGAGGAACATTTTTGCACTGTTGTCTGGGAACCATTTGGCACTCCTGCTGAGGGACATTGCGACACTCTTGCTTGGGTACGTTGCGGCACATTTGCCTGGGCACGTTCCTACACTGCTGTCTCGGTTCATTCCTGCATTGTTGTCGAGGCACATTCTTACATTGTCTTCTTTGAACAGTCTGGCATTTTTCCCTCGGTACCTTGGTGCAGCTCTTCTTAGGAACCATCCTGCACTTTTGCTGCGGAACATTTTGGCATTGCTGGCGTGGTACATTCTCACACTTCTGTGCAGGAACCATTGTGCATTGCTGCCTGGGTACATTTTCGCATTTTTCTCTGGAGACAGTTTTGCACATTTGCTTGGGAACATTTTTGCACTGCTGTCGAGGGACGTTTCTACATTGTTGCCGGGGAACATTCCTACATTGTTGCCTTGGGACAGACGAGCATTTTTGTTGGGGAACATTTTGACACTGTTGTCGTTGGACAGTTCTGCATCTCTGCTTGGGGACATTTCTGCATTCTTGCTCAGGCACAGATTCACACTTTTGCCGAGGAACATTGCGACATTGCTGCTTCGGGACATTTTGGCATTCTTGCCGAGGGACATTTTGGCATTCTTGTCTGGGGACATTCCTGCATTCTTGTCTGGGAACAATCTTGGGTACCATTCGGCATTGTTGCTTGGGAACATTTCTGCACTCTTGCTTGGGAACATTTTGACATTGTTGTCTCTGAACTGTGCGGCATTCCTGTTTTGGGACGTTTTTGCATTCTTGCCTTTGGAAGGGAACTCTGACTTGTTCACACTTTTGCTTGTTGACAGTGCGACACTGTTGGCTTGGGACATTTCTACACTGCTGCCTTGGGACAGACTTGCATTCTTGTTTGGGGACATTCCTGCACTCTTGCCTCTGCGTAGGCACTTGGACTTGTCTGCACTGTTGCCTGGCAACATTGTTGCACTGCTGACGTGGAACATTTGTGCACTTCTGTCGTGGAACACTCTGACACTGCTGCCTGGGAACCTGTTTGGTCACAGTCTGGCATTTCTGTCTTGGTTCATTTCTGCATTCTTGTCTGGGGACAGTTTGGCATTTCTGACGTGGCACATTCCTGCACTGCTGGCGCGGAACTTGTTGGCATTGTTGCCTAGGTACCATACGACATTGCTGCCTCTGTACGTTGTTACACTGCTGAGTTGGAACATTGTTGCACTGCTGACGAGGTACAGAGCGACATTGCTGTCGAGGGACAAACTTACATCTTTGCTTAGGTACAGACTTACACTGCTGCCTGGGTACTTGCCGACACTGTTGCCGGGGAACATTGTCGCATTGTTGCCTCTGGACATTATTGCATTTTTGCCGCGGTACATTCCTGCATTGCTCTGAGGGAACTTGCCTGGTGACGGGTTTGCATACAGGCTGGCTTCCGCCAGAACACTCCTGTCGGGAGGTCTTCTTTGGAACAGAGTTGCACACCTGTTGAGGTACATTGTTGCACTCCTGTTGCTTCACCATGCGACAGCTGCTGGTTGCCTGCTTTCGCGCGTGTCCTCCTCCTCCTCTACGTCTTCCATAGCTTTTTTTGTTTCCACGACGGTTTTTCTTTCCGAAGAAGAATGGACTCCTCTTCCACCTACTTTGTTGTTGGTATCCTCCTTGACGTGATCCGTAGCCGCCACCGCTGCCGCCATTGTTGCAGACCTGCTTCCAGACGGTCTTGCACTGCTTCTTGTTGACGGTGGAACACTGCTGCTCGTAGGTAGTGTCGTACACAGTTCTGCAGGTCGGGCTAGACCCACCAGAACAGCTATTCTCTGTGACCGTCTTGTAAGAAGTAGAGCATTCCCTCTCCATGACTGTACTACACTGCTGGTCATTAACCGTCCTACACTGCCGCTCGTTTACAGTGGAACACTGTTGTTCATTGACAGTGTTGCACTGTTGCTCATATTCAGTGGAGCACTGTTGTTCATTGGTAGTAGAGCACTTCTGCTCATTGACAGTGGTGCATTTCTTCTCATTGACTGTGGTGCATTGAGGCTCAGAGACCATTGAGCACTTTCGCTCATTGACAGTCTTGCACTGCTGCTCATTGACTGTAGAGCATTGTTGTTCGTTGACTGTAGAGCATTGCTGGTCACTGACAGTTTTGCATTTTCGTTCTGTCACGGTATTGCACTGTTGCTCTTGGACGCTCTCATTCACTGTGTTACATTGCATCTCTTGCACAGTGGAACACTGCTGTTCATTCACAGTCCTGCACTGAGGCTCATTGACCATAGAGCACTGCTGCTCAGTCTTCATGTCAGTCACGGTGCGACACTCCTGCTTGTTGACAGTGCTGCACTGCTGCTCATTGACTGTGGAACACTCCTGATTGTTAACAACCTTGCACTCCTGTTCGGGGACGTTTCGACATTTCTGTTCCATTCTGGTGTCTGTGACTTGTTGACATTCCTGCTTGTTCACTGTCTTGCACTCTTGATCAGGGACGTTGTTGCACTTCCTCTCATTGACGGTTTTGCACTCTCTTTCGTTGACGGTTGAGCATTCCCGTTCCATTTTCGTATCCTGGACGGTCTGGCATTGGCGGTCATTCACTGTCTTACATTCCCTCTCATTGACAGTGTTGCATTTTCTCTCATTGACAGTTGAGCACTCCTGTTCGTTGACTGTGGAGCACTTTTGCTTGGTCACAACTTTGCACTCTTGTTCTTGGACAGTAGAACATTCCTGATCTGGGACTGAAGAGCATTTCCTCTCATTGACTGTCTCACACTTCTGCTCATTCACGGTTGTGCACATCCTCTCATTGACGTTTTCGCACTTCTGCTCATTGACTGTGGAACATTCCTGTTCTTGGACTGTCTGACATTGCTGTTCCGGTACGCTGGAGCACTTTTTCTCATTGACTGTCTCACATTTTCTCTCGTTGACCGTCTTGCACTGCCGATCTGAGACCGTCTGGCATTTCCTCTCGTTGACAGTGCTGCATTCTCGCTCTTGCTTTGTGCTGCACATTTCTTCCAGCTCTGTCTTGCACTCTTGCTCCGGAACGTTCTGGCACTGCTGCTCATTGACAGTCTCGCACTTCCTCTCATTGACGGTTTGACACTGTTGCTCATTGACGGTTGAGCACTGCCTGTCATTGACAGTTCGGCACTGCTGCTTGTTGACCGTCTTGCAGACGCGCTCAGGAACGTTATCACATACCCTCTCGTTGACGGTAGAGCATTTGTCCTTCTGCACGGTTGAGCACTCCTTGTCCCTAACGGTGTCGCACTTCCTCTCGTTGACCGTCTGGCACTTGCGCTCGTTGACGGTGTCGGTCACGGTGTTGCACTTCCTCTCGTTGACGGTCTGACACTCCCTCTCATTCTCCGTCTTGCACTGCCGCTCCTGTACATTTGAGCACTGCTGCTCATTGATGGTGCGACATTGCTTCTCCTTAACCGTGTCGCACTGCTGCTCGGTGGTCGTCTCGCACTTTCGCTCGTTGATGGTCCTGCACTGCTCCTCCTGCACTGTTTGGCACTTCTCCTCGCACTCAGGTTCCAGGAAGCACTGACCCAAGTCAGTCTTGCTCCGCTCGAGCCTGCAGCTCTTCTTTGGGCTCGCGAAGGGGTGCGGAACTGCCCATGCTTGCACCGCCAAGAGGCACAAAAGCAAAGACTAAAAAATTGTGTAAAGAAAAGGACATATTTATCTGCATAAGCTGCATACAACCTTGACGTCACACAGAGTTCCCACAGCATCACAAGTGAAGCTAATTCAATGCTGAGACCGAAGTACAGACTGTGCTAGAGATTCCAAAATTTGAACGCCTACTTATCTCCCTTATACTACAAAGCTTTCAACATTCTTTTCTTAGTAGGTTTTACGTTTTACACAGTCTTTCTCACTCAATCTCAAATTTTGTGAAATGACCCATGCGTAGTTCAAAATCTGGTGCGACGGAGCGCAAATTTTATCTTTTGCTCTTCCTGAGTTTTCTCGGGGTTCCTCGTTTTTTTTTTTTTTTTTTTGAGTTTGCCGGGTTTCCGCTCCCTGTCTGACAAAGCAAGTACCCACTTATTGCACCGACTTCCACTCGTCTGAACTGAACACACCAAACGGACCCCAAGTGTCTATAGAATGCGAGAAAAAATAATTGCTGAAACCCATGCAGTAAAAGAGAAATAACTGGTGAGTTCAAAATTTGCAATATCTCTGGAACACCCTGAATGCAAGTCATCATTCTTCATTATGTCACGCAACAGTGGACTCCTGGTTTAGCAGAGGAGTATGCATATACGGGCACGTACCTACTTGTAAGGTAAATCGTACGTGTGTACTAATGATGACTCACATTTAAAGAAGAAGTGCATGTGTCTACTTCTCATCTACAGAACACGTTTCCGCGAAAATTGCACTAAACACCTCAGTGACCTCAGCCAAGTGTGAAACCATTCATTTCCTGCACTACTTCCTGACCTTGAGAGAGAGAAGTCAGGCCACATAGTACATTCGTGCACTAATGCCTGTTCATGATGTAAGAGTGTGGATGACAAACCTTACCGTCCAATGCCAACAATTGTGAACGCACATGTGAAGAGAGCTGAACATTTTTCCGTGGAACGTTTACCTTTAGCCCTGTCATCCTTTGACCGATGAAAGCTGCTAACCCTTTGCTTCTATGACTTCTTTAGTGACTTATGTCGTTCCTCCTTCGTTGAGCAGATGCAACGAATGAGTGAAGCTCACCCCAGCCCGCGCTCCTATCTTTATACGGCATCTCAGCACAGTCAGTACGTACATCCTTATTGAACAGAGGGAGAAGAAAAGGGTTAGGCGCCGTCGACGGGGCTTTCGAGCCTGTAGGCCTGTGCAGGGGCATCACTCAGGCATCGATTTTTCGTCTTTTTTTTCAAAGGTGCGTTACAATTTTGCCCACTAAGCATATGCTAAAGAACAAGTGTGACTATAAATTTGACTCCAATGTGTACGTATGTGCATGAACAGCACCGCAAACGATCGCACACGCGCACGCCTAAGTGTCTTTCCTCACATCTCCTTCGTTGTCTTCTCAGTGCGCCCATTTGCCGACGTTGTTCTTTGTTTGCGTCGGAGTCTCGAGATCCCGGGGAACGGCATTTCGCGCCGCGATCGGCGGTTTGCAGAAGACGACTCCTGCAGCAGGTAGAACAGGCGTTTGCGCGATGTTCGTATGTAGAAAAGAGGGGTTTCCCTCGCACATCTTTTTGGACGTCACGTGGCAGCAAGGTGACCAATTCACTATAAATGCTTTACAATCTTAACCCTCAAGGGGATGGTTTTCGTCCCTCATGGTGCAGGGGGATAATTAGAAAGGGGGTCTATTAAAGATAGGGGGGACTAATAAAGTATGTAATAATTACTTCGTCTAAAAAGTACGCAAAAAGTGCCCTCTTTTGGAGCTACCAGCAAAATTCTTTTTGAATTGCGTCTAATGAAGAAGAATAGTGTCCTTTTAGAAATCGAACATTGTCGTTTTGAAGTCTTTCCAGCCCTAGAAAACCTTCCGACATTGTCGCCTTGGCTTCATTTTTGGGTGAAAGTCGTCACCTCCATTTTCTCCACCTCTACCTATGGGGATCAACGTCAGTAGTCCCGAAGGCTGGGATGGGGCTTCTCAAAATCGGCAATCTCATCTTAAGGTCGTCAAATTGAAGGGGTTCCAGTGAAAGGAATGACAAGCTGCCCAGCACCACTGCCAAGCAGGGAATGTCGGTCCAGGGATCTGTGATCAGATTGGTAAGGTTTTGGCACCGTTTCCAGTCGTTTCAGGTGCAAGGGTGATGCAAATTTGATGTGTACACCCCTGCAGGTGTAGACGAGCACGTAAAGGCGCACAAATATGCGACAAATGATTCACTCTCATATCGCTTACCTCATACGGTTGCGTGCTCCCTGAGAAGAGCACAAAACAGCGTTCAATTTTGGCCGATTGCGGTGTCACCTCTTTCACTAGACCTTGTTTAGTCAAAATGACCTCCCCGATGATGCCGAGACTGAATGCCGTAATGGTGCGTAATAGCTCTTAATGCTGTCAATTGGCAGCTTCATGGTGGAGTATAATTACATAATTACTGCAGTGCAAGACGGATGAAGGACAATGTGCTTGCAATGTCGATGTCGTCTCTCGTATGATATGCTAGTTGTTGACTTTTTTGGCTCTGTTTTAATTTCTAGTGCAGCAACACATGAGATAACGAAGCTTCATTTGCCAGAGTAGATGCAGCAGCTGAAGTAGCAAACAATGCCAAGACCGTTGCGTGCGGATGAGCTAGGTTAGGGTAGCTGGGCAAGGATGATAAAACATATAGTAGTCCAAAACTGATGCTTTCTACCCGTGTTGTGTGCTTTGCACGAGCAAAATTTTAAGATCGAGGAAAAATATGTTGCTTATACTACAATTAGCCAACAATATCAGTTCAGCGAGGTCTGTTGCACGATAACATTGGGGTTGAAAAAACAAATTTGGTCTACTGGTTGGCACTCTTACGAAAAGGAGTGGTTTTGCGAAGTTTTTTCCTAAAGCACTCTATAATGAGTTTGAGAGGGAAGTGAAGGCCACTCATGCCAAAAGTGTTGGGCCAGCTAGCAGTAAAAGGTTTTTGGAATGAATGCGTACATAAATAAAGCTCAGAGTGAACGTAACGCATTCAAAGCTTCATTGCACTACAGTTGAGTAGTTGAGTTGCAGTACAGTTGAGTACTACTGCATAAACCTGGAGAAAACCTTTATTCCATCATGCGACAGGGACATGCCCTAGTGAAGTGGTATTCGTAGACTCCGAAAGAAGTTTGATCATGGACGAAGTGCGTTCTTTCTCCGAGCCGGATGCAAACTTTCGACCCGGAGTATGAACCATTTTACACTAATGGATGCAAAGGTTGTGGGCGCTTATAACTTATGAGACTTAGCACAATCAATTTTAGCATTCCCAGAGTGATCTTCATACGGTGTAATGACATATTTGCCCCAGACAGTGTTTGTAGCAGAAACCTCCATTTAAGAGCACCTGTGGCTTGTTGGTATGTGAAAAATCTGATTACGGATCTTCTTCTGCACCATTTACCCACATTTTGGGTTTTTTTTTGCTAAATTACTCTCAAGTTTTCTTGCATGTAATTTGAGAGCGTGCACAACCTGTCCGTCTTCTCCTCAAAGCACCCGAGAAGCACGCACGTGAGCAAACACGCAGCATATTAATTGGTAACCATAAAAATGCGAGCCCGAGTGCGTGTTTATGTGAAGTGCGCAGAATGTTTGAATTGCATCCTTAATCGCGTCAGAGTCTTTTTCGCACCCACGCACAAAAAATATATTGGAGAATTCCCAATCACCTGGGAAGATGGAGACATTTGCAAAATGCTTATACCAAATAAAAAAAAGTGGGGTGAACCAACTGCACATAATTCTTGACTTTTTTTTCTGATTTGCCTTAGCCATAATAGGTGAAGCTTCTATCTCTTTTCGTGCTGTATATGTTAACTGTGATTACAATGTTCACTTTGTGCCTGTGAGCTCTTATATCTGGCCACTGAAAAGAACTTCAGGAGTTACTGTTGAAGTAGTCATGTGAGGGGGTTGCGTAAGCTTTTATGAGCGTATAAGAAATCAGCTTTGCTGACAATAGAGAAGTGTTGTCATCAAAGTGGTGCCGTTTCAACCGTCAACGTCACCCCCTCCAAACGCATACACACTCACGCACACACACACACACACACACACACACACGCTGTAATGCACAAGTTAACAATAGACATGACTGTGCAATTGGGATCCTTTGATGTTTGTGCTGTTGCAAGCAATTTTATCTTTATTCCGGTGCTCTTCTATTTGGGCAAGAAGCGCCTCAGCCAATCCTTTGGTATTGGTAGGCAAACATGCACGTAAACGTTGTGACAATGTCTGTACTGCGACTTCTTCATTCTCAAAAGCGTGAACGTGCATTCCCGTCCCCTGGAGAATGATGGCCACTATTATGTATCAGTGACCCTCTTAGCATGATTCTTATAAGAAGCTTTTCATTTGTTGTTGCTCACGTTACGGTAATTAACATTACCCTCAAAGGCTACGTCCGTTGTTGTTGCATCCTCCTTCAGCTGTTGCTGCCCTTGCAAGGTACTCGTATCAGGCTCCACAATAGGATGTAGGTGAATAATTGCCGTGCATAATGTAAAAGGATGCCGAGCCTCCCCTTCTCCTCCTTCCACAAGACCTTGTCAGACATAAATTCCGCGGTGATGCCAAGATAGCCGAGACAACTTATGGAAACAGTAGAAATCATACCTATTTCTGAGAAGCATTCACTACTATGGTCTCAAGGAGAGAGGAAGTGTTTTGGATCTACGCTGTGTTACCGTACTCATAAGGACTCATAAGCTACTGTGGGTGCTCGAGGAGTGTGGGTGACCCTCTGCATCCTACTTGCAGCATATGACGTCGGCTACTGCGTCAAGTCCGATCAGATGGGGAAAGACAAATAGTGCGATATTTTTAGGGCGTAATAAGCCAAAGCCCCCCTTGTGAGACAAATTTTAACCGCGACGCTTCTTTAGACGTTAGATTTTGACATGGTGCAGTGTAGTCACGCCTGTCCAAATCGCGCTGAGGGTTGAGATGTTTTAGTCCAAGTCGCTGACAGTAGCCTGTTTGTACAACGTCTGGTACTCTTTACAGCTTCTCCACCAGACAAGACGACAAACTAAATTATCGCTGATGAAATACTTCAGAACATCATACGTACTATGAATGTCACATCAATAAATATGAACTTGTTTCAGGGGAGAGAAGCAACCAGCACATTCAAATCATCCGCACATGCTGCAATTCTTCAAGTACCGGGTGTGCATTCTGTCCAGCCGAGTTGACGCCCCTGCCGATTGTGTTCGTTGCGTAGGCTGGAAGAAAAGCAACGAGAAAAAGACGGATAAGAGGAAAAGACAACATTTAGTGACCAACGAGTTACAGTCTGAGTAAAACAACGAATATGCAAAGACTCTTCTGCCAATGCTTGAGATCATGCTCCAATGTGAGGGATGCATTTGTGTGCACGACTCCGTGGGCGGCAGCACTGGGGAGGGGTCTCGGTGCGTTGACTTCAATTGATTGATGGTAAATCCACTTGGACGACCAAACTGACAACCATGTGTGAGCGTTGACTACTTGGTTGCGCTTGAGCACCTGGTATTATTAACCTTTTGCATCCTCAAGGCTGAGCAGCTTTAGAGAAAACTTGGAAGAATCGACGACCCTGAAATAGCAATGTTACTTCCGACGGACTGACGCGAGTCTGGCGACATGACAAACGCTCAGTTGTCTGGTGGGTAACAGGGTTGGACAAAAGCAGACCAACATTTCTCCTTTTCCTTCTGTTCGGCAATCGACTTCAAAGGTCAGACAGTTCTGACGTCATGAGAATAAATTCTCCATCCTGATGCGCGGGCTGTGGCCAATACTTTGACGAGGACCGAACTCACGAGACAGTTCTTGGCATGGAACAAAAGTCAAAAGTAGGATGCTCACTTAGAGAATTACCTAGAAACCGGGTTCGAAAAGAGTCGGTTCAACCCAGAGACCTCTTCCACTCCGGACGTTCCAAATGAATGCGATGATGTGGCGGGAATTTCCAGCAATTATTTTTTCCTTCAGACGAAATCCTGGTAAAAAGTTCAGAATCACGATTCTTAGAAAGAGTTCCCATTTAATTGGTCCAAAGGAAGGGTTCACACGGGCAAGGTAGCCGTCCCATGCAAAATCCACCTGTGCATGCGCAACTTAAGACGACATAAAGCAATGGACATGTATTTAGCACGTAAAGGAAACATGTGACATCGGGTCGTTACAGCGCCGTTAAGAGTAATAAGGTAAATAACTTAATATCGTATGCTGGGGGACCGGATGATTTCTCATACGTAGGGTCTGGTTACAGATGGATTGCGCGAGTCGGCGTCTAAGCCATGACAAAACATTATGTGGCTGGATGTTTTTTCTTTATAAAATGGAATCCACGCATTAGCGATGACGACGACCAACGCCGCTACTCTTTGAACTGCAGATTATGCCCGGTCGATTATAGAGCAGAGACGCAAAAACAAAAAGATGGGTCCTGTTTGTGCCCGCTGTTGATGTTTTTCCCTCATACTGTACATGTAGTGAAAGCCGTGGCAGTCCTATTGTAGTTTTTTCTCCTGCTCAGCCTGAAATGGTAGAAGAGAAGGGTTACACTGAAATACTTTTAACGACCTTCAGTTCAAGCTCACACACACACGTATATAAGACCCTTGTACTTCATACGTTAGATTTTTTAAGCAAAAACAAATTGATTCTGTATGAATACTTTTGGACCGCCTGAAATCAGAGCTGACTTACTTTTCTTTAAATAACTTTGTTGACAGTCACATTTTCAGATACATTTTGATATGGTAGAAAGGTGACATCATGTGATGTTGCCTTCTGGCGTTCAGAAATAACCAAGTCATTGCTTGCTAACTTTGAACTTCTAAGTTATTTTTTGCCCTCTGATAAATTTCACGTTCACTTCTTTCGACTTAAACGCAGCTCACTCTCATTCACGACTTCGAGGGCTACCCCGGAGTTCATGAACTCGTTCAAATGAACCCCGTTCATTCTTGCTCTGCAGCTACTTAAACTCACCATCCAATCGATCGCTGCCGTGAGCAGCACAGAATTCTGCAGCCAGTGAATTCTCTCCTTGGACACCTCCAGAGCCTGTCTACTCTCATGCAGAGCGATGCCAGAAACGTCACCCACAGATTTGGCCTGTACAGTGTATTTTCAACCATTTCAGGGCCGCCCACGCTGAAGGAACTGGGATCCACATCGTTCTCACCTCTCTGATTTGTCCAATGATTCCCTTTGCGTAACTAAGGGCGGTGACTAACGCTTCCTTCGCTCTGACTGGTCCCTGGAGGTTCTTCTCGGTAGTGGCGACGACGACGCGGCCGACCGAGATCAGCTTGATCTCCAACTTGGTCAATTCCTCGTCCTCCAGGTAGTCGAGACGGCCCTGATGGTTAAAGATCTCGCTCCGGAGGACCAATACGCGAGCACGACTTTCGGTCAGCAGCTTGGTCTGAGAGAGAAAAAAGAAAAATATCATGTCTGATTTACGCCTATGGTAGCTCATACTTCCCCCCCCCCTCCTGCATAAAAGAGTAACTGTCGCTTAGTGACGACAGAAACCCGGGTGACTTTACACTTTTCACCCTGTAAACTCATATTACGTGCCCTTACGTAAGTATCCGGCTTGAAGACGATGACGACGCAGTCGACGCTGTACTTAATAGTCCCGACCTGAAGGCGATAGCACACGTCAAACAGGCGCTTCGCCGTCGTCAGAGTCGAGGGGTCCTCTGAATACCTTGCTGCCTCTGCAAAGATGTGTGCACATCACGAACTCTTCTACAGATCGACTCTGAACTCGTCGTCGCTGTTACCTGTGGATGGCGGCAACATGACAGGCTCCAGAGTTGCCTCTGCGTGGTCCAACATAGTCCCGACTCCCTCCAGGAGGCTGGAGCGAAAGTCCTGCGCCGTCCTCAACCAGCCGAAGGCAATGGAGCTGAAGCGAAACTGCCACAGCAGCACAGTCACTTTTAGACGGCGGCGAATCTGCGTGACAAACGGCAACGACAGTTTATCCCCGCTCAACCAAAAGAACCCCCCCCCTCCGAGTGGATTCATCTGCTTCTGGCGATTTTTAGAGCTGCAAACTCCGTAGACACTTTTCAAGGATGATGCAGTTCAACTGGCCCACGAAGTAATGCTACTGGCCAGAGTAAAAGTCTCCCACTCTCTTGCCTCTGATCTCTTTTGCTCCATCCTCTGCATTCCCATGGATGCGACAGCTTCCAACTGCTTCAGAGGCTGATTCAATCCAGTACGAGAGGCAACGTCATTGGCCTTGGCCCTCACCCAGTAGATGTAACCCTCACTGTACTCGAGACTCTGCTTCAGCATAGGATTCGAGTTCTGAAAGATCATCTGCAACGGTGATGTCTTATAAAGGCCTCTGTAGATGGGAATTTCACCTTAATGATGTCGTATGACTTGTTCAGATACTCCATGATGGGCCTGACTTTTAGCTCCACGGGAAGCTCTGACCAGCTCGCTGACAAGTCTTCTTTTGCTTCTGAGAAAAGCAGTCAATCAATCGTCGTCGGAAGAGCTCCGGCAGCCAACCACTGATCCCTGAACCGTACCTTTGCAACAAGTATGTACGAATCACGAGACAAAGTCCTAACCAGCGGCCAATGAGAGCACTGCAAAGAACCCCAAGACCTGTAAAGACAACGTGGTTTAGGAGTCAGCTCTCTTTCAGACTCCTGCTGTCTGTTGTTGATCAGGCTGTCTGATATAAGGCTACCCAGTTGTATGAAGACAATGATGTGACGTCTCGAACGTTGCTGCCTTGACTGACTAAAATGAACTTTTCCCCAGCGTCTGCCGTTCTTTTTAGACCCACACCTTATCTTATCCTCTTCATGATGCGGATCTACTACCCACTGAAGTTCAAGCAAGGAGGCAAAGTGCAGCATGACAAACGCCGTCTCAGGAGACTCACGGGACCGGAAATTTTAGACTTTGTTCTTTATTCTCGACTTGGAGACAAGAGTTGCTCGTAGCCTACTGCTGCGAGAGCCAAGAAGACTTGTTCCCGACAAACTTGTACGAAGCCACTGTCAAGCCAATCTAGCGATGGCAGAAGAAAGCCTTTTCCCTGCACTAACGGAAAAGATATGCGACATTTTTGGTCTTATCACGTACCTGTTTGGTGTTAAGACAGGGGCTGCACTGACTGCATGAACACGAATACCTCGATTGAGTTACGGTCGGGTTCAACTCTTGGGTGGACACAACGCGTGATAGAGATTAAGTGACATTCTAGCACCGACTTACATGAGCCTCCTTGAGGTGACTTGCACCAAATCGTCTAATCTTGGCTTCATAATGCTTTTCTCCGACGTGGACAGACAGTTGTAGACTCACCCTAGGACTTGGTCATTCTAAACCTACACACATGACATAAACGTAGATCATAAGAGCTCGTTGTTATTAATCCATTCATATAGTCAACACCAGGTGGAAGTTGCGTGAGATTTCCACATCAAATTGCGTGAGCTTTCACTTGTATAACATCGTACCATGCAACATCGGCTGGGCCTGTTAGCGTGACGTGAGCCGATCAGCCAGACGAAGAAGAAGGAGAAGGACGACAAAAGAGCAGGAGAAGTGAACGAGTTGAAGGACCGAAGGCGCCACGCTCAACCTGGTCATCCTCGCGTCCGTCCTCGCGTGGCGGCTGAGCAGCGTCCGCTTGGTCGGGGCACGCGGGAAACACAGGTGAGCAGAAACCCTCCTGACTCTGGCAAAATTCTCTCCTAAAAACGAGGTTTATTTCGGACCGCATGTCTCCTCTGAGGCGGCCGCGTCCTCCTCCCAGCCCATGGCGTCCCTGCCCTCGGGGGTAACGTCGTTCATTCCGGCCCGGCCGGAAAATTTCACCTCGTAGTCGTTCTTTGGGAAGTCCGGCGGGGTCTCGCCGGATAGAAACGTGTGTCTCATGCGCCGAAGGTAGTCGTTATTTATCTTGCAGTATGGGCCTGACGGGATGTATAAGACAGAGCTGGGCTCGTTGCCCCTGTGCTCCTTCTCGACCGAGTGGACCTTAGAAAAGAAAGAAAACCCTATCACATGACGTAAGCGGCAAAAAGCAGCATTAGCTCCTCATGTAGACATTCACTTAAGATCCTCCCAACTTGGTCGAGAGTTTTCCACATGAGTTTTGCTCACTAGATCTGCGTGCCACCATACGGTGTCTCCTGGCTCCGTGTGGGGGATGGACATGAGGTTGTCATAAATGAGCGGATGGTATCTCTTTGAGATATGGAAGGCCTTTCCGGGAAAGCATCCCGGGAAGGTGTCGGAGTCGATGTCTTTGAGGAAGGGACGAAGCCACCAGTAGGCTGTGGCCTCCTTTAAGTCAGGGAACACCCGCAGAGTCCCCATGTCAGGGCCTGACCTCCCCAAAGACAGCCAACCTTGGAATGCTCTGCAAAAGTGGCGGAACTCGTGACGTGAATGACTTCCGCGACCAATCATTTACCTGAAGAAGGTACAGCCATTTGCATATCCGAAGTCGTTCATGTTGGCCACCACCCTGTAGTCCACCTCGAAGGGGTCGAACTCGTCCAGTTTCCCTTGGGCTAGCTTGCGGTAAACCTATGAGTGATCGTGCACAGTCGTTAAGTATTTGTGAAGGGAAATAGTTACACGCACTTGTCTATAGTCCTTATCCTTCCACCTCTCGACGCCGCCGCCGTCTACGTGCGGTGGTAGCGTGAACTTGGCGTCTCCGGGTGGCCTAATTCTTAGTCTGTCTATGTACATCGCTGGCCTTGATAGGTCGACGTCGGTGTCAGCCTCGTTTCTGACGTGGTACATGCCTAGAATGGCCTTCTGCACACCGAGCATGTTCGGGTGCTGGCGCGCGCGCATCTGAGACTTGGACCAGTAGATTTCGTAGACGGTCTATGTGGAAAGTTGAGAGGTCGTTTCGAGCATACTTTAATGCAGTGCAGGGTATGGTCAACCTGGTTCGTGTCCTTCGGGAAGGCCTCGTTCCGGTGCATGTAGTTGACCAGGTCGGTCACCATGTCGTCGACTTCCTCCCTGACAATGGAATCAACTTACCTTGACGAATGCCTTGTTAATGGCTCAGTATCACTCGAAAATTTCCAGCTACATTTCAGTTAACTCTGGTCATTCGATGTCCTTGCAAGATTTAGGGGATACATTTAGGATTTCAACTTGATACAGTCACAAGGACTCGTGTCCATTTTACAGAAGTACCAGGCAACACGTCCTATAGATCACTTTTGTGCAGGGACAGATTTAGTATTGTTTCCTTTACCTTGGGATGGTCTCCCGGACGACGAGGACGCCTCTTTTGCGCACCCTATCCGCAACTCCCTTGGGCACTTTCCAACCGTTGTTCTTGATGCTGTCCAAGGTCGTGACAGGGATAATGTCATTTCCACGCTCTCTCATTTTCTCCAGCTGCCTCTCCAGTCGTTTCTCCACTCGACGAAACAACTCCGACAAGTTCTCCGTAGTCAATTCTTCCTCGGTGATCTAAAAGAAAAAGGATGTCCTTGAGTATGCCAACTAGTGTCCCGGCACCGTCAAATGCTACTCGGCCAGACACAAATGTCTCACTCGGGACTATCCAGAATGTTCGGAGAGAAGGAAAACAAGGAATGCAAATTCACTCAAAATTCCCCCCTCCCCCACCTTAGAGAAACTTGTTTTGTGAGCTTTTGCAGGTCAGTCCTGGTAATTCTTAACAGAGTTTGCTGTCTGGATTGCCTGCTTAGAAATAGTGGGACAGTTTGACCTGAGAATAGACGCCGATTTCATTTTGATTAGTTACAAACCTTGTCCTTAAGAGTTGCGTACTCCTTTGACTTGAAGACTTCCTCCTCGTCAGTGAAAAGGTCGTTGATGGTTCCCCCATCCTCGGACTTTGTTGTCACGAAGCCCACAAGGGAAACCAACCCCAGCAATTGGAGGCCACGCAGAGGAAACATCCTGAAGAGATCTCCGTAGCCGCTCTGAGCTGCAAAACCTGTTGTAGCTGGATACTGGGGTGGACGAGTTAGCTGATGTCGGACGCCTCCCTATGCAGTCTTTTTTCTGTGACAAAGCAAAGGGCACAACTAAAGAGAACATCATGTGGCATTAATTTTTTTTGGTTCAACTGTTTTTACGTACCTATCAGATCATGCTTTGCCGCGCAGGTTATGAAAGAGTGTAATGAGTCAGCAGGTTGGAGATTTGCGCAGGAAGCAGGAAAACCTGTTTTCTGGAGATGTTGCTAACTAGATGGATCATAAGTCGAGTAGAATGCTAAACGCCTCCGAAAAATCTAGTGAATCCACGTTTGCCCGTTTCACTCGCACGTGCTTCTGGTCGAAAATAATGAAAATTGGTCCTAACAATGGTGATTCGATGCCCATGTAATTTAGGGAAGACAAACAATTCCTCGCTGACAACTGACAGTCACTATCTAGAATTTTCCTCACTGGGCAGATCAATCTGAGCCAAGTACATGCAGGTGAGGAATTTTCAACCCAGGCTATGGGCATTACATTTCACTCAGCGGGGAGAATTGTACTTGATAATGAAGTGTGTACTTAAATCGGGTCCTCGTGCTTGTTCTGTACGAATACGAAATTGTACTTGAAGTTTTTGGCGACGTTAGACTGACTTTTTTGGTCGACTACTACGACTGCGTGAATGGCAAAATCCACTACCACACATTGGCCAGTCTTCATAGTAGATAACTTTGAGTAAAAATGGCAGGTTAGCGACTTTCTTCAGCAGCATCACATTCTTAGGAATCTTTCTCATGTTATGTTATTTCTTGATGTTTCTTTCAGAAAAGTGTCAAGATGCCTCAAAAGAAACGACGTGGATTCACGAAGGAGCTGAATATCGGGGAAGAGGTCCGGATGGCAGCCACCCTCAAGCTTAACCACTTCAGGAGTAGTGAAGAGGAAAAGGGTTAGAGCTGTCTTCTTTGTTTTCTCAACAGAAGTTGTGATTGTTCATCTCTTTCAGAATACGAGTTCCCCAGTTCCTTAACTTCCGCCGAGCGCGCATACATTCACCGCCTTGCTGTTGAGTTGGGACTCAAGTCCAAGAGCAGAGGGAAGGGCTTGGGTCGAAGCGTCACCGTCTACAAAAGGGAGGGTTCGACCATCATGCAGTCAGATGCGTCCTTGGCGCTCTCACCTCCCGCAAGGTAACTAACGTCTCACTAGCATCTTATCCTTCTTTATCTTGTAAATGTGATGTACAGTTGCTAAGATTAGACATTAAGTTATTGACTGCATGCGCTGTACACTCACCATGTTCAGTACTCGTTCGTCACTTGCTACGCGTAGGCAGAAAATGTTCCAGCGAAATTCGATGAATGTGACTGAGTTTTCTTCCCAGTTATTATGGAACAATTTTCTGCTAGGAAATTCGCCATCTCTCTGCTCAACCAATATCCTGTGACCAGTAAGGAGCGTCAGGAGCTGTGTCCGCCGACAGACAGAGAGAGGAATCCCTACACCACTAGTGAAAGTAAAACTAAGTCGGTCGTAATGTTCTGCACCTGAATCTCTATGTCAATTCCAGCCCGTGACATGACCCGGGCCATGGGCAAGCTGAACAGCGGGATACCTCAAGTTCCTCCGGCCACCTCTACTTTTGGAAACGATGCTATTGCCAAGAGGCGGGATCTGCCCATCTGGACGTTAAGGAACGAAATTGTTACCAGCATTTCTCAGAATCAGGTGACTCTAGTGACCGGCGACACAGGATCGGGCAAGACGACGCAGGTGCCCCAATTCATCCTGGAGCACTTCTCAGACCAGCGATTGCCCTGCAGGATCGTGTGTACCCAACCCCGGAGGCTGGCAGCGGTCGCTGTTGCCGAGAGAGTCGCCTACGAGAGAGACGAAAAGGCACGTACGTCGTGCAATCGTGCAAGACCCAATTGATGCACAATAATGCATATATTATTTACTAGCCTAGTTGGCCCCTTTTTGGAAAAAGGTATTTTTGTGGCCTTTAGGTTTAGGCCTTTGATCAAAATATTAAGATTTTGCCGAAGACATTTTCTTTTAAAGGCAATTAATTTACTATGGTCACTTTTAGCTCAGTTTTTCAACACTTGGTATGTTGAGGAAGTAGTGCACACTCCCTTTTTCAGCCACAACTTTTGAGTGGATTGAGCTATAGAAGTGGTTCACCCTTTTATGGAGAACTAAAAACCTCCTCTGATACCAAACTAATATGCACTTTTGCTCTAGGACGACTTATTTGTTGGAAATAAGGTTTAGCTTTGATGCAGTAAATTCTGCTGCAGCACATGACTTTGATCCCATATGGTGAAAAAATGAGTAGTCCCAGAGGAAAAGTGGATATGAGTTTCACGCTCACCAATCGCTGTGTGACTGAGGCAGGACGGACAGACCTAAACTCTATAGCAGTACCTCGCTCCGCGTCTGTACTTGACTATTCTGTGTAGTGGCTGGCAGTTTAGCTGGAGAATATACGCCGTTGTTGAGCACAGCAGTTGCCAGCAGTAATACATAGGCCTTTAATGCGTACACCAATGGCCAACAGTGACCATTACTACGTACGCAGTTATCATACCACCAGCGAAGCTGGTCGAGTTTACTAGTTAGACGTGAAAGGAAAAATTTACGAATTGCCTCGTTAGCAACGAGATTTTCATGAGGTAGTTTTGGAAGTGTACTCGTGGTCGTGTCTGCAGTGGATGACTACAGTAGATGCCACAGCTTAACCTATGACGATCCTTAATGTTATATCAGAGGGTTTTCTTTCAGGTTGGTCAGACGGTCGGATTTCAAATCCGTCTGGAGTCGCGAGTTTCCCCCAAAACACTGTTGACCTTCTGCACCAATGGCGTCCTCTTGAGGACGCTAATGGGCGGCGACGCTTCCTTGGGCACCGTCACTCACATCATCGTGGATGAGATCCATGAAAGAGACAGGTGATAACACCCCCACCCCCACCCCACTCACCCCCAACAAAGAGTACAAGTACCTACAGCAGTGTCACACGATTTCTTCTCACAGGTTCTCCGACTTTCTTCTCACAGTCATCAGGGACGCGCTCAACAAATTCAGGGGACTGAAGCTGGTGCTTATGTCAGCTACCGTAGACGTCCAGCTCTTTCTGTTAGTACTAGGTTTCAGAACTGCATGGTTGTATAAGTTATAGCGCTTCTTCCTTTGCAGAAACTACTTCTCTGGTGCCAAGCACGTATCTGTCCCTGGAAGGTTATTCCCAGTCAAGGAATTCTATTTGGAGGACATTCTGTTGGGCATTAAGTACACTTCGCCAGCAATGGAGAAGCAGAAGAAGGAGGTAGACTGATGAGACACACTCGCGTAGTACGCCAATTTAGTTGAACGCTGTTGGACGCTGAGCAGTTGCTGTAGCAAGTGAAAAAGTAGCTATACTTTCGTTTGATCTGTTCCAAAAAGATAGTGAACCTCCTCTCTTTGTGAGTATCAGTATCCCTCAATGTGTTTCTCACCTTGGAGTTCTCAACTATTGCAGGGTCCCTCCGAAGGCCATCAATCTCGCAATCAGTTGCTGGCAGCTATTACCAAGAGCTTACAAGTTCCAGGGTCCACTGAAGATGGGAAGGAACAGAGTTGTGATGACGTCATCTTAGAGGATGAGTTGGAAATGCTCAGTATTGACGAGGCGGCCCGGGAAAAGGCGGACGGTGCAATCTCGGCCGCGTTCCTCACTGGCACACAGCAGACCTTCGATGTGCTGCTCAAGCTAGTCCTAGAGGAAAATTATCCTCTTGACTACACGGTAAGAGATGTCTGGATCAACACACACATTCTGAGCAAATATTTTATGCAGGCACGAGAGATTTTAGTTCTGTTTTAATTGTAATTCCGCCACAACATCATTGGTTCAGCACTCCAAGACTGGCGTCACTGCGCTGATGACTGCATGCGCGCGTGGAAATGTGACCGCACTGGAGCAGTTGTTGGCTGCTGGCGCCGACCTGGATGTGAGGGCCTCGAACAACTGGGTCGCCAGGGACTTCGCGATATGTCAAGATCAACCAGCTGCGTTAGAGATGCTCGACGCATACAAGTGAGTTTAATTTATAGGGGGTATCTTCCCCCCGTCCCTCCCCCCTCTTTATTAACTGGATTGACTTTCTAGGCAGAACATTGAGATGGTTTCCTGCGACAAATACGATGCTCTGGTCGAAGAGGAAAACAGTGTGGAGCTGACTGACGATCAGAAATACGTTCTTGCCCTCTACCACAGATCCTTTGACGACGATCGCGTCGACCACGATCTCGTGATCGCGGTCGTAAAGCATATCGTAATGGATTCTGACGAAGGCGCCGTACTAGTCTTCTTGCCTGGCTATGAGGACATCGTCATTGTCAGGTAATTTTTCTCAGCCCGATATAGGTTGAGGTCTGGAATGTATACTGGAAAAATGACGCTGTTTTGCGATGATATAGAGATGCCTTGGCCAACAATCCTGAGTTGTCGGTTCTCACCCTACACTCCCAGATGGGCTCCCTCGATCAGAAGAAAGTTTTTCGACCCGCTCCACCAGGTGCTATCCGACAACAAGCTCATAGTAGGATCTTATAAAAATGCATCTTTTCTCCAATACCTAGGAGCCAGAAAAGTTATTCTTTCTACCAACATCGCGGAGACCTCAATCACAATAGACGATGTCGTCTATGTTGTTGACACGGGTAAAGTCAAAGAGGTGAGGAGACTGATTTAAACTGAGATAGGACTATTGGGTGAGCGGTGAATGACATACACTTTTTGTTCGTTCGATAAAGGCAACTGTTAACTGCGCTCGGGGTGGTTTAATAGCGTAAATGTGTTTCTTAGCAATTTTAGGATGTCACATTAGCCATCACGGTGGTTTTTTTTTTTTTTTGAAAGCACCATTATCACCGGCCAAGCATAACCGGAGGCAGCCATTCGCAGCCTTGCATACCTTTTGCGGTGTGAAGCATTCGCTTGCACACCCGGTAAGGGTTTGCAGCATAATTTAAAGTGTAAAATCTAACGCAGTTATTGTCCAATTATCCATGCACATAAGTATCTTAAATCCATTTCTAGAAATCTTATGACTCGCTTACTGGTGTTTCAATGCTGAAGACTGTTTGGATCTCGGCGACGTCGACAATTCAACGCAAGGGCCGCGCCGGGAGAGTCCGCCCGGGTTCCGTCTATCGTCTTTACTCTCGACTTCGCCATCGGGCGCTGGCTCCGTTCCAGACGCCAGAGATTTTGCGAACTCCTCTGATGGAACTTTGCCTACACACAAAGCTCCTGGCACCGCCAAACACCCCCATAGCAGACTTTTTGAACCGGGCGCCGCAGCCGCCGTCATTCATGGTGACGAGAGCAGCCGTGCAGGTATGGAAGCTTAGTTTATCAGAACTACTTGAAAAGGGAGTTAAGACGTTTTCCGAAAAAGTTTTAGGCACAAAAAATGACCCAAAGTCTCGTAGTGGCCCCAATAAGCTTCACGCCAAAGAGAGAACAAGGGCTGCCCCACATATTTTACACTAAAAAATTGGCGAACAAGAGAGGTCAATAGTCAGCATACTTCAGTGCACATCATTAGCAAAGCACTTATTACTCGTTCACAGCCAATTTGAAGTATTTGTCAACTTTCTCGGATAGTTGTTGTAGTTCTATAGTCTTCATAACAGCTGCTTGGGAGGCACGAAAAATGTACACTGTAACAAGAAATGCCCTCAGAGGTAAATTCTCGAAATACTCATCATGCCTTAACGTACTCATCAGTGCAGGGCATATGAAGCTCTGACTGCTTCTATGATCTTCGTACACCATCCTCGAGCATGGGGGTGAAAACAGGACCCTTTTATGGGTGTCCTGGTGCTGGTGGCGCAGTCAAACCTATCTGCTGCATGGACTTACAAATACCCCTGTTGGGCTTTGCTATTATATTGGTATGTGCAGGACTATGCTCATTTTTACGTTGATTTGCTTTGAGTGAAGTTATGTGTCCAAGTGATGTTTTTGCCGTCTATCATCTGCACGCAGGCCCTGACTTTCACACTCAGTTTCACTTGGCAATGTGCCCCTCACCGCTAATTAATGTACAAAAAAAGTGCAAAGTTTGCTTAGAATGATGACTTTCGTCCAACACTGTACAATTAACTTGTTAGTGCAATTTTCAGCTATTATTGGGTGTGGTAAAGGTCTTTGCAATTCCGCTCAATGGGCATTAAATGAGCATGTTTCTGTTTTAGAAAGCATCATAGTAAAGCATGTACGTGCGTTTCATCCCTGGATGTTTCACCTCCAGACAAGTTGACACGGGATGAAGTCCAGATTGACTAGGTTAGGCCAATTATATATTCTTTTGAGATAGCCTTCTCCAGCATTTATAATGTACAGAATAATGCATGCAAGTAGCAGAATGTAAATGAGTACGAATCAATCAATCTGTGTGAGGGTCACTTGTCCAAGGGTGAAGCGTTTGGGATTCACAAAATGGCTTAATCTGTATGTGCGTGTGGGGAGGGGGGGGGCCAACTTGTCCAGGGGTGTAACGTTGTTGATTCTAATGGAATCTGGCATGTTAAGCAATTATTCAATGGTATAGCATTCATGACTACTGTGGCATATGCTTAGTAGTGCAACCCGCTTACACGTGCAACGTGCCGAATTTCCCGTCCCTAAAGTATGAAGCAAAATCGCCACACTCAATCGTGTGACTCCAGTATATATGTCATTGTGCATCATTGTTTGTGCTATAGTACTTTACTCAGTTACGGACCGTGCTTAGGCCAAAGAAAATGTGTGCCTTGCAGTAAGTAAGAAAGTAATTTTGTTTTAGAACTTGAAGACCCTTGAAGCGTTGGATGCTTGGGAAGACGTTACCGAACTTGGCAACCACCTCCTGGATCTACCAGTGGAACCCAGGTTGGGAAAGATGGTGCTCTACTCCGTCGTCCTCAAGTGTCTCGACCCCGTCATGACCATCGTGTGCTGCGCCGCCTACAGGTGTGCACTGGTTCTGACCCACTGATGCAAACTTGTGAACTTGACCTTACTTGCATCCAGGGATCCATTTTTACTACCGCTGAACCCTGCCCTGAAGAAAGTTGCCAAAGAAAGTCGTCGGAAATTTGCTGGAGGCAGCTTTTCCGACCACATGGCACTTCTCAGAGCCTTCCAGGGATGGCAAAAGGCGCGGATTGAAGGGTCGGAGAGGTCCTTCTGTCATCACGCCCAGGTAAGCAGTTACAAGATTTCGCATAAGACCGTTGTCATTCACTATTCTTTAATGCTGGATGTCTATGGGAGAATCTTTTTCCATAGTGCGTACGCAGGATCGTTCAAGGAAATTTAGAGGTTTTTTTTTTTTTTTTGCTAGTTGTACATTAAGTGTGGTTTTTCGCAAAAGTTTAGTTATACTCGAAATGCTGTCCAACAATGTCACAATACATAAGAAAAATCAAATTTCGAAATGACCGCCGCGTACCTGGATGACTGCCTTCAACAAACATGGGTGCACCTGTACAACTATGCGCACGTCCTCCTTTGTGATGGAGGCGTCCTTAAGTCTCGTCTTCAGGATATTGAGATAAAAAATCTAATATAGAGAATCCATTCAGCTGAACCAGGCCGATAGATAAAGATAAAAGAGAAATGTCATGAGTTGGAACGTTTAGAAATGAAAGCTAATTTTTTTTTTTTCAGATAACCCTGCATAACACTAACAAGCGGCCAGTTGCTTAACGATTCTTCCTAAGAGTTGATTGACTGATTTTGCTCTGGTCATTTTTAGGTGTCTGCCTCCACCATGGAGATGGTGACGGGAATGAGGACCCAGCTGCTAGGACAGCTTCGAGCCTCTGGTTTCGTTCGCTCCAAGGGAACTGGTGACATCCGTGACTTGAACAAAAACAGTGAGAATTGGGCGGTCGTGAAGGCCGCGCTTACTGCTGGCTGCTATCCGAGCCTGGCTAGATTCGACCGAGAGGCCGGACAGCTCAGGACTCCTAAGGAGAGCAAAGTCAGGCTGCATCCAAGCTCGGTCTGTCTGAGTGAGGAACGAGGTTCTCGCGGCGACACCAGCAGCAGAGCCAACAAGGCCAGCGTGAGCAAAGTGAGGTTTCATTGATTAAAGAATTTTTAATGCGTGTGTGATGATCGGCCTGGCTCGAAACTCACAAATGGTTCGAAAACCAGGCAAAAAAGTCTATTGCTTCAACTGCTGACTTTTCATGTCATGCAATCTTAGGTTCCTACTGATTGGTTCATCTTTGACGAGCTGACGAGAGCCGGTCACTTGGCCATGATCCGCGGGGTGACCGCGGTCTCGCCCGTCACGGTGCTCATCTTTGCTGGGCCGAACAGACTTCCCATGGATGTCGTGTCTGAAGCCGATGCTGGAGTCCAAGGTGTTGTCTTAAGTAATCCGACAATCTTTGTAAGTGTTGAAACTGTCAAAGTTGTTCCAGGCAACCGGTATTTAGAAGAAGTGAGTGACAGCGAAGTCGAGGAGAAGATGGAGGGCGAGAACACTAATCTCCGTATTGACGATTGGACAGTTTTTAGGTATGAAACCCTTAAATTTAATATTTAAGCCGAGGTGAAGAGTTTCTTCACCCGACTTCTTTCGTCGTGCTTCCAGGTCTGACAAGGACCTAGCTCACTTGGCTCTGCAGCTGCGACAGAAATGGTCTTCCCTCTTTCTGAGGAGACTTCACTCACCAGGAAAGCCGATGTCACAGGTCAGCACAGACAACTAGAACCTAGTCCACAAAACACGGCTTAAACATTGTTCTTGATCATAGGTGGACAATAGCGTGGTGGATACGCTGGTCAACATCCTCAGTGCGGAGGAGCAGTCAGTGGGCATCACGCAACCTACCGGTATTGGGCAGAGGCCGAAACCCATACCCACCGAGGCTCTGTGCACTTCTCCAGGTCAGTCTCATTTGATTCCTTTATATGGAACGAAATTGATAGTGCCCATAGAGACGATAACAGCCGTGCTGTCTGAACTCGTGACAACCTCAGACCAATTCAGTCTTCATCATTCATTGCGCTCTGGTCTTGAGATAGTCCCTGGAGCTAAAAGTCTTACATTTTTATTTGTACAGGATCTACAGAGCCTCGGGCCATTTCGAGCCCCTTTCCAGCGGTGTCACTGCCTTCAGTGGCCGCGGCGGGAGGCACGAACGGGCGCAGAACTGTGCCCGTTGGCAGTGGCGACGCCAGCCATGGTGGGGCGTCTGAACTGGTAAGCCGTGGCGGCGGCGGCGGCGGCACTAGCGGCGGCGCTACGCAGTTCTACCAAAGAACTCCTTTCAGATAACTTTGAAGTTCCGAGTTATGTCACCAGGAGGTGAAAAAGATTAAGCTCAATGCCCAAAAGTCTGTTAGGTTTTGGAATGTTGTATATGATACCACAAGGTTAATTTCTAAATAAAAAACCCCCAGGAAGTTAACCCTTAAGGTAGCATAGTCAACTGCAAAAAGTTGTTTCAGTGGCCGCAACCAGGTGGAATTCGTCGATACTTTCTGCGCTTAAAAACATGGCTGTGCCCTGATGCAAGGCAGAAATTTATTTGTATGCGTGTCTCCTCAGTTATCTAAAAACACGTTTAATCATTGCATATTCGTAGTCGCTCGCTAATCAATCATCGTTAAACGTTTTCAACTGGATATTACGCTCTTCACGGGCAGGCAACAATTTAGCAGCATTAATAATAGTGATTTCGGAGGCTTTTTACAGTACACAGCGTATAACTAAGCTAAATCTTTGTCCCCTTCTCCTGCCTGATTCATCTCTTTCTCCTACGTCTTACGTGTATATAAGCAGTGTGTTTACGATACATACGATACAGAACAGTACTGAAGTGTGCCAAAAAATGCACAAAATCATCATTTGAGATGATACAGGAGGGTCCTTTGCCATAGTGGAAGGAAAGATGCTATAAAGTACATTGAAAGAAAATCGAAGAAGCGGAAGAGATAAAACGTATGATTGTTGCTGCGTCTAGAAAAATAATTGCCTCTTTTTTCAAAATTGTGGTGGAAACGAAAAATTTGCTGCTTCAGGCCTTAGTTGGACTGGCCCTTCCCTGCTGCTCCAGAGCCTTCAGCTCCTTGATCTGCTTGATGAGATACGCCTTCTCGTCGTTGAATTGGTCGTCCTCTGACCGGTCCGTATGGAACTTGGTTAAGAAGTCCACCAGCTTGTCCTGAAAACAGTGAAAGAAGGGTTCGATTGGCTTGTAGGAGCGATATCTTCGCCATCAATACCTGATTGCGCAGGAGGATGTCCAAGATGGGCTTAGGCTTGTTGGGGTTGGCCACAAACACCTGAAAAGTCGGCGTAAACTTACTAATTTAACACTTTTCGACAATAGCTCGTACCTTAAAGACATGGAAGGCTTCGAATTGGATGTTCCTTGATTTCTCTTTCAGCATGTTCATCATCAGCTTAAGGTTGTCTGGGTTAGAAATGTATCGCGTCATCACCTGCAGAGAAAAATATCATCATCTTCACCGAGTAGGACGTCAATGGGCTATGTAGCTTACAGAGAAGTTATGCCTGTCTAGGAGCAGCTCTCCCAACAGCTTTAGTGACTGCCGCCTGGTGACGTAGTTGTCCGAATGGAGCAGCTTCTGGTAGTGTACGAAGACCTTGTCGAAGTTCGACTCCAGGAAATCGGCAGCAAGCATCTTGTGCTTGGTGAGCAGGTCCTACAGCAGATATTGATAATGTTCTCTTTAAATAGGACTCTTGGGCTGATGGAGCAGCTGGTGGATCTCACCTTGAAAGTGGCGAAGGCATCTGAGGCAATGTCGAAAGTCGAGACCTCGACGTACTTAAAGAAGTCGTAAAAGTGTTCGGAATGAAGCAGGATCTTGGTGAGCGCCTCAAAGCGGATGCACTCGCGCAACATTGTGCCGCAGTTCAGCGCCACGTCCTGCTGCTCATAACTGAGGAGAAATATTAAGTTTCGGTCTCCGGCATCTGTGACCCCTAGCTAACAAATACGCATGAAAGCGCCAGCTCACCCTCTACACAACGTGAAGAGTATCTCTGGTTTGGTGCAGATGTACTCGACCGTGGGCGTTCTCGTGCCGATCTGGCGACGAACGATGTTCGTAAAGATCTGAACGGCGTCCTTCTTGCCCTCAAAGTCGACCCTAGAAAAGAAGAACACGTCATCTTTCACAAAATGTTCGTTTATGCATTAGCGACACTTAAATGTACCATTCACTCCCGGTCTAAACAGGTGCACACCTGTTCGGCTAAGATAAAACATACTGAGATTACTTTTCATCCGGCACGCAGCAACGAACCTGTGCAGATTCTTGAGGAGGAGTAAAATGAGTCCCGCGTTGTACATTTCCTGGCTCAGTTGGGCGAGCACGATATCGGACTGCTGCTCGGATTCAGAGCCAAACAGCAGAGTTTTCATGTGGGTCAACTGCTTGGAGAGGTCTTCTTGGGCCTAAAACGGAAAGGCAGACACATGTGAGCGAGGTCGACGACAAGTGTGTTGGCGAATCCTCACCCTCTCCTGCTTCTTTCCGTCTGCTCCCTTCTCAAGTACAACGAGGTCCTCCCTCATGTTCCTCACAACCTCTGCAGGGTTCCTGGAAGACTTGCCAAAGATGCCTTTCATCTTGTTCTGGCAAGGTAAGCTCCTAGATGCAATATAAGCCGACGGCAGAGATCAATACATCTGCAAATGAGAAAATACAGGTGAGTCACGACTCTTTTTGCGCTAACAGGAATCGCAAATTAATCATCCAGTAATGAGTCAACGGGAACTTTGCCGCTCTCGCATTAGCGTTCAGAGGTGTCAATGACTGCACCGCGCTAATAGAAGCAGAGAAGAACTAAATGTACGCACACAATTGGACTTCCTTCCGGCCTCATGCTGCAGGAACATACGCAAGTGGATGTATGCACGGTATGGACGAACAGATTGCGCGCAAAAAGTGCTTCAAATACGCAAAAGCCCAGTAAGAACGCAAAAGCTGAACGCAAGGCCACGCTGTCGATGCGTGCGTACATCCCGGTACGCACGTTTTCAACGTACTCGTAGACAGAGACAGACAGAAGCGAATATTGGCAAGCATTTTCACAGTCTGGCCTCGACCTCACCCCTAAAGCAACGATTCAAGATCCAAAGATATATGGGGAAGGTACAAAGTAGAAAGAATCCTTGGCAAGGACAGGGTTGTCATCAATAACATAGCAATAACTTCTTTATTAGTATCGATCAAGCGCTGTTTCCATAGGATAATGTTTGAGGAATAAAAGTGATCGAGTTATTGACAGTGTATTACTACAACGGTGTCTATGATAAAAGCGAAGATGAACTGAAGTGACATACATCAAGTCCTGTCGTGCCATCACTGTGCTGGCAGCTTGTAAAACAGTCTTTAAAGAATGTTCTGTATGACTGTCCAGGTTTTGGGACCATGGTCATGCAAGCTTGCGACACCGCGAGTCAGGGAACAGTCGAAAACAGTCGAACACAGAACGTAGAACGATTTCATGACTAAGCATACAAAATCGTCGGGGGACAAACAGAAGTGAAAAGCTCATAATTCAAGGTATGCGTTTTCTCCAGCTGTTTCTTATCAATACTTCAGCAATTCCCAATTCAGGCAAACTCGCTACAAGTGTGACGAAGTCAGTACAACAGACGGATCTTCTCGATCCTCCTCTCTTCTTTTCCGTACACAACTTATGGAGCTTGCACGCTATGAACGTAGTCCAGTCTGGAAACACTACAAAAAAAGGAAAAAAAAACCATACCAGCTCTTCTCCAGCGTAATCCTAGGTCAGGACACGGGAGGAACGACAAGACAATTACTGCGCACTAAAGTCGAGCTAGCTGGTGGGCCTGGCCGGCTTTCTACTGAGATGGGCAAAGCAAAGGCTATTGATGTGTAGGCCTGGACGCATGTGAGTGCAGCAGACACGCGCGTGGCGATCACGTGTGCATGCAGCACCTTTTTTTTCCTGCTCTAGTGGAGACGATGCTGACGTGAGGTCGTCGCTGGAGTTACACTAGTATGTACACGATTCCGAGTGATCATGATGGTGTCAAGGACATCTGTGATCGAGCTCCTTTGTATATTCTTTCAATGAGGTCCGACATCATAACAAGTGGGCAAGAGAAGGAAAAAAAAAGCAGTTCTACGTAGGCAAACTGGACGGCAGACAAATGGGAAATCCGTCGTAATCTAAGAGCGTCGATGCGACGCCATTGCGAGCATCGCACGCTCGATTCAAAAGGTTGCGAACGCTGCTGACGTCCCCAAGGCAACTTTGTGTCTCCGAAGTACTCAACAAAAAGGAGTCTGGTCGAGAGTCCCTTCTTCCAGTTGCCTTTCTACTCTCCCTTAGCTGGAGACTCGACTCGACACCACTGGAGTAACTGCACAAAATTAGCAGTGCTAGTGGACAGGAAGAAACTGCTGCCGCCACAATTTGACAATTTTCTTTTTGTCACAAAAATAACGGGTTAACTGAAGCTAAAATGAGGGGAAATGCATTTTAATCATTCACATGCAAAGAGTAGTGTGGCTTCCCAAAGCGTGGAAAATGATGAGCACGCACAAATCGAAAATAGAACCTGCTGTCTGGTGGAGAAGTCCCTTACCTTCTCTTCTCTCGAGTTCGGAGAAACCCCGTCGGGATCACTGGCCAGGAGCAGGTCTTATCTGTGCGGACAGGGGGCCTCGAGAGGTCGTCAAGGGGTGTGGCGAGGTCGCCCGGAGAGAGGCGGTCGTCGCCGGGGAGGAGGACGAAGGAGATTTCGGGCTGTAGCCTCCTCGGAGCCTCGCCTATCCCACCTCTCTCTCCTCGCTGCTTTGCTTTGCTATTTGCTTGCTCTCCAGTCACTCACGTCGTCCCGTCGGCTCGGAATGAATGACGACACCAGACTGCTCGAGACTCGAGCCCGATTCAGGCCCTCAAGGCGTTGCCGGAGAGAGAGATTTGAAAGTGAATCGTGCCTCATCCCGAGTGCAGCACTTTTCCTCTCCAGTGCTGCCGTAGTCAGAGCTGCCACGTGCGACGATTGAGTCCATTGGAGGCTCAACTTGTGGGGCAAAAAATATTTTAATAAAGTCCTGTAACATGTAGGGGAAATTGCACTTTCGATTCAGGGGTTAAAACTGACCACCCGAGTAGCACGCGGGATCCGGAGAAGCGACTGCCCGCAGAACAAGCTCAGTTCGTACAAGGGGCATGATATCTTCATCTTGGGCCTCCAGAGTCCTTCTTTTGAGCCATGGCAACCCTGCCTCCTCGGCTCGGCCGTGCTGGAGGAGCCGGCCGGGGTAATTTTTTTCTGTTTCTTTCCCGGTGAGAGTGCATTTCACTCTTTAAAGCACCCCTTTTGGGCGCCCAATTGCTTCCGGCCACTTCCTGAGGGGCGCCTTTCTCGGCGCCGACGTGTCACGACGGGCACACGGACAGGACCTGTCAGCAGCCAGCCTCCGACGGCGTCGTCGCCTGTCCCTCGAGTGCAGTGCTGGGCCTGGGCGGTGCGCTGACTGTCAAACGAAACAACAGTTTGACAATGGAACTGATGGAGGCCGCTGCCGGAGTCCTGAGGAGCTCCTCGAACGCGGCCGCCGCCTTGGTGGACGGCGGCGGCCACTCCTCCGAGGCTTCGGCCGCGGCTCCCTTTGATTGCCTCTTGCTGTCCGATCAACCAGTGTGGATCTGCGGCCAGTTCTACAATTCAAGTGGAGGTAAAGGATAAACACTGCTGAAGATGATGATGGAAAACGAGCACCCGACCCAGTTACTGTCAAGAGGTCCCCCCTGACCTCACTCTATGAAGTCATTCGTTCGTTCCAGACCGTGACGATCTCGTCTCGCACGTCAGAAGCCTGTTTTGGTTTTCTTATCGCCGCGACTTCGAGGCCCTCGGTGGGGAAGAATCTGGGATCACCTCGGATCGCGGTTGGGGTTGCATGCTCCGATGCGGCCAGATGGTAGTGGCCGAGGCGCTGAGGAGGTACTCAAGCTGAAGAAGCTATGATACTTAAAAGTGCTCGAGTACTTTCCTGGTTCAATCTTTCAGGCTCAATCTTGGTCCCAACTGGCGATGGCGACCCGGTGCTATCGCCCAGGACCCTCGCTACCTTTTCCTACTGTCTCTGTTCAACGATTATCCTGCAGCGTCTTTCGGGATCCATCGGATCGCCACCGCCGGCGAGGAAGCTGCTGGGAAGTCAATCGGGACCTGGTTCGGACCCAACACCGTCGCACAAGTCCTCAGGTGCGTGTGCATAGCGCAGTTTGAGAACCCATATTGATCGACGATGGATACTTTTAGGAGACTTTCTCTACTCGTGGACTCTCCCTCCCTGAACGTGTACGTGGCTCTGGACAACATGATAGTCATCAACGACATTAAGCGGGGATCTTCCTCTAGTGGCGACACAGGCGAAAGCGAGGGCAGCGTCGGAAAGTGGACCAAACCGCTGCTCCTCTTCATCCCCCTCAGGTTGGGGCTTACCGAACTCAATCCAATCTACTTCACGGACCTCAAGGTGGGCGACTTTACAGCTGTGATGAAGACCAAAACTTTTGTGGCGATCAGAAAAATAGTACTGGGTGCGCCGTTAAATATTTTACACTTTTTGTTCGGCTTCATAACGAGGCTCGGTATGGTTAAATGATTCAAATTCATTGCTGAGCAATTTTAGTGTGGAACATTGACAATTCAGTCTCTTGGCCGTCCTCTGTGACCCGGCATGCTCAGCACAACCATTCAAACCTTCACTTGCGTAAAGCAGAGTGCAAATCTTTCACAGACGCACCCGGTGCAATCTAATCGGGGTTAAGCGGGAGTTTGGGATGAGCAGGAAACCTGGTTAAGTGGGAGGAAAGTTGGGCTCCTCAAAAAGTCGAAAACTTGTCCACCTCTATTTTTCCCCTCAGGTTTGGGCAATATCTGGCTAACTCGACGAATATAGGAAATTTCAATGCATACAAGGCCTGAAAAAATGAGTGCAGGTGCACCTTGGTTGGTTTTTCTAAAATATGAATTTTTGAGGTTTCGTCATTTTCCGTGCATATTTGTCTGTCTTAAAATTCCTGGTAAATTATCACTGTGTTCAAGATGTAGAGAAGATATGACTAAATTATCATAAACTTTCTTATTCAAAGCTCTATTCATTTAGTAGGTTTTTAAATCCTTTGTCCCAAATTGCTAAATGGGCCAAATTGAAACAACTCTTGTCCCATTTGCGTTGATTGTTGTAATCCACTCCTATGCATGTCTATGTTCCTCGCCCTATTTTTCTACCCTTCTATAGTAGCTAACTAGAAGTGATTTGGGAGATGTGTACAGCTAAGTGGTAGCTGCCGCTTCAGTTCCTGTAATTGCAACCAAAGTTTCTGAACACATGCAACCTACACATCCTTATAAACACAAATAGATATACACATCGTACACGCATAGTGCGTGACACATGCGTACACGAGTGGTAAGGCGAGGCACTTCACATGCGACCGCTATATGAACCTTGGACGGCTAGGGATAAATGACCGGACAAGGACGAGAGAGTCATCCCGAAACTCCAGCCGTCAGCTCGGCGCAGGCTCCAGACAAAAATTTTGATTTACAAGATTTCGAGTTTGGAGGCAATCTCGGGACCACTAAAATTCAACATAATTACAAAAAAAACTCTCAACGCATCAACTACTCATTTTTTGCGTGCAACGGACTTCCCCTTTTTTTTCAAATGCCTCAAGTAACCTCAAAGCATTTGCTCCCGTCAGTATTTATTTGCGATTCTGGGTGGACTTTAAACCGATTGTAACGGTAGCGGACTTGATTCAGAGTAAGTCTGCCCGGATGAGCAGGACACTTGTGAAGGGTCACTGAATTGGCTTGACACGTCGGCGCTCAATGAAAGTCAGTTTGGCAGTAAGGCGACACGTTCAACTTCATCAAGAATAACCCAGCCAAGAGGCATAGGTGGCATCTCTACTGCACTAGCGAGTATGAAGTTTTGCTTTAACATACCAACGTGTGTCTCTTTGAGCTCACTTAAAAGGATAGTCTGAGGCTGATCGGGGACTGAAAAAGCGACTCGTCATAGTTTTTCAGCTTACTTAAGGCATTGTTTACCTTAAATTATAACTGCAGTCCGGGGGCAATTGCTCCAATTTGAGAGTGTTAGCCTCTCATTTGAGAGTGTTAGCCTCTCATTTGAGAGTGTTAGCCTCTCATTTGAGAG
>JAAUXU010170678.1_pt1 | contig 56277 bp, 50 predicted proteins | sample 7278151 | NCBI WGS metagenome assembly JAAUXU01 (sample SAMN14350113, study PRJNA611818) | marine sediment metagenome | isolation source: surface marine sediment (1.8m) | place: French Polynesia: Moorea | collected 2018-08
ATGTATACGACCCCTACAGCACTCTACGGCGGCCAAAGCCGCCGTTGTCGCCGTCACACCACCCTAGGATGCAAAATAGCCCAACGTGGGTCCCAAAGTCAGCCGGTCGAGTCAGGAACCATACATATTAGGCTAGGTCGAAAGGGGGGCAACTTTGGAAATTCACTGACTGGGGTTTGTTACATGGGGTCAAAAGATGAAGTTGTCGTCAAATACTTTGGAAAACACGTTGTGTTTACCTATGTCCAACTGGATTTGAAATTTATGTACTAAGCTACTGTAGTGAAAGTAGATTTCAGCTCTGGTGGCTGTCAGAAGCTTCCAAATTGGGTGAAAATCACTGACCAAAATGCTGACTTGCTCCAGTTGGTCAGAAAAATATTTTACAGCCAGTCCTGAAGAAAAAACATTACAACTTATTTTGCAGTATTATGCAACTTTATATGCACTTGGGCATAGTTAAAACTCCTTTTTTTTACTTTCATTTGACTACAAAGTCTTCAAATGGGACGCAGTAACAAATTTTGGGCACCCATGGGGAATTCAAATTTTCGACCTAGCCTAATATATATAATATAATATATATTAGGCTAGACATGTATAATATATATATTAGGCTAGGTCGAAAACTTGAATTCCCCATGGGTGCCCAAAATTTGCATGACAATATATACATATATTTCACTACTGTGCATTCCAGTTCTGTTGACTAAAAGTGCTTGTTCACTGATGGAGACAGAAGTAAGGGAGATCCCGTTTTGCTTACCTCACCTGGTATTCCAGAATTTGCCTGCAATCCTGACAATCTTGGAAGAGTTTCCCTTCAGTCCTTACCGAACAGCATTGATCACGGAAGAGTTTTCAACCGCTTTCAGTCATGCCAGCCCCGCCCCCCTGCAGTCCTGGAGGCGCCGTTGGCATCCCATTCTTTTGCCACCACCTCCCCGAGAAATATTGGCGGGGTTTTGTTTTGTTTTTTTGTTTTTTTTCATTCAAAGTCTTTGACATTTGCAAAAAGTTGAATAATTCATGGCTTCTCAGTGGTATGAAATTATAATAATAATGCAGGGGCCTTCTCGCTAACACCTAGGCTCTGTTGGACGCCGTTGAAGGTAGCACTCATGAAAATGCTCAGCTTGCATTGCCCTGTACAGTGTCAGCCAAAAACTCTTTTAGCATTTTTTCTGCTCCAGCTGCGTTGTTTTTAACGGACACTTATTTGGGACTCACACGCTACCTGTCCATGGTTTACCCTTGGCGTATATACAAGTATATATTAGGCCAGGTCAGTTTTTTTTTCATATCTTGCAACGTCCTAGATTTGTTGCAAGCATTCACTTGAAGACCTAATCAAATGGAACGAAAAAATAAGGACTTTTTGGGTCTCCCTTCTGCCTTTAAAGTTTTTTAGGCACAAGGATGTCAGGTCAACATGACAAAGTTGATGTGGACCTGCTCAGTTGCTTCTTTGATACCGAGCTGAAGCTCTGCAGTCAAATGAAACAAAAAATGAAGTGTTCACACCTTTGTCACCAGGCTGGCCAAGTCTGAGCACCTTGTTGTGTACTGAACTTCTGCAATAAAACCGTATTGCCATAGAGGGGGTCCAAAACTTTTCTTTTTTTTTTTTTTTTTGAAAACCACTCGACGACGTCTTCACCATTTGGCATTAGGTGACAAACCTGAGATGCCCTTAGTCAAATTCCAAAATTTTGATAGATACACATACAATAGGCTAGTTCGAAATGGTCCCTTTTCTGGAAACGCACACTTTTTCATCATGATTTTTTGGCATAGGGTGAAAATCAGAGGATTTTACTAAAAAAGTCTCTGATTGATCTGACATTTTAGGAGGTAATAGTGAAGAATGTCTAGCATTAGCAAAAAAATTTCAGCTCAATCAGAGGCATTTTAAAACATAGGATTTTTACAAAACCAACTCTCCATGTATGTTCTTAGAGAGAGGCTGAAGTACATGACAAGCTCCAAATATTCTATGCTATAAAAGAGCCTCCGATTGAGATGAAAATTTAGGTGCTAATACTAGACACTGACCTCCAATAGCTTCTAAAATGGTCGGTCAATCAGAGACACTTTTGTAACATAGCATTTAACATAGTTTGTGGGATATCACGCTATGTAATGCAGTGACTAGAGTCATCTAGGACTGAACCAATTAAAAGTCTCATCTCTGATCACACAACAAACGCCAAAAATGATGCTGACAGCAACACCGTGGTAGGTTAGGGTGGCGCTGTGACCACCTGTGTTGCTACAGCAACTTGACCATTCAGCTGCTTCAAAGAATATTTGTGAAAACAATCTTTAAATTAAAAATGTCGATAGTAAATCATTTTTTTTCTTCTTCTTAACACTTGTACCAGCTTCGCCAGGCTCTAATGCTAATTTCCCGCCTTGAAAATTGGAAATTGACATTTTCCAACTAGCCTAATATACAAGTATGCACTGGGTGGAGTAAAAATTAGCTGATATAAGTGGAGGATCGCTTTTCGCTCAGTTTGTGCAGAATGTTCTAATGCACAAGCGGGCTCATTTAAAAGGGAAGATTCAAAGGTTTCACTTGGTCTCATCTACAAAGTTCCTTCAGCAAATGAAAAGTTTGCGTTTCCTGTTTCAGAAGAGCCAGATGAGGCAGTTGTGTGTTCCACACAAAGTGAGCAATGAGTCCTGTTTTAACGCTCGATCCACCCTGTTTATATAGGTGTGTGTATGAATAAATGTGTGGATTATATATGTGTACGCGTGTGGGAGTATTCGTTGGCAAAGTCTCTCAGCTCCACAGGGAGGTGCGCCAAGTCAAGGCCCAAGGGACCAAAGAGAGGCTTAGCGAGAAGGAGAACTAATATCATTTGCGGCCTCGTCGCAGAAAACATTTTATGCGACATACGTTCGTGTGCGCATGTGTGCAGAAAGAACAAAAGCGCTTTTTTCCCCTCCACCCAAATATAAATTTATGTCATCTCCTGGTCTTGGGCGGGCCCGCGAGGTTCAATAAATATCCATATTGCTTTCTTCTTCTTCCTCTTCTTCAGCTTCCTGTGACTGTTCAAGTTCTTGCGTGTTCGCAGGTCCTCCGGATCCTCCTCGCAACTGCACGCTGACCAACCAGACCCAGGACAGTCTCCAGGTGGACTGCAAGGAGGGGTTCAGCTCGGGACTCAAGCAAGAGTTCCACATGGAAGTCTTCGCACAGCCAGAACACCAGGTGTGATGAGGTGGTCTTTTTTGGGGGTCACTGCTTTTTTCGTGGCTGACCGAGTCTGGGGCTGCTGCAGCACCGAATCTGTGTGCCAAAATGAGCAAAGATGCCAAAAAATATCTCTCCTCCTTTTTCCTTCAGCTTTTGGTGAACATAACTGCCCGCAGTCCTCGTCTGCTGGCCCGAGGTCTTCCTCCTGACTGCTCCCTGTTCCTGCGCGTGTACGCGTCCTCGGTCAAGGGCAGGAGCAGGAGCGTCACCTTCGAGGGCTACACGCTCAGAATGGCTCATAAACAGACAGGTAAGACAGTACCTGGTGGTGGTCGTAGGTGCAACAGCGTGTCTAACTTCACGTCCCCTCACGTCATCTGCTTGATTTGCGTGTGGTCACGATGCAGCAAGTGCGTGTGTGTGTGTGTGTGTGTTTGCACATAAGTGTAGAACAGGGCTAGTGTTTGTGGGTGTGACAGGAAGACAGAAAAGCGGACATGCTTACTTTACCCCATATCTTGACTTCCTTTGACTGGTAAGTGAAAGTCTCTTCTCCAGAAGAGTGAGACGCAAAGTGTACCAGCGTTACAGCCAGTGCCTTAAAATGATGACAAAAGGTCATATTGGACCAAAGTCTTCAGATGACGCATTTTGATCTTGAACAATGATGGCTGCAAAGCTGCCAGCTGGAGTCTCAGAAGAATCTGCAAATGAGTCTCAGCTAAAAACTCTTCTTTATCATTAGACATATTTACAAACAGGTGCAACTGACTACGGTACTGGAGACCCTGAGATTAGTGTTGGCATGAGCGTCGATCAGATGATCAGTTGACCATGCACGTTATGCATTCTGGCAACAGCTGGCTTGACATGGCAGAACCTGTGACTCTGACAATGAGGTCCTGAAGTACGTAGATGATTTTTCTCTGCTAATGGAAGACCTTTGATTACTAGACGTCTTGTCGAGAAAGTCAGTTGCTGCCCAAAGAATCCAACATGACGTGAAAGGATAGGAAATGACTTAAGCACAGTTTTGGGACCAATGGTGTGTGTACAACGTAACGTTGGGGATGCAGGGGAACTGAGCTCTGGAGAAGGCATAACATAAATACCGCTCTTCGATGGCTTTCGTTGCTTTAGTAGAGCCACAAGTAGGAGCAGACGATGGTGGTCATCCCTGATCACATCTGTCCAGCATGTCCGTGCAGGGTCGGGAAGATTAAATGCAACTCATTGCATTGAACCTTAAGATTGACCATGCGAATTCGCATGGCCTGAAAAGCAATGTTGCTTTCAGCCGTCCTCATCCTGCATGTGCCAACAAATTGATTTCCTCCTCCACGCCTACACGCATAGGTGTACTTTTTGGAGTACCATTGAGCACTATACGAAGGTGCTACACTCAAAATTATTATGAGCACACCTCCTTAGTAACAACAAAATAGCCATGACTCATAACAATCGTCGGCCACAAACGAGCCACGAAACAAAAGGCCAGTCCACATAGCAGCACAGTCCATTCTACGTTTATGGACGACTTATGTATACACTTATATAAAAGGTGATGTTTATACTTTGTTGCAATATACCTCCTGGTGTCGAGCCCATAGAAACCTAATTTCTGCGCCACTTGAAAGCTATGAATAGCGGGGTTTATTACAACAACAAATTTTGCTTATGTAACACATTTGAACTGCTGGTAGGTTACAACATTTTCAGCGCCGCCCAGTTTCTGGTGGAAGGTCGCTAACAGTTCCGCCTCCTCGAGAATCTGCCCCACCTGAAAAGGTGTTGTAGGCCTAGGACCAGATGAGTTAAGGCCTGAGGCCCCAGAACTAGCAATCAAGCACACTGAAGCCTGACAAGCGCGGCGACCACTCGATGTCCTTGCATAAATCAGTTCTTGTGAGCCAGATTTGTTGCACTAACAGACCCGCAGCCCTTAAATTAGGTTCATATGCGCTCTACATCAGGAGCTATAGCAATTTTAAATTTGCCGACGCGTAAAAATCACCCTGTAGTCATGAAATTAAATATAAAAATGTACACCTGCTATACAGGTTTCCTTCCGTTAAGTTACAATGTAGAATCTCTGGGTTTATTCGGTGACTACGTGACAAGCAGGGTCTTGGGCCGCAATCCGGAAGAATGCAAAATAAATGGGTCAGTGTTGTTTTCTGCACAACACAAGTGGCAAGAAAATCAGTGTAGAATAACTTAAAGACATTCGCAGGCTACCCCACTCCTCAATCCAACCTCCTCCAGCTTCAATTACAGCCTGAATGCGATGTCTAAAGCAATTGCAGGCCTCCACCAAGTGTTGCTTGTCCGTCCTGGCCACAGACTCCACTATAGCTGCCCCCAGGGACGCCCCGTCGTTGCGCACGCACTTGTTCGACTGTCTCAAGGACGCCCCACCCATAGCAGTCGAGAGAATTACGATCAGGAGAATGAGGACCCCAGAGAACTCCTTTGACCAGAACAGATCGAGGTTGCCGTCGAGCCAGTCCTGCACCAAATGGGAAGTGTGTGGAGGAGGAGTCCTCAATCATTGTCTGCAGCTGCTCCAAGAGCTGCCTGGTCTGTCTCTTCCGCGTCGATGGTCCTTCCATGCTGGTGTCATTGAGTAGCCCTGTTCTTTGGCTGCTAGAACAGCTTTTTGCATGTCAGACAAGGTCGATTTTGGCAGCTTCAGGAAGTTTGGGCACACGTCCAGCACAAAGAGCCGCAACGGGTGCGGCGCGGCTGTCGTTGTCGGAGCTCACTTTTAAATATTCATGTTCTAGCAATCAATGAACTCGTATAGATAAAGTGCTGCAGAAGGGCTTTAAGGTGAACGAGTTAATGTCAGTGCAGTCATGGCGGGAAATAAGGAATTTTCTTGGATCATGGCAAAAGACACAGTGGAGTTCAAAACCTGTGAGAAAAATGTCTCAATTGTCCCTTATCTGTTCGAGGCCTAACTTGGCCAGCAGCGTCCTCACCTAATTCATCCAGGGCTGTCTCAATGTTGGGGGAAACTTCTTGTAGACAACCCTTTTTGTCACGTTGGGTTTCATGCTCAAGGGAAAAAAGCTCATCTCCAAAGCTGTGTGGTCAGATAAAAATGAAAAAAAAAAAGATTTAATGTGACTGAGACACCCTGTAGGTGAGTACCAGAACAGTGAGAGTGGAGGCAGTGCTTAGAGTTGTACTTCAAAGTTCCACAGTACAGTAATAGTTAATATACATATATGTAATAGCGCTTACGCGCTCCCCATTTCGTTGTGAGGGAAGAGTGGCAAAATTACAAGGTGTGTGTGTGTGTGTGTGTGTGTACGTCTGTGTCCTCCCACCTCTGGAACACGCGCTGGGCGCTCAGCACTAACCGACTTGGATATATTTCTGTTTACTCCGGACAGACAGACGGACTCACAAATTCGCGCTGTATATATTAGTTGCGCGTTAGCCGAGTAGCAGCAGTTGTTTGAGCACTCGCATGGCACATCAGTGCTGTTGCACACGTTGTAAAAGTGCTCTTTGATAAAGTACATTTGGAAAGCAACAACCTTGAACAAAACCGTGAAAGCAAAGGAGGAAGGAGAGAAGGAAGATCCCTTATCGAAGACACGTGCATGTTGATCGATAGTGTCTTAATGAGGTTCCCACCCAGATTCTCCTAATTGCACGTGCTTTTAGACGAACTTCCTCTGCCTCTTCTTGACCTAAAACCTCTTGTCTACACCGATTTAGAGGAAGGAAAAGGTCTTGCTTTGATCCAAGTTCGTCATTCTCTTTCATGTCTTGATCACAAGCAAGAAACAGAATCGAAGAACCCTTGTGATTTCTTCTCTCCCTCTCTCTCTCTCTCTCTACTTGCTTTTGCTCGTCCTTTCCCATCTTTTGATCTCGCCCGAAAATTGGACCGCATCGAAATGGAAATCGATCTTTCTACGACAACAAATGGTTGAGGAGAGCGAGAATTAGATTTATGCATCGACTTGTTGCCGGGCTTATCAGGTATGCCTAGGGCCTGAGGCCTTCTTTCCTATTTCATGTAGTATATTACCGACTGTCTGAGTCAGAAAGAAAACCTCAATGAGAATGTGCCTACAGTGTGGTTTCGACGACGAGGACAGAGTGTGCCGAAAATAGGCAGCACATGCACATTCTTCCTATTTCATCTGGTACATTATTGGCAGTTTGAGCCAGAAGAAATTTGCTGCACACACGAGAGCACAGACAGATGTGGAGCTGGCACAGCGAAAAAAAAAAAGCAGCGTTGGAACATCGATACACGTGCGTTACGCATGGTCATGACATGAGAATGTACCTACAGTGTGTATGATAGCTCCGTGCTTGGCACCACGACTTCATCAGCTGCGCCTCCTGATTCGTCAACACCGTGAATGAGGCCTAGATGAGGTTGTGCGCGGGGCAGGGCTGACAAGGGGAGATGTACCTCTTACCGAGGGTTTGTCGTGGTGGCACAAAAAAAGGCCTCAGAAAAATAATTGCCAATTGTCTCAGTCTAAGTTTGCCTGACTCACATGAAACACTCGGTGCTAGAGTAGATAGAGAATACAGCTCCTCTCAGTCCCATTCAGACACACACATTTACTCAGCAGCCACACGTGCTCACTCACTTGCTCCCCATTAAAGGCACAATAAAGAGCATTTCTGCTTCTCAGCACTGCATAGTGCTCATCTTCATCTAGACCTCATGAATCAACACAAATGTTGATTCACGAGCCACAACCAGCGTTATACGTACAAGCACGGACGGAGTAGCGCAGGCACCTCCTCATGACCACGGCCCACACACGCAAGCCCGCCGGGTTCATTGGGATTGCGCTGCAGCCTAGTTTCGACGCACCCTGTAGCCGCGCCGCACCTGCACGTGGTCTCATGTGCGCAGCGCTGGTTTTCCCCTGCTCAAGCCGTCTGCAGTGCACTCCACGAAGCAGGAGAGACAGCAGCCGTGAGTCACCCTGTAGCACACCACACTGGCACTCCTCGGCGATCGCACAGTAAGAGTTTTTTTTTATTTATGTTCTCGGCGCGAGAAGACTTCATTTCGTATGGATATTGGGTCTTTGCTCTCAAGCAAGTAGCCAATAATACCGCAGCAGAACATCATACAAGGAGAGAGAGCATTTGATCAACTGAATTCATTTCTCCCCAAATTCCTGTGTATCTAGATCCCAGCTCTGCTCTGGCAGAGCTGTTTGGCTGCCTCTGTCTCTACCGCAGAGCGTCTGCACAGCAAGAAATTCCCTCCACGGCTAATTCAATGTTTCCCCACCGTTGGCAATCGTCACAAAAAGCTCTCGCCCACTTTTTTTGCTCTCTCCCCCTCTTCTAAATTCAATCAAAGCTGCTGCTTCTGCCCCTTCTTATATACAGGGTGAGTCAGAGGCAACTTTGCCAAAGTTGCACCGCATCCGTCGGGAGGGGTGGGGTGTACATTGCACCTCTCATGTGAGAAAAAAAGAAGGCTAACTTACTTTTGACCCACCCTGCCTGGCGCACGCACACACGCGCGCGCGCACGCAGAGGAGAGAAAGAAGAAAAGACGGGATTTATGGGAGAGTTGCAGCTAACCACGTCCAATACAACAATACCTAAATGTGTTTCCTACCGTGTGAGGCAGAAATCGAAGGTGTGGACGGAAAAGGCTCAGGTGCGCAGCTGAGCTCCATCACTTGTTCGCGGCTCACACTGCAGGCAAGCACAGGTGAGCGCATTTGGCAGCTTTATTGCCCCCTGAAATTGCAGTCGATAAATTAGTCGACAACTTGCATCAATACCTGATTGCCCTTGTTTTTCCCCTGTTTGTTTGGGGTTTTTTTTGCTCGCATCCTGAATATAAATTAGCGTCTTTTGGGGGGGAGAAACTACGTGTTGTCCATTCACGCATCTGTTTGCGGCTTCTGCTGGCAGCCCTGGGTAAGGCAGGCCCATGAGGGAATAGAGAAGCTGCTGCTTCTTTACTGCTATCCCTTTATTTGGGAGAGAAAAGAAGAAGTGTTGGAACGGTTTTGCCTCGGCAATAAATCTTAGGCTCGCAAGTTCAATGTGTCAGGTAGCGGAAAATGCGAGGGTGGAGAAGAGGAAAGAACCCCTATGGAGAAGTGAAGCCTGTTCCATTTCCCATTTTCTCCTCAACTCTTTGAGGAGGGGGAAACAAGTGCAGAGATGCTCTCAATCATCGGGAGAAACATGCATTAATCTGTTCTGGCGTAGATTGGGCAACAATTTTTTTTAGGTGGCTGCCACACCCGTTATTAGTGGTGATGGGGGCTCAAGCCACGCGGAGGCCACGTCAAATTGTACCGGAATCTGAGCAGAGGTGAGGCCAAGTTCCTGTTGAAGGCTTTTTGTTATCAATGGCAACACTTAGGACCATCCAAAGCCTCCTCACAGCCGCGGAATGAGGACCAAGAATAAAGCCAGAATATGCCCAAAATGTGAAAGCAACACTGGAAAACAACACTGCCTCATGACATAACAATGTCACACAGACTGGACAGTTGAAGAAGAGTGAAAAACTTATGGGAGCAGGAATTCCCAGACTTGTTGAGGCGAGACTGCGTTGAGTGGGGGCAAATTGTGACTCGACTGTCTTGAGTGGGGGCAAATTGTGACTCGACTGTCCTCAAGAGCGCTCGAATTGAGCAGGGAGGCCTTTCAGGCCCCGGGCCTACCCGTAATAAGGACTATAATAAAACAGCTTAATTCAGGGCCTCGAAGGCTCGACCCAAGCTGCAGTCTCGGGATCCTTCCTCACCTGCTGCCTGTCGAGTGTCGACGTCTCGAATGGACGAATTCGTATTTGGTGCATACCAGACGCTCTTTGTGCAGAAAATGCCACTGTCACAAGAACAAGTACAGTGCATACTCGATTTTCGCAAAGGGTCCGTCTCCACGACGATCTTGGACGAAATCGAAAGTTGGCCCCCTTCTAAATATAGATTCAGTCAGCAAGCAGCAAAATCGGGCAAAAATTGAGGTTTTTTCCACTACTTGGAGTTACAAAAATCGAATATCTACAGTAGTAGATTCGCCAACCAGCGGTCAAAAGAGCAGGAGGCAGAAAGAGACAACATTCCGGCGATCGCAGATTTCTCACGGACGTTCGATTTTCTCACCAGATATTCCAATCATTGTGTACGTAGTACACGGTATTAAGTCCTACTTAATACAGTAGTATTAAGTACTACGCACACAATGTACAAGTAGAGTTCAAGGACTTCAACTGCCATCTCGACAGCAGCAATTTCTTTTTTTGGCTCGGAATCCTTGAAGGGATTAAGGCTTTTCTGATCAAAAGGTCGGATCTGGTTTAGCATTTTTCTCTCATGCGGATGTCTGATGAAGACGGTTATTTTTAACCACTGAAGCTCATGCAAGAATTCGTCAAAGTATCAGCATTTGCTGCACAGGAGGGGCTGGAGGTGCCGAGCAAACTTGACCTTCCTGTTTGGCAATCCTGAGCTGAGACGCATTCGCATCAAAGCCACTCCAGACTGAGACAGCCTGAGAAATCTGGACTTTTGGCGGGGCCGAAGGCATTGGCGCGAGTGCGTCTTCTCCATGGGCCAGTCGTTGATCAGAGCCAAGCAGTCCTTGAATCCCCAGCGAGAACACTGACGCCGAAGCTGTGAAAGATCCCCAAAGCCCCCAGTGTTGCAAACGTTGCCTTGGAGATCGCATTGATTTCTCAAGTGGTCGAGCAAGAAGCCGAACGTGGAGAATCAGAGCTGGCACATTGAGTTCCTGATCACGGTTCTCTCATCTTCCTCGCGCTTGTTTTGTTCCACTCTCATCACCATTCGTGTGTCTCCATTTCCCGTACTAAGGTGGAAGAAAGAAGAGAAAATCTATTCTTTCTATACCTTTTTCTTCTTCCTCCACTAAGAGAAATCGTTTTTCTCCTCCTTTTTCTGAGCGCACCCATTGTTGGCAGCAAGAGTTTTCACCTGGGAGAGGGAAAACTCGCGATGTCAATCAATGCGAAACCATTTTTCGTCTGCTCTTTTGCTTGTGTGATCGCATATTGGATCGGAGTGAAAATGCCTCCTTTCCTCACTCTTTCATCATGTTCCCCCCTTTTTCCATCCTGGTTTTATCACCGATTACGAGCACCCAGTCATAATCGTAAACATCGGCTTGGTTGGGGAAAAAGAGAGAGCGGAGAAAGGATGGAGCCACTGGAGTCCTTACACACCTGATGGAGAGAGATATTGGTAAGCCATGGAGGAACTGCTCTTTTCTACCCATCATCTCACCTGGCTGACTGCGCCAGGATTCTTGACATGTGTCAGAAGTGCAACCGTCAGCGGGTTCGTGAGTCCGAGAGAGTCTTGACTTTCCCAACTGACCTTGTTCACTGGCGACATCTGCATGGCGGCGGAAGTGAAGGATGCTCCATCTCCACTCTAGCTGTCCATGAACTTACTAGCTGGGTTCCCCCCTGGTCCGGTAGTTGTCAGTGTTGCCAGATAAGGCTAACGTCTCACCATCACTGGTCGATGCACATTTGGCCCACTTTTGCTGCCCCCCGCCCTGTCCGGCCATCGCCACTGATGACATCGTACGGAGTGACCATTTGTGACATCCAGGGTTCACTGCACTCCTGCTCCACGAGTGATGGGTCCATTCTGCTGCCGCACCCTGTGCCAGCCCCAGCGTTGGCACACTGTGGTCCACAGAGAAAGCCTTTTTTCCATATATAGCTTAGCCCAGCTTCCTTAGTACCTTTATGGCGATATGATGTGGCGATAGAGCACTTGCTTTTGTGAGGCAGTTTGATCGCTTGTCCCATCAGCTTCCACGGAGGCTCTTTCTTTCTGCGCTGGGGAAAATAAGCCTGAAATACAGACTTTGTAGAAAGCATAGTAGACAAGTGTCCTGCTATTCTGAGCTCGGAGTGCTGTGTGGAGGACTCCGACTGGGTCGTACGTGTGTGTGGTGCGATTGACGATGATGCCGGTCACAGATGACCAGTCTGATCCCGCGTGCTACCCCACGTCCGTCCAGAAATTAGCTTCAGTGCCCCAGAAGTGCCTACAACTTGAACAACAACAGCAGGAGTACGTGAAGTTGAAAGTTCTGCACAGATAAAGCGATGTTTCTGGCTCTGTGCAAAGCGCTTGATATGTCAATTCACTGAAGGTTCCAATGTCCTCACTCCTGATGTGGTTCTTGAACGCATTTCTGGGTACTGAAGCTAATGTCGGGACATGGAGTAATGTGGGCATCTAACTTGACTGAAATTTTTAACATTGTTAAAAGACCCAATCCTCCCTATCTCGTCCAAGTGGTCGTGGAATGCGCTGTCCTTGAGCGGTCCACGCGCCGCCCACACACTCCATGTTGTTGGGGCCCCCGGTCAAGTCACCGCCGGGTTGCCTTCTGCATACTTCTGAAACCGAGTGATCCGGGCGAGCCTAGCAGCTCTCTCCTTCTCTCCCCCTTCTTCTCTCTGAGCTAGGGGTGGCAGCAGGCCAACTTTTTACGGGTGACCCCGAGCCGAGTCATGGTGTGGCCGACTCAAATTCGAGCCTGACTGGCGTCACCACCCACCAATGCTGCAGCCTCTGGGGCCTAAAATGTCACTTTACGAGGCCCAGCAACCTCAGTATTCATCGGTACGCCCGTCACTTAATTCCCCACGTCAACGCGGTTCCAACGGTACCTGACACCCATCCCAAGTTCTTGACAAAGCAAAACGTCCGTGATTTTTTTCTTTTTTTTTTGCAAACACAGTAGTACATGAAGATACTGATGACGATCATGATGATGAGCGCCTCCTTTCTTTCAGTTGTGGACGGCTCTTCTCAACCTGATCCATCCACTACCGGCGCTGCTGCATGGTCCTTGTTGACGGTGGTGCTGTTGGGCGCCGCCATCACCCTCTTGTTCTTCGCCTTCGTCGTCGCAATGATCGCCAGGATTGGAAACGGAAGCGCTGGCGGAGCAGGCGGAGGTGGCAGCGTCGGACTTCGCAGTGTGAGCGGCGGTGGCGCTGGGAGCGTGATGGTTGGCGGCCGCTCGGCTGCTGCTGCCACTGCTGCCAACGGCGATCACGCCCTCGGCGGGCACATGGGCGGCGGCGGCGGCGGCGGCGGCAGCGGAAGCGGTGGCAAAGACGACAAGGGCAGCACTCTGATCAACAAGGCCTTTCAGGAGGGCAACGACGGCTTCGTCAGCGGCGGAGGCAGCGTCATGATGATGGGTATCGACAAAAGCCCCGACGTCATCCCGCTCTTCAACGGTGAGTTCCAACGTCGCTTATGCACAAGATCAAAGACACAGTCACGCTCAGCCGCGAACAGCCAGAACTTGACTCCAGCCAAGTTATTGACTTTCGGGCTCAGTGCAGACGTCTGGAGTCGTGAGTAAACTGATTAATGAAGATACGATGGTGATTAAAGTGGACCTTCAGCCCATGATTAATCGATCAAGCATGACTAAAATTCAATGACAACGAGTACATTTCTCACAAAGAAAGAAAGATCCTGTCATTATGCAGTATTCTGATATCGGGAAGACCAAAGTGTCAATTGTTTCGTTGGTTCTCTTTTCTGAATGGTCTCTCATGCATGGCATAATTCAGGCTGGGTGGGAGCGATCATAGATAGCTACAATGCAGTACTAACTGAGTCCTACACCTATGCAGTAGTGGTGGCAACTTGACAGTAGCTGTCTATGCTAGAGCTGTTGAAAAAACAGTGAAGACAAGAACATGTGAAGTGTGATTAATGGAGCTTCTCCGATTAAAACTTCGAAAAACTAGACCATGAATTGTTGATGAAACAATTAATCACTGCTCCAGAGGCTCGACATTTAAAGTCCATAGTCATTTCCGCTTACTAAGTTTCCTCCTCACTAAGTTGCAGCCATTCTAGCTCAGTGAGGGTTCATTTCTAGATACTTTCTGCTCGGTAGCGTCAGCCTTCGAATGGTATCACAAATCAATAATTTTTTGAAAGAAAGTTTTATGATATAGTGATTCCACACTTCACTTAAGACGAATTTTTTGGTTCACCCTTCTTTACCATTATTTTTCACCTTGTGAGCGTCATCATCGGCCAAAAGCTTTTTTTGTAGAGCGCGGAGCTTGCGGAGTACAAGTCTTTTTTTGACTTCGCCATGTGTATGACTAAAAAACGTTGCGGAAAAAGGCGTTATTTTTTTTGCCAAAGATGATATTTCTCAGATAAATCGGCCTTTTCATTCAATCTGACACTGTTCGTTCGTCCATGACACAGTAGTAAAATGAGTGAAAGCAAGAAAGTCTACTTTTTGTTCTATTTTTGTTCTGGGCTGACTTATTGGTAAAAGTCTCGCTTGTTCATTGATGGACACAACTATTCAATATTGAACTGGCGCACATAATTCATGAGTCATTGATGTTAAGCAACGTCATCAACGAAGATCCCTCAGATGCGTCAATTCAGATAACAGCGGACTTGAAACGATTTCCAGTCTACAGAATCGAAGGCCAGGGCCAAGATCGGCCTTGTGATAGCTAATTTTACGTCTCGGGTGGTGCATTCAGGGCCGAAATTGAACTTCCGCCGAGGAGACGAACATTTCATTCCATGCACACGAGCCCAATTTCAATTACTAAACCTCCAAGCAACTGTTGAGCTTCCACTTTCCAATCAAACCGAGGCTGCGAAATCCATTACCCATGTGGAGGACAAACACGTCAGAGCAAACCCGGTCCTGGACGCTGATCATGGGGACTTTCTTCTCGATCAAGTCACAACGAGCAAAGTAGCGCCGTGCGAGGTCACTGCAGCCTCCGTGGTGAAGGCCGCCACGACCTCGTTTGCGCCTTCACTTTTTAAGTAGCGTCCTCCAAGTCCTGAAGTGTAATACTTTATTTACCACCTGCTGGCAGTGCATACAGTAGGGCTGCCAGTACATAAGGGGAACGAAAGTACAATACGTGTTCGATTTCCCGCAGTTAGTCAGCACGATGATCTCGCAATAATCGAGAGGGTCGCAAAAAAAGTTGTCCTACTTTACATGAAAATTCAGTCAGCAGCGAAACCTCTCTGAGATCGAGGTCGTCAAAGCTGCTAAAAAAGTATGAATTTTCAATGTTGCTCTTCAACGTTAGCACAACCGAAATGACTGCCAAGTGGCCAATCTGGCGTGCACATCTGTGTCGTTCCCGGCCGCGGCCTCGTTGTGGCCGGCCGCCAGCAGCATCACGCAGAGGCCTCAAGTCAGCTCCGCCCTATTTGTGGAGGAGAAAGAGTTGGGTCAGAGAAGTTGGCGTGGAATTCTGCTAAGGCAGTGGAAGCACTAAAAGTATTTCTAGATCGGGGCCACCTCTTTAGAAGTCTCTTGCGTATCAGCAGATAAAATTCGAGGTGAGGTGAGATTAGCAGCAGCTCCAGCTAATGTCCTTCGCTCTTATCTCTTTAATGTTCCTTCTACTTTGGGGATAAAAAATTCTATCTCTATTTTTTCTGATCCTGCCCCCCCCCCCGGAGCTTTTTTATTCTAAAAGTCATGACTTCTCAAAGTTGCCTGGATTGAAGTTTGCCAAGGCCCTTAAGGCCCAGTCGCCAATCCCCCTCTTCAAAGGCCTGCTAGAGGAAAGTCTCGGTGCTAACGCAGCCTAAAAAGAAGAGCACCTGTCTGTGTTAAGCAAGCACACCTAGAACCACATTATTGTTATCAAGCTTTTTTCCCCTTGGTCTGACAGTAAAAATAGGAAGAAGAGAGTCGACCAAGGACATTTTTGTGCGCTCTACGCATTTTGCCTCACATTTTAGCTCTCTCCAGAGAGGAAAAAGAGAGCAACCAATGGTGTGGTTCTTCTCCCCCTTCTCTACTTTCTATTGTTTATCTTTCTTCTAGTTTTTACAACAAAGCAGCAACTCCCTTGCGTATATTGAATAATGTCTTTTGGAGGGAAAAAGACCAGAAAGCAAAGACTTGATAGAAGAAGCGGCCAAATGCAAATCTGGGACAAGAAATGCCTGATTCAGACAGGACTTTTTAGCAAAAATTTATTAGTTCTCCTCTCAAATTTTTAACAGCCCGAACCTGCTTTCCTCCTTGGTCTATTTGGGCAGATTTTGCTTTGATTGCATCGATTCAAATGTTTTTCTCCCAAAAGAAATGACGGTGGTTTTTTGGTTGCACAAGAAAGCGCGAAATTAGCAATTCTAAGTAAGAAAAAAAAAATAGACGCCTACAAAACTGCTGCAGCTTGCCCAGAAGGAGCATAACAGAGAGGAGGAGGAGGGGGGGGGGGAAATATATAGTTTGTTCGTGCCATGCAAGGCAAATGACTTTCATTCCCTGTGAACAACTAGCTGTTCATGTCTGCCTTTTGTTGAAAAGAGTAACAACTTCAGCAACGACGAGAAAACAGGGCTGCTGTGGAGGTCGGACGACGAGACGTTGTTCAGGGTGACGCTGAGCCAGTGATGCTGGCCATGAGGCAAAGCGGAGTCCAGACATGCCTAGCTCAAGGCCCCGCCGGACGGAGGCCCCTAAAAGCGCGAATGGACCAGTGCTTTCACTCCTCTTTTTCCAGGACTGTCCTCGGTAACCCCCCCTCCCGGAGATAGGAGACACCTGCTGAACAATTCTTTTCTGCCAAATGGCAGCATCAGCAACTTCCGACCGTCGTCGTCGTCGACCGCCGCGGCCACAGCGGCCGCGCCAAATGACCTGACGAAAGTTTTCAACTATTCAGGAGGAAATTTTAGCAACCAGGTGAGTGATTGATTTGCGCGGGCTGCACTCATGGGTCAGTTGGGTTGGAAAGAAGCCTCCCCGATGCTTTCCCATATGTGTAAACAAACTGAAAACTCGTAGCTTGTATGAAGAATTTGTCTACCTGATTTCGCTATCTTCAAAGAGCGGGTGAATCGATGGAAGAATTTCAAAGCTCTGCGCGTTTTACGGTTCAGTGGTCAGGCTTGTTTGACTCAAATTCAGTGAAAGCAAGCAAAAAAGTTAGCAAACTCTCGTAAAGAGGATCAGGGAGAGACGGAGGGAGTGGCCACTTAAGTGTGCCAGGCACGTAATGAATATTTGCTTGGCAGAAAAGGCTTTTCTGGGAAATGGCTGTCGCAGTAGTGCCATTACTGCCAAGATCTGCTACAGTTAACGCTCGCAAGATAGCAAAGCAGCAGCAAAGAGGGTGGCACAAAAACCGCGCGTGTGTTTGACACGCACACACACACACACACACACACATACGCTGCTCTACATTTTATGCTGAGGAAAGTTTATTTAGTCGGGTCTGCACTGTGTCTGTTTGTCGTCAGCCTGGCTCAGGGTGAGACAGGAACAACTGGGCAGTAAAGTGTTGGAAAGAAGCCTTTAATGAATGTGGAACAACGGTTTGGACATTCTCGGTCAAGATACCTTCGACCCACACTGGAGGACAGGAGCAGAGGAATACGCAAGTGTCTGAATGAGAACCAATGCACGATTGACCAGCGCAGGCACCGACAACACCAACAACTCTTTGCCGAGTTACTCCTGACTCACCCTGTACAACGTGAGCCGCCATGAGCAGCACATGGGTTATTCTAGTGTCCCCCCTGAATGCCAACCCATTCATGGTTACTCCTGACTCACCCTGTACAACGTGAGCCACCATGAGCAGCACATGGGTTATTCTAGTGTCCCCCCTGAATGCCAACCCATTCATGGTTACTCCTGACTCACCCTGTACAACGTGAGCCACCATGAGCAGCTCATCAGTTGTATACAAGCGAGTAACATGACAATAAATGCCTGACATTTAGGGTTCTAAGGGTGATTAATCAATCAGTCATGCTAGCCAAATTTTAATCGATTAAATTGCAACTGAGTGCTTTATTCTATTAATGTGGAAAAGGGGTGCAGAATTCTGTGAACAGCAAATGAATCAGTGTTCTCACTGTTGTATCTCCCGCTGTCTTCAGTGGAGAGGACATTCAGTGCCAAGTTGAGAACGAGCATGGATGTGACACAGTAGAAGAAGCATTCTTGTTTTTGCAAAGTCATCTTTGAAGGAAGGTCAGAATGATCGAGAAGTCGAAAATACAGAAACTTGAAAAGTAATCCAAATTAATCGATGACTCCACCTCAACAATTCCCAAATTAATCGATTTGATCTGAAGGCTCAGATTGATCTAAATTTAGACCCTTACTTGCGTTTGCCAGTTTATGTACTACTTGGGATTAATGCGAATTTCGATTAATTGCAACTTCTTTTGCGCAGTAAATTAACTCTTGATCCGTGCTATTGCGGATAATCCCAACTTTTTTCCCAAGTAATTGCGTTTTTCCACAGCAAAGTCACGCATGCGAAGAAGCAAAATCGACGAAATAATCTGCATTATTCCGATGAAGAGGAAGGAGATGAACATTGTTTTTGCACGCAGTAGCTAAATTTGGCTCCCACTGTTCACGTCCTAAAGAGTAAAATCAGTACACAGCCCAGATTAACACTGTGGTGTGTCCCTAGACGTCGCACAAGTGCATACATAAACATCACCCTGGTGGACCTCGATGACGTGCTTTAAGACCTGCAGAAATCAGCCCCCCCTGTAATCCTACAACTTTTCATAAGAGCTCGCTGCAAACTTCGCTGAATTTGACCACCATCAGGCCTCATCAGAACTTTCTCTTCCTCGGCTGCCTAAAGAGCAAAAATATGGAATCAGTAAACAACGCTGAAGAAGAAAAAAAAAGTGTTCGACATAGTTAAACAATTTCATTCTTTATTGCAGAAGACCTCCAATGTGCGCAGTCCGGCGGCTACGTCAGACTTTTCCGGTTTCTCTGAGAGAGACTTGAGCGGCGACTTTGACCGCCTGGGAGGTGGCGGCGGAGGTGGCGGCGGCGGCGGAGGAGGAGGAGGAGGACAACTTTTCTCACTGCCCGGAGGAAATCAGCCGCAACCGCCGCGCTTCTACCCTTCGGATGGCGGCGGACGCTTAGGCTCGCCCAGCTTCTTCAGCTACCACAATCCCACGTTGACGGCGTCCCCGTACTCGACCCTGCCAAGGCGGTTAGGGGCGGCGGCGACCTCGGTGCCGGGTGGCGCCGGTGGTGGCGGCGCCGGTGGGATGCGAGTTCAAAGTCCGACCCTTTCAGGACGCATTCACATGGAACTGTCTAGCGGCGGCAGCGGCGGCGCCCAACGGCCACTCAGTCCTTATCAAACAACCGCCGCCGTGGGCAACAACAACAACAATAACAAGGCCTGCGTGCTGCCGCGGCCGCTTCCGGCGGCCAAGATCACGGCGCGCACGCCATTGCTGGAGGACGACAGAGAGAGCTGCGTGTGAGAACAGTCATTGACACGCTCACCCACACCTTGTGTGAAACATGTGCTACGTCTCCGTGAGCTCCGGTCCCTAGACCTGGACCAATCTGGGGGAGGCGGTGAGCGGCGATTAGACGAGCAGCCTGGACAGTTCCGGTTGCCGTGACCTTGGTCGTGGACCTGATGACTGCGCAGGGAAGCGTCTGAAGCCTCGGTCACCCGCGAGAAACCAGGAATCACTCCAGTCCCCCCCCTCCTCTTCCCCTCTTCCTCCTCCTCCTCCCCCTCTTCCCTTCCCCCTTGCTGCAAACCATGACAGAGACAGAAAGAAAATGTGTTGTCATATCAGAAAAAAATCATAGTTATTTTGTCATCAGAAGCAAATAAGCGGTGAAATTCTCCCTGTGCTCTTGTCATCTCATCCTTGATCGTTGTTGCTTCCTCTCATTCTCCAACGTGAACAAGAAGACAGACTACAGCAAGGTCTGCGAGAAGCTGACGTGTGAGACGTGAGTCGTTCGTCACCGCGCGGACGTGGATGTCGTCATCTAACCTATGATGATGGGTGTGTTTCTTTCTAATTTGATATTCCTAAATACATCCGTACGTACTACGTGCAACGTTGTCTGAACTGCGCCGGGTCCGCCTGTGGCTGGCATGGCCATATGCATCAGACCGGACTCCGTCAGGGTCTTGAACTTGGACTGCTTGGATCTGGTTGGTTCAGTCTTGCTGCACTCCGACTTCTTGACTACAGCTGACTTCCCATGACTCGCCTTAATTTTGACTTGGCTTGATTGTTGACACAAACACACCAATTCGAGTCTGGCAAAGTGAGATGGATGCGTGAATATTTCAGTCGGAAAAGAGACTCGGTTAGCATTAAAGTCCTTACCTTATTCTTGCATGATTTTATGTTAGAGGTGATTTGCTACTTCATATAGTACTTGACCTTTTCGTATATTTGGAAGTATCCTAAGTGCATCGCGCAGTCAAACTTTCTTATGAAGAGGAAATGAGAAAGAAACTTTTCCTCCAAGCTGCCTGCTCTGCTTAGACAGGCAGGACCTTGCCTCCGCAGTCGTCGTCATCGTCGTCGTCGTCGTCGTCGTCGTCGTCGTCCACGCATATGTCTCTGCAAGTGTCCTGTACCAGGTGGCAGCAGCCGTGGTTGGCAACCAAGAGCCCGAGGACGATGTTATTGGCCATTGTTGCTGTCTTATCCGTGAAAACGAACCAAGTGATCAATTATGGACGAAGGGAACAGCAGTCGTCGGCCACCCAGGAGAAGTCCGTGTACTTGCGTGCGTACACCGACCTCCCTGCGAACCACAGACCACGCGTGTGTGCATAATTTACCGCAAAGAACTACTCATTAGATGGAAAAATATGATACCACGAGAGAGCCACGAGCTGAGCTCGTCGGGCGAAGCAAAAATGTCTTGCAGCAAACAGATGCACGCAGACCTTGTCAATCTTTGACTTGCCCACGTCCTGTGGGAAGCATCACATCTGTCTCGTCCCGTTGGAGCAGACCAACCTCAAGTCCCGGACTTCCGCATGGCGAAAGGAATGAACGAGGACCTGGGTGGCTGTTGGGGTCGGTCCCCGCCCTAATAGGGCTGACTTCAATGTCGACGGTGGCTTGATTAAGCAAAGCAAAGCTGAGCTGGGCTAGGCCGGGGGTCTGGGCTAAGGCCCGGAAGGGGTCCAGGGCTAGACGAGCCCGGGTGCCAGGGTCAGGCTTGTAACGAGGTCAGGGCGAGGCCGAGGCCGGAGATGTAGTATCTACAAACTGATACGTAATGCAGTGACTTGACGGAAGATGATGCAATGTTAGGCCAGGCCACAAGGTCAGGGCTATGGTTGAGCATAGCTGAACTGTGCTATTGCTTCCCTCTAACGTCGGGCAGCACCTTTGCCTCCTTTTTAGTGGAGGGACCCCAACTGCGACGAAGTGCCCAAAATACGAGGAGTAGGACAGAAGTGATAAGCAGTCGATTTTTGCATGTTCAATTTCGGCAAAAATTTGATCTTCGCAAAAAAAGGGTTTCTCACGAACAAAGCCCTCACCTATAGCAGTTACCTTGAATTTTGGCCTGCCCTTTTGTTTTGCCAGAAATAGTTTTAGTTGCTTCCATGAAGCTGAAAACCAGATTAAGTGTCCAAATCACAGTCAGCCATCGATATTGTGGAGATTCGAGATTGATGACCGTATGTACTAGTGGTGCTCTTCACAGTTAATCCATTATTATTACATAAAAGGCCAAAGAGAAGCTCATTTCTTCACCGTGGATGACACTTGCACCAGTTTCTGCCTGGAGCAGCACAAGATGCTTATGTGGGTCAACGCATGAGTGAACCTTATATGGGTCAAAGTATGGCTGCACCAAACCCAAACCTTTGGGTTTGGTGCAGCCATTTTACTTTGCCCTGTATTGGATATGGCGGTCAGGTGGATAACCCGCATTTCCTCGAATACAAACCCATGTTCATATTGTGACCGGTGCTCAAATACTAACCCTTGCAGAAGGCTGACGGAAAAATGAGGTTTCTATTGGAGGAAAGACATAACAGTCAAAATGCCCAAGAGCCTGACGCAAGCGTCGTCCACTGTACTGACGTTTTTCCAATAAGTAATAAAATTACTACATCAAAAATTTCGATTTCAAGCTTTTGTGTACATGATAGAAACCCCGTAAAAACACACACTGACTGAGTAAGTGTCATATGCTGTATCAAGCCACCATATTTAGTGAAGCACAGCAGGGCATAGGAGCAAATGCCAGATTTGCTGTATATTAGCTTCCTTTTCCTTTTTCTGGTAACGAGCCCTTAAGAAGATCAGAGTATCGAGCAGCTTGTTGCCCATCCTGCTTCTCGATGGAGTCGCAATATTGCCTGCAGCAGCCCCGAAGCAGCGTTCAGCTCCTCCCCGGTCGGTGGGACGTGGAGGAGGGGCTGCTGCACAAGCTCAAGCCTCTGTGGAAGTTCTCCATTGGCTTCGAGAGAGGCTCATCTAAGAACTTTGTCGTCGTCGCATGTCCACTTGATGTCGTAAGAAGTCGAGCCTCTTCAATGGACCTCATCGGTTGGCAGGCCAAGTCATCCCTGCCTCGGACTTCTTCAGGCTCATCTTCCGACTCTTCATCTTCGACCAGGTTGGCATTGCTGTTCTCATCTGCTGAGGAGGAAAAGACGAGTTCGTCATCTGGAGAGGAATCATTGTCATCACCATCAGAGTCTTGATCAGTAATTGCAACGGCCTCGTCCCTGCGGCAGAGCACTTTGCCCATGGCCACTACAGTGACATCGTATAGACCAGGCACAACCGATGCTCTCCAGGACTGAGTTGGCCAAACTTTGGAGGGGCAACAACTTCTGAGTCTCTCAGACCGAACTGGTCCCGTTTACCACGCACAGCGAGAGAAAAGGGATCCTGGGAAATGCGAATCGTCCCCAGGTTGCCTGTCCAATTCAAGTAAACGAAGATGCCGGTCTTGACCGGAGGTCCACTAGTCCAGGATCAAGCAGTACCGCTTCCCTCCTTCTGCCGGGCACCTCAGCTCGTTGGCCGTGTCCAACTTCAACTTCTCGGCCATGATTCATCAATTTCATGACAGTGACAACTGGAAAATTCGGATTGTTTTAAACTCAAGTTTCGATTACGAGTTTTCTTTTAAAGAAGAAATGTTTCAGAGTCATTTCAGTTTCAAGTCACTGAGTCGCGAAGAATATCAGTGACCTTCAGTTTTGAAGCGATCTCGATTGGGGAGCACTGACGAGACTGTGTTGTCCTGCTTTGAATAAGGGAGCAGAAGGAAAGTCATATTTTCGTTATTCGGACCAGATATCCTGTGATCGACTAAGACTGACAGAAGGTAGAAAGACAAGCCAGAAGGCAAGGAAGAATATAGAAGAGGCCAGCATTACTCACTGGCAATGTCAGCAAAAACCAATAATTTCATTTAAGAGGGAAGGCACGCGATTTCCGCCAGCCTCACGCATCAATGTAACGTTTACTGAGTCCACGACAATCACACAATAGAGTCAGAATCACGACAAAGAAATCACTGGCTCAATAAGGTAAGGTGCGAAAGTGCGGTACTTTGCATGGGCCGGGGACTTTTATGGCCCGGAGGGTGAGACCCATCGATGGGGATAACGACCGTTGCTGAAACATCCCTGTTGTTGCAGAAATGCTCTGAGCTGCGTACGCAGAAGAGCCAGAAAGCAAGAAATAAAGGATTTAGTGCTCAGGAAACCCGATTAAGTCTGGGCGGCGGTGGAGGCGACGACGCTTAAAGTGGCCTCGCCTGACTTGTCGGCCCCAAGAGAGGACATCAACCAGTCCCAGTGGACGGAGAGGGAGGGGAGAAACTCTTGAAATGTTACTGGGCTTCTTCATCATCACCACTTCTTCTTCTTTTTCTTCTTCTTCAGCATAATCAAGTGCAGAAGAAGCTGGGGAGGAAAAGGAAACAGCGCTGTCGTCGCTCCGCACATTACGCTGTGCTCGTACCCTTGTTTCCTTATTTCCCCAGAGAAGGAGGCTTCTTGCCTCCCTCTCTCCACACTGGCAAATGGCACCCAGACAACGTCCTCATCACCGGCATGACTAACATGGTCCCGTCGGGGTTCGTCTGCGCCCGGCCTGAGTGGGGGAGGGAGTGAGAGAAACGCTCCAGTGTGACTATTTATTGCAACGCAACGAGTTCGATAGATCGGTGAACTTCTCGTCCTACGGTCCCGTCCTCTCCAGCAAAAGGTAGAGAGCTCTCTTTTCTGCCTTTGCGAGAGACTTTCTCATTGTATGTTTTTATTTGCATGCTCCCACTGGGCCAGACTATAAATTTTCGGGTCTTGGAAGCCATCTGCTCAGCTCAGCTCAGGCTCAGGGATGAGCAAGAAAACCTCTTGTCCTCGTTGTCTGTTCCCTCTGCAGCTTTGGCACCTCTGCTGGAAAACAGGGTGTCTTGAACGGTTCAGAGAGCAAACGTGCAACTTCTTGCTTTTCTTCCCTCCCCCCCCCTGTCTTATTTATACATACGATATAACGGGTGAGACATGATGGGGGCCTTATTTGCACACTTCTGCGAGCCGCGTGGGCAATGATCCAGTCTAAGCCACCGGGAATGAAACCGGGTGGACGATGAAATTGTCAGGTCTGTAATGGTAATCTTGAACCTGAGCAGAGTAGGTGGAGGACACATAATTATCCCGAGCCCAAATTTATGCAGGGGACACAGGTAATTAATGTGCCACATGTTCTCTCATTGACAAGCACACTCGTGCATAAATCATGAGCAATATAGCTGGCAAAGATGCTGCTTTATCTGAAATTTCCAGAAATATACTTTTAATAATAGTACTATTAAGATGTAATATCCCAACCGTTGAGGCCATTCTGGACTTGAAAGGAGCGCAGGACTTTCTCTACCCTGCAAAGGGTGGAGTCATGAATTATAGACGTGATTTTTTTTTCTCCGAAAATAACTTCACTTGTCACTTTAACTATTTATCAATTCTCAGTGTGCAGTTTCAGGTGGTGCTCCCGCAATTAAAAATTAAGAACTGCACGATGCGTTTGATAATATAACCACGGTCTTCAGCTTCACTACAGTAGTGAGCACTCTTTTAAATGCAGTTTGATATGACAGTTTCATGGTCCACCCGGTAGACGCGTAACTTGACATGTATCTGATTTACAGATATTCACCGGCATCTACGATAACTTTCTCATCAAGTAATGTCAATAGTAATAAGTGATGCAAAGTAAAGATTTAAGGATAATTTTGCTGCTCACATAAGTGGAGCAAGTGAGCAATTTGACGACACCATTAACCAGAGAGAATTTACTATAAAGAATAATTCCATGCGCAAAAAAGCCCACAGACAAACGTTTAAGGCCAATGACAACTGATAACGACCTGGGAAAGGCCTCAAAAGGGGCGATCTGAGTCCGCAGCCTGAGCCTTCAATAGCCCACTAAGCCTATACGTGGTAGAGTCTCCTGTGGCCCATTCTCACAGGCATTCTCTTCTTGTTGTTGCTTCTCTCGTTCACGTACCAGCCGTTATCAATCACGGGAGCAGCAATCGGACGAGGCCAATGAGTCTGGAAAAAAATAACGGCAAATCCAGAGACAAATGGCGAAGAAAACAGAAAACTTTGGTGGCTGCTTTGCTCCGATCTGGAGAGGAGAGAGAGAGAGGGGGGGGAGGCAATATGTCAAACGTGCTGTCTCTTCCAGAAAAAGGTCCTCTTGCCTCGGCCTCAGCAGCCTCAGCAGCCTCAGCCTCTTCGGCTGGAAAAGAAGACAAAGACCAAATCGACCAACGACCACGAAGCGACCTCGGTCAGACACAAGTGATTACTTCGAGTGACAAAGGAATCTTTTGTTTTTGCTTACGTTGCAACTTTTTATTATTGAGCGTGTAGTTCTCAAAACGAGTGCTGTCAGCTTGGCATCGAGAAGAAGATTAGAACGTGGCAACTACTAAACAAGTGTTTACAACAACAAGCAATTGAGACATCACGCTGTTCACGTCGCCGTTGGCCAGGTTCTACGCCACAAGCGTGACGGTGTCGGGTGTCACGGTCATATGTGGCAACTGAGATATTGGGGCCCTGAATTATGGTATTTTTGCAACAATTTAGAACGTTCATTGTCGTGTTGTGACGAAGAAAAGACGAAGAAACTAGATTGCAACTCAACTGAAACAACCTGTAGAACGTAGTTGGTAGTCGTGTGTACAGGGTGTGTGCAAAATGACCTCCCTATCTTGACTGATAAGCAAAGACGTTGTAACGTTACTTCTCTGGCAGGGAGTTTCTCCTTCAAAACATAACTTTAAGTGCTTTTAAGGAGAGTGCCTGAACCTGGTCTTGGACGCCTTCACATGGTCTCTGTACAGCCAGAAAATGCCCTGATGGTCATGGAAAACAAAATCAGTGAAAAGTAGACATTTCGAAGCTTTACTCAAGTGAGACCTTTTTGAGTACTTAGGTATAAAAAAGCATAAGTGATTTTAAAACGACGGTGCAACCGGTTCATTGATGTCCGCGCAACCTTCCCCAAAGGGACAAGTGGAAGGAACGACTAGGGCTGGCATGGGCTCGAGAGAGTCTGGCTTCGGGCTCACAGGAGGCGTGTTCTCCACCAAGCCTAAGGGCTTCAAGTTCGAGCTCAGCCTGACTCCATGCATACACCTCAGCAAAAAGAGCAGCATGAAGAAGTACCACATGGCGCAAAAGTGGACCACTAGAATAGTAGGTGACGTCATCGTCCTTTTGTTGGCCAGAGATGATTGTGTAAGATCCTCTACCGACTAATTCAATGCAAACAGCTTTAAAATGTAACTATAAAATTACCTGTGAGACGTTGTACGGACATCCTCTTAAGGTGGCGTATTAGCAAATCTTGATTTGCTCCGCTTCTTTGCTTTCTTGTCAAGAGCGAGCACTTTTTCACTCAGACAGCCTCAGTGTGACAAAAATTTTCCCTCGATGATGCGTGAATCGCATCATTTCATGGAATAATTCATGTCAACATGTGCACATATATATTAGGCTAGACCAATACAATCTCTTCGTGCATGCTATAGTTGTTGCCAGACTCCATTTGAATCCATTCTAGTCAAGTGGAATGAAGAACTATGCAGTCTTTGGGTCCCCTCTGCCTTCAAATTTGTGTGCATTCACACTACATAAAGATGTTAGGTCACTATTACGAATTAGACCTGCTTCGTTACTTCCCAGATGTTAAACTGCTGCTCTGTAGTCAAATGAAATTAAAAACGAAGTGTGTTTAGTTTTGCCCCACGGCCTTCGAAGGCTCAACACATTGTTATGCACTGAAATTACGTTCTAAAACTTTATTGCTAGAGAGGAGGTCAAGTTTTTTTTTCAACGATCTGACTAATACATCTTTACTATTTGCATCAGGTAACAAACGTTAGACGCATTCAGCAAAATCGCAGAATTTTGATTCTTTGGTTTAGCCTAATTCGGTGCGCAACAAAACAGGTCAGACACTTCAGAATTGCTCATAACTTTGGCAAGGATACTTTAAAGTTCATGAAGCATCCCAGTGGCAACTGGCTCGTGAGCCAGTGTCTTGGACTCGTCCACTGTACTCTGGCTACAAATACGCCCTCTCAGCTCCAACAAAAAAGGTCACGCACACATCAAAATCATAATTTTTGAGACCATCTTTTTTTGTAGAATTTTTGATGGAGTTTTGCTCCAGGACCATCCACATCCATCCCTATATGAATGATAAGACAAAGGCTGAAAAAATAGCATTCATTGTTTTTAATGTTTTATGAAGACAGAAGTTGAAGGAGTGAACTGCCAATCGATGTGTCTACCTTAATTTTGACCAAACTTTTTCTGTGACCATTATGTACTGTGCAATTGCTCTCACTGCAAGAAGACCGTTATCTGTCGTAATATGGTCAACTTAGTGAAGCATCTGATTACAGCAACATGAAATTCAGGAGATTTAACTTCGCACAAAGACCAAATATATCTAAATTTCTAAATAAAAAAATAAAAGGCTCTATTTATTCAGCCTTTGACCATAAGGGGAGAAAGTGGGTAATCCTGGAGCAAAGTTGCATGAAGGTTGTTTTCAAATCCTTTTTTTGACTTAGGGTATGAACGTGACCACCCCGGGAGGGGGGGGCACCTTAGAGGTCAGATTTGACCCCCTTGTAACCTTCCCTGGACAAAAAGACAAACAGATCTGGTCCAGATCCCGTGGTTTGGCCGGGCATCGGCAACACACCAACAAAGGAGTCAAAAACGGAGAATTCTGTTTGCTTGCGTGTGTGCACGATATGATAAACACATTGCCAAAGTCTTTGGTGAAGAACAGCGTGCCTCAAAGTGATTTTGCCTCCAAGTTTAATGACCCTTCTACATTATGCGATAAGGAAATGATTAACTGATTCGACCTGAGTCATTCAGCTGCTTATGGATGTCTAGTCGAGTCTGCAAACTGGACAACAACAACGTTGTTAGGTGGCGAACACACAAAAACACAACATCTTGCGTAACATAACCGCCTGATGCACTGTGTGGCAGTGGCATAAGGGTCATGAGCAAACATTCTGTTCTGTCCTGTTCTGCGGTGGTGGCAAACAAGAGGAAAAATATCCCTCCCTCTGTCATTCCACACTAGTGCACGTGTGTGTGTTCCGATCACTCTTGAGAGAGGCTCTCTCATCTCATGTTCAGGCCGGCGGAGGAGAGCAAGGGGGAGAAGGAGGGGGCTACAAGAATGTGTGCGGGGGGGGGGGGGGGGCTAAAATAGATGGAGGCTTCACCAGCAAAAAAAAATGATAAACAAATGCCAGCGGTGTCATGCATGTGCGTGTGAGAGAGAATGATGGGAGAGGGGGGGGGGGGAACTTTGCAGGGGGAGCAGCTCGAAGAAGGAGGAGGGGGAGAAGAAGATCACCCCGTACCACAGAGGCAAAGTGACTTCTCCCTCCTCGCAGTCAATGAATATGCAGGAAGGAAGGAAGCATTTTGTTCGTTCCAACCTGCTAATGTGCGTTTACAGGGTGGGCACAAACGTGGGAGGGGGGGGGAAACCAAAAATTCCCCACGTCTCTTTGACTCGCCAAGTTTTGGTTAGGAATGCCCACTTTTTGAGTGGGTATCGTGAGATGCTTTTGTGATCACGAGGTGACGCACTTTTTCCTTTACCAAACAGGTTCAGGTCGCGTCATCCGGATATCATTAGTCGAAGGTGAGGAACTCGGCGTCGGTGTCGACCCAGCTCAGGTTGGAGAGCTACTGCGACATCGCTAGACTGGCAGTTGCACGCACGCGAGGTGAGGATCCTGGTGCTGGCGCCCACCCTGTTCACCGTGAGGCTGGGGAGAAACTGCGGCCAGATCTGCGCGGCTGTGCAGCTACTCACATTATACACGAGGCCCTGGTGTTTGTGCCAACTCTATACATACGCTGTGCGCGTGTAGAAAATGGCAAAAAAGGAAGAGTGAGACGTAAAAAAAGGGACCTTGGACATAGCTACAAGAAATACGTATTCGAGGAATAACTGAATGCGCAACCACCAAAGCTCTTTGGGGCGAGAAAAAAAGTCTTTGTAAATTCTTTTCACAAATTGCGCAAATACTTGCGCACACACAACTATGCAGGATTAGCAATAGCAAACTTTTGGGAGGAGATGTTGCGAAATTGGCCGTTCATCTTGGTGCCGCGCGTCATCTCGTCAGTCCTGGACGAGGAGTGGGACTTGTACAAGGAGAACAACGTGGACCAGAACCATTGGGAAGAAGCAGAAGCTCCAGTTTTGGCGGTTATGCATGAGAGAGCAGGCAAAAGGAAACAAAAAGGATGCACAGAAAGGACCTTGAAACCTCTTTCGGCGAGCAATTTTTAGGCAAAACTCAAGTTGTCGAAAATATTCGCAAAAGTTTGCTCGCACTTTCCCCCCCCCCTTTTATCCGCTTGAGCTTTATTACAGCCTTTTCATATGCAAAATTCTTCCAGTGAGCACTTACCTAAACTATTTGTATTGCGAAATCGTCGTTGCAAACTGCACTCGCAGCAGAGGTGCTACAAAAGTTTCGCTTGTCTTTTTGTCTCAGTGTTTTGTTCTGTGAATTCCCAAAAGAAGAAAAAAAGAATTCGCAACGGTTTAAAGTTGCCACGGCGCATTTTTACGCCCAGTGCGCAACAACAAAGTGCGTATTTTGCGTCAGGTTGAAGGACCCGCAAGCTGGCAGGTAGGCAGGTAGGCAAGCACTTTGGCATTCGACTGAACTTCCGTGATTGTCGCAACAGAAGTAAAAGCATTTACATGTGTATATGCATTGACTGAAAAAGTGTATAGATAGATCACTCTTGAGTGACGGTGAATTCAACAAAATCCTAAACAAGATTCTAAACGTTAGAAGGAGAATAAAAACTGACTTCGTCACTATTCAGTCGCGGGGTTTTTTTTGTCAATTGCTTGTACGTATTTGTTTTAAAAGGCGCATCCAGCCTAGGTGAGCACTTTCAGTCAGACCCTGGCACACAAGGGGACAACATTGGAGCTGCTGCGACCGAAAAAAAAAAGTCACCTCAGCCTTATTCACTTGCTTTGACTTCCTGCCCACGGCCAAGATGTCTTCCCTGGTGAAGACGTTGCTCTCCCGCCTCGTGAACAGCTTCTTGGGCACCGGGGAAATCATGTCGGAGGAGCAATTTAGACTCAGCGCATCACGATGAAGAGGGCGCAAGAACCTGCTGCTTGTTCTGTTATTCGCGAAATTTGCTGGAAAGAAGGGGTAAGAAGAAGAATTGGTGCTCACCTCTTCTGCCAACAATGAGATCCTCTCCCTGGAACGTGCAGATAGATGTCTTCTTCCTTGGCTGCGCAGTTGGGCTTCTTCATGCAGCAGCAACGCAAGTTATGGAGAGAAGAATGTGTTTACTCACGCAACAGTCTTGTATTTAACATATATATACACATAACAATAATAAACAACTCGGGATGAATCATTGCCGACGGTGACTGCATTGTTAAGCTCCAGAAGTGACTGCTGTCCACAATTGGAAGGCGGAAGTCAACTATCGCACTTCCCACGTTGACTTCTGCTTATCGTTGCTGGTCTCGAACGTTGAGAGCAGTCGCAGGATGGAAAAATCCTCCTCCCACGAAGACAACTGTATAACAGTGTTGTGGCAATAGCGATAACCACACGAGCAGGTACAGGGTGTCCCAGCAACAAAATTGACAAGACCTGGACTATCGTTACCATTTGAAAGGTTGTTAGGATATCTTTCATGAATTAGGTCGATGATCGGTCTTGGACATTGGAAACTGTGGTTCATTTCGTCTCCGGTGCTGTGACAAAGATGTCCACAAACGATTCGGTTCAGAGCTGAAAATAAGGACTCAGCTCAGCTGATCTCGGGATTCAAATAAGACCCGAATTCCATTGTTGGCCTTCAGCATCACGCTGTCCATTGCCCTATTCTTGATCGGATGAGGACTCCAGAGATTCGGCACCAGCGCATGTATGATGAAACGAATCATTCATTCATATACCTTCTTCTGTCGTCTGCTGCAGCCTCCCTGACTTCCACCTGTTGACCTTCCTCCATGACCCTCTTCTCACTGTATGCCCTGCGTGTCTGTGTCCCTGCCTTAGGTCATCTTCCTCTGGGGGAAGGAGGGGGTCTTAGTCCATCCATCCCCCATATTTTCATAGCAACATTTTGAATCCAAGTAGAGTGCACTTATGCGCACTGAGAAAAGCTTTCTTTTTTGTCCCCTCACTTTGCCGGTGATCATGCTGACCATGCTGGAGGGGGCTTCTTGCTTCGCCCCATCCATATTGGTGATGTCGTGGCTGCACTTGTTTTGGCCTGAGCTTTCTTCGCTCCCTTTTTTGTCTACACACGCTGTATGAAGGTGCTGAGGCCTGACTACATCTGGCTCATTGAAACGCTGACCTTGGTGGTCTGAGTCTCTGCTTTACAGCATTAGGAAAATGTGAGTATTCACCAGATCTAGGGGGCTTTAATCAAGGAGGGAAGTATGGGAAGCCCAGCTTTATTCGGCGGGCAACAAGTCTATGATCTCGCCACTTTATCCAGACAGAAACCAGTTTGCGCACAGTGTAGAAGCATCAGCTCAGTCCAGCTGTATGCAATAGTCGATACATTTAGTGGTCGTCTTTTCATTGGCCATAGGAAGCAGGCATGTTCAGACGCATAAAGGACGCAAGTGGAGCAGAAGCTGCAGGAGAGGAGGCAGCAGCACATCAGTAGCGCATCAATAGTGGAGTGGCAGTTCCAACCTCATCTGTTCACCAAACGCGACTTCTTTTGCTCAGGCGGAATCTAGGAAATTGCGACTTTCTATATTTGCAGAGTGTCGCGGTCGAAAAGAAGCACCGTGGGAGTCAAAAACACAAACACAAACAAAGAAAGAAACCGACACCACGCAAGTCATGGCTGGAAATTGATAGGAATTCGTGCTTTTTTCTGCCTCACACCGTCTCCAACGAAAATTGAATTCAGTTTTTTTGCATGGCAGCAGAAATTCCGCCGCCTTGCACACACCCAAGAAGAAGAAGGAGAAGACAGTGTGCGCCTAACTAACCGTGTCCTAATCTGACATACTTGACCATTCTCCACACGATGTCTCTTCTTCTTCTTCTTCTCATGTGTGTCCTCTACGCATGCGTGACTCCGCCGCCTGTCAACGCCTTCACCTTCGACGACGGCGACGACGGACGAGTCGACGACGAGCCCAGCGACTCGTTTAGGTCGTGTCACTTGCCCATCGGCACGCCGGCTCTCTGCGTGCCCTTGGAGAGGTGCATTCAAGTGCGCCAACTCATCGCCAATCTGCAGGTGTGGTTACATATTCTGGGCGTTCTTACTCACTAAAGCAAAGTTTGGAGATGTGGGACCTAACAGACCAGTAGTCATACTACAATGACAGAGGTCAACGCCTTCGAGGGTCCGTTTCAAAGAGCGTTTTTCACCTTTTTTGACATTGCACTGCAGAAGCCTCTGCCCGGCGACGTTGCCCTCCTCATCAGGGACTCGTTCTTCTGCCAGAGCCAGAGGAAGGGCCTGATCGAGGTTTGTTGTCCACTCGGAGGCATCCAGCCGCCGGTCGCCCTCCGGCCCAACGTGCCAAAGAGGGGTGAGGAGAGAGACGACGTCCTCGAGACATGCGTGCAATCAATGTGCGACTGGTCGGTCTTGTTCCAGACTCTTGCGGGCTGCAGAGTCCCAGCGTGGCTGCCGAGTGCACTCCCTTTGACCAGTGCTCGCCCTTCCAGCAGTTGGTGGCCAACGTGCGCAGACCAATTCCGCCGGAGCTGCCCCAGCTCATGAGAAACGGATGGATGTGTGGACTGCAGACAAGAGGAGGAAGACGAGTGCCCAAGATTTGCTGCCCCGCTGACGCCATCGTCGGGCAGACCCCTTCCACCACCACCTCCACCACCACCACTACCACCACTACCACCACCACCACCTCCACGACAACCACTGAGTCCCAGACAACGACGAAGAGGCCAGTCGCTGGAGGGCGGTAAGTCTCTCTTTCTCGCTAGAGCATAATTCGCTCATTATCGTATTCTTCTGGGTCCAGACTGCAAGGATTCTGCACATGAAGCATTGACTCTGATCAGAACTGTGCTTGGTGAAGCCTTGTTCTTCAGCTGGTTTCTTGTTCCAGCTTCTCAATGCACCCAAAACGGGCTTTGCTGCCCTCTCCACCGATTGCCTGCGGTGTCGTCAGGACCATGACGAGGATCGTGGGCGGCCAGAACGCCTCCCTCGGCCAGTTCCCCTGGCTGGCCAACCTGGGCTTCGCAGCAAAGAGCGACTTCGACGACGACGACGTCCAATACAAGTGTGGAGGCTCCCTCATCAACAACAGATACGTGCTCACAGCGGCCCACTGCGTCACCAGGCTGCCAGGGACTTTCACGCTGTAGGCATTGTTCTAGACGTACTACTAGTTTTTTATTCAACCTCTCGTTCACTCTCTAACCTTATCCTCGTCATCTGGGCCATTTCCGTAGAGTTAAGATCCGTTTGGGTGAGCACAATATCAACTCGGATCCGGACTGCTCCCGCGTCGGCGGATCCAGGGCCACCGGTGTCTGCTCCAGGAAGCAGGACTTTGACATTGAGAAGATCATCTTCCACCAGAACTACTCCAGGCCCAACGCCTTCCAGAACGACATAGCTCTCGTCAGGCTCTCCAGACCAGCAGAGTTTAACGGTACACACTGCATGCGGTACATACGCGCTCATGAGGATCACGCTGATTTGCTCATCCAGACTTTGTGACGCCAATTTGCCTCCCGTTCGGTGATGCAGAGGATCAGTCTTACGTGCTGCCACAGGGCACCACGATTCAAACTCAAGTCGCCGGCTGGGGAGCCACCACTGAGACAGGTGACGACATTGACGATTATGACCTCTCTCAACATGAACAAGTTGGACAGCCCCTAGGGCAAACATCAAGCATAGCTTGATGTCTTTAGCCTATGTTGGCGTTGTGTGAGTCAGAAAAAAACCGCAATCACAGACACACTGGGCTGTGGATCGCCTTTGATTTGATCTTGAGCAAACAGTTTTCTACTTTCTTACTTCCAAGCCGGTGTGTGTGGAAGGTTTTCTTTCTGACTCACACTGTAGCGTGTACTTCACGACAGGGAGGATTCCTGCTGTGGTGCTGCAGTTCCTAAACATTGCCGTCACGGAAGCCGAGTTGTGCGCCTCACTGTATGCCGAGCGCGGCGGCGTGGTGACGCCGACTCAGCAGCTCTGCGCCGGCGGCGAGAAGGGCAGGGACAGCTGCGTGGGCGACTCGGGATCGGCGCTGATGCGCGAGATGCCGCAGACGTCCCCGACGTCCTGGGGCCTGGTGGGCATCGTCAGCTTCGGTCCTCGGCGCTGCGGCACTGAAGGGGTGCCCGGAGTGTACACCAGAGTGAGGTACTACCTGGACTGGATACTGGAACACTTGGAGGAGTGAAGACGAAGCATAAAGGCAAAACGAAAGTCAAGCTTTTTTTTTCAGATCTTTTATTGAAAAAAAACCGTTTTGTACAAAATAGCAGCCGTCGTCTAAAACAGCGCTATATGAGCATATGTACAGTGAAGCCTTTGGCGTCTAGATGATTTTAGGTGACCTCGATGGACGACAGTGGGAACACTGTTCGTACGTATATACACAGGTGTGAAAATGTGGGTGATGTCTGTGGGCTTTGATGCGACTGAACCACTACTGTCCTCCCGTGTCACTTACAGGCCAGTGATAGCAGTGTAGCGTGCTTGACAATGACTACTTAGACAGAGTAAGTACACTTTAACGTACATATTTATAGATATATACAGGATCCCTTACTTGGCTAGCGTGACCTTAATCCTACGAGACATCTTGACACGATCTGATCTTGTTGCAAACATCAAAGTAGCTTTCACTGATTATTTTGAAGTACGTTAGGTACCATAGTCGTTCCTACTTATGTACAAAGGAGCTGTTACTCATGCCGACGCCTCCACGGCCATCGGCGCCTGTGCGGTGTCTACGGCGGGCTCCGGACCAGGCGGAGGTGGAGTAGCGGCTGCTGGTGGAGCCGCCTCCGCCGCCGGGGCTGCCTCCGGGGCTGCCTCCGGGGCTGCCTCCGGAGACTTCTCAGCAGCAGCCGGTGGTTGTTCAGCGGCTGGTCCTTCCTTCTTCTCGTCCTCCTTCTTCTCTTCAGGGGCGACTTTTGGTGGTTTGGGCGGACGAGGCACGATCATGGGTTCCAGTTTGTCGATCTCTTCTCCGTATTCCTTCAGGATGGCCTCCATTTTCTCCTGAAATCACGTTATGCACGTAGTAGAACATGCAGGACAGGTTGGCGGACGCTAAGTGCAACATTTGCTTCGTTCGCGAGTGCCCTACAGAGTTGCAGTTGGTCCTCCGCACCCTGTAGGCGCATACAAGCAGGACCATTTTTAACTCTTTTGTTGCTTGGGCGCACAACAAGAGCGCCATCTTGACCAGGACCAGGTAAGAGCAAGGCAGCCCACCTACAGCGAATTCCTGATCACGTCAACTGTGTTGCTCAAGTTCTATTGACTTTCGTGTACATCTGCAACGTCCTCGGACGTCTCAGTCCGTGCGTTTTGGGACTGATTTGCATAACTTAGACGTTGTCTCTGTCTCTTCGCAAGGATAAGATTTCACCAGAAGGGATATCAAGTCTAAGCCTACCTTCTGCCTGTGCCTGATCTCGTGCAGGACGCTCTGCAGGGGCTTTGACTGCAGGAGCGCCTCCTCTACAAAGTCGTCCGTCAGGTTGTCCAGATCGATGGACCCGAGCTGCTTGGCGAAGTCTTCCTGCAGGTCGATGATTTCGTACTCCAGTGCCCACATGGACCGGATGGCCCGCTTCACCACCTTGCCGAAGGCGGCGCGCTCCTCCGCCTGCGGCACCAGCTCCTGACGCATCTCCTGGCGGATCTGGGCGATCAGGCCCCTGATGTCATTCGCGATGTTATCATGGTAGCGAAGCATTCGGCCCAACACTGACTCCCACTCGTTGGGGTCCAGCTCCAGCCGGGCCATGGCTGGGCTGGTGACCACATATGGAGGAAAAGGAAGAGACGTTAGGCAAAGACCCACGCATACAAGGACTCAGCATTCACTCGAACGTATACGTAATATGTATTATATGTAGGCTATCATATACGTACTGACATGTAGTAATTCACATGGAGTAGGGGAGTGAACGCCATTTTATTCAGGATACTTAAGTTTGTCACCTTCAGAGCAGAAGAGCTCAGAGAAAATCCATGCCTGTGTTCACACAGGTCTAATGTCTAATGAAGCACTTCTAAAAATTGCTCTGCCTCGACATCTCTTTAATGATTGACAAATACAAGTACAAACAGCATTTAAAAAGTTGTACGCTAAATTTTTGCCCGAGAAACAGTATTTGATTTTCTATTAACTAATCCTTGTGTGCCACTTCAATGCATGCTTGCATGCGCCTACTGCACTACGTTCGACGTAATACGTCTGATCGAGGGATTAATCTGCACTATTCATGCCCAATTCCACCAACTGATTGGAACACAAGAAGTAGCCAGGATCACATACTTTATAAATCCTTCACCGGTGCATTTGGGTCTGGAAAAAATAACCCACACGCACAAGAAACCACTACACTTTACCTAGAGTTCACCCCGTTGTCACCAGGCCTTAGATTTCAGTTAGACCTTCCTAACTGAAAAAAATAGCTCTGAGAGGGGCAAAGGCAGAGCCTGGGTTGGCTCGCGCTCAAAGCTCTCCAGAATTCTCCCGTCCGTCCTCCCGTTCTTGGCCTCCGATCAGCACGCGCCTCATGTCAGGTCAGGCAGCCAAAGAACTTTCCTTTTCTTACCTACACACCCGGTAGGCAGGATGAATGTGGCGGAAAGTGTCCTTAAACACTTTTGTGTGTGGCAAACGACAGCGAGACTTTTTTAAATTAGCAGCATTCGTCTGGGAAAGCGCGTTCGTGCGAAATGGTTTTTTTTTTCAATCCATCCATAGGCTATGGTGACTTCTTCTATTACTGCGTGAAATTCAACCTCTGACCCCCCCTCCCCGAGGAAGAGCGCGTAGAAAGCTGATGCTTCTACTACACTTGGCTCTGTGAATGGCCGTGACTGGACAAACGTAACTCTTGTAGTTGTAGACAAAAATGTCCTTGTATCAACCCGAGCAAGCGAGCACATGCAGAGACTGGAATGTGCAAGCCTCTCTGTACTGTAACTTTTGTTAGGCGTGCTGCACTTCTTCATTGCTCTTCTCCACCATTGCACGACGTGAGCGAGTCCATGGACAGCTACAAGGATGAATGACATGTTGAGGTCCCGACCGAGAACGACTAGGGAAGCTGATTCTTTAAGGTTTATATTCGAATTGTATAAAATAACGGGCTTATATCGATATGTATGTACAATATACAAATTGCGTACAAATAACTATCATCAGACGTTGCGGGCTGCCTACTTTCGCATGGAGGAGAGGGGCGGGGGAGGGGGGGGGGGGGACGGGAGCTGCATGGACAGGCTGTTGGTGATCACGGTCGACACCACCAGCATCGTAAATGCAATCAGAGTTGCTGTCTTCTTACTGAAAGGAATGTTCTGGACAAACAAATGCATTTGGTCGTAATCAACTGCAGCCAACTAGAAGCTTTTTCTTCTTCTTTCTTCCTCGGGCGTGAGGACCCCAAAGCGAAAGAAAAAGAAAAAAATGAAAAAACAATCACAGAGTTTGCCTAAAAACACAAAAAAACCGCCGAGAAAACCGCAAGTCTTTATCAGGAGTAAAGAAACAATCATGAAGCATTGTAGTAGGTATAAACGCGTACGTAGTAGCGGTAGGAGCAGACGGAGTTTGGGGGCTACGAGGAGTAGGATTACAACGGGAGTAGGAGTAACTTTGCGACAAGAGTTGCCAGAAATGCATGAGCTACACAGATCGTGGGCGTTGTGGTTGCTTTTGTGAACGTTGGAGAAGGGGGAGGCGTCGCTAGTATGGACGGGGGGTCCCGCACTTACACGATGAGCAAGAACTCCATGGTAGTCAGGGTGAGGAGACGGCTGAGCCACCGGTTATTGCTAGCAATGGCTGCGTGAAACGTGTTCATCACGACATTGATCTACTAGTTGCTCATCGTGTGAGTGGAGCACGTTTGTTTGAAGGTGAAGAATGAGCTGGGATGCGGAGGAAATGTTTCTTTCGGGCTGCGTTGCCTCCTCTTCAGAGGTCCTCCGAAATCGGCGTGAGTCCGCCGGGCGAGGACGCCTTGAGAGGAGCTTTGCCGTCCTCGTCTGCCTCGTCCTCTGGTCGAACATCTTTCGTATTTTGGCAGTCTCCGTTGGTCCTGGGTTTAGCCATGACCGTGGGCGTGCGTATCAGGTCCGGCGGGATGCCCGGCTCGAAGAAGTCTTTGGGGGAGCGAAACCCCTCGGGGTCACGCAAGAACTCCTCGTAAGCGGCGAAGAATCCGGCGTCGAGGTCGCGCAGCCTCATCACCAAGTAATTCTTCTGGTCGTCGCTCCAGCCAGAGAACCAGTCCCTAAACAGTTTGACCTGGCAGCTGAAGAGCGACGGCGGACGATCTGAGGCGCAGTCCATTGACTTGAACGAATCGGACAGAGATCCGTTGATCTCGGACGATGACGACTTCATGCCGCTCATCTTGCCCCCAAGCACAGGCACGAAGTCCGAGCGCTGCAGCTCGCTCCACGTGTTGAACCAGGCGAGGAAGTAGTTCATCTGTTGGTCGCCACTTAGGTCGGCGCGGTTGTTGGACACCCTGCGCTCCAGCATGCGTGCCTCGCCCGCGGTCGAGCTGCTGCCGGAGTCGCTCATCGCGGGGACGGCGGTGGAGGAGGTGTTACTGACGGCCGCGGCGACCAAGGTGGCATGGAAGGAGTCCCTCCTCGCGGATCTTGAGCTCGCTGTGGCGGCTGCGGGGGCTGCTGCTGCTGCTTTACACTTAGAAGGGGAGCTTCGCTAGCTGCTGGTGATGGTGGTGCAGACTGCAGCGCTCCTGCGGCTTCTCTCTCCAATCAGCCCTGACCAACATTTGGGGCAGCTCCAGGCCGGCGCATACACTCGGGGACGGGGGAGACGACGAGAGCAGAGGCGGCGGCCATGATCAGGCAGCAGGAGCAGCAGAGAGTTTCACTTTGCTCGCAGCATCAATTAGGGCCGCGCAGGCAGACAGGCCAGCAAAAATTACTACTACTACGCCGCAGCCGGCGGCATCTCGCACGTCAGGGAGGCACGCTCCGCCGCCCTCGCCTTCGCTCCCCCAGCTCTCGCAGCCGCCTCTGTAATTCGCCGGCTCCTCGTACGTGACGTTTCTATCTGGTAGACACATCCATGGCTCACGTCGTCGTCCGCGTGCTCGTGCGACACAAAGAGTAGTCATCACCACCTCCTCCTCGTAGCATAATTGGGCGCTCAAGTGGCAAAAAGATGGGCGACGCGGAGCACGCCTGGGCGGGCGGGGCCGCCCACGCGTGCGCTCACACCCCAATAGTGGGCGCGATCAGATCATACACGCGACACTTTCGAGGTTAAGATTTTATGAACACTTGTCAAGGAAATAGATCAGCATCTGAATAATAAGAGTATCGGTAAAAATCATCACATCATAACGGTCCAAGAATAGAATCTCGACGAAGCTGAGGACAATTGGACTATGTGCTGAATAATGTGATAGGATAATAATGCTCTCGTTGTAAAGTACGTAGGCAATGATAATTGGGTTGTACCATAAGTTACTGTAGTGCCGTGGAAACCGTCCGTGGCACTACACAATGGCTGCTAGGACGATCCCTCCTCCTCCGTCAAGATCAATGTAGAGCACGCCGGCTCTGATGCACTCCAAAGTCGCTAGTGCTAGAGGTACGTACGTAGGTCGGTCGGTGCAAACAGTCAGTGTTCTTTCACAAGCTGCCCATGTCTGAGTAGTGCTTCATCTTGTCGGGCATTCGCTCGTTGTAGAGCAGTGGGTCCGCCCTGAACTCGTTCTTCATGAGAGGCATGTAGCCGTACTTGGCGGCGAACAGATTGAGGCAGTCCGACCTCTCCACCATGTAGCTCTGGATGCCCGAAAGTGCACCGGCGTTCTCGCAGGCAGTAGTAGAACAGCGGAACTTCTTCCTGGGACCGACTTTGATGGGAGCCTTGCCTGTCCGATTGCTTACCAAAAAGTTCATGGCGATGTCTTCGCAGTTAAAGTTGTGATCCGCCCACTCACGCACTTGTCCCGTTGGAGACGACGCCGGAGCCTGAGTATACTGGTAGTTCCAGTAGGAATGGTAGAATGCTGCGCCTGTGAGCACCATGCTCACCTCGTTGGTCCATTCAGATTCATAGCGCCAATGGTCTTGTTCCCACACATGCGTCCTAGAGGGGAAGCCCACGATACGATCGGGAAACTCCCTCCAGACGCGATACCCGAACTCCAGCTCGTCCGCGGTGAGCATGATGATGTCGTCATCCATAGATAACACGCACTCGGTCTCGATAGATTTATGTGGAAAGAATCGGTTAGAGAGCAAGTTGACTTCAGTGCGCACGACTTCGTAGGGCTTAGTCAATTGAGGAAAACTCTCAGGCAGAGGCGGTTCCTTATCTGGGTTGTTCCACACGACCACCATCTTAGCCAAGCTAGGCACCTCGGACAGCCTTGCCATGAGAGTCATGAGCGATTCGACTCTGTCATATGCGAGAATCACAGCCGTGAAGCCCTCGTCGGAGGGCGGGAAGTACCGCATGAACAGCGGATTCAGGAGAGGAGGGGCAGCAGCAGGAGTATTCGGGTTCCAAGCGGTGACCGGTCTGGATGAGTGAGGCAGGAAGCGCTCGTTCAGGATGGCCAACGTAGTCAGTGCGACAGCCTTCATCGAGCTGAAATGTCGCTCGTACATCACTTGTAGCTGAGACGACATGGCTTGAACTTGGTCCTCCGAAACTCCAGATAGGATATCGACGAGTTGCTCCACCTGCCTCTCGTAAATTCTCAGGGAGAATCGAGACCAAGCAAGTCTCTCTGAAAAAGGTAGCACCAACGAATCAACTGCGATCACTGGGATACACCCCATGGACATGGCGTCCACGAGCACAGGATCTGTCAGCCCATTCAAGGCTGATGGGAGCATCAGGCAGAAGGTCGCCGATTCAAGCAGTAAAGTTCTCTCCTTCTGACATCGCTTGTCGACATGATCAGAGTCCATGATCTTGTCGCACTCAGAGCCCAACAGCATCATCTTGTCAGGGTGTCGCCGTCGCAGCCTTTTCAGTTGGGCCCTGTGCTCGGACATATGGTTGCATTGCGCAGAAGTGACTAGCCACTTTCTCCTTGAGAGATGAGCGGACTCCGTTTGATTCGTGGTTTTGTGACTCCATTGTACTATCGAGCTGGAACTCAAGGTTGGGATGGCGACGTCGAACCCCGGTCTATACGTGTGCGAAGAGAGCCCTGCGCCCGCTAGCATGGCCTTGCCACGCGGAACCGAATTCGCCGCGGACTGAGATGGAAGCATGTTGAAGACGAGGTTGTTCTCGCCGCCATTCCAATTCGTCCATGTCTTCAATGCCTTCCCTGCCGACGTTGCTGCCGTCGCCACTTTTCTGTCGTCCAACAGGTCGACCGGTGGGATGAAGAGACAGGCGAGCTCGGGGTCTTCGGTGTAATAATCGCTATCGATGACGGCCTCCAACACCTCGGTGAACTCCCTGCTCCAGCCCCCCGGAGATCGATCGAGACCAACGTGCACCAGCATCTTTCTGTGCCCGGCGCCACAGCGGCTGACGTCTGCGCAAGAGTAGCGGTCGCAGCTCACCAAAGTCTCGTCCGGTTCCACATTCTCCTGCGGTGCCGAGACGGTCGGCGGCCAGCTGCGTCCGCGGCCTGTCTTCTTCTGGTTGCCGTGGCCTTGGAAGAAGCCTTTGTCCGCTGACAGCCACGCCAGCGCCAACGCCACGTTGACGAGGATCACGGTCCGCATGCCGCCCGCCGAGCATGGCATAGAGCGAGCGAAGGACGGGTCTGGTGATTGTATTTATGTCTGTCGTCGCCGTCGACGCCTCTTCTTGCCCATGACTTCTTCCTATCGGCCAGCAACTCAATCCTCCTCGGTGGTGCCTCCACGATCGGGGGATAATGAGTTGCCCATTCCTCCTCGTGAACTATGGGCGTCCCAAGTGAACGAGACGTGGACGAGCAAGGAGGAACAAGAACAAGAGCTTGGCGCTGTGGATTGTGTAGATGCTATTTTCTTTCAGCCCAGCCTGTGGGTGCACGTTCCCCCTCCTAGGGCTGCTGCTACTCGCTGCTGTCGCTGTTGTGGCTACACTTGCTGCTGTGACTGCCATGTCTGCAGTTGCTGCAGTAGCTGCAATCCCTGCACTCGCTGCTGCTGCTTCGTCTCATCCTTGCCTGCCAAAACAGCTGCCAACTGACGCCAATCGCCAAGGCGGTCACGGTCGCCACTTTTCCGGCATCAATCTTGAGGTCCTGCTTGACCGATAGTGGCGGACAGTCCGATGGTGAAGGACAGAGGAAGACTGCTCATGAGTTACTTGTTCAATCAAACGACATTAAGGATAAAATCATGGTGCTCATCTTCTTGGCCAGACAGGTAAGGTTCTATGTATGAGTTGTACATCCGAAGTTCTCTATGCACGTTCAGACACGTCACATTGAGCAAGTAGTTGATGTCATCACTGATGACAAAGACTGAAGTGACAAAGACATCATCACCTTTGATGGCCTGGTGCAATGTGTGCCAGGGTTTACTCCCGGCTAAAGGAAACATGGCTTTAGGCTGTCTTACAGTTAGCTGCTCTCCATTTCAGTGAAGGAAATGAGGTATTAGAGGCGTCAGAGGACTGAAAGAAGGAATCCAGCACTACTGTCTTGGCCGGCCGTCAGTCAAGTGCACCGTTATGTTTGCTTGAACAATCCCAGGGGATGACTTCATTGCTCCAGGCCTGTGATTAAGTCCGTTCAGTGCCCTCGAAGGGTAGAAGAAACTGCTGCTGACAACAAGAGAGGACATTCAAGGAAAGGACATGAGGGAGAGACTTTTACTGTAAAGAAGCCTTTCATCGCAGTTGGTCTGAATACTACATTTCAGAGGTGTCACGAGATCATTCCTCAACCGAGTCACTTACAACCGATCATTTACACCCAATATCACTAACAACAGTTAAGTTATGCAATGACTATATACCGACAGCAGCTTAAGTAAGGCTGTGATAAGTCTGATTTGATCTTGGAGTGGGGGGGAACCCCAAGCATTGTCCGAGAGCAGTGAATTGTCCTCGCTTGGCAGCTTCAGGAGCAGCTTCATCCGCATTCAAGCAATGTGTCCTCATTTGAGGGCGTGAAAGTGGTTCTGAATATTGTGTCAGTCACAACTACGCATCTGTTCCGTGCATCAGCCTTGGCTAAGTCAAAACTTTGGGGTCGAAAATACCGCTTGCAGCCTTGGAGGCCTCAGTCTCCTCGAGGTTTGTCTTCTCCCTCCCCCTGCTGTGGGGCGTGCACGGGTTTGTGTTGTCGCTGCGGCTGCACTGACAGCTACCACTGCTGTTGTAAACATTGAACTACAAACGACCCGGCCCATCCGGCCAACCTCGCTTTCACCAGTTTTCTGCTGCGAGTCGGGTCGAGACCACAAGGACCCGGATAGGTGACCCCGGAGAGACCCTGAGGGACAGGATCCTTCGTCTCTCCACGGCCTCGGCCGGGACGATCGCGGGGGAAGACGCTGACGGACCTTTTTGAATATGGCCTCGCTGGAGAAGACGCTGGCCCGGGCGGTGGAGACGCTCAAACTGGGTTCGACGGCCGCCCCCTCCTTTGATCAGGCAATGACGTGAGAGCTGCAGCACGACTGAGGACGGGATGATCATGACGTTTTAAGATTCTTTCTTACTCTTCAGTAGCCGCGATAAGATGTCTCATTGTTCCGGGTTGGCGGATGGTCTTTGCGCGTCTGCGAACGCAGGTCAGAATGTGTCAAAGGCTCTGACCGCGGCGGTCGAGGTCTTTTTTCGGCTCTTGGAAGATACAGAAACAGACGTCCGGAACATGGCCGACGAGAGTGTGAACAGGGTGATAGTCGCCCTCTCTGAGACTCACGCCGGCAGGCTGCAGGTGAGCAAGGCTGACGCATTATCTGCATGATCAACTCAGCCAAAAATCTCGCTCCACAGGTCGAACTGTACAAGGAGATCAAAAAGAACGGTAGCGCACGATGTCTACGGGCAGCGTTGCTTAAGTTCTCGGAGCTAGCACATTTGATTCGTCCTCAAAAGTGCAGAGCTTACGTGACCAACCTGTTGCCTTGTCTCATCAAGGTAGTTCGGAGGCAAGAGGAGACCGTCCACGAGGCTTTGGCTGCGGCTATTCCAAAGATATTTGGAGCTTTGGGTAAGTTCAAATTGGCCGGCATCCAGTGCACCAAGTCTCAGTGAGTACAGGAGGATTTTTAATTCATTACAGGCACCTTCACCAACGACAACGAGACCCGCCTTTTCCTGAAGAGCTGCATCGGCAATCTCTTCGACAGCAATCCCGTCATCAGACGAGCCTCTGCCTCTGTCCTCACTTCAGCATGCGAGTTCAGCAAAAATCCAAGAGTCCACCTTAGCTGGTTACTGGCCAGCCTTCTCGAATTCCTTGTGCCCCTGGGTGCGAATGAGAGCGGAACACCAGTCGAACGTGTTTTAGGCATTCTCACGTGTTCCAGACTCTTGTTGCCCAAGCTTGCCAACACAAGTGAAGAAGGTGAAAATAGCCTAGACGAAGGCGGAGGTCATCTCGAAGATAACGGCAACACGAAAAGAAAGAGTCTCTTGGAGAATCTGCTTCAGCTGTACGAGCTATGCTTGCATTACAGCGGCCACTCGGACCACAACGTGGTATCTCACGCCCTCGAGACGTTACTGCAGATGCTACGGACACCGACAAAGTCCCTCATGAACTGTCTGATCTCGCCCACTGGCCTCTCCAAGTCCTTCATCTTTCAACAGACTTCAGTCGGCGAGAAGGGCGTAGTCAGCAGGGTCAGCAGTTTCATGGTCAGCGAAGAGGAAGAGAACTTACTGGATCTCGAGCCGAGCATTAGTGAAGTACCGGCCGCATTGGGTAAGGTCCAAATGATGGAAGCTCCGGACCAGCAGCAGGCCCAAATTGAAAACCTGTCAAGTGTTTCTAGTTTACAGCCTCGCGAAGAATCCTGTGATAGCTTAGCGTACAAAGAAGGCTCAGATGCTGAAGAAGACAGTTTTGACAAACTGGGACAACAAGCTGAAGACGTCTATGACGAAAGTGAGGAAGTTCACGAGGAAGAAGATGTCGAGGAAGCGCATCCAATGGACCTGGATAACATTGGAGGCTTTTGTGACGCAGACATCCCACTCATTTACTGTGCCAGGCGTCTTGTCCTCAACTTCCTACTCTCTCGCCACAAGAGCGTACCTAATGCGAGGACACGCGTGAGTGTCCAGGTCTTGGCCTTCGGTTGCCTGACGGCAATCGTTCGCCTCTCGCCCAAGATTTTCCTGCTAACGCTGCTTGCGGACGCGGACGAAGAAGCCGAGGGAACTCCTCTCATTCGCGACGTCATCAACTTTTCCTCGCATTCCGATCCCCAGTTGCGCGGTTGCGCCGCGCGCTTGTTAGGCGTTGTTTTACGCGGCGCTCTCATCGAAGGTGGGGGAGACTTGCCTCTCTGGTTCAATGGTCGCCGACCAGATCACATTGACATGGCGTCAGCACTCGAGAAGATGGTTACCGACGAGGAGTCCGCGATGGCGCTGCGTCAGGTGCTCGCTGGACTGACGAGTTTCGTTTCCCCACTGTTGCTGTCTCCGGCTCACACGTTGGCGCTGCCTCTGTTAGAGCGTTCGCTGCTGGTCCACAAGTCGACCAAGTACTGGCTCGTCAAGGTGGAGCTGTGCGAGCTGGCGTCGTCGCTGCACTTCACGGCCTTGGCATTAACAACTGGCAGTGATGAGCTACAGCGCCGATTCAAAGAGATGCTGTTCTCACTCCTGGAAGATGAGGACCAGCGAGTACGCTCAGCTGCAGTAAGAAGCCTAGTAGTTATGACTCCAAAATTATATTATTCTGTGGACGACACCAATGAAGATCCTGTGATAACAGCGGCTATAGAAACCTCTGAAGATCTGCTGCACCCCATAGTCGGGGAGAAGAAGAACAATCGCCTTGAAAAGCGCCTCTTCCGCATCGTCACCGAGGTCACCGCTACCTTGAACACTTCAGATAATGTCTTCCGCACATCGGGTTGCATCGAGGCATTGACGGCACTGGCGGAGGAATTCGCCCCGGAACAGAATCACGATGGCTGGGGATGCCACGTTCCCAGGGTTCGGAAGTCCAGCTGCTCCAAGACCGACAAAGTTCTGTCGGGGTCGGCTTTCTGCCTACTGGAGCTGACTGTGCATCTTATGACCAAGAGCTCCGCTGGTGCGTCAGACCTTACCTCTCATGCCAATCTACTCAGGTTGAGCACGAGAATCTTCAGGAGTCTGGCGGCAAAGTACCTGAACTATCAGGGTGATGGAACAGCTACAAGTGCCTTCAGCCGAGAGACCATTTCTTCCAATGAAAGCTTGAACAGGGTGGCTTCGTTGCTGTTGCATCACTGCGCCAAACTCGTGGCCATCTGCGCGAGCATTCTAGATGAAAGCATTCAGCAGCAATCCTTGGGTAAGGTATCCTCGGTCACAGGAAGCACCACAAGTATTACTTCACCCAATAAAAAGAAAAGTAGTGACATTAGCGGCGGCGGAAACAGCAACAGCAACACGTTGGATAAAAAGCAGATGAGGCAGCAGTCCGTTGTCGAAGGACAACAGCAACAGCAGCAACAACCAATAGAACCGAAAAGGCTTGGAGCTTTCAGTCAGTCCGTTCATTACCTTCGCGTGCAAGCAGCTCTCCGATCTGTGGACATGATACGCCGACGCACGTTAGACAGCAAGAGTGCGGCCAAGTTCAACATGATCTTGAAAAACAGCCTCGACTGCATTACCGGCATACTCGATTTTTCAATCGGCAACTGCTTAGGTAGACATGTGGAAGAGTTTCTGGCGTACGTGAAGTCCGGGCTGACAGTGGAACCCATAGGAGCTTTGGACTGCGTACGAACGCTACTGAAGTGCTTATTTGGCACCAACGCTGCAGCAACGACGGAAGAAATGGAGAAGTCCTCCCAACCTGTGCTTCCCAACCAACGAGGCCTCTTCTACGCCTGCTTCGACGTGCCCTGCAATGAATTAGTGCACACCTTTCATCTAGCCAGAGACACAGGAGTGTCGACCACCATTGAGCCAGAAGCTGACAGTGGATTTTTGTTGTCAGGGTGGAAGGCTACAAAGAAGCAAGAACAACACCAACATGGGCATTTCAAGGTTCCAGCAAAAGCTTCGGATCGACCAGCCCTTTCCTCGTATGTGCGTCTATTTGAGCCAGTGGTCATCAAATCCCTTAAACACTACACGCTGACGAGCGACGCCAAAGAGCAGGCCAGTGTGCTACATTTGTTGGTGCAGTTGGTCCAGCTGAGAATCAACTATTGCTTGCTCGACTCCGACCAAATCTTTGTGGGTTACGTCCTGCGCCAGCTGGAGTTAGTTGAGGAAGGACAGCTGGCCAATGCTGACCTGTTGGTGCCTAATATCTTCCGCTTCCTGGTTCTACTGTCTTACGAGAAGTTCCACTCCAAGCCAATCATTGACGTGGCCAAGATTCTGCGCTTGTGCGAGAGGCTCCTGTCCAGCGGCCCAGACGGCGAGCGATGCGTAATTGCCGCTCTTGTCCCCATCACTGATGATCTTTTCCTTTACCGTTCGGTAACTTCTGCAGCGTCTTTGGAGCCGGCCGAGTTGGAGTCTCACCGCCAGACTGTGCTCACCTTGCTGCTGCGGTTGTCGACAAACGTATCGGCACTGGAGTGCTTGCTGACTGCTCTGACTGCTCTACGCGTAGAGGGCGAGGACAAGTGGCGGAGGCTGTCACGTAATGTCATGGACACGCTTATATCACTCTTGGCTAATCAACGAGTAGGCATCGACAACAAACACTCCTTGGATACTGTCTTCCGCGTACTTGCAGCTCTCTCTCCCGGATGTCTCCGCCCCGTGGACCCTTTCCTATCGGCGGTTCTTACGTGTGCCATCGATTTGTCCAACCTGACCGAAGTACAACGGTGGTTGGGATTCGTCGTGGTTGTGCTGCCCATAATCACCAACCAAAGTCCGGAGGAGGGCATCCTGGGCAGATTGGAGGAGTTAGGCATCCAGGTGGGCGCCTCCTCCTCTTCTGCCTCAAGCCTACTCAACACATCTATGGAGTCATCCACCAGCACTAACTCGGATCCACTTGGAGTGACCATCGGCCACGGAGTCGTCAAGCCTGAAGTGACGTTGGCCAACTTTCTTGTGCAAGTGGTGGGTGCATCTTGCAGCAAGCTTCACCAGCTCATGTATTCGCAGACGTTGGAGGAGGGACACGGCGAGTTTCTCATCCAAGAGCTCTCCCACCTTTTGCACTTCGTCGGCTACATGTTTCAGTCAGGGCTTTTCGTGCGGGTCACCCGCGCGGCCCAAGCTCTCGCGGCCGGGAAAGATAGTGGAGATCTGATGTATAGCGTGGTCACTGTCAGCGAACTGTTCTTGCAGTTGTCACATGCTACGCCTTTCCTCACGCTGCAGTGGCTTCACATACTGATCCTTCTTGACTACGGACATCAGTCGTTCTGGGCTAAGGTGCTCCTTCCACCCGTTCAAGGGACGCAAACTGACCATGGCCTTCACCAAGAGATCGTACGCCGTGGCGGCCTCATTCTGTTCTGCGACTTTCTGTGCGATCACACTGCTAACGTGGAGAGCACAACGTGGCTGGTCGTCAACTTCGTGTCCGATATTGTTGCATCCCTAAGAGACATTCCCGTTCAAGACTTCGTACGCTCAATGCACAGCTCTCAGTCCTCTTCGGGGTTGCTCCTGCAGGCGGTAGCTTCATACTGTGAGAGACACCAGCGTCAACGAAGCAGGTGCACCGTGGCATTCTTGAGGCAGACCTTGGATGCCGTGGAGCACACACATCCGCACCACAACGGAAAGCTTTTGCTGTTCTTGACGAAGCATTTCCTGCTCTCGCCGCATGCTTCTCTGGCACGTTCCGCCAACCAGTTGGCGTGCAACCGCGTGGAATCCATTTTGCGCGGATCTGCAACGGAGAATCTGAAGACAGAAGTTTCAGGCTCTGAGCTGGCGGAACTGCTGGAACTGCTCCGGGACGGCCAAGTGGCTCATCGATACGCCATACTCGTGTCACTTCTCAACCGCCTCAGTCAGGAGTACTACGAGCTGAGCCCCATTGAGGCCGGGGAAGGGCAGAATTTTCTTTGCGGCGCTGGTGGAGCTTTTCCCGCCAGCGTTGATCGCGAATGGTATGTGGCGCAAGCGAGGTCGAGATGCTGCTGCTCAGCGGCGGGGGGAGAACGTTCGCCTGATGTCTGCGCAGAGCTTCTGTCTCCTCTGGAGTATGAAGAAATTACTGCTATCATGCAGAGGAAAGATTTTGACCTGGAGATTCTGGTTCACTGTCTGGAACGAAGAAAATGCGACGAGAAGAACGACATCGAAGAGAATGAGAACCCTTTGCTCAAGGCCTCCAGAGACGTGTTCATGCAGCATGTGAGTGCTCTGGTGGGGGCATTGCCGGAGCCCTTTTCCATCTTCAGTCCAACTCACTGGGTTCCTACCCCGGCCCAGGCCAAGTACACCCATAAGCTAAAGTCTTCCTTTCAGTCAGAGGACTTCAGGGAGTCCCTGGTGCTTCTTATGACTTGTATGTATGCATACTTGGAAGGAAAGCAATTCAAGATTGGCGATGGAAACGAGGAGGAGGTGAAAATCTTTGCCAGGTTCGGAGTGCTGTCTTTGGAATACCTGAAGTTGTTGACCTCTGACGACAGCGACTGCATTGACAGCGGCAAAGAACACGGCTTGCAACGATCACTGCAATGTGTCGCTGCCGTACTTCGATGCTCTGAAACGTCGTTGTGGCTTGCGGCAGAAAAGCAGGCCGAGCTGGTGGTGTCTGCGGCTTTCTGCATCCGCTCCTTCTTCAAGCACTTCATCGGAGCTCCGCGGACAAAGCTGGCAGTAGCGTTGAGCCTAGTGCCAGTTCTGGAGGACGCCTCATCTCCCAACTTTCCGGCAGCGCTCGCCTGCGTGAAGATGTGCGAGACCTTCGACTACGTCGTTATCAGCCGGGTGGATTTTAGATCTAAGTCAAAAAACCTGTCCTCGGTGCTGGAATCAGTAGTCTTTGGACTCTGCCGCATGCCAATCTTCGCTACCTACGTACGCGTTCCTTCTGAGGTTTGGGGTCTGGGATGGAATGCCGTCGGAGCCGGTCTTCATGGAACTCTCTTTCCGATTCTGGCTGTGGACTTCCTGCAAGAGTTGGAGATTCTAAGTCAGTATGTGCTTCGCATCACTCGCCTTGGATGGCTGACCCGGCAGCAATTTGAGGAGGTTTGGGTCTCACTGCTAGGAGTCTTTGGTCTCTCACGTGAGGATCTTAGCGAAGAGGAGGCTCGCGCGCTAGGCCAAAGCTCGGCCTTGGCAGTCAGCGCTCTCACAAATGTAATCCTCTCGACTGCAATGTTGCCCAGGCCAGGCCTCCCTGATGTGTCGACATACATTCATTACGCCAGGGACCTCCCAAGCCAGTTTTTGCTCTCTCCTCGTGGACGCCAGCTTACTGTCATCCAGAATTTCATCCAGCGCTATATGGAAAACTCCGGCTCACCTCACTTTTTGAGAGTCGACTGCTCCTCAAATTTGGAGCGCTGCTGCTTCGATTACAAAGGTGACAGCGACGTCTACGGCCCCGCGCAAGTCAGCCTGGCCTACATTTCCAGCGCCATCAAGCACTTCGAGGAGCCATCGAACGATGCCTCGAGTAGCTCCTCAACCGCTCTGGCACTTCCGTTCCTTTTGAGGGAGGAAAGTCTGGCATCCGTCGGCGTGGACGTACAGTCATGTCTCCATTTGTTGTTTGACTTGTATGCGCAGTGGCTGAGCGCACCGGACACCCCCCTCGTGCTCCTAACGGCGATGGTGCGGTCCCTCCTCATGCTCTCCGACCTCTTCACCGAGACCAGAAGGTTTGCATGGATGCTGGAGAGCCTGGTGGAACTTCAACGGACCCATCCTATCGAAGATGACATTCTCTCACCGCTCCTGTGCCTGGGCACTTGCAAAGCCATGGCCATGGCGGGCAGCGTCGGTGGCACCTCCGAAAATAGAGAGATAGTACGCAGATCCCTAGAGCACTGTCTCAGGAGTGCACACTTGCCGTCGAAAGTGCTCGCGCTGCATGGAGCCCTCTACCTGTTGCAAAGTGAGCTGGTGTCAGAGGTGTCTCCGTGGCTGCTGTCTCTAGTCACCGACTACCTGCGCACCTACTTGCAGACCGCGACGGTGTCCTCGCCGGTGCAGTGTCAGCAACACGGCGCAGTTATGTGGGCAACTGCTTTCTACATATTGGAGAACTTTGAGCACGACATCCCGGACAAGCAGTGGACGAGGGGAGTTGTCCAGCTCGCCGTTAGCTGCGCCGGTCAGTTGGCCACTCCTCCAGGACAGTTTCTCCTGCTACTAGGTGGTCTTGAGCGGCTCGTTGTGGGAGGTCGACTAGGTGCCGGTCTCCTTGACCAAGTGATAAACCTTGCAGCGGATTTGCTGACGGAGCCCAGCCCGTCCCTTGCCATCCCCGCGGCACAGCTATTCCTAGCGGGTATGTACGCCTCTTCTACTACAACCACGGAGACATCGGTGCTAGCTGAAATGCCCTCTGGTGGCATACAGGACCCCGAGCGGCTGATGCGTGCAATGGAGCAAATGTCCATCTTGTTTGACTGCGTGCGTCGGGCAGGACCACGCGAAGCGCGTCTCCTGTGCCGTGTCCTTCCACGCGTCCTCGTCGACTTCTTCCCTGCCGCCGACGTCATCCAACGTGTGGTCACCACTTTTCTTTCTCCAGGCCAACCTCATCAAGTTCTTCTGGCCGGGGTGCTGTTCGCCGTATTCTCGCATGCCGCCACTCAGGGTCAGTCTGCCATGTTGCGGGATTGGGTGCTCATGGCGCTCCCCAACTTTGCCCGCCGCCAGCCGGCATCTCATTCAACTTGGTGTCTCACCTGCTTCTTCCTGGCGGCGACGGCGGCTGATGCGTCCTCGCCCGCCGCACCTTGGTTGCGGGCTCTCTTTCCTCAACTACAGCGCAGATTCGGCTGGTTTGAAGCGGAAGACCGGAGGCTGTTCTGTTTGGCCGCCAGAGAGTTCTACAGGGGGCTGAAGGAGCAAGACCAGACAGACTCCTTTAAAGAGATCTTTGAGATGGCGGCTGCTGCAATGCAGGATGCTCCCTACAGAGAATTGTTGCAGATTCTATGATTGTGATAATATTGAAGCTTTCCTCTTGTACCTAATAGTCAGAGAAACTTTTGACTTTTATTCTGCTATTCATGACGCTGACACGCTTGAAAATGTTGATAATGGTGATCAGGATGAGTTTGGTCATGCTGTTCAGCAACGAGAGATTATACTGTATGCACGATATGGAACGTTAAACACGGAGCGTCATTCAGAAATGTTTTTAAGATGGTTTATTTTTTATTTCCGTCTTGCACCTTGTATTCAATGCAGACTTTATGCAATCCAGTGCTGCGTTGAATAAGAAGCAGTATAAATCATGCTGTAAGAAGATATCCTCCTTTCACGTTGTTACGGACGTGTCCTCTTTTGTGGTCCTTCTTTATGTAGACCGATTCAAATGCATAAGGAAAGAACACTAGTGTGATAATGCAGCAGCTTTGTCCGGGCCGGGACTGCGCTGTGGCACGAAGTCTCCACCTGCAATGACGCCTCAGCGGAGGCGTCTTGTGATATTCTTCACCCTGATACTCACGCTGGAGCTGGAGGCACCCGGCGTCTTGGCGGGGAAGAAACCGAAGCATAAGAGGGACTACAGAAACATGCCCCGATCTGAAAAGGAGATGTTTGGCTCAAAGTCCCTACGCTGCCTTGTATGTAAAGCAGTGGTCGAGGAGTTCGACGCAGCCATTACTGCGGTCAGCCCTAAAAAGAAGGTGGCGACTGGCTCGTTCAGGTTGACTGCCAGCGGAGAGCGAGAGTCACGAGTTGTGCGTGAAATTCATTGCTTAATTCATCCATGATTGCTCACATCTTCAATATGTGCACTTATTCGCAGTAGGTCCCCTACGCACGCTCGGAGACTCACTTGCACGATTTGCTGGATAGCATCTGCAATGAGTTTGAGCAATATGCGCAAGCAAAAGAGAAGTCCACTGGTAGGCCCACCATCGTGAGAATCCTGGACAAAGCGGGTGGCATGAATATGAGGTTTGGCGAGGTTGACATTATCCCCGACGAGGATCTCAATACGAGGCTAAAATTCTACGTAAGTTTATACATATTTTCACACATTCGCAAAGACCATAGGCATGTTTTTCTTAACAAAATGCTCTCAGTGTGAAGGCATCGTTGAAGAGCAGGAGGAAGACTTCTTGGAGCTGTTTTCCACGCCGAACCAAGGCATCACCAGGGAGCTCTGTCTCAACAGGGCCAATATCTGTCAGGACGAAGAGAGCGTTCTTCATGGTGTGGAGAGAAAGGAAGAGTTGTGATCTCTTTGTGTCTGGACTGAACATGAAATAAAAAGTGACCGAAGGATAGCGTCTTTATCGTCTCAAGGGCTTTATTTTTCACTTACTGTACAAAGTATGATACATCCTTGACGAGTTTCTCAGCCTTAAAAGCGTTGAGTCCGTCAGGAATGAAGAAAAATCATATGGATCGAGCAAGGATACAGCGATCGTCTTGTGTAAAAGTCTTTTCGCTGGCTGTCAGGACACAGGAGATGAGGACGGCGACGCTTTCTCCATGATCACAAATGGGAAGGAGGGTTGATGACTTGGAACCAAAAGAAAAAAAAGGCACTGATGCTATTGGATTTACAAGTGCAACACTTGTTTCTTGCTGGTGCCGCCGCTCCCACTGCCACTATGATGCATTGCCGTAAGGTCCCTGATCTCATCTTCGTCATCGTGGTCTTCACCGCCACTAGCGCCGCCGCCGCCGCCGCTCTGAGAAGACCCTTTGCTCAGCATTGAACCGTGCGAGACGTTGGAATTGCGAGAAAAGGAGCCTCTGCGAGGCGTCATGAGTGTGCGCTGGTTGGCCGGCTTCACCGTGATAATCAGGTTGGAGCTGTTGGCAACCATCATGTCGGTGACTTGATCGAGGCTCTTGCCGGCAACCTCGATGCCATTGACTTCAAGCACCTCATCGTTAACGGCAAGCAGTCCAGTGCTCTCTGCCAGACCGCCAGGCACCAGCCGGGAGATAAAAATGCCCGGAACCTTTTCAAGACCGGCAGGAGTCACGCGGACGCTCGTCCCGTCGCGAATGTAGAACCCCAGGGGCTTGTCCGACCCGTGCTTGAGTAGGCGCACCCGACGGCAGGTCTCTGGCACGAGGTCCACGTCGATGATGGCAGACACCTGTCTGAATTCAGACGGCCGAGAGATGGACAAGGAGGACTTGGTTGCACCCCTGGGCGTCGACACGCCCACGAACGTGTTGAAGAAGGCCGACTTGTTGGGAGCACCCGTGCGGTCAACTACCGAGTCGTCCAGCTCGCCCTGTCGCTGCACCACAAGACGAAGCAGGGGCCGGGCGTTCTGCAGGGCCCTCAGGTAGTTGTCCGTATTGTTGATGGGAAGCAAGTCGTTATCTTTCGGGTCGGTGTAGCTGATGACGAAAGGGGTGCGCTCTCCTCGATCCCCAGCGCGGGGTCCCAACTGGTGCAAATCTTCAAGCAGGGCCTCGAACTGCTCGAAGGTGGCGTATTTGGCGCGGTCTAACAAGAAGCGGCGGAACTCGGCATCGAACTTGGACTTGACTTCAACGTAACAGCCGCCGCCAACACCTAGGGCGCCGACGCCACCGCCACCGATGCCGACGCCGCTGCCACCGCGCTCGGCGGCCCCAGCGGAAGGACCCCGCAGGTTCGTCATCACTGCGACCGCGACGAGCTCGAGACTGTTAATCGACTCATGCTCGAGATTCTCACGGACCTGGAGAAGATGACGGCGAAGAGAGACGCACCAGTAAGAGCCTCAGATATGACGAGCAGTTCAGAGATCTCCTCGGCCTCCTCCCTTTTGCTTCTCTCGTTCGCTGAGTCGCTATCGCTCTCTCTCGCTGCCGAAGCAAAGCATGTTGCTGCACTGGGCGATCCTGCTGCTTCCGTCGCTGTTCATGGTGCCGCCTGAGCCGAAGAGGTGAAGGGCGACCGATGAAGCGGCAGCGGGCAGAGTTGCCAACCGGCAACTGGACGGAGTTGCCTTGGATTTCGCCTCGACTGTCAGCTAAATGGCAGCAAATCAAGAGGAAGTCATTCAGTCGTGTCAGAGAGATAAGAAGAACAAAAGGTTGGGTCATGAACCAGTGTCAAGTTCTTAACTTTTATCGAACAGTTTATGTTAAGGAGCTTTCTGTGCAACCTCCTGGGGTTGAGGGAGGAGGGGACCTCCTCCTTCCCCCTCCCATAAGCTGTCAAGGAACACCACCTTACTGTAGAGG
>JAAUXU010042228.1_pt1 | contig 56263 bp, 55 predicted proteins | sample 7278151 | NCBI WGS metagenome assembly JAAUXU01 (sample SAMN14350113, study PRJNA611818) | marine sediment metagenome | isolation source: surface marine sediment (1.8m) | place: French Polynesia: Moorea | collected 2018-08
CCGCCACCCCGGCGGGGCCGCCCGTGCAGCGCAGGAGAGGGGTAGAGTTGGGATTGGAGACAAAGGCCCTACTCTTCAAGAGGCTCTGCGCATATGCGGGTCTTCACGCTGAGATGACTCCACTTACAGCGTGCGCACACGTGCGCATTGCGAGAGTTGATGTGATGATTTTTGCTCATTGATAATGCAGGTGATCAAAGGCTTCAGCAAGTCCAGCGGATACTTGCTTGGCGACGCGACCTGCTGCAACAGGTGGAACACGGTGTTCGGGGCCGGCGGCTGGAGACTCGTGCAGACCAACTGAGGCATGTGTAATGTGGACAACAAAGCGAGGCGAATTGTCAATATACGCGTCACAAGCAGCTCTTAAACGAGAATTACTTAGGTTGCTCTAAACACCAGAACGATCTTCCAAGACTCACGGATCCAGACCAGCTCGGACAAGACGTTTTTTCACTGCGACCTGGCTCTACAGGGGAATGCCTCATCTGTTCTTGATGCCCAGGGGAGGGGTGAGGTCCAGATTAGTCTGTCAGTCCAGACCAGTCAGGCTATGTCTGAGATCAGATTTTACTGTCAGCTCTTCTCCTTCAAGTCCGGCAATGCCGCCGTCAGTGGCGATGGGGCAGGAAAAGTAAGAGACACGCCCGGACTTCATTGCACGTGCTATAAACTTGTAATACAGGACTTAATTGAGGTCCCGGACAGAATTTCTGCTGAATGACAAGCAAATTGAGTCAACCCTGAATTAAAGCAATGGGTGCGGTCAGTGGCAAAAAAGCACTCTCAGTCACAGAGCTTTCCAAACTGACATGAAAACGGCCGCCTTAATCGACAGTCATTTTAAAGCAATATTTTTCAATCATTCATCACGATGGCTCCTACTTTTGTACTGTATTGTTTTGTCAGTACGGCCACATGCTGTCGAAGCCCGGAGGTCACCGACCAACTCTGCGGGCATTTTTTTCTCTCTTTGCTGTTGCCGTCAGGCTCGACTTGCCCGTTTTCTCATGATGTCTATATTCGAGTAGGCCTTTCAAGTTCACGCCCTCCCTGAAGGATTCTCGGACATCTTCCTCTCAGTCGACCCCACCTTGGAGCGAGCAATGCCAGACGGAGGAGGTCGTCAAGTACATCAACGTGTACTTGGCGGTCCCGATCAAGTGGCACGACCTGGGCAAGGTGGGTGCCATTGTGATATGAGAAATGTCTCCGTAAGTAAAAGCTCGATGTTGTGTCGAAATTTGGGCTAACTGAAGAGGTGTCATTTCTCTCCCCCCTTCACAAAACAATGAGGGAGGGGAGGGAGGAGGCTCCATTCATTTATTATTGACCGAAGGAATAGAAAATATACGACAACGAAACCAGTACTAGGGAGGAAGGGCACTAATAGTTACTTCTGATGAAAATCCCCCAAGGAGAAAAATCACTCCGTCCTCTCCTTCAGCGTGACGTTCCGCTCCCGGACTGCGCACCCAGCGGGTGGGGTCCCGCCAAGGCCGGGACGTTGGCCAGGCTGCTCACATTCTATCGCCTGTAATCAATGCGGCGCCAGAGGCATCGGTCAAGCTGAAGGAGGAAAAGCTTCTCACACTTAACATGGAGTTCCAGATGACCAGACCACTGCTGGACTTCATAGTCCATCTCCGTCAGCATGGGGAAAGCCCCTACTGAGAGGTGGAGTAGCAAAAGCCTTGCATAACAATGCCTCGGGTCACTTATGCCACAAATTTCAACTTCTACTTGTGAGGAAGCAGAGAAGTACAACGCTTGCTGCAGGATCAGGCGAAGGAAGTACTTGCTGGTGAGGCCCCAGGAAGGCCAATACAGCCTCGAGCTGTTTACGAGGGAAAAGTGGGAGAACAAGATGGTCGACTGCTTCGAATGTCCCATTAACTGCAATGTCTAAATGTACGAGAACCACCCAAGCATGCATATACATATGTATACATAGATACACGGCAACCCAAAACATGCGCCAGACACAAACTCATTTTCCCACTTAAATGGACCTGACTGAGGTTTTGGCAGAGAAAAACAAAAAGCTACCTTTTTTGCTGGTATCCTGTACATAGTGATTCGGACTCAGTGATAGGTGTGGTCGGTGTGACTGACGCTGCGTCTGCCACGATTTCCCCAAATATAGAGTAAAACATACCTGCAAGAGAGGAGGTTAATGTGAGGTTAATGTGTTGTTACTGGCTTTCTCCGGGGTCACTGCCCCTCCTTGGGTCTCTGTTCAGCGCCCCCGATCACTCTTCTTTGTCTCCTTCAATAATTCATTGGAGAGAAAAAAGACCCTTGGACACGCAGCTCTTGAGTTCACCACCTGCTGCTTGTGCCCGGAATGCTTCCTCATGTTTATTAGGGTGCCAAAAACACATGTGGATTGAATTTTGTATTTTTGATCGAAAAAAATCCGCACTTGGTCACGCAGGATTAGAGCGAGACCCTCTGAGCGTGGCCAGCATCATTGCAGGGTTTTGAGTCAGTAAAGCTGCAGCTTCGGCCTACAGTACAGTGTGAGTCACGAAAAACAAGGGAAAATAGCTTAAGTAGGTTAAACTAGGACCACACTGTTGAACAGACTTTCTCTCATTTATTGCATACCTAAACGCACGTGCGTAAGTAGATGACTCAGAGAAACACGAGACCTGCATGCAACAACCGAACAAAGATGTTTCTCGACCGGCTGTTCATATATTGCGCTCTCACACACCTTCTTGCTCACATGCATTTGCGATATACGTACGGTCTGAGCTTTAAAGTACGCCTACACAGAAGTCCAGGTGTCCCCTGGGCTCCATCTTGACGCTTGTCCTTCATCTCTTTCTCGAACCGCAGCAGATACAAGGCGTATTCAATGGTACCTTTTCCATTGTAAGCTGCAGCTGCACTTAACTACTATGGTCTTAATAACTGACATCATGCGTACATCAGGTGAAGAAGAGTGACTCTAGCCAAGACTGACACTTATTACAAGTTCCCCTCTGGGCGATGGAAGTAGAGGGTTTTTTTCACAGGAACTGACGCATGCGTAATATTGCGTATACGCAGCCCTGCAGCAGCTGCGGTGGAGTCGAAGTAGCCTGGGCATAAGGAGGAGTCTCAAATCCGTGCATTGGCTGCAGTGATACGGACGCACGCACGCACGCACGCACGCACACCCGCACGCACGCGCGCCTTCACTCTCTCTTTCTATCTCCTCAGCAGCATTGGCTAGGTTAGTGGGGAGGAAGCTGAATGACCTTGCCACGGTGAAGCTCGGGGGAGCCTTCGACAACATCCCTGCCAGCGACGCAAGAGCACAGCTTACGCAGGCCTTGTACATCACAGCCAACTATGAAGCGGGCAGCGCAGCTTAAGGTAAAAATCTTGCAAAGGGGGGGTGCGTTTTAGAAGTCCCTCGTCATACATGTGTAGCTAGTTGAGTACAGAGAGAATGAATTCTAGAACTTCAGATGGAACAGTTACCCCCCCTTACCCCCCCCCTTCCCATACACACACATACGCCCGCGAGATATTCTCCTCCCATCGAGAATGCATGGAGCAAAGTAACCTGAGCAGGCTAGCCAAGCTACAGCAGTCGTTTCCCCCCTCTCTGTCTCTCCTCAATGCCATCGCAGTCGAGGATCACCTTGAATTTCTTATCTAGGTGCGTGTGTGGAAGCTCCAGCGCACGCGTTTTATGGTGTTGCTCGTTAGACGTGGGATTCCTCTACTCCTTCGTTGTCACGTGATAGTGCTTTTTTGCATCACAGGGGTGACGACGCCAATGAAAGTGGCAAAAATTCAGGAAATGAGCATACGACTTTCGTCTGAACGTGCGGATTCGCAGAGCTCGTTGTCTAAGCTCTTGGTCTCATCCAGAAGTGGATTCCTCTCCAGAAGCATTCCCTTAACCCCCCCCCCTTGCATTGTTGTCATCGTCGTTGACGCATTTTGCGCGTAGGAACCGAGTCAGCCCTGGCTGACGCATGCGGGTACGCACGCGCGCACGCACGCAAAGAGCACATTCATGCAACAAGAAGGAGGCAGCCGGAAGGAAAGAGAAGTTTGAAGGGAAAGAAAGATCTTTAAAAAACTTTTGTGCAGAAACTTTTGTTGGCTTTGCCCCACTTCGTGTGCGCATGCGCTGTACTGACACCTATCAAAGTGTGTGTGTGTGTGTGTGTCCGTGTCCCGCGTGGGACTCTCGCTTTCGACTGGACACCAATCAGCTGGCAAGGAAAGGTTGTACGACAGAACAAACTTTTCTGAAAGTAAACTTGGAGGAAGAGACAGAAAAAGAAGTTTGTTGCCTCATATACTGTACACCTAAAGTAGACAATGGACCCAGGTAGGCCTGAAGCGGCAGCTTGAGCTGCTGCTACCACAATGCGTACAGCAGAGGCAGCAGCGACGGCGTCAGCGTCGGCAGCTTAGTGCATAGACTCCTCCAGCCATGGAGGAAACCTTGGAAAAAGACGACCTTGAGAGAAAAAAGTCGCACACAAGCACGCGTTGGTACGAACGCACTCACGCACACATGCACTCACGACAGAAAAGAGAGATAGGATTTGGCAGTAAAAAAAAGTCGTAGTCATCTTCTCTGAATGCTGCTGGCTGCTCACGCTGTCGTTGTTGCCTGTTAAATGCACACGTACGCGAACCTCCACGCGAGCGCGCCCGGCACCACGATGAATTGTTATGTGGCTTTTGCGCACAAAATCCACTTCCTTGGTGTAAAAGTCAACTTTTACTACGCACATGAGCCCGACCGAGCAACGCGCATCCACTGGCCTTTGATCAAGTTGGCTTACGTGTTGTACACACACAGCGCTCACGACACGTAAACAACGATTTTGCACGCGCGCTATGTACACCCAAATGTGCATAGATAACAGCGCCGTCGACCACACAGGTTTAAAGAGAAAATTGCCCCAAAAGTCGGCTACTAAGCCTCAGTGTAACAAGTTTTCAATGTTGATGGCCGACTTAGTTATACTATTCGTGTTATCGATTGACCCCAAAAACAGGGACCAATATTTGCCCCACCTGACCTCCTTTCCCTCCTGTACCTCTTATGGTAGCTGTCAATTTGTCTCCTACTCGCCCAAAAACGAATCCCTCGCATTGGGAGCCCACCTGATGGGTCCTTGGGTTCATCCTTGCACAAGGATCTTTCTGCCCTGGTAACAGAGTGCACTAAAGATGGGCCGAGCCAAAATTTGAGTCATTCAAACGGAGAAAAGTCATGACTTTCTGAAGGGAAGTCTCCAGAGAGCCGCTGGAAGGAGATCTTGAGTGAGTCTCATGTATATATGTCGATAGTCGCATCATACGGTATGATAGAACATATCGTATCACGTAATACTGCACGCTCTGAATCACTCGAAAGTTCTGCCCCTTGGCTAATCTCTTTACGTAAAACCAGGAGTAAACGACGCGTGGAAGAAGAAGAAGCCAAGATTTTGAGCCCATCTCCCCCACATCTGTCACTGCGAAAAGATCTACGTGTTTTTTCAGTGCTGTCGTAATGGACGCACTCGCAGTCCCCACGTCATAATTGCCACGGAGGAGGCTGTTTATCGGGGTGAAATCTGCCGCTTTGCTAACGACTCGGGTAATTAATTCGCTAAGTCAATAACATTAAGTACGTAGCAAACATGTTAACACACTGGTGTCAGCAGAAGGCAAGAAGTGCATACGCAGCCTCTGGCGTCTGTATACATAACTCGCGGTCTGGCTTTCTTACTCTCAACAAACTGTAACTGGCATAATGACAACGAATATGAGCGCGAGGTCGTCTGTTCATAGACGAAAAAGACGAATGGTTCTTCTATGAGACGAAGTCTCGTCTCGTGATAGCCGTCGTTGATGAGTAAAGCATTAGAGAAGGTGTTCTCAACAGAGAAGAATTTGTATGCGTACAGGGTGGTTCCAAACAATCTTTATCTTCTGCACTGAGCCCAGGAGTGTTGAACACTTTGCGTAGTCTAACAGGATCACACCGTGGCTGATTACTGAATATAAGTATATAGGTTCTGTCGTCGACATTGCTCGTAAAAGAGTTCAACCTGGTGCCGACAGTTTTGAGCGTCCGTAACTGCTCTGTGCGTACGTCAAATATTTATGAATTCTCCACCAGTTTTTGCTGTTCAGCCCAGACTCGCTGTCTGACCGACTTTCTGTAGGTGCTGAGGTAGGATTACCAACCACCAACTGAGTCGGGGGTCTTTATACACGTACGGTCTACGTCTGCGCCAGGGTCTCACCTGCGAGAGAAGTGGACTGAACAAAATGGCCATGGGGTCTTAACAGTGACCTCCAACGTGGGGATACCAATGATGACAACTGCTTGGCCTCCTTGTGCATGAAGCACATGTCACCTACGTGTGTGTACACCCAAGGGACGATTCCTCTGTTCTCTGGTCCCCCAGCTTTCTCGCATTTTCCCCTCGGGGTTCACTCGTTCACCTCCTCCTCGTCCTGGCATGATTACTCACTCGTTTGGTGCCAGTCTGAAAAGAACTTTCGATTGAAGAAAGCCAATTACTCCATTGCACGTGCAAGCCGACGACGGACGGACGTCCGTAGGACAGCTCTTTATGCTCCTCTAGGGAAGGTAAGAACTGGAGCTGTGCTGGCAGTGCAACGAGAGGACCTAAGAAAGACTTGGACGGCAAGATGTGACATTTCCGCGGACATTTCAAATTGTGGCCAACTGCAACAATGGTGGCATTTCTTCATGCAAGTGTCGTTGCAACGCAGCCGCTGGATGGTGCACGCTGAGACCACCTTTCTTTTTCTATACAATATTGCATGCACGTGGGTTGTCGACGGTTGAGAAAAGACGAGGGAAGACTTTCTGCTGCTAAATATTTCATGCACATTCTCTCTTTCCCTCTCCCACTTCAAACGTGGTTTCTCTTTCTTTTCCTTTCACTCAGTCTTGGAACCATGGTGGAGGAGGCAACAATCCTGTTGCTCACCTTTCTGGGCTGCTCGCTAGGGCTGCCTCAGATGAGGGTGGCTCCCCAAAAGTGCCCCCTGCAGGACGGCAACCTGATCGAAACTGTCCTGTTCGTTCCCGACGGCAATCACTGCCGGGATCTTTGCGCCAAGAACGCAGACTGCCTCTACTACCACTATTACGCCGGCGCGGGCGGCACAGACAAGGACAAGTTTGACGCCACTCAGCAGCCCAGCCAGTGCTTCCTCTACGACGAGTGCAGCAGGAGGGTCAGCAAGGCCACAGAGAATTGTCCCATCAACAGGTACAGGAGCATGTCCGACCCAGCCAAAAATTACTGCAGGGGAGTTTCCGTGCAGTAGCAGATCTGACGATTGAAAAGGACGCTAGGAATCACCTGGAGATGCCTTGTACTCCTCTTGACAAGCTTTCAGCCTCAGCGCTCCCCTCAATTTTACAGGGAGAATACGGTGGCGGTGCAGGCCTTCGTCCGAGACTCTCCTTCTTGCCAGAGGTCTTGCTCGGCCAACGAGGCGTGCGGCTACTTCAAGTACTTCGATTCCGGCGACTCCCGCCAGCCGCTCATGTGCTACCACCTGAAAAGCTGCTCCCCAAGGGTCATTCGCAACCAGGAGTGCCCCATTGAGCTCAACAACTACATCGACCACTCACTATTCGTCAAGAGACCAGAGGACTGCAAGGAGAGGTCAACATTGAAAAGATTGCTTCTTTGTCCCTAGCACAAAAATCGAGGTTTCTCCCAACCGATAGGTGTGAGGACACCCCGGAATGCCGCTTTTATTACTGGTATCCCATCGACTACTCCCCAGCGCCTCTCTACTGCTACCTGTTCAGGTCTTGCGAGGGCGGTGCCGACGAGCCACAAGTCGCCCTCGTCGTCACCGGGAGACACCCCGGCTATTACTTCTTAGATCAGGAAGAGTCTCTCGACATCATCAGGGCAGGCGCCTCCTGCGAAAAGTCGATAGCGGCTAATGTGACCTCGGCAGGACGAGCAGGTGCTGTTGCAGAGTTCGCTCAGGGAAAAGTCCTTCTTTGTGGGGGACGAGATCACCAGGTATTTTAATACGCAATACTCGCAAGATTTTAGATGTGTAACAATAACATGCAATATGCATTAACTCAACTGCAAAGGGGCCGGTACTGTTCGTACCGTATGTACTTATCAAGCTCCGCATGTTTGCTTTGTGCGTCCAGGAATCTCTTCTCTCGGATTGCCTCGGCTACGAAGCGAGCACCAACGAGTGGAGTCCGCACAGCGACTTAAGATCTCCTCGTGAGGAGTCTGCCAGTGCTGTCGTCAAGGTGGATGGCAGCAGGAACGATGGAGACATGTTCATCCTCGGCGGAATCGTCAACGGCATCAGAGACGCAACAGTAGAGAGATTGAGGGCAGACTCCAAAAGCTGGACGGAGGGAGTCACCATGCCGGAGGCCAGGTCAGGGACAGATTTGTACATCATACGTGTACGAGCATGAGTTCGATTCACGCTATTCCCATGACTTAGTGCACCTTCTGTACGAGCCTCAGCCATGATGCACACGTACAATATGAAGGAGCACTATTACTTTCGAAATGTATTATTATTCGACCGACGAGTCACCCAGGAACCAGACTAAACGTCTGCTCTTTCAGGTCTCGTTTCTGTGCAGTTGCTTTAGACTCAAAACGTCTAGCAATTTTGGGAGGCGAAACCGATGACTCTTTAGCCACCGCCCAGATGAAGACCCTGGATCTGGAGAACAACGACTGGACGACGCAACCTGAGATGAGGCAGACCAGAAAAGACCACGCTTGTCTGCTCACTGAAATCGACGGAAAGAAAGGAGTTTTGGTATTGTAGCCGCTTAAAAACTCTTAACAGACGCTCAATTTACCCAGCCATGACCTAAGGTTACTGGAGGAGTGGACGAGCTTGACATCCTACTGACCTCGGCCGAGTTTTACTCGCTAGACGAGGAGAGTTGGCAGGAGGTTGGAAACTTGCAGCACGGCAGAACGGAACACGGTATTTCGAAAGATCTTGGAATTTTGGAGAAGGAGGGAGCAAATCAATCACTTTTTTTACTTTTCAGGCATGGCATTCATCAGCGGCATGGCGACGGTCATGGGTGGCGTCGCTGAGAACGAGTTCCTGCGCTCTATTGAGTTCCTGGACAACTCTGCCGATGAAGACGCACCCCTGAGAATGGAATGGAGGATCGCTGCTCATTCACTCACCCGACCCCGGTACTACTAGGCCTACACACTCTAAGTGTATACTAGGCCTACTAGTTGTACACTTGGCCTACACACTCTAAGTGTATACTAGGCCTACTAGTTGTACACTTGGCCTACACACTCTAGGTGTATACTAGGCCTACTAGTTGTACACTTGGCCTACACACTCTAGGTGTATACTAGGCCTACTGGTTGTGTATTAGGACTACTAGTTGTACACTAGGCCTACTAGTTGTGCACTAGTCCTACTCGTTGTACACTTGCCTACTCGTTGTACACTAGGCCTACTAGTTGTGCACTAGTCCTACTCGTTGTACACTTGCCTACTCGTTGTACACTAGGCCTACTAGTTGTACACTTGCCTACAAGGTGCACACTAGGTCTACACTGGATGTATACTAGGCTTCCACACTAGGCCTACACTGGATGTTTACTAGACTTCCACTCTCTACACACTAGACGAATACTGGGGCTTACACACTAGGTCCACTCCTCAGGTGGATACTGGTATACACGTACTATGCCAGGTCCTGCTTCCTTTAGTAGCAACGTTGGAAAGTGCTAAAGTAAGGCTCTGGTTCAACCATACAGGTACGACTTCACGGTGGCCCAGGTGCCAATCAGCGCGTTGCCGTCCGATGAGAGGAGCATGGACAGGTGCTACGACCTGGCGGAGATCACGGGTGCCTTTATCAAGAGAAGGAAAAAGTGATGCAACGACCCGGGGACCCACACGCACCAACATGGGAAGGCTATTTTCCTACTGCATCTTAACTTGGCGGGTAACTTGAAGGCGGTCGTCCCATGTTATGGCGAAAACACTTTCACTATGAATAAGCACAATCAACTGCCAATACGCACTTTATGTTGTGTTGGCTGTCCTAATCGATCAGTGGAGCAAGATGCCGAGCTTAGCGCTCGAAGCTGCAATCGAGGGCGACCGAATTGAGGAGGTCTTTTTTAAAAGAATTCTTTTCTTCTGTCTGAACTTTGAACTTTTGTAAATAAACTTTTCCAATAAGTGGCGCCGTCAGTCTTGCTGTTCTCTGGTGATCGATTACAAAAGCCAACCCTGGTAGTACGTGCACGTAGTAAGTACAAATACTGAATGCCTGTCTGGGCCAGTGTTTTTCAACATGGTGCCTCAAGTTCTGGAGGAAGGCATAAAATGTCTTTACCTCTCCCAGTCTAAAAGTCTCAATGCGTCCCTCTTTGGTGACGCTGTTCAAGGTAAAACAATCAACTGGGTTCATATGATGAGCATGATTGAATGCAAGTGTTTCGCGTACTAAATCCGTCATCGTGCACAGTCTGAAAGAGGTGTACGAAGTGAGCGTGTATCATTTCTCTTGAGGGTTTTTTTTTCGAGTACTCGAGACAATCATGAGTTTGAAGTTTGTGAATTGCATTGTATGAATGAAAGAATATATCTACTATATGTGCTTTGACACTGTCTTGATAATTCCCCGTGTCCCCGCCTACATTTCTTCAGTGCTACTGTATTGGTGACTCTTGCATTTGCATGAACGATGACTTTGAGACATGCCAAGGCAGTTGACGACTGCATCCGAGCACCAAAGGCTGCCATTCAGCAGAACTCAGAAACTGAGGCACATTCTGGAAGAAGTTTGAGAACAAGAACACTGACTGAGAACGCCTCAGTGCATGTTGTGAGCAAGTTTCGCATTGCTGCGTCGCAGCCTTCCCCGTCATGTGCATGCAAACGCACATGGGTGGTGGTAACACAACTGCCCTCGATACATAAAGGTGTCACATCATGTGGCATTTTGTCATTAAAAGACACAACAAATGTGGACCTATGCCGGTAACGACATTTCGAACAGGTGCTGTTAAGCACCACCCTCACGAGCGATGAGGTGAGTGAGTGGTATATCTATACCGTACTTTACTCCTAAGAAATCACTCGGTCGGCGTGATGAATGATTCACTTTTTTTGCGATACTACGTAAAACGAGTGTGAGGATCACTTGGGGGCGAGGGAAATATAGTCTTATTCTAAGCGTCTGATCCTTGTATCCGTTAGTATTAAATACTGTTAATTTGAATTGGTCTTGACAACACGATCCTTATGTCAAGTAAGCCTTTTTCATCCGTATGACGGTGCACGGAAATTGTTCGAGCCCACACAACAGCTACGGTTGAGCCTGACATTATTGTTAAAAAATTCATAAGTGTACCATCTTCGGAAACTACGGCCTTAAGGCAAGTAACTATCGTTTCCTGAAAGAATGCTTCCATAAGACATGTGCTTATTTATTTACATTCACTTCTGTATGGCCTTTCCTGCAGAAATCAGATGCCGAAGTTTAAAAATCACCTGTGCAAAGTTATAGACACCCTTCGACAAATATTTTTCATTTCTGGGATTGTCAAGAATCTGACTCAGTATTAGTGGCAACAGTTCTTCTGACTGTCCACTGAGCAGTGCAAGAATGCTAAAGAAGTTCAGTTGAGAATTGCTCAATCACGCAGGGTGCGATTGATGTATTTAGCGTCACTCAGGCTTTCGGAAGCAAATTAGTCAATCCTCACGTATATAAAGGTCGCAAAAGAGGAAGGTTTAACCATTTGGAATAGACTCACAACAGAAAATTGTCAACTTTTTCTTCCAAACCCACATTCATCATCACAGAAGCTCCACGCCTTGAAAACGACCGGATAGATTGTGGGCCTGGTGAAGACCAAACTGCCTGCACACAGCTGATATAGCCAAGCTGTTCCGTTCCTTTGAATGGCTCCAAACTGTAATTTTGTGAACCTTAACTACGCCATAATTGCCCTTTTAGTGAAAGCTGCTGAGGGTCGGCAATAATCTCGGGCCGAGACCGCATCTACCCGTGGTACATATATGTGCAGCCTTCAATGTAAACAATACCAGGCCTCGTTCTGACTCAGTTGAGGCACCTTTTCTTGGCCAAAGGCTCCGGGATACCCGGAAGTCCGAGAAGGAGCAACAAGTGTGCCCTGTCTCTGTTTCTCCCACTTTGCAGGTAAAAATGTGTTTCGCGTTAAATACAGGTAAATTTTTCAAGACACTGGACTCACCTGTGTGAAAGTCCGCAGTTGGCTGTTGCTGCTGCTGGAACTTGGGAGGCGGCGACAAGTAGCGCCTGGCCTTAGCAGAGACCTCCGAGGGGCCTCCGAGGCCGCAGAAGGCACGCACAACGCTATCGTTCTTCTTGGAAATCGCGACACTATTATTGTTGTTTTCTTCTTCCCCGTTGGTACCGTATCCTAGCGAGGTGGTCCTGTGAGCGACGGCCGAGACGAGGTCCGTGAAGCTGGGCTTGCGCGTGATGATCACTTTGCGCGCCCGGCCGCCACTCCCTGCGCCTCCGCTGCCGCCGCTGCTGCCGCCGCCGCCGAGATTGTGATTGGGCATGGAACTGTTGTTGTTGTTATACAGTTGCTGCTGCTGTTGGTCGTTCGACGGCTTGAGGGTGACGGCCGTGGAGGCGGTGCCACCTTGACCCTAAAAGTGAGCAATAAGACAAATTTAGCAAACTCAAAGATTCTTTTCGTGTGCCCACTGCAGGTGCAGATAAGTACATACTGAAAGTACGTATGTACTCAAGTGCTCATATGCGGGGGCCCAATAATATACACCAGGATACGAAAATGGGCTCGACCTGCGGGGTTCACTTACTTGATGCTCTGCCTGAAAATCCGCAAAGATTCTATCAATGTCGATCATCCCAGGCAAAGTCTGCAGGAGATCTGATGATCGAAGATCGCTTATGTCCGCGGGCATATCCGAAAGAGTTGACGACGTCGTTGCCGTCCCAGTCGATGTAGACGCTGCCGCCGTCGTCGTTACTCCAGTCGTGGGAGGCGTGACTTGGGTGGCTTTGGCAGGGTTGACCAGACTGGCCAGCTCCGGCCCGACGAGGTCACTCAGGTCAGACAAGGAATCGTCGCCGATGGACATGGTAGACAGCTGAAGTAAACAAGTGATACATTTCCAGACGTCATATCAAGGTACGTGCGCTCCGATGGACACACACACACACACGCACACAAACGAACAAACACTGTACCACGCGTACTACGTACAGTGGATTGCAGCAGACACCTACGCACGAGTTCACTGGCACTCACCATGGCCCCTCCGATTCCTTGAGTCATGACATCTCCGTCTACATCGGGACACCATAGAAGGTCGCAGAATGAGGGAAGCGGGCCCTTGCCGTTGCCCTTGCTGCTGTTGCTATTGTTTTTGCAATTGTTGTTGTTGTTGTTGGAGGCGGCGGCGGAGGTGGCGGGGGTAGTTTTCGCAGGAGGCGCAGGCGGCTCTTCCTTCACCACTGGTGGCTTTGTACTGGCCATCGTCAAAGAGCAGAAAAAATTCTTGCCAAGTCAAAACAACTATCTGGAGAGTTTTCTTCAGTCGTAACTTCTAAGTAGGAGGCTGGGAGACTATCTGACTAAGTGAAGGAAGGATTGGGTTGCTCGATTCACATCCATGGCCTCGCACCTTGCGCCTCGCATGAAGTCACATTGTCTGCGAAGTGAGAAAATACATGTTTTAAGTATGAGTACGTACTGCATATGCTGATCAATGAAACTCCAGCAAATGTCTAACTTGTTGGAGCTGCTCGTCTAAGTGCTGGCAGCTGAGGTTTGGCCCTGGCATCCACTTACGGTGCGGACGTAGATACACGCTATATCCGTACGTACATTGACGTGTACTATGCTGTGTAGTACACATAGCTATGGTGTACTGCACTGATCGTAAGGTGATTTTGAGAGAGTCGCCTATTCTCAGGACAAACTGACTCGTACGTGCTGACACTGCAACAAGCTCGCACACTTGGAGAAAGAAAGTGATGAAAAATCACTTTGTCTTCTAAGTGCCTAAAAAGCTTTTCAGTACTAACAACACCGGAACTCGAGTCAACATATTTTTCTCTTTCCAGTCGTCCCGATTTGCATGGGTTCTCCAAAAACGGTCCAGGAAAATTAACAGATTCGTCAACGTTTTGACGAAAACCCAGACGGCGGAAATTGTGCTGTGACCTTCAGCTGAAGCATCGCACCACGCCAATCCTATTGTGAACACACGCACCGGCGCCCGCTCAAAAGAATCATGCGCGCAATCATCTGTTTGTTGGAGACAGGAATCCCCCAAAATTTGATCAGTTTTTTTGCATCAGTTTTTTCGAGTGGGCAGCAACTAGCCAAAAACTCCCTTGAGTCACCCTGTAACTCTACAGCAGCAGACGTGTTTGACAGAAGGATGGGTACAAGGGCTTGGACCACCCTGTGGCTTGCAGAAATGTCCAGCAATGAACAAGCACCCAGTGGAAGTTGATGGAACGTCTCCCGATTGAATCACTGGAGTGGGGTCGTTAGAACCACTCCATCACCATGCGAGATCCAGGTAAATATCGACAAGAGAGAGAATAAACACCTTTGCACACTCTGTTGAATCCACTCAAGGATCAACGACAGAGAGAGAGAGAGAAAAAAAAAAGAGGCACCCCCTCTCCCCCTTATTTGTGCTACTACTCCTCTTAAGTAATGACATGCACATAGACGGGGTCGTGCCAAGTCTTTTGAGCATCAACGCAGGCTCCGGAGTGGCTCAAACGACCCTGGCGGGGTGGTTCAAAGGACGTCGTCGTCCAAACGGAGTGGTTCAAAAGACCGGATTTTGAGCAGCGCCTCAAACCATTCACAGATAATTCGATCGATAGCTTGGTCCGTCAGTGCGTGGATATAGCAAGCAGCTCACTGAGCTGCCGCCGAAATGATGCAACATCATTTCCATTTGTCCTCGCGGGCTCAAGTGGAATTATTAATCTGCCTGCAGATTGCATGCGATTGCTATGCGTATTAGTCAAACAATGTGGATGAAATGTGGAAACAGCAAGGAAACAATGAATCGCTGCTGACTCCACAGCATTCCCAGACTGCTGCGGTCCAGGGTGCACTCACTATGCAAGCAATGCCGAGGTTACCATCGCCATCATCATCGTTTCCAGACGATAGCGATTCACGTACCCACGCATTGAGCAGAGCAGCATTGGTTCAGGCCTCTGCTCTGGAGGGGGAAAAAATCCTGCCTCTTTTTTTTTTCTTCTTCACAGCGCTGACGCACGCGGGCGTACGTGCGTACGCAGGCCCGCGTACGACACGGAAAGGAGGAGGCGAGAGTTAGGGCGTCACTGAGCTACAGACGAGGGTCAATGCCAAATGCTTTTGAAGGTGGATTTTCGAGAGTCCTTGAATGGCAGGAAACCTCCCTCGCCAGCTCGCGTAGCTTCGCTCTCGCTCTCGTTCGTTGTCTGGCGCAGACCTCTTTTGCGGAGCTGCCACTTCTGCTGGCAGGGAAAAATATTCGTCTGTATCCATATGCAGTAACTCTTACGAATTGTTGATTTTTGCCGTCGTCGTCGAAAAAAGGGAACTTGGAAAAAGAGCAGGGAGGAATTTTGCAATTTCCTTGAATAATGCCAGGGTAGCGAGGGACTTTTCTTCTTTTCCTCGCCTCTCTCCTGCTCTGAATGAACTAGGATAGGGAGTTTGCAATCGTCTAACTTTGAAACATTTGCATGTCTCCACTCTCTTTTCTTCCGTGCGCGAATTGCTGGAAGTGATCACTTGACAATTTCGCAGCAATGTGCAAGGCTGCAAATCCCAGGCAGTCACGTACGTACGTACGTACTGACTTTCCTCTTCACCCAGATACTGCCTCAGCTATGCGCATGATGGCTCCCTCATGCTGCATTGACACGTGTTCTCGGTCGGCATCAATAAGCTTATTTTTAGCCTGGTAACAACGAGAGAAAGAAGCCTGTACGTACGCAGGCAAGCAGGGGTTCCCACGCATCCTACCACTGCTGCTGCTGTGGAAACCCAAGGACAAATTGAGTCTTCCAAGTCTTTTACCTGTTCGTTGGAGCGCAGGAGAAAACTCCACGCGCGTATGCGCAGCCTGACGCACAAGCAGGGGGGGAGCGGATTGACGGAGTGACGGAGGAAGGCGAGAGTGAGGGAGGGAGTGAGGGAGGGAGTGAGGAAGGGAGAAAAACTTCTAAGCAACTTTCTTGTGGTCCACACAGTAGCACCGCCAAAGAAATGAGTGGGAACTTTGGGAAAGCACGAGGATCTTCACCAGAACTACACTTGATCACTTCGACGTCGGACCACGCACGCTCACTTGAATGGCGTTCCACTCAGGATCAATAGTACACTATAGTACACCAAGGATCACATCGGTTCGATAGAGTCAAGCATCGAATGAACCTTTCAGGGGCTTCTTCACCGTCGACTCTCGCCGCACAACTGAGGCGTAGGGAGCAACGATTTTTTTTTTCGCCCGCCGGCCCGCCGGGATTTTTTCCCCTCTCTGTTTCCCTCCCTCCCTTATTCTCCTTCCGAAGGCCACCCGGAGGCCCCTCCGTACCTGCAGCCCCGGCAGCAGCAAAAGTTTCTCAGGGTTAAATTTGGCGTGCGCGCATACGCGCAACAACAGCAGCTTCCTAGGATCCTTCCTAAACCCTCTTCCTGCCGAGCCTGGCATCAAGAAAACCACCACCTCCGCTGTCGGCGACGACGGCGACGACGACGACGACGACGACGACGACGACGACAAAGAGGTGGATGGAAGCAGGCCGAACTTTGCGTCAATGCAGACTCCATTCTGTTGCCATGACCAGGGCAAAGTGTGCGTAAGTCTCGGTGTGAAAAAGACGACGACGTGAGACAAAGTTACGCGCCGTACGTCAATGTACTCGTTCAGCAGCCCGGGTAGCACGCTTTGACAATTAGGTATGCACGTACGTACTATAGCATACACATTTCAGGACGAGGAGCATACGGACGTACGCACGTACGCAGTTGTGTCGTACATATTGTTACATCCTTGTCCTGCGCGATGTATTGTTACGAACTGAACGCAGAGCGTGCGTACAGTGTGTACCCGTGGAATGACGTACAGGAACGATCTGCCATACTAGACTGCCCACGTGCTGGTGCCTGTCAGTGCAGGACAGAGCATGGCTCGTCGTCGCACTGGCGCAAGTGCTACGTGGACGCGTGGACTTGGGCATTTCTGGCGCCTTCCAAGTAGCAGCTCCCAAATGGTGCCACAATAGGCCTACCAGCACTTTCTTACTCATCTCCAAAGGAGAAAGGGTAATGACCTCTGGCTCGTACTTGGAATGAAGTGGGGAAAAGAAAGCTGTTACTGGCGAAAAGTTGCTTGTTGCTGCCGCTTCTCTGCAAAGAAAAGCATGGAGGCTAATTGATTAAGCTGCAGTTCTTTGGCGCAGAAGAGATTGTTGTTTTAATGAATATCTGACTACAGCGTACACAATACAGAGAGACGGACGGGAGGACGTCCTGGACGCACACAGAGAAAACTTTTCTATTAACCTTCACTTTTACACATCACAAGACTTGATGTATGTACAGCAAGACTGCAGTGGCGAACTGCCTTTCTAAAGGAGGAAAGAGTTCATTCTCTTTTCCCAGGAAGTTCAATGACTTTTCTTGTGGGCCACACAACACGCAACATAGGCCTGATCCCGAGGGTGCCTATAGAGAAGAAGCACGGAAATGGCAAATTTGTTATAGCTCACAGTAATATCAGTTTCGTCAGTACAACTTTTCCTTAGAGGCATGATAGGAATTGAGAAGTTTCCAGTTGTCACATTGCCCGCGGGCAGAATCATTTCTCAGGCTTTTCACGGAGCTGTGACCCAGCAACCCCTGAGCTGGGCTTGAGGGGCTAATTGATTGGAGTGGTGGCCATATTGTATGCAAAGGACATAATGCCCAAGTGAATGTTGGTACAGTAATGTAGACACAGCGAGCAAATTTATTTCGGAAATCCTGCTGCTGGCGCTGCTCTTTTGTGCAAATGACTCGCTTGCGTGCGTACACAAGCTATCGCGAAAGCTATCAAGGAAGAAGGGGGCAAAAAAAGTAACACTCAGCCGCGACAATGCAGGCAACTACGTACGTGAGGTCGACGTCAGGTCTGCCTCACCTAAGAAGTAGACGCGTCAAAGTCAGCTGACCTGCGTGAAAAGTGTCCGCAAGTCACGGCTCATCAGTCATCGCACATACGTGCATGTAAGTGTATCACTGCAGGCTGTCGCGCACAGCAGATTTTTGGTTAAACGCTTCCCTCGCCCACCCAGTGTTCGTTGTACTTACCCAAGTATTGCTGCTCCGCACGTCTCTCGACCTCAAGCACATACGAGGCACTTTGTCTGCAGGAGCTCACGTCACCTAAGCCTCGTCCACCTCCTGGATCGCACTTGCTGACAATGATTCATCAGGCATTCATAGTCCAGAGGAAGCACGAAATTTACAAATGCTCTTGGACGCTCCTTGCAGCAGTGCAGATTGGATCCACTTGCCCCCAAACGCCATCGTCACTTTTCAAGCTTGAAACAAACACTTCAGATGTAGACACTTGACTAGGCTATGGTTGTAGGTATGTTTCAGCGCACCCCTACCCTCCTCTTCTCGTTTGGAGTCAGCACTGCCGATGAGAGAGCGCGGCAATTTTTTAAACTTTTAACTTCCGAAGAGAGCGCTTTCTCTCTTCCTTTCTCTCTTATATTTTCGCAGTGCAACAACTAAGCGTATGTGAACTGCCTTATGAGAATCTGATAAGAGTGTTGGGGTGCTGAATGCCCTGTGTTTCACCCCTCCTGAACAGCAACAAGCAGGTTACAGCAAAAGCTCCTGCGAGAGTCTCATCGTGCTGTACTGGGACACATCCGTCACTGAACTGTATGCATTTCGTCATAGACAAATATCATTCATGAGAGACATCAACGTAGACGTCGTCACCTGCGCGTTCAATAAAAATTGCTCGCCCATATCCGGTTTCTGTCTAACATGTCAAGTGCGTGAAAAAAGCGCACACAGCACCTAATGCAGCAAACGACTCTCTCACACATCATCAGCAAAGATGTTTTTCTTCAACATTGGAAAAGCGCATCACATTGCGACTCTCAAGGTCAACACGCACAGCATCAGTCGAGAGACTGTGGTGATCGAGAACCGAATGCACGAGACCTCGTAACTGACCAGTGCCGCGCACAGATACCAGTACTAGCGGAGCTGCCCGAATTTATTGTAAGGCCTTAGAAGACACATAAGATGAGTCGCCACAACTGTAGCTATTTTTGTAAGGCCACTGATTTGAGTCGTGGACTGTGAGTCCCAGAACGGACACTTCCCAGACGTTGATTTCTCGGCGACCACGAGGGCTACAGGGGCATGCCGGATATCAAAGGAGTCATTCGAGTCTCAAGCCTTGGCTCAGTTTGGAGTTTCGGAAAACAGACTTGTTTTCACAATGTTTTAGGCGGCCGCTTTTGTGCAATGTTTGACTATTATGCTTGTTTGCCACTTCGCTTCTCAAAATGTGGGTTTTTTGGATAAATTCATTAACATACGGAGAAAAACAGAACATACCGCACTCAATGCACCTAGTTCAATTGTATTTGGTACTCTATTGAACAAACAAGTGTTAATTGTTGTTCATTGCTGGGTCGCCAAATCAAACTCGTTTGCTGAAAAAAGATTGTCATATGGTCACCAGCTGCCTGAACTTAAGGGAGGAAAAAAATTGACAGCATGTCCATATTACTCGCCATATCGACAATTTGCCCAAGAAAGGATGTGCCGGTGACTCTGTCTTGTAGACGCTAGTCTGGACAAGGACTCTTGGACAGTTAGCTGCAAATTCAATAGCTTAGTACGACTTATTGAGCTATGAAGGACCTCCTTGTTGACTTTCCCTGATGCACGGAAAGTAACCTCATCAAAAAGAATGACATTCCTCAGCATGAAGAGCATCCAGGATTGCCTCAACAGCTTTCACCTTGCTGTTCGAGTCTTCATCTGTGGACACTAGTGAAACGCATTTTTTATCAGACAGGATCATGACCAAGAAACTTTGCTGATGATGGAAAGTTTGCATGAAAACCCATGATGGAATTTTTTTTTCAGGATGTAAAGGTTACTTACTTTTGCTTCTGGTATCAGGATGTTTGGGGCTCCAAACACTGCTGATGTTATTGCTGAGCAATTCACTTTCATCAAACTTCCTCACCTACTCTTCGACAGTGTTTGTGGATGGAGAAAGCATTTCTAATTTTGGTGATACCGACGTTTGATAGTCACCTTCGATTGGGTTTCAAGAGACTTATTGACTGTTGCAATTTTTCCTGACATGGTGTGCATGGTATTGTGGAGAACTGGACAAGGACAATGCCTCGGATACCGCTGAGGGTGCTGCTGGGAATGAGGACGAGGTTGAGGATGCTGCTGAAAACACTGTCAGAAATGAACATTGGCCGATGGTGGAGGCTGCCGCAGTTGTCCCAGAAAGGCTATATAGAGGGTAAGTCTTCTTTTTCCCAAACAATGTTTTACTATGGACACTTTTGACTTAAAGTTAGGTGGGTATGGACTAGGCAAGGTGACAGAAGGAAAGAGAAGAATGACAAAACTTAGAGGCAAAGAGTTCATAAAATAAAGTTTGTTCTCCTAAGACGACTTGAATAAATTCCATGTCTACTACCCTGTTTTTGTTCTCCCCCATTTTTATCATTGACCTTGCTTAGCGCAATGCTAATGTTTTGTCCAAAGGTCAAAAAATCTAGCAGCCCCCAAATCATTTTCTAGGAGAAGTACCTTTTCGAACTAGCCTAGGACTGATGCGTTATACCCAGCTTTACCCAGCTTCATATACCCGTACATGGCACTTGGCCAAAGGAATGCTGTTGTCTGGTTTAGCTTCTAGAGGTAGGATATTTATGGAAACTTTTACACATCACTATGTAAGTAATGAGACTCAGCTCAGCTAAAATCAAGCCTGATAGAAAAGTTATAATTTATGCACCAATGAATGTACAAGATTTGGCAAAATGGAGGGAAAAAGGAAGGGAAGGAAGAAATAATTTAATAGCGAGCAATGTAGAAAAGATCAAGAACTTCAGAGCACAGGATAACTGCAGAACTGCGAAGAGTCAGTCGGTTGGGTACCGACCTCACAGTAGTGCAGAGGTTCAAGTACTGGTAGCATCTTGAAACTCTCCGAGGTCGGTTCTTTAGAAGGCCTTAGTAAAAAAGGACTGTTTTATCTCACTCGATACTCATTGCTCTGGTTGTCATACCCACAAATACACGATAGGTCTCTTTGAAAAGGGGTGATTCAAAATTTTTATTGAAAAACTATTTTTGAAAATCGGAAGAAATCAAGCGAGTTCAGTCTTCCACGCCGAAAATTTTAATACACCGAGAACATGAGGAAAAGAAATCACTGCAGACGCTTCGTCACTACTCAAACATGAACAGCACACAATAATACAGATTGACACAATGACCTCACCAAAAAGTAAGGCTAAAGTTTTGGGTGTTACGACATCCATTAATAGTGAAAGGTCACATTGTCATTATTGTCTGACCTGGCAAAATGCACTGAAGCAGTCTTTTTTTGACAGTGCAGAGAAGCCTTTCAGGTTTTTGGTCAGCTTTTTCCTTTAAATAGCATCATCGACATCATCCAACCTTTTCCATCAAAGCAACCGCATGAAAACCTGGATCAATTTCTGCTGCTGTCCTCCTTGAACTGGTGCAAGATTTCCTCCATAGCTTTGCAGTAATGATTCTGCAAGACATCTTTTGAATTCAAGCAGTTTGGGGCGGGCTTGGCCATCTTGACTGAACAATGCCAATTTTTCTTCGATAATGAAAGCTTTTGCAGTGCTCAATTCAAGATAACCGTAGAATGGCCACGAATACTTAGATTAGTGTACGACCGAAAGCCGAAACATTTCCCCCCGATATGTTTCGGCCGAAACAAGGGTCGAAAGTGTAAAGTTTTCCTTTTCGGCCGTAATATCGGCCATTTCGGCAGAATGTCGGCCATTTCGGTACAGCCGAAATACCGTTTCGGCAGAAATGAGAAAAATCTTGTTTCGGTCGTACACTGATTTAGATGTACGTAGATCCATAAGTCTTTGTCAGTTGGTCCATGATGTCAGGTCCTTACGTTCCACAATTGTACGTATCTCTTCCTCACAAGCCTTATCGGTTGCTGCGCACTGTTCCACAGGCGTAGGTGTTTATCTCCTTCAGTGTCATGAACAGGTCAGAGTAGAACTTATTCATGCAGACAGGATTTTTCTCCCTTTTAGAGAATTCATCAACTGCAGAACGATGCCTTCTGCAAGACTAACCTCTGTTGCTGTTTCCGACCTGCATATGCGAACTGAAACATGTAGCTTGTAGCACTTTCATTGCTACACCACGGCTTAAACCCTAGTTGTATAGGTTTGTCTTTCACATACTGTTTCACGCTGTTATTGCCTTGGAATTTCATCACTTGCTCATAAATGCTCTACTCAGCTGTTAGACCGTTAGCCTTGTTGAAGTGATGAAGGACAGATCTTCCTAGCTCTGTCATGTGCTGGATCAGTTGGGGTTGGTCCCCTGGGCTTGAAGTCGAGTTGTCTCCGTATTTCCATATATCAATCTCTTGTCACTGCTTCTGAGATCGGAGGCAATCCAAGATCTGGTGCATTAGCCCAATTCTGATGCAGTTCAGGCAACACATGTTACGACATGACAAAAATGATTCCCAGAGAATCCTATCTCTTCCTTAGCAATGGCGGTCAAGCAGTTGTGGGGACCGTAGTATATGTGTTCATGAATAATGTGTGCATGTTTTGTTTTGTACTGTACTGTATCGTATGACTACTGTTGAGCTGGAAAATCTTGCGCATCGTTGGTAGAGTACTCGGTCCGGAACTTTGCTAGAGAACTCGAGTCCAGCCCTTGGCAATCGCGTTCTGTTCTTGCAAATACGTGTGTTAATCTAGAATAAGATGAATAACTACTTTCTAATGATCTCGTCATCTTGTTCAGCTCCTAAGCTCATAAACGTAAGGTTTTAACCAACTTCTGCCCTTGGATCTCGAGCCCTGTGGTCCGGAACCCCAGGACGATCTTAGCTATTAATGGTTTCTTTAGTTAAGTATCAAGCGAGCTCGGATTTTAGTTCTTTGTCAGGGTCCGAACTCGCTCGTGCGTACGTGCCGGAGCGCGGTCGCCCTCGCTCGCGCATTCTCGTACTGACAGCAGTTGCCATCACAAGTACTAATATGACCATCGCATTGGTGTCACAGCACCCACCGAGGTGAGAGTCAAAGGATTGATGAAAACGTGCAGACTCAAGGGTTGGTACAGGTCCTTTCAAGTGCATTCTCATGCTGCTGCTCTGATCTGTTCGCAGCACAAATTCAGACAGTACAAAGGCGCCCTTGGGTCAAAGTGTAAGCAATGTTAAGGGTGATTTCTTAACTTTAGGCGACCTCAAGTTGCTTGATTCCAATATTCAAGAAATCTTTTGCAAATAAAAATTTGTATCCACTCTTTCCGGTCCAGTCTTGCATTTGCAAGTCTCACACAGCCTGACCAAGAACCGTCCAGTTAGAAGGAGTTCCTCTTGGCACCCTGTACATAATATATATATATATAACATACACATATAATATATAAAACATACACATATAATATATATAACACACATATAATATATATAACATACACATATGATATATATAACATACACATGTAATATAACACACATATATTATATATAACATACACATATGATATATATAACATACACATGTAATATAACACACACACATATAATATATATAACATACACATGTAATATAACACACACACACACATATAATATATATAACATACACATATATGCACAACAATATACACATATATATAATGTAATATACAAGGAGCAAGGCCTATCAGAGGACTAAAAGCCCCCAAAGAGAGGTGAAGAAAAGAGGATCACACCACCTTGGAGAAGGCCACTGCCCAATACCCTAGAATGGAGGTTAAAGACCTAGAGCTACATATGGATGCGTACAGCCCAACATGGGCTTTGACCATTCAGTTAGCGTATTGACCTATTTCTGGTTTGGACTGTGACATGTAAATGTTACCTGTGGCTCCAGCAGTCTGGCAGTTGATGTTCTCCGCCAGATTCTCCTGCTCAAGTGCGGAAAAGTCCCTGTGATGACGCATGGAACCACGTTTTCAACTGGTGAAGTATATTCTTCACCAGCGCTGGTGAGGAATATTTACCACATTTTGATGCCACACTTAGTGGCTGAACCAAAAGACCACATCAAATTTACTCCCTTCTTCTCCTTTCAAATTAACCGCTGCAAAGGAGCCTATTCAGCAGATCAGATTCACGACTACGAGGACATTGCACAGCTGAATGACTTCTCAAACCAGATGGAGTTAGAAGAGGATAGTGGCATCCTGGAGGAAGACAGTCTGGGGTCATCAAGAGCCTTTTTAGGCGAACATGACGGTTGGTCATCGAAGATGACAATGAGTGATGTTTATCCAGCATGGTGCGCTTTCAGCTCACCATCTCCAGTCCCTGACGACGTGTCCGAAGTGTGCAAGGATCCCAAGACCTCACTAAATGCCTCATCTTCTTTCCTGCCATTCTCTAAGGGCTGCAAGCGGATTCCAATTCCAGTCCGGGAACCTGTTGAAGTCCGACAGTGCGGATATCGAGGTCTCACTCCTCGGACCTGAAGACTTCTTTCTTGCTGTCGCACGTCAGATCTTGAAGTAAGCCATCCTCTGGAACAGCACAACAGCCAGCTTAGCAATCTGAAGCTGGACGCTGAAGCTTACTTGTCGCTTACTAACTGCTCTTGGGACCACATTCCTGCCAAAGTTTGCTCCATGGTCGAGGATGCAAAAATAGTTCCTCAAACATCTCTTCGTTGGATTGCTGTGTCAGGTTGAGTCGGTAGGCTGACCTTGGAGCATCTGCTTGTTGTTGCTGGTGCCCCCAATGATACAGACCAGTTCCGCATGGGTTGTAATTACTTTGATCTCGCGTAATTTCCTATAGTAAAGGCCTTTAAAAAGACACTACAGAAATTAATCAATGGGGCAATGCAATACAGCTAATGTAAGACATTTGCCACATAAGACCGCTCTTGTGGGATTATGACATGCTCCGTCAGGTGTCCTTGACGACATCAAACCAGCAGTGGTGGTCACAGTACCGTCAATCCAGGATGGTGGCATTTGCTTCTCATAAGACAATATTGCACCGAATGTCACCGATTTGCCGGCAAACTTTGACTTGCTGATGTACCTCACACTGGGTTAGGTACTTCTTTCGAGTCCGTGGCAAAGGATCTGTTCCACTCGCTCTCTTATGGGAATTTTCTTGAATTGCCTCCTCCATCTGCTGTCCTTAAGTGTCATGGGCTTGTGAGTGGTAGGAAAGTTCGGAGTACCCTTTGATCTCGCTGAAAGATTTCCAAGGCTTTGTAGACACTTGACCTAAACGCTAAAAAAGTCCCAGGCGACGGCAGCCAACTCTTGTTGCATGCGTGCAACACTTCTTCCATCGTGTTAGTCTAAAATTAAAATGAGGACTTCTTGGCCTCCACTGTAAGCTTGAGATTGAATTTAAATAAAGTAAAACTGAACATTTATCTCGATCTGCTATGGCCCCCCAAAGCACTGAAAAAGTTGCAGTTGTCGTAACAGAATTAAAATAACACGAAGCTGTCTTCTCTATTTAAATATCGGCTTTTATGACAATGAGTGACCTAACGTTATCTACCACACCCTACAGGGGACACAGTAAGCCCTACTACGATCGATCACGTTCAAGGGACAATTGAAATAGGCCTGCCTGCGTTTGGCCTTACAGCTAGGAACCAGGCTGATCAGTGTACGATTCGTCGTTGAAATCACCCTCCTGGGAACAGTGCTTGGATCAATCTCTTGTTAAACGCGTACGTCGGCTTCGCTCCAGAGACGCTGTCGCAGTCGTGCGAGTGCTTGTCATCATCGTCATCTTGGCTCTCATCAGTAGATGGCTGAGCCAGAGTTGCCAAGTCTCTCAGACGAAAAGAAAAACGGACGGAAATGCTAAAACATTAAAACCATTGTTAGAAGAGTGAAAAGGCTGCATTAATCTTGAGACGTACTGAGTATTCACCTTTTTTTATAATTTTGGTCCTGTCATTGTTGTGACTGTTAATGTCAGTGCTCCCTTTTCCTGCATCAATAGTGAACACTGGTAACCGAATGAAAGCCTCTACTGGAAGAGACTCAGAATGATCAATAATTTTTCACTGTTAACATGAATTGCCCTGTAGTTTGTGACCCCGAGGTCTGTGTTTTCATTCGTTGTGTCGAAATCTGCAAATTCATGTTCTCTAAGTGGACCTTTCGTTGCTACATTTGTGAATATCGACAAATGGCGCTGCAATGAAACTGAAAAATGCCAACCGCCCGACCATTACATGAGAGAGGAAAGACCGCAGAAGAATGAATTGTGAAATTACGCATATTTCCTCCCGTAGCACTATTGTGGTACACCTATGTGCATACACGTAACGATGGAGGGGGCACGAATGGCCGTACTTTTGGCACCATTTTATTTTTTTAAGAAAAACAAAGCGGGGAGTCAACTTTTGCTATGCAGTAAGGACCATCCCGTGCATTATAAGCATACCATTCACAGAGCATCCTGATCTGTGCTCTGGGAGCAAAGAAGGAGGTCTAGGAAACGAAGACCCCGCCCGAATTGGTGAGGAAAGAGAATCTGTACAGATTAGGACAAGTGAGATGAGCTGGTGAGTATTTTTAAAGTGTGCTTTGAATATAGCTCTATCTTAGGGTTACTCCAGTTACTGCACGGGCATCAATCCCCTGCAGTTCTCCCAGTAACAAGCAATCGCTCTTAGCTTTCAAATGTTTCGTAGAGAAATACTTGAAATATTGTACAAGACACCTGTACAAATTTGGCGCTCATTGCGCCAGTGGCACTCAATTATGCGCCATTCGCGACAGTCACCCGGAACAGGTGTGGTGTACATGACGGGTCCGAGGGAACGAACACGGCCAGGGAGGAGCTGACCATGTCAACCGGAGTAGCCCTGGACCCGGGTCCCTGCCAACCTAAAAACTCGCACTACATAAAATCTAAGAATGACAATGATGTTACTCGTATCAGTCACTGAGGGGTGACTCATTCAGATAGTCGCAGTTCTTTATCAACTTCACGAGGTGGGGCATTGGAAGCGTACTTGATGTTGATACTTAAATAGACGCCTGCAAATGAAACTTTTTCCATCCTGTATCCTGTCCATGATCAAAAATCTGTGAGGACTTTTTTTTTAAAAAAAAAACCGCTGTTTTTCTGGCCCAGTTTTGTGAATCCATTACAATGACCGACAAAGATCTGGCTGGAACAAGACCTCCAGCTTCCAGGTTTTCAGGTACTGCATAGTTCCATGCAATTTTTTACCCAAGATGGTGGTTTGGGCCTAACTTTATTTGTTCTGAGCATGTCATGGTGCAGCAGACAAAGCCACTGCCACGGGCTTCAAGGGCCGGTGAAATGGTACAATCAAAAGAGCACTTCACCTGGGAGTCTTACATACACAAATTTCCTTTCCTCGGCAACCCACCTGGCTAAATTTAGGGCCCATCTTTCTGCTGGTCTGGTTCTCTGTTCCAAGAACACGCATCAAGACGTCCCACAGATGGTGTTTTTTTAAGTCAAAGAACAACACTTGCGGCATGCGAAAAAGTGTCCTAAAATGACACTTTACTTCGGAAAAAAAGGGATACAAATATGCAGACATTCTTTTTGACTCTCATCTGCAAACGCGAGAACGAACACTAGGGAGTAGCAAAGGCAAATAAGCTTTTGTGCAATTAAAAATTTATAACTAAAGTCCAGCAAAAAATTAGGCCTGATGCTGAATGGGCTCAAGGTCTCCATCATCTTAGTCTACTAAGCACAATTGCATCTGACGTCTTGTCTGTGACGATATTGATGCAGCACAAGGCGAGTATCGTGCAGTGAACAACGCCAGCAACCATGGGTCCCTTGACTTAAGGCGAAGATTCCATTTACTGCCACTCTCCAATGTGTGACAAACACTCAAGGGTAAAAACCCTGTTTTCCTTGCCAAGTTCGTTCATTATAATATTATTCCTTGAAGTTGAAACGTCCCGTAGTAGGTCTGGGTCTTTATTGCTCTCTGCGATAGCCCATCATATTGTACGGTTACATGTCTGTGACCGGCCTTGTCTCAATCCACTTCTTGATGTTGGGCCGCTCGAAGATGCCGTCGATGTATGTTGAAATGACTGGTGCATGTTTGCGCCACTCTTCGCCAAAGTTCTTGGACATCGCTTGAAGCGTGGCAGCAAAGAAGATGTCGGCATAGGTTATCTAGTGACATCATGCAAAGTAAGAATCTGTTCCTCACTATAACGATACAAACTTTCACGTACTCACCTTGTCTCCCACGATAAACTTTCCACCATTCTTCCTCAAGATGGCTCCATTTTGCTTGAGGAAGGCAGGGAAGACATCTTTGCGGAATGCTTCAACCTTCTCCTTCTTCCGTGCCTCATCCTTCTCCATCATGATGGGGATGGCCTCTGACAGGTGGAGGCGAATGATGTATTCTTTTCCAGTGACTCGTGTCAGTGATTCCGATCATGTACTTACTGTTCAAGAAGTCCGAGACTCCATCTGCAATCATGTCCACTTTGGCTGCCTCCACATTGTTCTTGCCAGCCAGGCCAAACTCCTTAGCCAGGAAGCGAGCAATGGTCAGCGACTGGGCGATCACCTCGCCATCGTATTCGAGCAGAGGCAGCTGGCCAAATGGAGTGGCTGGAAATGACCCAAGTGAACATGAGAGATGCTAGTACAACACACACTATGTTCTTTGTATCAGTCGATGAGCCAATGCATAGACCTAGTCAACTTACACTCCTTAATCTTGCCAAACTCCTCGAAGGTGAGCCTCTGATCTTCATAGTCGACACCAGCCTCCGCTAGGACCAACCTGGCCAACTCTGCACGACCTTTGGCGTTGAAGTAGATGAGCTTGATCTTGGGAGCCATGGTGCTTCGTGTGTGTTCACAGTATCTGTTGTGCGACAATCAGCAATGAGCTTCCAAGTTCGACCTTCTAACTTTACCTACACTACTGCTATGGTAGATGTGAGGGGCTTGGCTGCTTTGAAGTGACAGACAGGCAAGCGCCGGGGGCAACTGCGTTATATAGCGACTGAGTGAAGGATTTTTCTGGAAACCCTACCACACTGCCGGGGACACATCAGTTGAATGAAAGAGGAGCGATTGCCTATCTAAATAACGTATGGTGTGACTTTACAAACACTCGTGTAATCATACACTGCGTGTTCTACGAATGGAAAATTCGTCCAATCAGCAACAACTTGCATTACTGTAGCAGCCAAGGACTGCTACATGTACTCATAAGCCATGTGTACAGAGACCTAAACTATCTGATTTGAGTACTGAAGAGCCCAACCACCGGTGCGAAGGAATTGCTCATCGTATCTAAATTGTAGCTACTCTGACTTCTTCTGATAGTTACTTTCATTTACCAATGCAAGCCTTTACAAACAAGAGGAGACTCACAACTGCGTCTAGTCGGGTCCAACCCCATCTTACTCACACAGGCAGTGTTTGCTCTGACGACCGCGTTTGTCATTCAGACAGGGTTTCACAAAGTAGTGTCTACAATCAACGCTCGTGCACGCAGATAATTTTTCTTCTTACAGCGAATCTACCTCGAAAACTATGCTCGGAATATCTTGGGCTGCAAAAGAATGAACTCTTATGAGTTTACCTGCTCTCTCAGTGAGATTTACAGATGTTCGTAAATCAGTCTGGCTGAAAACGCTGCTTTGTCGGCGTGATGCGTACACAAACACACGAGCTCTGCTGAACGTACAGCATGACCTTAATGGTTGGCAGGCGCTCAGGCCCTCTCTGCCAGGTAGAAACTGCTCCTTTCGCGAGAGTTTCGTCATTAGCTGCGTTCAGCGTGAACCTTTGCATTATCATGAGAGTGTACACATGAGTGTAAGTTTGAGCCAAGGTATTTTTACAAGTCATGCGCGTTAGGATCACACTGCGTACAACTGTACAGCGGAGACCCCACTCAGCAAGATTGGGATTAAACGTGTTCTATCTTCCGGCTGGATACGAGCCATTTTGATATTTAGGCATTGGAAGTATTGTTTTCCTTGACGAGTACTGCTCATGTCTATGACTAAGCAGGGGTGCTGTATGGTACATCTCAAGGACGTTAAGTATCTAGTCATATCATAAATAATGTCCTTTTTTTTGGTGGTGCCAGGTGAAATGTCTTCCATTGTACCTCGACAGGTTCAGTGACAGGAACTTAAGTCTTGCGAGGTTGTGGAAACTTCAGCCTAAATGTTGATTGGTGTTACAGGTTTAAAGCAGTAAGTTATAGGCCTGAATGATCATTTGAAATGGAGCGTTTCAGAAGCTCACACAAGGTATGCCATGCTCTAAGACTTCCAAAATGGCAACAATGCTACTCAAGCATCAAAACAAAAACACACCCAAACACAAAAGAGGAGTGTGGGGAGAGCATTGGAACTCCAAAGCGTCAGTAATTTTTTCTCTAACTTCAACCAGGAGACTTTTGCTTGGAATCTGCCCACTGCGGCCGCCCTGTCTCTCTATGCAGGTATGATGAAAGCTACTATTGATTAATGCTTGCAATGGACAAATGCACCATCAGTCATTTTTTTACTTCTGTTGTTACTCCCTTTAATGCTCACCATGAAAAAACGACATTACTTGCTCATGTGATAACCTGATACGTCGTCAAATGGTATTGTGACACCGTGCAACAGTTTATATATTTAGGTATGAGTCCAGTTTATGTCCATGAATGTAGGCAATGCTTAAAGGTTCAAATCTTGCCTCCGTGAAATGTGTTAAGCTTTTTAAGTTCCTTTTGAGAAACTTGAAAGTTCTTTTAAAACTTTGAATGATATTACTAGCGTTTTTCGCATGCTTTCACACTCTGCAGTCGCTAGCGTGGCGTAAATTACTATTTGCCCACACGCTCGTTGTAGATAACTCAGGCGTGTACACAAAAAATGAGATATTACCTAGTAACTAGGGCTGATAATCCGTACTGTACTTTCCAAAAAGAACTGTATACCCCGTGCATTCCCCGTGTCGAGTGGGCTCGTGCTCAGGCATGGGCTCAGGGACCTCTTAATGTAATCTGGCCAGATTGCTTAGACATGTTGACAACACGTGGAACAGTAAAATTTCAAAAATACCAGCTTCCTTCCCTTTTTTAATCTGGGGGATTGACGAAGAAAAACATGCCTACGGTACAGCGAGAGTACATTGTACTCACTGTCGTTATCTGTACAATGTATACGGTAAACTTTACTAGACGTGACGTTCACCGTGAACCCCCAAGAGTTAAAAAATAGATCAGCAGAAGAAAATGCAAATACGTTTATTAAATTGGCTTCATGGAGGGGGAGACACATATTACTCTTACACTGTCACTTACATTCGAGTTTCCTAAAAGCATCAATGAACAATGAACGAAGAGATGTGATGCAAAAGTATGAGGCGAGTTCATTTCAGTTAAATACTCGGAGTGACCTCATGAGTGTGGTGAGAACTCCAGCCAGTCCAGTCGCCCTCTTCATCAAAACGGCCAGGGAGGGGTCGGCCATGACACCCGTGGCCTTGCCTGACCCCGAAACTTCTCCCGCCGCCGCCACAGTCGCTAGAAAGGTGTCCGCGACGTCTCGGACTCGCGACACCAACGATCTCGCCTGCTGCTGGTGCTGCGGCTGGGGCACTGAGACCGCCAGGCGTCGTGTGATAACACCGATCCGCTCGAGCATACGAACGCAGTGCGCCAGACACTCCAGCATTTGGCGCTCGGACTCAGTGGCGCTCTTAACGAAGAGCTTCGACGCCGTGACAAAGTGGCGAGACTCATTGGTCAGGTCCTCCCGAGCTCGTTCGTATGCCTCGAGAGATCTGCCCGCCACTTGCTTATTATCGTCACAAAGTGCGGAGGATTCGTCGATGTGTAAAACGAGTTGCTTCAGCACTTTCTCAGACTTTTGGAAAACTTTGATGCGATTTTCTGTAGCGTCGATGGCGCTCTCGCTGCTGCCGTCGTCATCGACGCTGGTCCCCTCCAAGCTGGAGTCGTCGGGATCAAACTCGCTGTTGGAGTAGATCTCACTGTGATGATGGTAACCATTCAACACTTCGCCATTTTGTGGTATTTTAGGCAAAAGTTGAGGCGGCCGTTCAGAGGCCCCTTTAGGCGGCGGCACGGGAAGCTTTCGGCCGCCGGAGGAACTACTTGTAGAGGTGGTCGCGGCGGCTGCGGCGGCAGCTGCGGCAGCTGCGGCTGCGGCTGCGGCTGCGACGGTTGAATTTAGCATCTTGGCGGGAAGTGCTGGTTTGACTTCGCCTTCTTTTGCCTCCGCCGGTTCCGCTGGGTATGTGACACCGTTCTCCTTAATCTTCACCACTGTCTTCTTTCGGGGAGAAAGTCCGTTGAGCAGAAACTTCATCTCCACGGGTTGGGGTGACGGTGGCGCCGGAACTCTGGGGAGGGTCCGGCTGCCCCCATTTGAACTAGACGCCTTGGGTAACGAGTTTGTCTTGGCCGAGCGCGCCGGTAAGGCTGGCTTGGGACTGTTGGGTGCTGCCGAAGACGTCGCTTTGACCGGCGACAACCGTGGTGGAAGCGACGGTGGATTATCTTCAACTTCAACCTTCCCGTCAGCTCCGTCGTTTTCGAGATCATCTGCTGGAGATACAGACTTGACTGTGTTAACGCTGGCGCTGGAGGACAAAGAATCACTGCTAGACGTCATGCTCAATTTGTGACACGGTGAGCCGCTGGGCGACGATGACGACGAAATCGCTGTTCCAGCTTCAAAGAGGCCCTTCTTCAAGCGAAGATTGTTCGGCCGCGGCGGTTGGTTGCCTCCGCCGCTAGACTCGCCGCTGAACTCGTAGCTGGGAATGTTGGTGTCGGCGGGCGAGGCCCTCTGTTGCTGCTGCACCAAGAAAGCAGATCGGGAGACCACTGACCGTGGTGGTGGCGGCGGCGGCGTGTTGGAAACCTGCCGCTTTAGTATACCCCTTGGAAGTGACTCAGCCTTTATTTTGGCAGGGGAAGAAGAACCAGGGACTTCGTGATCGTCGTGCTTTTGCTCCAGAGGCTTGTCTTCCTTCTTTTCTCGTTCTGGGCTCATCAGTTTCATCTGGAGTGACGCGATTTTCGGCGATATGATTTTCTCTGCTCGGCTCAGCGGTGACGACTCCTTCACATCCTGCCTAATCCTCACCTCCTGTACATCCCTATCAAAACTCTTGGCATTGTCAACAACTCTTTCGTCCTCTTCGTCCTCTTCTTCAGTGATGAGATGCTTGTTTGGAGGAGGTGGAGGGATGATGAAGGCCTTTAGGTCGTCGGTCTCGCCCAGGCTGTTGCGGTCGGCCTCGCCAGGGGACGGTGGCGGAGGTACGGTCACATTGGCAATGAAAGACTCCAAGTCGCGGAGCTGATAGACTGCGGCTAGCCCAGACGATGGGTCAAGCAGCGATGGTTCTAGAAGTTTGAAATAAATAAGTGGACAATAGACAGTTGCAACAAAGTTGCGAGCTCTATGGAATCACAGTTGATGTAAGCACAATCTCACCTTGACTTGTTCTGTTCCTCTGCCTACCGAAATCCATCTCCAACGCCTTCAGCTCTGCTTCCAGGCTCTCCCTGTCGGCGAACGGCGTCGGCGGTGTCGAAACGGCGCTCGCAGCCCCAGGAAGCACTTTGTACACGCCGTCCTAAAAGTAAAACAAAACGAGTGCATTGTTTAAGTGCGGTTCGTTCAAAAGCTCAAAAAAGCTCAATCACGTACTGCTGAACCTGCTTACCTCATCGGGAGTCATTGGCGGTGGGATCATGGTGAGGTCGATGAGATCCGAATCTGTCACCAGACTACCGTTTGGAATGTTTTTTGTGCTCTTCAGTTTCTTGTGGATTTCCTGCCAGAAGTGAAGTGAAAGCTTGTATCAAACACATTAGAGGCATGCAGTTATCTTCATTATGATAAAGTGCATGAGTACACGTACGTTTGAGATCAATATGTGGAAGTTGCATGAGTACGTTTCAATTCAGCAAGATGAGTTGCACGAATACATTTGCACCTCTATGGATGAAGGCTTCAGTACGCAGGTTTTGATGGGTACTCACGAGTACTACATGTACGTACGTAAGGGTTGCATCGTGCGTTTATCTAATTAGCACTTTTAAAAGTACGTATGAATCTCCTACGAAAGTTGTATCTCTTCATACCTCCATCATTTCTCTTCCTGCATTGGATTTAAACACTTGTTGACAGTGGATCAGTCAATAAGGTTGAGTTAATGACATTGCTTTACCTGTGCTTCACCTTCCTGAGTCACCAACCCGAGGGGTAGGTTGTCCGGGCTGTGCAGTCCGAACGAAGATCCACTGGGCTTGAGTCTACTTTGCGCTGGTCCTTGGCGCAAAAATTTTTGCTGCGGGGGAACCGAAATTTCTTCAGCATCGAAAGTCCGGGTGCTCCCGTCGCCATCTCCCTGTATAGCGAGAGATCGATTGACCGCTTCAGCCAGAGCTTGTCCAGTCAGCATTGGGGCACCCTCGGTGTAGTCATCGTCGGGAACCTGGACACAACGAGTGTGTTGGTATCTACTGCAGCCAGCTCAAAAATTGATCACTATCCAGCGTATCTACTGCTTCATATTTTGCAGCATCCTCCGCAGCTGTCAGGAGAATCAATAAACCTCTTACCTGCAAGGCCGTGAGGGAATCACTATGCTTAATTCTGCCTCCGTAGTTGGAGCTGGACGCGTCTGAGAGCTCTGATCTGTTTGCGCTCACGATTGAGTCTGAGTCGGTCCCGTGGCCGCTGCTGCTGCTCTCGTTGGTTGTGGAGGACGAGCAGCTGCTGTCGTGATTGAGCTCAGCCATGCGACGAACCACCTGGACAAGGCAAAAGCACACAAAGTTGGTTTAAGACTCACTTTATCTATTGACGTACATGCACGCACAGCATGGCACATGGTCGTAGGTCAAGCATTGTTACTAACAATGATTATAACGGATTCGCTTACGGATTCGTTGGTAGCCTCGGCTTGCTGTTGACGCTTGTTGCTGTGTTTCTTGGGAGTCGGAGGGGGTGCCCTGGGCGGCTTCTTATTGTTCAGGTTGTTGTTGTGGTTTTGGTTGTTGTTATTAAGCGAAGGCGAAGAGAATGTTGAGAAGGAACGAGGCGAGGAAGGCAAGAAGCTATGGTGATTAGCATTGTCCTCCATTCTGAAAAAATAAAAATAAAGGAGTCATAATGTACTTTTTATTAAAGTTTATTCCGTGGAATTTATTCGCGAGGAGAAAGTGCGCGCTCATACTCTTGCCGCAAGACCATCACATTTTGTAGAAAGCAGTAAAGTGTGCATGAGCTCACGGTGAGTGTCAAGAATTAGCAGTAAATTTAACACACCGGAGGAGCCATGCGTGTAATGTAGCGTGCGTCAAGAGGACTTGAGCGCCTGAATGAAGATTAAGAAGTTTGTCAACATACGCGAAATTCCTGTTTCTATCCACGCCGGCTCCACCGCCGCCGCTGCCGCCCCCGCCCCCGTTGTTGGCCGCCGCCTCCGCCGCAGTCGCTGTCGTCGTCGTCGTCGTCGTGGAGGAAGTCATGCTGCTGTCTGCGTCGGAGCCGGAGTCGGAGGAGAACGGTCCCGTCACGACTCCGTGCTGCTGACTCCCGCCATTGCTCTGGCTGACAGGGGGTATCGCGAATCCCTCCGGGGGAGGGTGGTAAGGCGGATGTCCCCCCAGGTCCACCACCAGCTGCTGCTGGCCGCCAGTGGCAGCGGGCATCTCTGCGGGATAGTTCCACCCCTGCGGAGTCACCAGGTGCTTGCTGCAGTAGGGGGGAGCTGCAAGAGACCAGAGGTTGATGCCAGTGAGGTGATGCTTTCTTCCGGCAGAAACTGAGCACTGTTAAGTACTTGCTGCCGCAAGTACTTAAATGAGTGCTCAGTTTCCGCGAGATGCCACCTTAATGCTCGCAGTCCACAAATACCCCTATAAATTTGGCGTCGGCTGCTCTTTTGTGTCCGTTCGTTCATCTAGGGAATGCTGCTCACCCTAAGCTGGAACCATCTATCCACTGACAGAGCCACAAATGTAGACTCCGGCAATAAGTGGCTCACACAGGCCTTTTCTTAAAATCCACTAAAAATTCTTCACTGGCGCGTGCTGAGAGTTGTAAAAACGCGGCCACAGCACCCAAAAAGCTTTTTCTTCCCTCTCCTTCGTGTTTCATTTAGTATGGTAGAGTGGAAAGCTCAGGCTGACTTTTCTCTTTCTCCCTCACAAGCGCTAGTAAATGAGCTAGCGAAACTTTTGGGGTTGGGGAAGGAAAAGTAAAGCTTAAGCCAAGCGTGTCCTACGAGTTGAGGTTTTTCTAATACGACCCTCTGTGTATACCACAAAGAGATGAGAAACCGGTGGCTCCACATTCTGACAAAATGCAACTTTTTACCGTCGCAAAATCTACATCTAGGTACTTACGGTAAAGTGGATGAAAAAAGAGAGATAACTCGATTTATTGGATTGAAAAGCTTTCTGTTTTGTCGTCACCTCTAGAAGATGGTCGAAGAAATCGAATATACGTACGTAGGTACGCAGTGTGAAGCGTGGCAACACTATGACTCCTGCATTCGGTACTGACCTAGTTCCTGGGTGTAGCTGGTCTTTTGCCTGACCACTTCGAGTTCCCTTCCCGTCAGGAGTCTGTAGTAGCCGCACAGGACCAAGATAAGCTCTTCTGAGTCGCGGTCCTCCAGAGAAAGACTTATCGTCTAGAGCAGAGTTTGGAGTAAGGACTTGACGTATGACTATGTTCTGCTTACTGCAGGGAGAGAGGTTGGGTGGTCAGCCTTCTCACCTCTTTGTCCGGATCCTTGACCCTGATGTCCACCTTCTGGGAGATCTCGTCCTCCTTGGAGACGACGACGCTCGTCGTCTGCTCAATATCACAGAGATTCAGCGGCTGAAAAGTGAGATCGACCGAGTATTAATGGCGTGACATTGCGAAATGAGTTGCCTGTTTGATGCCTGCAGTTGATCGTCAGGGGTTGCAAAATCTGTGCTTGGTGGTGTTGTCATTTGCTCCATGTCCAACTCTGAGTGTACAGTGTCTAATCCGTCCTACGCACGGACGCCCCACATTGCAGTACCGCACGTAGAATTGCTCTAAATCACGTTCTACAATGGTTCATACTGTTGCTCACAGGAGTTTGAAGGTTTCCACATCCTTGTATCCTTGGTGAAAGAATGGAGCGCCAACGTATCTCGCGGAGACGCAACTATTGGTTTTTACTAATATTGGTGAAAGAAGAATAGAGGTTCACAGTTGGGCTTTCCCAATACAAAATCAGAGGGATTCAGTGGAAGACTTCAAGCTCATATTAAGAATCAGACACATTTAACTGAGTGGCCGAGTAGGTCTCGTCAAGACAAACTTGTGACGGAAAAGCTGCACCCCGCTATTTTTGTCCCTGTCGGCTGAAGCCGAGCACGGCCTCACTTTAAGCAACTGTGTGCTTGAAGTAGCACGAAAAATGAATGTTGAGTAGACACTGACAACTAAGCACAAAATTTGCATGACTTTCAACGTCGTCGACTGAGCGCTCGCTTGGACACGCTTGCATAAGTCTTCATTCGAGTACTCGCGACCCACGCACACTTATGTATAATATCCTTGAAAGGTTTTCTTGTTTCCGCCGTCCGTCCTCTCCTTCCGCCGTCCACCAGAGAAGTGAAAAAACCCTATCCAGAGGCCCTAACGCTCCCCGACGCTACCTTACTTATGTACTTGCGTACGTACTATCACGGCCCAGCTTTCCCTCGCCCCCCTCTGCTCTTCTGCTCCCCCCCTTTTCCTTGTACATGCCCGCATCCATAGGTACAGGGTGCAACAAAATTGATTTCCCTGTCCAAGGATCAGGTTCCATCTGTCCATATGTGCTCCGTTTCTGTCGCTCAAAGTCAGTGTTGCCGAAAAAGTTCCTCATGCCCCTCTGCGCTCTGTTTGTCCCGCCAAGTCCAGAAATGTCTGAGCAACTGAGTGTGCCTCACTGAGCAATGGTCCAGTGAGACACATCGCGGAGGGAGGAAAATGCCCCAAAGCCCACTACTTTGGCCAAATGTCGGTGGTCCTTCAGTTCCATCACGCCCTGTATTGTACATTTCAAGCTTGCTCTTCCTCTTGCCTCTCTTCTTCATCTCATAGAAGGAAATTGTGTCGCACCTAATGGTCAAGAAGCTGCAGGCCAATCAAAATGAAGAGAGCAGAGTTTTTAGACAGTTTGTCAGACCCTGACGCTAGGTAACGAGCTTCATTAGACAGAACAGTGGACTCTTTCGCTGACTCCCGGACAAACATGAGGGGGGAAGACTCGGTCTGCGCGAAATCGGGAGAACAATCTAGTGATCATGGGAAGATATTTGCCAATCTTATCCCATTCTCTCTCTATCCGTTCGAGGTTGCAAAACTTGTATGAATCCACCATGTGACTTGTTGGCAGCTGGGTGAAGCCCGCAACTTTCACAGGAGCAGCACAATGAATGAACAGCTATGAAAAGGCAGGACAGGATCAGCATCTGTATGAGCTAAAAATAAAGTACAGTGACGCGTGGTACTGTAGGGATGCGTACAGCCCAGAGGTGCATATGGCGGTATATAATAATGGCTCATGCATGTGTGTGTGAAGGGGGCACACGTGCTTTGGCCAATCACCCACCTTGTCGGTGTGTTCGCACATCTATCGGACAAAGTGCCCCATTTGGTGTGAGAACTGGAAGTACAGACCTTATGTCTTCCTTCACCAACTTTAAACAGAGATCTAGAATAACATTAAGTCCAAAAAATGTGTTCTCCTTTTTTTCCACCTGTTTCTTGTTATCTTCTCCGCTGCAGAGAAAGTAAAGACCTGCAAGAAAGGCCATAACGGAGGCCTTGGGGAATTTGAACCGCCATTCTTTGCAAAAAAGGGGGGGGGAGATTGGCATTTCCCCGTTCCTTAACCATTTTTCCCCCCGCCGAGCCAAAACCTGCCATTTTCCTGTGTCGCTGTTGAACAGTATTACATATCACACAGGGATGTCCCCTTTCTCCTCAGGAAAGCCGTCGGCTTTTCCCTGGCAAGGATAATAAATGAGGGCGCCGGGATGCACGAGATTTATCTCGTCTACGTGGTGGCAACTTGTTCATATGGTGCTTGTATGTACATATTCGCAGTAGATAGCGTCCACGGAGGCCGCAGACGTGCAGCATTGCCACGTCCTTGTCTGAATAGCCAAGCTTAACGTCCCTGATTCTGAGGACGTTGAAGTTCACTCGCATCTTGCGCAAAGTCATGCGTCACTGCGCGGGTTAATGAACGAGTCTCCATTATATGGACCAAAAACTGGCAGCCAGACAGCTCGAGAGTGATGATGCAGTGACGGTAGCATCCAGGCTGTGAATGGAAATGATGTAGAAAGCTTACCTAAGGCATGGGCGCAGGGAAACGACCTTGCGAATCATAACATTCGTCACTCAGTTACTCCTGCGCGCGCACTATGTAGTACATGAAAAGGTAACACTATATTTCCTAGCACCATGTGATCATACTGTAGCGCAGACAGTGCGCGCCGTGGTGTTGCTGCCATATCCTTGAGGAGCTGGAAAGCAGGGCAAAAGCATGTGTGCTTTTATGGGGGCTTCTCTCCGGAGAAATTGGTATCGTGGTCGTGGTAATACATGGAGGAGGAAGGTACCACATTGGCTTATAGGAAATACTCTGTTATTCGATAGGATGAGCGTCTTTTTTTTCTTCTTCAGACCTTCTAAAAGACCATTTGCACAAAGGAGCTGTAGCAGTTGATGGACATATCCCAGAAACTTTTTTTCGGAGGGGTGAAAAACTTAATTTTTCCTTCAAGTTTCAAAGGAAAAACTTTGCCGTTGCCTTCTTTTTGTGTGCATTTCCTACGCTCTAAATACATTGTGCGAACACACTTTCTCTGTCTCGCTCACACCCGTGAGGTGAAACTTCCCGTGCGTGTACACGTACGTACATAATGTAACATCATAACTTCGGTTACATAAGCTCCCAAGTGAAGAACATACGTCCATACATGCTGATACACATCAAGGAGCGTGGAAAACTTCCCCCTACCCCCAGTTTTCCCTATCTTTATCTAAGAATGGGACAAATTCTCTGGGCGCCTTTCTAGCTAAAAGCAACAAATTTACATAGTCAACATTTCGGCCTATGTTGTGGCACACAACATTCAGGCCGGTGAGCTTTCAACGTAAGTAATCTGCTCAAAAAATGCGCGTTCACTAAAGATTACTGCGTGGATAAGCGAAAAGCTACAGATCCTTAAGGATCAGCCTCTCGACAAAGGCTCAGAGTGTACCGCAAGTATGTGCAGTACAATAATATACATAATATACAGGACAGCATGTCCACGAGGTCGGGGATAGTACGTACATACAGGACTGTACTGAAGGCTTCCAAACCTTTTCTCTGTCGTCACAACAAATGGCAGAGAAACAAGTCATTTTCCTCCTGGCTGAGCTGTCCTCTCCCTAGGAGGGAATAAATTCAGCATAATGGAGCTATTGATGTCCCTTTTATGGGTTGCATGCCAAGAATCACCCAATACCAATTCTAAGGAAAGTTCCACACAAGATGGCAGCACTTCACGCCGCAGTCGGACACTTTCCACTCCACGCAACCCCTACCTCGCTAGCACATAGTGACATCTGGTGGCCACTTGCTAGCACTAGCGGTTCTAGTCTAGAGCTAAGCTACGCAAGAGAGCTGTGATACAGAAGGAAGACCATTCGTGACATCTTTGTACTCACCACGCTGTTCCTAAGACTATTGATCTGACTGACACCGAACTTGGGGCTGATGAGGATCACAGTTTCGACATTGGAATCCTGGAAAGGTCACAATTGTCGTACAAGTTGCCATGTACGTGCCAAGCCAAGAGTTTGGCGTGGCTGAGGAAACGCATCGGTACTCACACTAACGTTGGTGGAGAAGCACTTCGCCCCGTAGCTCGGCAGATCGGCTATGATCTTGAGGTAGTGCAACTTGGCTTGCAAAGCTGTCAAGGTTTTTGCTGTCGTCCCAGATGTCGTTCCAGCCGCTTGGCCTTGCTGCTGTTGACTGATGCTTGTAGCGTTGAGCTTGAGGAAGTGGGTAAGCAGTTTCCGCAGCTCTTTCCGCTTCATAGATTCGGCCAGACTCGCCGGAACAAAGCGGTCTAAGCCAGTCTCTTTCCTATATTGGCATTGTTGGACCGTACAGTTTGTGTCACGAAGAGAAGAGGTGAAGAACTTACTCAACAGCCTTGATGGTGACCTTTGCCTGCGGTCCATTGTTAGAGAGCACATGCTGGTGGATGTGCAGGGCAGCCAGGCGAAGGGCCACGTCGTACTTCAGCTCGGGCGCAAAGCGCTCCTGCATGACCAAGGTCAAGTTGAGTGTCACGAACTGTATTACAGCTCCTACGTGCCGTCCTGTAGATTGCACTGGGCAATCGGTGGAATGCCTACGTACCTGAACAACGTCATTGCAACTCTGTACGTAGAGGTACTCGAAGGCCACTGAGTCCTCCCTGAGCAACTCGTAGGCGTCCGAGGGGACGAAAGTGACGCGGAACAGGCATCTCAGGTTGTGGGCGCCTGGTCGTGATGCAATCTGCGGGATTAAAGGGTTTGTATCAGGCACGGCAATAAAAAAAGCCATCGACTGGACCAAGTTTTCTTGTTATGCCCCACTGACCACTGACAGTCTCTCCTTGGGGTCGAGAATGGTGAGCTTATTCCTCCTGAGACTCTTGATGTGTTCGACGACAAGAGCGAAGTGGAGTGTGGACTTCAATCCGAGCTTTGCCTGTAGGGAGTCAATGACATCCTGGACCGTAGTTGAGGTGTCGTACTTGAATGACTTGGTCTGTCCGTTTTCGAGGAAAACCTTCAGCACGTTGGGCATCAGGGGGATCTCGGACGGCTGAAACACAATTGATGTGTCACTCGCGCAGTGTGTTTCCAATATTCACTCAGCCTTTTAGCAAACATTCTATCTAAGCATCGCAGTCAAATATTGGGTAAAGTGAAGGATGCGACCCAAGTGCCTGAAGAAACCATCAAGGAAGACCAATGTTCTCATGTGAGGACTCAGTGGGAGAAACGAGGTGGGACAGGAATAAGCTTGGCCATCTTCTGATGAAAGAAATTGATTGCCTGCTCAGAAATGCCATCATGGGAGAGTCAGCCTTTACCAATTGGAGGCTGGTAACGACAGTGAAAAGCCCTTATTTGGGTCCCATCTTCCGGCGACGAATGTACCGTATGTACGAGTGCAACAGCACATGACCTCACATCTGCTGCACAAACAGTGTAAAGTGTGTCCTGTCGTACGCATGTTCACGCTGCGAGCAAGGGATGTACGTACCGTTTATACAGCTCTCATTGTGCACAGTGCGCAAGAAAAAAAATTGGCATCCTTCGCTTCCTATCTTTTATAAAGGAAGATCTCTGGCCATTTTCTTTTTGTGTAGACGTTCACTTCTCTCCAAAGTAATTATTGGCAATACTTTGGTTGCGGGGAAGCAGTAGAGGTTGGATGTGACAGACTGCACGTAGCATGTACATTTGTACATCTGTCTCTCACCTCCAGAAACACTGGCTCTGGCTCAGAGAGGTGGTCTCGTGATTGTGCTCTGCACACGTGGAATTGACTACTTACATTGTTGAGTGGTGATCCATTGATGTCGACGCTCTCAGCGAAGCGGACCCTCGAGGGATTGTTCTTCAGCTTGGCCTTCTTGGCCGCCGACAGCAGCGCAGACTTCCTCGTAGCAGACTAAAAGGAGGAAAAAGAAAGTTGATTGCAACTGCACAGGAGGAAGTTTGACAGAACACGAAGCAAAGTTTGCTAAATGTGGGGAGGGAGGGTGAAGAGAACTAATAGCTTCTCTCCCTGTCGTGTGCACTTTTCCTTGATTGAGAAAAGATAATTTTGCCGTTTCTCCCCTTCTCGGCCAGGTAGTCGAAGAACTCCATCAGATTCACCCTCCTCTTGAGGGCAGGACAGTGGCAATCTGTCACTCGAGGCATTTCCAGACCCAATTTTTGCTTCTTGTTTTGCTCTCAAAGGGACAGTTATGGACTGTGTTGAAATATTCAGCAGTTCTTGTCAGCAGGAGGGCGAATGAAGAGGGCGCTCGACGATGCAGAAACCTTAAAAGTGCTAAATCACATTAAAGATAAGAAAGCTCTCCAAAGGCCATGAAGGGGCTACTTCAAGGGGCCGAGTTATTTATTGCTGCTTTTTCAGGCCTCGTCAACATCTCACCCGCTTTCCCCCTTACAAGCTCCTTAAGCGCCCGTGTATTCCTTAAATACCGCACAAGGACACAGGATGTACAGGGGATAAAGCCCATTTTCGATTACTAAACTTCCGTGGAGGCCTACGGATCAATAACCGACCACTTCAATTTACTCCCAACCTCGCATGAACACAGGCCCAAGAAATGGAAAGCCTGAAAAATGATAAATAAAAGTCGTCATGCTTCTTTGTAGCTCAGGCCGATCGAGTTACTTTTCCTCTCCTAAGAACTAAAATTTAGGCTTTTTCTCTTCTCCATTTCCTCATTGCGGAGAAACACGATTCTATACATAAAAAACTTTCCTCGAATTGTTCCCTGAGTGGCAAAAAACTGACACTCTCTGAAGGCTTTTTTTCTGGCGCTCCTGCTGGAATTGGGGTAGAAAAACCTACGAAATAATCTTGTTACGGACAGCACGGGGGATCTGGACTTGAAGTTTTGGGATACTCCGTGATGCATGCACGCCTGCGACGACCAGCATGCGAGGAACAGAAGCACCGGGTACATGTTCATGAGATTTTGCTCCCGCACAGGAGCGGACATCAAAGACCAGTGGAAAAAATTCAAAAAGTAGCATAAAGCCTGCGAGTCCTGATGAAAAAGTGCAAGCTTCACAGCTGAATCTTTGCATTAGCACGAGCTTGGTCAGACCTTTTCCTTCGAGTACTTAGAAGGAGGATGAGGTAGAAGAAAGAAAAATTAAAGGAGAACAATCTTATTCTCCATTGAGGTATCTTTGGATGAGCCAGCGCCTCACTTGGCGATACAGGGTGTGGCAAGATTGATCAACACTTTGGTTTGCTGGCATTTCGTCTCGTCCTGACGTCAGCATTTAATGAGGCAATCCATATGTGCCCTGGCAGGGACTCTCCTGGAGGCGTTGGGGCAATCAACTTCGTTACACCCTGTAGCACGCACTGTTTGTGCAATACCAGGCTTCTCACTCACGTTATCTAGTGGCGGCTGGCAGACGACGAGAGATACGGCTTCCCTGCAGTTCCTGACTAGTTGTATGACTCTCTCCCTGGGCGCGTTCTTCACGTCCTCGCCGTTAATGGCCAAGATCTGGTCGCCGGGCATCAGCTTGTTCACGCTGGGGCCGCCGCTGGTCACAAATCTGAAAAGAGACCATTGCTGTAGTAGCCGAACAAGGTCGGTCACTGACCCTAAGAAGAGAGCAATAGAAGAAGTGACTGAAATGTGCAGCGTGTCTTTGCACTCTGACGACCTGTTTGCCTTCGTCTCTTACTCTTTGCTCTTTGTTTTACTTGCTAATTGTGCTACTCTCTTTTGATGCTTCTTCCCCAATATCCCCGTCCCTCTTGGGAGGGGGAAAAAGCCTCTGCAAATCAGGTTTTCCCCTTCTTTCCCCATTTCTTACATTCCTGAGGCCGATGGAAGGAATTCATTGAAACAGCAGTGTAACCTCCGTCCGTCTCCCTCTGCAGTACTACAAAGACTACATACGGTATAATTAGGAAACTCCTTCTTCCTCCTCTCGACGAATTCCATCGAAATTGAGTTCGGGAGAAAGCAACTTCGTCCTCCAGAGACCTCCAGACATGGAACATTTGTTCGCTATCGCACCGCTTTTAAAAAAAAGAGGTCAAGAACTCCTCGTGCATACTAAGTGCACACTTAACAGCACTGTGCATTGGTGGTGGCGTCCTCGTGGCAGCGTCTTCGACAAGGGCAGATTTGGATCGCAGTCATGAGGTCTGTGTGACTGACGAATGACCCATTTCCAGGTTCACCATGGGTCGAGCGGGAGACAGAGATGAAGGATTGTTCGGGAGGAGTCATTTGGCAAAAAAATGCTTCGTCTGAACTGCCACTGCATACGAGCAGCGCGTGTGTGTGTGTGTGTGTGTACATATGTATACTCGCATTGTGCTCGCGTACATAAATACTCGCATGCGTAGTAGGGTGCGGAACGTCGTCAAAAAAGTCTCACGTGGAACACGTGTTCGGGCTTCTCACAAAGTGAATTGGGAGTGAGGGAAGCATGAAAAAGGTTGCTCGTACAGGGTCCGTCAGCTGAATTGGGCCGCATGGAGAACTGCTTTCAGGACCAGGACGAGTGCATGGAGAGCCAAGATTTGTTCCCAACAACAATTCGTTCTGTTCGACAGGCTGCATTGACTGCAGCCTTGTGCAAGGCATTGACAGTAATGCTGATCTCTCCTCCTTCTCCTCCTTGACCCTGGTGCTTATGCTGAGTGACACCACTTAGCTGACGTATCCTGCACATTCATTGCAGTGCAGTGTGGTGTGTACGTACCATACACAAAGCAGACAGAGTCCGTACCTGTTGTACGCCCGCACAGGCAAATATTGATCGCAAATACTTCGTAACAGATTTTCTTGGCAAAGCAAGACTTTACGTCGAGGTTCGAGAAAAACTGTCGCACATAAATAGCATGCGCCGTCACATAAACACTCCGAAGGCAATATAATTCCGTTTCATTGAGCACAAGCCATCCAAACGGAAGAATAGCGGAGAAACAGTAGCTGCACGTAGGGTGCGTTTCTTCCTCGTTATTGTATTAGCAAAGAAGCTCTGCTCTTTCAGTAGGAATGAATGCAGAAAAGAAGGAAAAGACAGAAATGGCCGTAAGAGAAGCCTTTATGTCATAGTTGTAATAACACACAAGCCCATTCGCTCCTTGAAATATTGGGTGATTCGTTACTATGCCTTCCTACGCACTAATAATAGAATGAGCACCCAAGAAAGCTTTAAAAGGTCTTTCGAACAGTCGAGCATGAAGCCTGCATGGTTGCCGGTGCAACGTCTTTCGTACCATTTGGGGTGAGAAGTAGAAGAAAGAAAAAGAAGAATCCCTACCAAAAAGGCAGCAACTTACCTGACAATGACTGGTTTCTCCGACCCTGCCACGAATCCGAACCCGAGCTCGGAGTCCCTGTTGAGCGTGACGCTGCGGGGCTCGGGAGTCTCCTCCGGCTCCACGGTGCCCCACTTTCGAGGATCCTCGAACGTCGTCGTCTTGTTCAAGTGACTGAAAGTGCCGCAATTGCACATGTCTTTCTCTGACTCTGCCTTGTTTGACCTTGTTCCCGGACAACTTACTTGACGTAGTAGTTGCGGTCTTCCTTGTCGCTGGCCAACTCCCAGCCGTAGGGCAGGTTGGTCGACGTGGACCCCACAGCGTCCCAGGTCTCTGACGGAGGCAACCAACCACTCGTCTGGGTGACATGGCTGCAAAAGACAGAGGGAGAAACTGCTGTAATGTCGGAACTCAGACCTGGCAGATTGCATATTTTCTATTACTGAAGAGAAATGGGAAGCTTCTGCGAGTCCATCTTGTATGCACAAAGGACACATTAACCCACATTCCGTCCAAGAGAGAAGATGTGTGGGAGAGGAGAGATACGAGTATTTTTTCTCTTCCCCTTTCCAATTTACCGCAGTAATAAAAAGTTTCTTTAATTTATCTCTCTCCCCTTCTTGGCACTAATGGCACCTGAATAAAAGCCAGCGAGACAAGAGATAGAATGCCAAATCATGTAGATGTGAGGAGAGAAAAGGCCGCCGGTGCTTCCCACATTATGGGAGGCGGCCTGAGGTGACTGCCTCATGTTGAATATAGATAGCGGCAAGATTTATGTGGCAAGTGTCTCTCAACCTACAAATAATCGGTATGAAGTTGGGTGGCAAATGTTTGATCAAAAACATGACTCTTTATTTTTCACATTGCCCAAGCTCGGTGTTGGGTCTGAGAAGCACTTTCCAACTTGCGATTTCGTCGCTCTGCAGTTGTCTCCAGCACTGCAGAGCAACGTTGCCTGTGCAGCAACAGCAGCGGCGGAAAAAGTACGGTAATGTCTTTCTTGCACGAACGCTTACGTCCTTTATCCTCCCACCAACTAAAAGATATCGGCTCTGCAGTAGCAGAAATAGGAAAGAGAGGGGGAAAAAGTCACATCATTCATAAGAGTAGCAAACAACGAGTTGGACCCGTGTTCGACAAGTGCGACAACGCCTCCAACGGCGTCAACTTGGGGAGGGCGGACGTGGTTTTCATGATAAGAAGTGTCAGGGCGGACGAAATCGGTTGAACTCTCTCACTTCTTTGCACCTCGCTGTGAGTGACAACTTGTCACTCAGCCCCATGCGCGTGATTCTCGCTTATTTCTTATACAGGCTTTGCTTTGCCAGCAGAGCAAGAGAATTTCTGGGCCTGACCGTCGTGTCTCGCTTAATTGCTGCTTTCTCCTTGACCGAATTTGCCAAAAAAATGAACGGACGTTAGGATAAAGAAGGGGTCTTGGAAGGGAGACAATCTTGCGTGCCAAAATGCCAGAGGGTGCAGTCACTCTCGCGAACGTTGTCCAGGCTTCTGGCGACCACGGTGGAGATGTCCTGGTCCATCCAGCCGTGCGTTGACCAGCGCGTCCATGTCCTCCGTGGGCCTCTTTTGTGTTGCAAACCGTCCTGTCCAGTGTTATTTTCCGTCTCATGTGTGTGTGTGTGGCAGTTCTTAAAGAAGAGGTTGTTGGTGGAGAAAAAATCCCGTGAAGGATCGCGTGTCTCATCAAATTAGGCAAAGGCTGCACAAAAAGAAAACGAGAAGAACTTCCTGCTATCGACAAAACAAAAAGTGAACTTGTATAAATGCATTCCTCAGCTCTCTCTCTCTCTCTCTCTTTCTCTCCGGGAAAGCTTCAGTCGAAGCGCGTTAGTAAGCACTTTTGAACAGCGAAAGCTGCACCAGCACCTATCGGAAAGTTATGACACGCGGCCCAAGAGTCGTTGCTTCGATGGAGGAATTTTGCCTGAGAGCAGCGAGATCCTTCTTGGCACTCGTTGTCCCCTCTTCATCCTCTGCCAAATGAAGTGATGATGATATAGAGGTGGCCCAATATGCACCATCTTTCTTTCTCTCTCTTGGGAAGATGTCCAGCAGTGGTCAGCACACTGAGCTCATGCGTCCCTCCGCGCCGTTGTACTGGTCCAAGTCCAGCATGACGATGAGTTGTACATAGTGTACAGTGTGGAACCGTGGACAGAGAGGGATGCAATATTTTCTGCTCTTACGTTCTCTCGCAAAGAAGGGGGGAGAAGTGGCCCATGATGAAAAGGAGAGAAGTGAATATGCATGTCACAGTCCATGTCTATGCACTGTTCGTGCAGCACTGTAGCGGGTGGGGATGGAGAGGATAAGTCAAGGAGCAGCAGGAGTGAACGTATTGTCTGTACTGCAGAAAGGAGGCAGAAACGAGGTCAAATGCACTCACACATCCAGCAAAGATACGTGTGAATGAGAGAAAGTCTGTAAAAGCCATTGCTCAAGACACGGACGATTATCTGGGGACTGTGCTCATTGTTGCCTGCCTGTACCAATATCGGAATGATGTCGCATCCTAGTGATTTTGGACAAGGCAGAAGAACTCATAAGCACAAAAAACACGTTTGCTCTGTTTAGCGTCATGAAGACCTCTAGTCTTATACATATTTATAAGGAAAGAGCAGCAGGAAAGCATAGCTCTAGGGACCTCATGTTGAAGAAGCTGTCCTTATCATAAACAAGTTTCTACCTCCTTCGTCAAATTAATGAAGAATAAGAAAGTGATGAAAAATATTCACTTACAACTTTCGCCAATAACATTGCGTCATTAGGCCGTTGATGGTCAGAATGTTACTGACCAATGGTGCAAATGACATTGCACAAAGTGAGCGGGACATTCATGACTGCACTGCAGGCAACCGAGCACGAGGTTTTACAACGTTACGTGCACAGCAATGCCGATAAGTCCCAAAAGAAGTTGCTCCGCTATCAAGTCTAAGCCAGTCCTGCTCAAGACAAAGCTCCACTGGCTGGCTGACTCTGACCTGTGACAGATGGAACGTTCAGTTTATGCGTCCATCACCACCAGGGAGAGAAGCATCAGCGTCACTCACCCCCATTGCTCTTTTATACACAACCCCTGCATACGCAGTTGTTATCCCTTCGGGTGTGCGCCAGAAGACAAGCTCGAATGAGCAAGGAGCCAGACTTATTTATCGTGTTTGATGGCGAGAGAGTTGCACACACACACACACACACACACGTTCACGCGCACACACGTGTACACGTGTACACACACCCACACACGCAAACACGAACAGGACAGCGGATAAAAAAGTGATTCCGTTTTCTGTCTTTCCCCTCCGTTGACGTTCATTTGATCAGACTGAGGCAGTTCGTCTAACCGCGAAAAAGTCAGTTTGTCACTGTCGACCCTAAATGCCCGTTTGCACAATAAAAATTCCTCAGAAGCTCAGGGAACGAACGTGATTGCCGCTGCTTCTTTCTTCACTGCAAAGTAGGAGGGAACAAAGAAAGATGTATATCTCACATATGCTTAGTGTATGAGTACGACTACGTTGTGACAATTGTGAATGGACCTTAAAGAGTGTTGAGACCCCCCTAGTGTGCCTTCTTACACTAAGCTGTTTCCTTACTTACAGAAGGCGGTTGTTAATTAATGGTGGCGGCCTCAATCAGTCAACGCTTTCTCCAACTTCCTAAACAGCTACGGCGTCGAAGACGACGTCGACGACGGCGTCGACGACTTAGAGTACAAAAAGGAGAGCCCCATGGACCTCTTTTAGCTAATGGGACGACGCCGAATAAACACGACTCGCCCTATTTAGCATTCCTTCAGCTTGAGCGAGGATAATAGTAATGGTTGTCACAGAATCTTCTTCTTCTTTTTTTTTCTTACCAAAGGCCAATCTTTTCTTCCTAGAGATTTATAAAAGCGACTCTCTCGCGCTCAATTTCCCTGGGCTTTCTTGTTCGGGTGGGTCTTTTCATGGAACCTCCCGCCAGTAACATAGGAGGAGGGGTCCTAAAGGCACTTGTCCCACTTTTTTGAATAAAAGCATATTATGTGGTCGATCCTCCCGTACTGTACATTTCAGTGCTCAGTGACTTCTTGGCAGGAATTGCCGCTGCACACGTGCGGGACTGGCACAGCAGGACTTGTACCAGGTCTGGAAAGTATTTGACTGAAGAGAAAAAGATGTCGAGAGCACTTTTTTTGCTGTGAGCTACCTGGTCTTAAGAAGAGGCGTGGTGAAGTGCGCTTGAATGATGGAGTGCGACGCTGACCGCAGTATCAAAGTTTCTCACAACAATGCTGAGGAGGAGTGAGCCAAAGAATGCCAGAGGAAAATGAGGACAGAAATATCCTCACACACAAGTGTGGAGGAATGCAAAAAAGATGGGGGGGTTCTGCTCCCTTCCCCAACCCCGAGAAGTTAAATGAGGCTTAAAAAATCGGGATGAAAAATCTCGCCTGTCAGGGTGCACGTTCAAAAAGAGATGAGGGAGGAGTGTGCCTATGGACAATTTCTTGCTCTGTTTTTTGCAGAAGTAAATGTTTTGTTTAACTCCTCATGGGAGCACAGTTGAATTGGCTGCCACTTCTGTACGTGTGAATGCGTCTGCACAACAATCGCGCTGTGACCGAACTTGACGCATGTTCACTGGGGTTACGGAACACAAGAAGTGTCTCTTTTATTTTACCATTCCTCCTGACTGGAGCACTGGACGTCCTGCTTCAGCTTCTTGGGGAAGAAGTACTTGCTCCTCCTCTTGGGAGGGGTCGAGAAGGCGTTTCCCATACTGTTTCATGTGGAACAGCTGCTCTCACCCTCGTTCAGACCACCCACACACCCAGCTCGACAAACACCGTGGTGACGACGACGACGACGACGACGACGACGTCGTCGTGCGGTCCATGGCGGGCCCGCTGGTGTCTGCGTCCACGCACTCTCACGGACAGGTTCGGACTACGTTCCGATAGTCGGGGCGCGACATTGGCACTGAAGAGTCAAATGAGATGCGTCGATTGCGCTCATAAAGCGAGTGCGCCCCGAACCTGCTTTCTCCTCGTCCTCCTCCGGGTCTCTACTGAGGAAGAAGACGAAGAAGAAGCGTGAACCTCTCGTTTCTGCCTGGCCAAAAAAACAAAAATAAGACGCGAGAGGAAAGAGCGCGATTGCGCTTCAGAGGAGAGAGCAGAGTTTGGGCGCCGAAAACGATAACGTTGGCGAGGAAAGAGCTGACGCAGAAAGACACGCGCAGAGAGAGAAAGAGAGGAGATTCCCAGAGTCTCTGGAAATTCAATTGAGCGCAGAGATTGCCATAATCTGCCATTTCATGTGTGTGTTCGTGTGCGCGCGTGTGCAACTTACCTGCAGAACGTGATCTTGGTCCACAGCTGCTACGTGGGGACAACCAAGTCTACCTACTTACGCAATTGTGCGTACAAGGATATTCAAGGATATTCATGCTGTGGACGCCATTGCGTGAGCGGAGAACAAACACATGCTGCACAGAGAGGAAGAACAGAAAGAAAGAGGGATATTTTCTTTCTCCCCCCCCCTTCCTACCTAACTTTCCGATAAGTGCTGGCACAGATATCCGCACAACAACAGCTGTGTGGCTACTGCTTTACTACCACAAAAATACAAGTGAATGGCCCCGCAAAAAGTGGCCATTAAGTCGAAAAGTGTAAATATACGTACCCTTTCCTGGCGCAAGCACTTGAGGAAAGAGAATAGCACGAGTGAGAAGATATTGGGCCGCAAGGTGGCGCTGGCAAAGTCAAGCCAACAGACGCAGTCTTGTCTCAAGCACCATCTCGCGTCAAATTGTGCAAGATCCAACATTCCGCAGTCATGCGGTGTGTGCAGATTCTGAAGCTATGCACAAAAGTCAGACGGCAGCTGAAAGGCTGCAGGCTTTAATGCGACGGAACAGGCGTCAAGAACTTTCTTTCATTTCGCCACTTTCTATCAAAACAGGTCATCAAAGAAGATTCCTTAACATTTGACGCCAACTTTTCCACTTCACTTGACCTTTTTGCCCAAGAGCCGAAAGTGCGCGACCATTTTACGATTTTTCGACCTGTGCTCTAAAGGTCTGTGCTACTGCACTGAGTATTTTCTACTCAAAATTATGATTATGGAAAATGGAAGCGACAATTTCATGTCAAAATTCAGATTGCCTGGCCAAGATATTTTCCTCGTCATTTGAAGTTTCAAATGATCCTATTGTCCTCGGCTGCCCTCGGACAATCGGAGACCTCGGACAGGTCAAAGTGGCCTCAGTCAAAACTCAGAAAGTCTAGTGCTACAAGACGGCCAGGCAGACGTTGATATCGCCAACGTCTTCGGCGCCGGCCAAAAGAAAAATCCCCCCCGCGACCTTAGCAAAGGCATTTAAAGATCACGAGACATAATGTATGCATCCAAAGGGACCCGCCAATCTCGGTCCTGCCAGTGTCCTCGTTGCCAAGGCAGTCACTTGCTATAATCAGGCAGGGCTTTAGTCCGGCCATTGTCACGACAGTGGCATGAACAACGGTCTCGACAACTGTACAAACTGCTGAATGGCAGGTGTTGGACTCGTGTACAGTTGTCCGGTCGTCAGTTCTTCCTTCCTACCCTGAGGAATTCCCTTCTCATGGCAAGGAGTAGAAAGCGACTGTGTAAATTCAGTTCTAATTGCCTAGAGAAAACCTTCTCCTAAAGTTCAGTGAAGTGTTAAAAGGCGCACAGGACTTCTCTTCATTCATTCCTCAGCATGAAGGAAGGAGCAGTGACATACCTGCAAAAAGAATGCGAAACGTTGACAGAACAGATGAGTCAAGATCAATAGACCACCTTGAAAGTTGTCACCCTATGAACCACAGCAGATGGACTTATTTCCCTTAAACTTAGGTTTATTACAGTACACATATTCAATATTTTTTCCACAATCATTTCCTAGCTAGCTATTCATGGGAGCATTCAAAAGATGGATAGATGAGAGCAAGTTTGTCTTTTATGAATGTTTTGCAAAGTGTGTACGAGATATAAAAGTACGCATACATAGGTGTTTTCTTTCCGCACATCTCACCAAGCAATCACAGCAGTCCGTCTTAAAAATAGTTTACAGCAAATGCAAGTTAAATAAGCTTACACACGCACAGATTTTGGTTGTTTGATATTTATCGCAACTTTCCGGGACGGTCGGGTTCTAGGAGATGGGCATATTGTTCTGGTGCCGATGTTTCGTTTGATGATCTTGTCCTTGTCGTGGTCCTTGAGAGGAAGTACGTCTAGAAGCACTTCCTGTGGACAATGGACGGGCCAGATTCGTCGTACTCCTGCTTGGAGATCCACATCTGCTGGAAGGTGGACAGGGACGCCAAAATGGAACCACCAATCCAGACAGAATACTTTCGCTCAGGTGGGGCAATAATCTTGATCTTCATGGTAGAGGGCGCCAGGGAGGTGATCTCCTTCTGCATGCGGTCTGCAATGCCTGGGTACATGGTGGTGCCACCAGAGAGGACCGTGTTGGCATAGAGGTCCTTACGGATGTCCACGTCACACTTCATGATGGAGTTATAGGTGGTCTCGTGGATGCCACAGGACTCCATGCCCAAGAAAGAGGGTTGGAAGAGGGCTTCTGGGCACCTGAAACGCTCATTGCCGATGGTGATGACTTGTCCATCAGGCAGCTCGTACGATTTCTCAAGGGAGGTCGAATTAGCAGCCGTGGCCATCTCCTGCTCAAAGTCTAGGGCAACATAGCAGAGCTTCTCCTTGATGTCACGGACAATCTCCCTCTCAGCAGTGGTGGTGAAGGAGTAGCCCCTCTCGGTCAAGATCTTCATCAGGTAGTCAGTGAGGTCACGACCAGCCAGATCCAGCCGAAGGATGGCGTGGGGCAGAGCATAACCTGGAAGTAGCAGGAGGACGAGTCCATACAGTCTTCATACTGGCGGAAAGGCCGCGTAACACAGATGTAGAAGACCTGACAATGCGCTATTCTTAAGTGGCGCGATTCTCGCGACCACTTTCTCTCCTTGCACGGCGTCAGCAGAGGAAAAGAGAAAGAGGAAAGATGATGCATCTCTACCGTCTTCTCACAGTGACAGATTGCACTGAAAGTACGTAGGCAGAAGTAGGCCCGCTTTAAGGCCCGCTTTAAGGCCTTCTTAATGCTTTTTTGCTGGCGCTGCCAAAAAGGAAAACAAGAACTAGTTAAATTAATCGCGAGGAGGAACATTCTGGCGCCCACGCAGGCGCCCGAGTGATACTTCTCGACTGAATGTGTCTTGGCAGCCACCGTCCCAAAAGGAATTGAACAGGCCCTTCTAAGGACTATTTGTTTAACTCATTCAGTTGTTAAACTCACCCTCGTAGATGGGCACGGTGTGCGAGACGCCGTCGCCTGAGTCAAGCACGATGCCGGTAGTTCTGCCGGAGGCGTAGAGCGAGAGAACGGCCTGGATAGCCACGTACATGGCAGGGGTGTTGAATGTCTCAAACATGATCTGAGTCATCTTCTCGCGGTTGGCCTTGGGGTTCAAGGGTGCCTCGGTGAGCAGGACAGGGTGCTCCTCGGGGGCCACACGCAGCTCGTTGTAGAAGGTGTGGTGCCAGATCTTCTCCATGTCGTCCCAGTTGGTGACGATGCCATGTTCGATGGGGTACTTGAGTGTCAGGATACCTCTCTTGCTCTGGGCCTCGTCGCCCACATACGAGTCCTTCTGACCCATGCCCACCATGACGCCCTGGTGGCGTGGCCGTCCTACGATGGAGGGAAAGACGGCGCGGGGTGCGTCGTCCCCGGCGAAGCCGGCCTTGCACATGCCGGAGCCGTTGTCCACCACCAGCGCGGCCACCTCGTCGTCACACATCTTGGAAGACTGCTATTGAGCGTGAGGCTGATCAAGGAGAGTTGGTTGGTGGCGCTTCCGAACGGTCCGTCGGCGCTAGAAGGAGTGAGTGCCTCGATCGGCGCGAGCGAGAGCGGTTGCAGGGTCGCTAGTGAACGAACGAAAAGTCCGTTTCTTTTTTTTTTTTTTCTTAATCGCCTGCTCTGCTCCTTTCTGCGCGTACGCCGACGCCAGCGCCGGCGCTAGCGCCAGCGCCGGCTCCATCGCCACCGCAGTCACGCACGTCCGTCTCTGTGGGTGCGAGGAGCGCGCCCGAGCTTTGAATGTGGGGCCGACTTGGCCATCGTCGGACACGGGAGAGGAGTTTTACTCCTCCTCTCCCACTGGTTGAGACTTCCTCCTTCTCTCTCGCTTTTCTCCACCTGTTGTGCTTGTGCTTCTTCTGCCTGCTGGTGCTGGTCTTACTTCCATATATGGTCATGTTTGAGAGCTCCGAGCGTACGCGCATGCGCAACTGCCACATGGGGGCGGCGGGGAGCGAGCGGGAGGCGACCCACGCCGCGGCCTGCCCCGGCGGCACCCGCCGCACCCGTTGCCACTGCATCCCTCGTCCCGTGCCAATTGAAACACTTTGCAAGACTTGCAATGCAAGTGCACTACCGGGCGCCCCTCAGGTCGGGGTGACACTTCTAGCATCCTCAGCACCGAAAGTGCCTTCAGGCTTATGTACTGCCTACCGAGCCAGGTGCCCAACCCTCCTGCCTCCCGAACTTGCACCTGTTTCTCTCTGACGTGTGTCACAAAGCCTTTCAACTAAAGACTAGAGCTAAATTTAGAACTGTTCGCGTCGTGTGAGTCATGTAAACGTCTCTCTTCCAGTTCGGCGGCGTCCCTCGCCCACCCCACCCGCGTCCGCACCCCCACCCGCAC